>Ga0209062_1001210_pt1 | contig 50096 bp, 47 predicted proteins | sample Coa_R2_2_FD_187158 | JGI IMG/M metagenome (GOLD analysis project Ga0209062, IMG submission 187158) | Surface soil microbial communities from Centralia Pennsylvania, which are recovering from an underground coalmine fire - Coalmine... | ecosystem: Environmental > Terrestrial > Soil > Unclassified... | reverse complement strand
CGGGGGGGGTGGGGGGGGCGGGGGGGGTAGGGGCGGAAGGCACCGGGCAGCCCGCGGGCGGCGTGCGCTACGTCGAGCGCGAGGCGGTGGCGGACGCCGTGGCGTTCCTCTGCTCCGACGAGGCGCGCGCGATCACCGGGCAGATCTTCCGGCTCACCGACTGAGCGACTCGACGACTCCTCCTCCCGCGCCACCCACCCCGGGCCGAGACCAGCATCCGCGGCCTCACCGATCGGTACTCCTGGACCGGTCGCTCGAGCTGCTGCCGCTCTTCCGCCTGAGCGACTCCGCGGAGGAAGGTGCCGTGAGCTTCAGTCCCTCGCCTGGTCGCCAGTTCCGACCCGGCAGTCGATGGCGTGTACTGCCGGCGCCGAACGACCGCCTGCCCGGCACCTTCGACCAGGACGTCTACGTGGAGCTGCTGCGCCGGTACCGCGACGCGGGGTTCCCGGCAGACGGAACGATCGCCTTCACCCTGCACGCCGTCCTCCGGGCGATGGGTCGGATGGTCGATGGCCGCACCTACGAGCAACTGCGGGGCGCCCTCGCACGGCTCGAGCGCACAGTACTGGAGTCGACCGGCACCTACTACGCGGCCGCGCCGATCGGACGCTATCTCGATGAGCGATTCACGCTGCTCACCGCCGTCTCGATCGACCGGCGTCGCTCGGCGGACCGCGAGCAGCTCGCGCTCTTCCCGACCCTGTCGTCCACCGAGCCCGGCGAGGCCCGGGTGACGCTCTCCCCGCTCGTTCGCGCCAATCTGGCGGCGGGGTACACGACCACCCTCTCCTCGGCGCGGTATCTCGAGCTCTCCTCGCCGACCGCGCGCCGGCTCTACCGCCTCCTGGCGGCGGTGCGTGCGAGCGTCGGTGCGAGCGCCGGAGACCAGCGCCAGGGCGGTCCGTGGCATGCTCCCGCCGAGGACGTGGCCGACCCCGCCGGCGCGGTGGCCGAGTGGCAGGGGGAGAGTGGCGGCGAGCCCATGAGTGGGACCGTGGACGGGGCCGCCGACGGGACTGCCGACGGGGTCGCGTGGGACGTTGCGCTCGACGCTCTGGCCGACCAGCTTCCCCTGACACAGCGGTACCCGTCCCACCTCCTGCGCGTGCTGGAACCGGCGCACGCCATGCTCGAGGCCTGCGGCCTCGTACGCAGCGCGACCATCCGGCAACAACGGCGTGCGTGGGTCGTCCACTATGAGTTACCGTGAGCGCCCGGCAGTACGCACCCCCGCTCACCCCTCACCGCCAACCGATACCGGGGCCATGGCAACCAAACTCGACAAGACGATCAAGCGCGAGCTCGAGATGGACGGGCAGCCGTACACCGTCGCGATCTCGCCCGACGGCATCAAGATCACGCAGAAGGGCTACCGCAAGGGTCGTGAGATGACGTGGAAGACGTTGTGGGCTGACGGGCAGGAGGAGGGAGCGGGGTCCGCAACGGGAACTCCCCCCGCCACGTCGAGTATGTAAGACACCACGTTGCGGGGTTGGTCGGCGAGGACGACGGTGGCGCGGTCCGCTCCGTGCGCACCGGATCCGATGTCCGCCGGCGACCCCGCTGATCTTGTCGGCCCCTGGCACATCGTGCGCATGGTGCGCATCGCGCCATCACCCCAGCACCGCAGTCGAATGCTTCGCCTCCGTCGTCCCAGCCTGCGCACGCTCGCGCTCGGCTCCCTGGTCCTGGTCCCGCTCGCGGCCGGCGGCTTCGCGCTCCAGTCGCGCGTCGCGAGTGACGGCGCCCGCGTGTTCGACCAGGTGTTGCAACTCGTGTCCGACCGGTTCGTGGACACGCTCGATGCGTCGACGCTCTACGAGCGGGCGGCGCAGGGGCTGGTGCACGAGCTGAGCGATCCCTATACCGAGCTCCTGCCGCCCAAGCGGCTCCAGGAGTTCTCGCGGCACACGGGTGGACGGTACGGCGGGATCGGGATGGAGATCGGGGATCTGGGCGGCAGCATCGTGGTGAGCCACGTCTTCCCCCACACGCCCGCCGAGGAGGCGGGAGTGCTCGAGGGCGACCGGATCGTGCAGGTGGACACCGCCTCGACCCGTGGGTGGAAGCTCTCCCAGGTCTCCGACTACCTGACCGGGACGCCCGGGACGAAGGTGTCGGTCCGATTCGCGCGACCGGGCGTCGCCGAGCCGATCCAGTACCGGTTCACCCGCGCCGTGATCCACGTGCCGGCCGTCTCGTACTCGATCATGCTCGACGGCAAGATCGCCTACGTGCCGCTCGGGCAGTTCAACGAGGACGCGGCCGAAGATGTCGCGAGCGCGCTGCGCCGGCTGGTGACGACGGAAGGTGCCAAGGGCGTGGTGCTCGACCTCCGGGACGACCCGGGTGGGATTCTCGATCAGGCGCTCGCGGTCAGCAATCTCTTCCTCAAGGACGGTGAGGAGATCGTGAGCGTGCGGGGGCGGAACACGCCGCCGCAGATCTACGTGGCCAAGGACAAGCCGCTCATGCCGTCCGTGCCGCTCGTCGTGCTGGTGAATGGGGGGAGCGCGAGCGCGTCCGAGATCGTCGCCGGCGCGCTCCAGGATCACGACCGGGCGCTGATCGTCGGGACGACGTCTTTTGGGAAGGGACTGGTGCAGACGCTCTTTCCGCTGGATGGCGGATACGCGCTCAAGATGACGACGGCCAAGTGGTATACGCCGAGCGGCCGGTCGATCCAGAAAGAGCGGAAGCTGCTCCCGGACGGCGAGTTCATCGAGGTGCATCCGGACTCGCTGGAGACCGACTCATCCCGGAAGGCGCGGCCGGCCTACAAGTCGGACGATGGCCGGGTCGTCTACGGCGGGGGCGCGATCACGCCCGACGTGATCGTCAGGCCGGACACATTCACCGTCCAGGAGCAGGCGTTCAACAAGCTGATCGCGGCCAAGTCGCCGCAGGTCTATCAGGCGCTCGCGAATCTGGCGCTCGATCTCAAGCCGAAGATCAAGTCACCGAGCTTCGTGGTCGAGCCGGCGTGGCGCGATGACTTCTTCAAGCGGCTCCAGGCCGCGAACGTCGGCGTCAGTCGTGGGCAGTTCGACTCCGTGTCCGCCTACGTGGATCGCCTGATCGGGGCCCGCGTGGCGCGGACGGCGTTCGGTGACTCGACGGAGAAGCGGCGGGACCTGGATCTCGACGTGCAGCTGCGGCGGGCGGTCGATCTGCTGGAGCACGGGCAGACGCAGCAGGATCTCTTCGCCGAGGCCCGGCAGTTCACGGCCGCGCTGCCGAAAAAGGACAGTAGCCAGTAGGTCGCCATGGCCGGCCTCATCCTGATCGCCCTCGTTCTGCTGTTCGTGCTCTTCATTGGCACGAGCTCGTTCAAGATCGTCGGCCAGGCCGAGGTGATGGTGATCGAGCGGCTCGGGCGGTTCAACCGCGTGGCGCGGTCGGGCTTCAATGTGTTGCTGCCGCTCATCGATCGTCCGCGGACGATCGACGTGCGCATCTTCGACACCGACGTCAATGGGGTGAAGCGGGTGCGCGCCGGCTCGACGGCGCGGATCGACCTGCGGGAGCAGGTGCTCAGCTTCCCGAGTCAGCCGGTGATCACGAAGGACAACGTCACGATCGACATCGACGCCGTGATCTACTACCGCGTCGCCGATCCGCAGAAGGCGACCTATGCGGTCCAGAATCTCCCCTTCGCGCTCGAGACCCTGACGCGGACGACGCTGCGCAACATCGTCGGCGAGATGGAGCTCGACCAGACCCTCGGATCGCGAGACACGATCAACAAGCGCATGCGCGACGTCATCGAGGAGGCGTCGATCGGGTGGGGGGTGGATGTGACGCGGGTGGAGCTCCAGGCGATCGAGCCGCCGCGCGACATTCAGCAGTCGATGGAGCTCCAGATGCGGGCCGAGCGGGAACGCCGGGCCGCGGTGACCCAGGCCGAGGCGGGGAAGCGGGCGGCGATCCTCGAGGCGGAGGGTGTGCGGGAGTCTGCCGTGCTGCGCGCCCAGGGACTCGCCGAGGCTCGGCTCGCGATGGCCCAGGCCGAGGCCGAGACGATCGCCCGCATCGCGAGCGTCCTGCCGGAGGGCGAAGCCTCCGAAGCGGCCGCGTACCTGCTGGCGATCCGGTACTTCGAGGCCCTCCCCTCGGTCGCCCAGGGCCCGGCGACGACCGTCTTCCTGCCCGCCGAGGCGTCCGGTGTGCTGGGTGCGCTCGGCAGCCTCCGGTCACTACTGACCGGTCACGGGGCGGCCAGGAACCCGGGCGCGCCGGCGGGATCGCCGGCGGGCGGCCCGCCCGGCGGCGCGCCCGGCGTGCGTTCGCCGGCCGGCGCGGGCCCGCAGGCTCGGCCGCCCTCGCTGACCTCCGCCGGCACGCTCGCCCTCAATGCCGGGCTCCCGGGCCCGGACGGGGGCAGGACGGGCGGCCCCGCGAGCGGGTAGGCAGGGGATCCCGGCTGTTCCGCTCCGACCGGAGCCGGTCATCATGACGCGGAAGGCGAGCGCCATCACCCGCGACCGCGCCGAGCGCATCGCCAAGGCGCACGCCTGCCAGACGTGCGGCGAGTACAGCTACAAGCGTCTCGTGGTGACGCCCGCGTCGGCCGAGCAGCGGACCCAGTTGGGTGAGGCCTGGCACGTGTCCAAGGTGTGCGGCGTCTGCGGCCAGGAGCACGAGATGGGCATCGGCGCCGACGGGGAGATCGTGTATGTCGCGTAGCGGCTGCCGGTTATAGCGGCCGCCGAGCGGGAGGCGCGCGCTCCGGGAACGTTCCGTCCCATGCGCGGTATCAGAGGTGAACACCGGCCTCACGAGTCTTCGGGGGGCCGGGTATTCGGCTATGGGGTGGGCCTGGCCGGTTTAAGTTGAGGGGCTGGGTCAACTTTTCGCTCGTCCGGTGCGTAATCCCACTGCGGCGCGCTCGGGAGCAACCCTTGGAGGCATACATGCGCAAGCCCCGTCCGAACACGTACAACCCGGCGCAAGCTCTTCATCTCATCGCCAGTGACCGCAGCGGCTCGCCGTTGAGTTGCCCATCCTGCTCCGGTCCGATCGAGCGCGATCCGACTCGCGTGCCGCCGCCGCCCAAGTCGCATGTGACGCTTCGGTGTACGCGCTGTGGGCGGTTCGCGCGATACATCGCCGGAGCCGCGTAGCGCCAACCGCGCAGCGCCAGCCGGATCGCGCGAGCCGTTCTCGCGCTCGAGATGCGCAACGGGCCGCCGCACGCGGCCCGTTTCTCATTTTTCGGGACGGTGTCGCTATCGCGCGCCGCGGGCGCACCCCCGCGGCCGGCCGCACTATCCATGGCAGACAATCCGTATACAATCGCTCGAGGTCGCTGCGCGCCGGCGACAAATGCGCTCGATCGCGCGACCGCGTCGAGCGAACAGCGACCTCGACGCGAGCAGGTCGGTCGCGCGGTCCTGTGCACAATCCACATTTCGCATTAACTTGCCGACTGTTGCGCCGCGTGCGTCCGTACACTGCGGGTGCGCGCGACGTCGAGGTCGCGTCACGGTGAGCGGTTCGTGGCATCACAGTCAGCCCCGGTCGGGGAGAGGGCGTCGGCAATGGCACGGCTACAAGGCACAGTCAAGTGGTTCAACGATGCGAAGGGGTACGGGTTCATCTCCCGCGAGGGCGGACCGGACGTTTTCGTGCACTTCAGCGCGATCCAGGGCTCGGGCTTCAAGTCGTTGGCGGAAGGCGATCGCGTGGAGTTCGAGATCGTTCAGGGACAGAAGGGGCCGCAAGCCTCCGACGTCGTGAAGCAGTAGTCCCTGGGTCGGATCTCGGCAGGATCTCCGTAGGATCTCCGTAGGATCGCGCAACGCGGAACCACCGCCGCCAGCCGGCGGCGAGGACGAGTGAGGGCCAGCCCGGATCCCGGAGCTGGCCCTCGGTGCATCGTGCCGCATCATCCACCTCGATCCGACGGCGGCCGCGCATCGACGCCTATCGACGTCAGCCCCCGTCAGCCCCCGTCAGCCCCCGTCAGCACCGCTCGGCGGCCATCAGGCGGCGACCGGCGCCCGGTCGGTGGTCCTGCCGCCGCTCCTGTCGCCACTCCTGTCGCCACTCCTGTCGGACGCCCGCGCGGCATTCCCGAGGTCGAACAGCTCGATCTGACCGACCTCCACCTCCGACCGGCTGTCGGACTCGCCCGCATCGGGCACGTCCGGTGACGGGGGGAGCGTCTCGGGATCCCGTCGGGCGGCCGGGGATTGTTCGGCCTCGTCGGCCGCGGCGTTCTCGCCCGCGCGCGCCCCTGTGCCCCCGCGCCGACGTTCCGAGTCCGCCCCGGCGCCGGGATCGGTGCCGCGGTCGACCGCCGGATCCCCTTCCCCGAGCTGCAAGGTCTGATGGTAGAACCGGAGGGTCTGGATCGGCGCGCGCAGGCTCGCCGGGCTGGCTCGGCTGATGGCGAGCGCCTCCTCGCGAACCTGGCGAGGGAGCGAGCGCGCGAGAGGATGCGCGAGCAGGCGATGGATGGCGATCGCGTCGTGCGCCAGCAACGCCGTGCACAACTCCTCGAGATAGGCCAGCATCCTCGCCTCCACCTGGGCGTAAGTACACTCTGCCACTCTTGCGGCCGCACACGCAAGCCCGCGAGCCAGGCGAGACAGGGACGTTACGACCTGGCACGGAGTCACGGGGGCCTGGCGGGGCCCCGGCGTACCGGGGGACCGCCGGCCGTGGGACCGGAGAGGCGGCCCTCGACCGGGGTCCTACCCGAGCAGGTCGAAGCGGACCCCTCGGCGTCGCCGCCCGCGGCGCCGGGGAGCAAATCGGAAGAGCTGTGCCGGCCGGCCACGCCCCTCGCTCCGCCATTCGCCGGTCGGCTGGACGAGTGATGCGGCCTGGAGGGCGCGGCGAAAGCTCGCCTTGTGCAGCCGGCGGCCGAGGAGGATCTCGTAGACCCGCTGGAGGTCGCTCAGGGTGAAACTCGATGGCAGCAGCCGGAACGCGATCGGCGCGAGGTCGAGGCGGTGCCGAACCGCCTCGAGTGCCGCCGCGACAATGGCCTGGTGGCGCGGGGCGAGCGCCGGCAGCTCGGCGACCGGGAACCAGGCCGCGTCCTCACCGAGCGACGAGCGCGTCCCGGCTGGCACCGCCCCGACGAACCCGACTGAAAGCGCCACGTCGCCCGGATGGCGCCGGTCGTCAGCGAACGCACCGACCTGCTCGAGCCACCCGGGCGCGATCGGCACGGCCCTCCGCGCGACATCCGCGGCCAGCTCGTCCAGCGAGGTGCCGGTCCCCGGCGCCGGCGCCCACGGCAGGGTCCAGCGCTCGAGCGACCCTTCCGGGGCGCGCACGAGCAGCACTGCCAACTGCCGATCGACCGGCATCAGGAGGACGACATCCGCGGAGTAGCCGGGCCGACGGGCCGGCCCGCCAACGCGATCGCGCACTCCCGCGAATTAGTACCCGCGCGATACTAAGGTCAAGAGGACGGGAACCGCCTGGCTTGCCAGCGCTGAAGGGCGCGCGCGACCTCGACGTTGTTGGCGGCGATCGCGTAGAGAGCGTCCAGCGCGCGCTGCGCGTCGGGGGCGTCGGTCTCGGCGACGACCGGCGGAGGATGTCCGACCCGGCGGCCGGGGTCGGCTCGACGTTCCACGAGGAGCTGCGCGTGCACGGTGGACTCGCGCGGCGGCTGGGGCAGCGCCTGGGAGGCCGCCTGGGAGGCCGGCTGGGGCGTCGCCTCGGGGGCCGCCTCCGGCGCCGGGTGCGGCGCTCCGGACGAGGCTGCCTCGGGCCCGGCGTTCCCCGCCGGGCTCCCCACAGTGCCGGGGTCGGCGGCGCCCGGGGGCGGGGGCGCCACGTCGGCCGTCGATTCGATCGCCACGTAGCCGCCGCCCGGCAGCGGGCGCTCGTAGAGACGACTGTCGTCGCTCATGCGACCCTCCACCGGCAGATGCCGGCAGGGGCCGGCGCGTGGCCGCCTGCGCCGACGCGCCCGACCGCGGCCGGCTGGCGGGCTACCATACGGGGGCCACCCTCGACGTGAGCGACATGTCCGAGGACCCCGCGGCCATGTACCGCACTCCGTCCTCGGGCAGCACTCGTCGAACGGCGATGAGCCGCTCGTCGAACCAGGTGCGGTGCGCGTTCGTGCCCCGCGCGAGGCGATCGAGCCGCACGACGTGGGCCGAGCTCGAGGCATGGATGATGGAATCGTGGCCCACGTAGATGGCGATGTGCTGGGCACCGCGGCCGCCCCAGAAGAACAGCAGGTCGCCGGGCTCCAGCGAGTCGCCCGGCGGCGGCGCGTCGCCCACCGCCACCTGCTCACGGGCGGTCCGGGGCAGGGCCAGCCCGTGCTTCGCGAACACGTAGCGCACGAACCCCGAGCAGTCGAACGCGCGCGGCGTGGTGCCACCCAACCGGTACGGCACGCCGACGAACCGGCGGGCGGTCCGGACGATGTCCGACCCGCCAACGACCCCTCGCACCGGGACCAGTGCCGGCTTCCGCGCGACCGCGGACTGGGCGTGCGCGATCCGCGCCGCGACAAGCAACGGCGCGGCGGTGAGAAGGGTTGCCGTCCGGATGCACCTCATCGGGAGAACGACGACCGGCCGCCGGGGAGGTCACCGCCCCGGCGGCGGGCCATGCCGACCGTCTCCCGCCCCGCGCGGGTAGTGTCAGTGACCGCCGATCGGCGCGCCGGCGGTCACGGCGGGCGGGGTGAGCGCGGGGAGTTGGAGGCCGGTGCCGGGCGCGGCGAAGGGCGGAATGGCGATCGGGAGGCGGCCGCCGACCGGAATCGTACCGAGGAGCGCACGCGCCGCGGCCTGTTGCGAGACCGGGAGCCCGCCCCAGGCGACGACATACGCGGGCACGGTCGGCACCTGCTGGAGCAGGTACGGGTTGCCGAAGGCGACCAGGATCGGCCGGGCGCCGCGTTGCACGAGCTGCTGGATGAACGCCGTGATGGTCGCCGGCGCGCTGACCGTGGTGGCGTGATCGCTCGGTCCGATGTAGGACCCGACGATGGTGACGTCGGCCGAGTCGGCCTCCTGGAGGATGCGCCACGGCGTGTCGCCGGGATCATCGGCGTCCACGAACTCGGTCCGAAGGGCAGGAAACGTCCGACGAAGCTCGGCGCCGAAGGTCGCGCCCGCGGCGAGGTCCGGCCGATGGGCGATCGTGACCGAGAGCACGCGCGCGCCGTGCGTGAGGCGGCCGAGCGGCAGCGCGGCCAGCGTGTCCTTGACGACCGTGATCGAGCGCTCGGCCACCTGCTGGGCGACGGCGCGGCTGGCCGAGTCGCCGACGAGGGTGCGCAGGGCCGCGAGGTCCACGAATCGGTTCCGCTGGAGCCCGAGGGTGTGCTTGAGGATGAGAATGCGGCGCACCGAGGTATCGATCCGGCTCTCCGGGTAGAGCCCCTCATGGACCCCGGCGACGATCGCGTCCACCGCGGCCGCGGCGCCGCCCCCCGGCGCGTCCGGAAGCTGGATCAGCACGTCGACACCTGCTTCCACCGCCGCTTTGACCGATCTGGTCGGGCCGTAGCGGTCGAGCAGGGCCCGCATGTCCATCGCGTCCGACACGATGAGCCCGTGAAATCCCAGCTCGCCCCGCAGCAGGCCGGTGAGGACGGCCGGCGACACGGTGGCCGGCGCGCCGGTCGAGTCGAGTGCCGGGAGGGCGCCGTGGAAGGTCATGATCGCCCCGACGCCCGCGTCGATCGCGGCGCGGAACGGCACCAGTTCGACGCTGTCGAGTCGCTCGCGCGTGACCGACACCACCGGCAGCCCGAGGTGCGAGTTCACATCGGTGTCGCCGTGGCCGGGGAAGTGCTTGCCGGTCGCGACCATGCCGTTCGCCTGGAGCCCGCGGATGAACGACCGTCCGAACGTCGCGACCAGGCGCGGGTCGCTCCCGTAGGAGCGGACGTTGATGACCGGATTGTTCGGGTTGTTGTTGACGTCGAGAACCGGCGCGAAGTCGACGTGGATGCCGAGCGCCCGCCCTTCGCGCGCGGTGATGCGGCCTTCCTCGGCGGCCAGCGTCGTGTCGCCGGTCGCCCCGAACGCCATCTGGGGGGGGAAGACCGTCGCGCCGCCGAGATCGATCCCGTTGGGGAGGAAGTAGCCGCCGCGGGCTCGCATCCCGGCCCCGAACTCGAGGTCGCTCGAGACGAGGAGCGGGAGCGGCGCGAGCTTCTGGAGCGCGTTGAGCTTGGCGGCGATCTCGATCGGGGAGCCGACGGAGATGAGGAGCCCGCCGACCTGGAGGTCGCCGACATCATGCGAGAGCTTGCGCCAGGCGGGGGCGTCGGTCGCCACGTAGTCGCCGAAGAGATTCGGCCACGTCATCTGGGCCGCCTTCTGCCGCAGCGTCATGGTGGCGAGCACCGAGTCCGCCCAGGCGAGCGCCGCGTGCGGTGCGTGGGTCGGGGCGGCCACGGGTGCGGAGGCCGCCGGCGAAGGCTCAGTCATCGGGACGTGGTGCCCGGCGCAGGCCGAGAGTGCGCCGGCCGAGAGTGCGCCGGCCGAGAGCACGCAGGCGGCGGTCAGCCGCGCGGTCGGGCGCCAGCCGCCGCGCCGAGAGCATCGAGGTGTCGTCACGATCTGCTGACGGCCGAGGGGCGACCGCCGTTACCACCACGGGAGCGACGGTCGGTCGCCCCGCGGCCAGCTACCAATTGATGGTGCCCTGCTTGGACGTATCCACCTCTTCCTCGCGGCCGCTCTTGAAGAGGAACGCCTCGAGATTCTTCGTCAGAAACGCTCGCGCCTGCGGGTCCATGACGTTGAGCCCGTAGTGATTGATGAGCATGGTCTGCTGGCGCAGCCACTGCCCCCAGCACTCCTGACAGATCTCACGAACGATCCGCGCGCCGATGGCGCCCGGAAACGGGGGCCGCTCGAATCCCGCGCGTGCCTGGCCGCAGCGGGTGCAGGTGATGGACATGACGCAGCCGACCGAGTGCCCGGATCAGGCCCGCGCGTACCTGATCGTGGCGAGCTTGATCGCGGAGAGCAGCTTGATGTACGCCCAGCCGATATCGAACTCGTACCACTTGGCCTTGAACTTGGCCGAATGCGGGTCGGCGTGGTGGTTGTTGTGGAGCTCCTCCCCGGCGAGCCAGATGGCGATCGGGGAGATGTTCCGGCTCTCGTCCTTGACCTCGAAGTTCCGGTAGCCGAGCGCGTGCCCGACACCGTTGATGATGCCGGCGGCCCAGAACGGGATCCAGATCATCTGCACGCCCCAGACGAGCGCGCCAACGAAGAAGCCGAACAGGTAGAGATCGATCGCCAGCATGAGGCAGATGCCGAGGATGTTGCGCGATGCGAGCAGATGCCGCTCCAACCAGTCGTTCGGCGTTCCCTTGCCGTACTTCTCCAGGACACCCGGCTGTTGCACCGCCTTGCGGTAATAGAACGCGCCCTTCAGCACGATGTTGCGCAGTCCCTCGAGGAGCGGGCTGTGTGGGTCACCCTCCCGGTCGGCGAAGGCGTGGTGCTTCCGGTGGCAGGCCACCCATTCCTTGGTGACGATCGACGTCGTGAGCCAGAGCCAGATCCGCATCGGCACGGCCGCGAGCGAGTGGAACGTCACGCTGCGGTGTGTCTGCGCGCGGTGCAGGAACAGCGTGACGCACGCATTGGTGAGGTGCCCCGCGATGATCACGAAGATCACCGGAATCCACCAGTGTGACGCCCAACTGCCGAATCTCCACATGTCTTGCGCTCTCCATGAGGCCTCGTCGAGGCCCCGTTCACGTGCCACCATGCCGCCGCGACGTCGCGCCGCGCGGCACCGCGCCCAACCGACGGGCGTACGCAACTTACACTGTGCGGCGGATGTTTGCACACTTTCGGACCGGGACCTGCCGCCGCGCGAGACGGGGCGCTGATGGGAGACGACCGGCAGGCCGACGCGGTCTCTCTGCCGCTCGGCTCGGCCGGTATATTCAGCGGTCGTGCCCGATCCTCTCTCCATCTCGATCGTCGTTGCGGCGGGCGCCGTCGTGGTCGGGGTTGCCATCCGCGTCGTCGTGGCGACATACGGGCGCGGGCCGGCGCCGGAGCGCCCACGCGGAGCCGACGGGATCATCGTCGGCGCCGGCCCGATCGATCTGGCGAGCGGCGACGCCGACGCGCCGGCAGCGCTCCTCCTCCACGGCTTCGGGGACACCCCGCAGACGGTCTCGTATCTGGCAGCCGACCTCCACCGCCGCGGGTGGACTGTGCATGCGCCGCTCCTGCCCGGGCACGGCCGAACCGTCGGCGTGTGGGCCGGAACCGGCGGCGAGGACTGGCTCGGCGCGGCCCGCACGGCGCTGGAGGCGCTTCGCCGGCGCCACGACATCGTCGGGCTCGTCGGGCTCTCGATGGGCGGCGCGCTGGCGTCGGTGCTCGCGGCGGAGGTCGGGGCCCATGGTCGGGCGGATGGCCTCGGCGGGAACGGCGGACGAGGCCGGGACGGGGCGGGCGAGGGCGAGGTCGCAGCGCTCGTGCTCGTCGCGCCGTACTTCCGGTTACCGACCTGGATGCGCCTGCTCGCGGGGTCTCATCGGGTCGTGGGTGCCGGCCGTCGGTACGTCGGCGCCCGGGGGAGCCCATCGATCCTGGATCCTGTGGAGCGCGACCGCAACCTGGCGTACGGCGTGACAACCCCTCGGCTCGTCGATGAGCTCGGCCGCGTCGCGCGCCGGGCGTGGGCAGCGCTGCCGAGGGTGGCGATGCCGACGCTGCTCGTGCAGTCGCACCGTGACAATCGCACGACCGCCCGCACCGCGACCGCGGCGTTCAGACGCCTCGCGAGCGCCGACAAGCGACTCGTCTGGGTCGATGCGGGCGCACACATCATCACCGTGGACTATGGCCGAGAGCATGTCATCGCCGCCGTCGGCGATTGGTTGGACGCGCATGTGCCGTCCTGGGGGCGTGCACGCGAGGTGCGGCCGGCGTGAGCGCGGTCCGCACGGTCCGGCAGAGGTGACCCGGCGATGACGGTCAGGGTCGGAGTGGTGACGGAGACAGCCCTGCGGGAGCGGCGGGTGGCCCTCGTGCCGGACGGCGTGCGCATGCTCCTGCGCGCCGGATGCGAGGTCGTCGTGCAGCGGGGCGCGGGCGCGCGGGCCTATGTGCCCGACGACGCGTACGCCGCGGCGGGCGCGACACTCGCCGCCGACGTGGCGGCCGTCGTGTCGGCGTGCGACGTGCTGGCCAAAGTGCAGCGTCCGGCGGTGACCGAGATCGCCCAACTGCGCCCGGGGCTCGTCGTCATCTCGCTGCTGGGCACCGCCGGCGACGCGGACGCGATCGAGCAGCTCGCGGCCGCCGGCGTGACGCTGCTCGCCCTGGAGCGGGTCCCGCGGATCACGCGCGCCCAGTCGATGGATGTGCTGTCATCGCAGAGCACGGTCGCCGGATACAAGGCCGTGCTGCTCGCCGCCAACGAGCTGCCGCGCTTCCTGCCGATGCTGACCACGGCGGCCGGGTCGATCGCGCCGGCCAAGGCCTTCATCCTGGGCGCCGGCGTGGCCGGCCTCCAGGCGATCGCGACGGCCCGGCGGCTCGGCGCGGTGGTGAGCGCGTTCGACGTCCGGCCGGCCGTCCGCGAGCAGGTGGAGAGCCTCGGGGCGACGTTCGTGGCGGCGGAGGCGATCAGCGCGGACGCCGAGGTGAGCGGGGGGTATGCGCGCGAGCAGAGCGCCGAGCAGCAGCGGCGGACGGCGGAGGCGATCGGACGACACCTCGCGCAGGTCGATCTCGCGATCACGACCGCGCAGGTGCCCGGCCGCCCGGCGCCCCGGCTCATCACCGCCGAGATGGTGCGGAGCATGCGCCCCGGCTCCGTGATCGTCGATCTCGCCGCCGAGACCGGCGGGAACTGCGAGGTCACGCGCCCCGGCGAGACGGTCGACGTGGGCGGCGTGCGTGTGCTGGGCCCGTTGAACGTGCCGAGCCTCGTTCCGGCGCATGCCAGTCAGATGTTCAGCCGGAACGTGGTGACCCTCCTGCGGCACGTGGTCCAGGACGGCGCGCTCGTCATCGACCCGACCGATGAGATCACCGGGCCGATGGCGGTCGTGGGGGCTCGCCTCCAGGCCGCGAGCGGGGCATAGCGTCGGTCGCGCGCGAGCGACACCGACACGCGGATCGCACGGCGGTGGACGGCGCGCGCGGCACGTCCCGCGCGGCGTGAGGATACCAGACACGGGAAGGAGACTCGTACGCGCATGTCGATCACCTCAATCACCGAAGTATATGTGTTCGTGCTGGCCGCGTTCCTGGGCTACCAGATCGTCAGGAAAGTGCCGCCGCTCGTCCACACACCCCTCCTCGCGGCGACCAACGCCATCTGTGGCATCTCGATCGTCGGCGCGCTCGTCGAGGCGGGCGCGCACCAGACGCGGATGAGCACGATCCTCGGCGTCGTGGCGGTGACGGCCGCCACGATCAACATCGTGGGCGGCTTTCTCATGACCGACCGCATGCTGAAGATGTTCAGGCCGCGCGCGAAGCCGGTGGCCCGGGCGAAGCCCGCGACCGAGACCAACGGACGCTCGCCCGGGAGCGCCTGACGCATGGTGCGGACGCTGTTCATCGAGGGGACCTACTTCGCGGCCGCGGTCCTGTTCATCCTCGGACTCCAGAGCCTCACCCGCACCGAAGGCGCGCAGCGCGGGATGCAGCAGGCGATGGTGGGCATGCTCCTCGCCGTCGTCGGCACCCTCGTCAACCATGGGATCGTCGATTATCGGTGGATCGCCGTCGGCCTGGTGCTCGGGACGGTGCTCGGATACCCGCTCGGAATGCTGGCGCCGATGACGGCGATGCCGCAGGCGATCGCCGCCTCGCACATGTTCGGCGCGATCGCGGCGACGCTCGTCGGTGTGGCCGAGTACTACAACGCCCGGGGGGCGGTCGGCTCGGCCACCATGACCGCGCTCGGGTTCGAGACGATGCTCGGCGCGCTCACCGTGACCGGCAGCTTCATGGCGTTCGGCAAGCTCCAGGGCGTGGTGATCGATCGGCCGCTGACATTCCGCGGGCAGAACGCCGTCAACCTCGGGATGTTCGGGGCGATGGTCGCCATCTTCATCTACCTGATCGCGAGTCCCGTCCATCCGGCGCTCTTCTACACCATGCTCGGGCTCGGGCTGCTGATCGGCGTCACCATGGTGCTCCCGATCGGCGGCGCGGACATGCCGGTCGTGATCTCGCTGCTCAACTCCTACGCCGGGCTGGCATCGGCCGCCACCGGCTTCGCGATCGGCAACAACGTGCTGATCATCGCCGGCGCGCTCGATGGGGCCTCGGGCTTCCTGCTCTCGATCCTGATGAGCAAGGCGATGAACCGGTCGTTCGCGAACGTGCTCTTCGGCGCCTTCGGGACCGCACCGACCGGCGCCGCGAAGACGGCGGTCGGGCTGACGGTCCGGTCGATCAGCCCCGAGGACGCGGCGATGCAGCTCGCCTACGCCGGCGAGGTGATCATCATCCCCGGCTACGGGATGGCCGTCGCCCAGTCACAGCATCAGGTGCGCGAGCTCGCGGAGCAGATCGAAAAGCGCGGCGGCACGGTGAAGTACGCCATCCATCCGGTCGCGGGTCGGATGCCCGGACACATGAACGTGCTCCTCGCCGAGGCCAACGTGCCGTACGACCGATTGTACGACATGGAGGAGATCAACGCCGAGTTCGACCACGCCGACGTGGCACTGGTGATCGGCGCCAACGACGTCGTCAATCCGGCGGCGCGCACCGACCAGGGGAGTCCCATCTATGGCATGCCGATCCTCAACGCCGACCACGCGAAGAGCGTGATCGTGCTGAAGCGAAGTATGAATCCGGGGTTCGCGGGGATCGAGAACGAGCTGTTCTACGCGCCGAAGACGAGCATGTTGTTCGGCGACGCCAAGAGCTCGCTCACGAAGCTGGTCTCCGAGGTGAAGACCGTGTGAGCCGCGGCTGAGCCGCGGCTGAGCCGCGAGTGAGCCGCGAGTGAGCCGCGGGTGAGCCGCGGCTGAGCCGCGGGTGAGCCGCGGCTGAGCCGCGAGTGAGCCGGGTGGCGTCCGGCGCGATGTGCACGAGGGCCGGCAGCGGTACACCGCTGCCGGCCCTCGTTGCCGATCGGGCACTCGCGTCAGGCCGCGCTGCCGCCTGGCGTGCCGGAGCCACCCGGGCCCGACGATCCGCCGCCGCCGGAGCCGGATCCCGGGCGCGGCGGGGACGGCGGCGCCATGGGCCGGGGCGGCGGCGGCGTGGCCGGGCGCGAGACGGGCGGCGGCGCCGGCCGCGGCGGCGGTGTCACCGGACGGGGCGGCTGTGTCATCGGGCGGGGCGGCGGAGCGGCGGGGCGCGGCGCGGGCGCGGCGGGACGCATGCCGCCCGGCGTCGCGCCACCACCGGTCTGCGAGGCGCCGCCGGGCGCGCCGCTCGTGTGCGTGGGGCTCGTGTGCGTGGGGCTCGTGTGCGTGGAGCTCGTGTGCGTGGAGCTCGTGTGGGAGGAGGTCGATGGCCCCGACGACGCACCCGACGAACCGCCGGAACGCGTGAAGCGGTCCATCATGCCGCTCGCCATCTCACCGAGCCGGCTCGTTACATCCCGCGCTTCGTGCACGACCGTGCTCGCGGCCTTGGCCATGCGCGACGGCGCAGCCTTGCGGGCGGACTTCTTCGCCGCCGACCTGCGCGAGCCGCCGGCCGCTTTGCGCGCGCCCCTGCGCGCACTCTTGCGCGCACTCTTGCGCGCGCTCTTGCGTGCACCCTTGCGTGCGCCACCGCGCTTGGTCGCGGAGCGCCGGGCCGACCGCTTGGCCGCACCGCGGCGCGCGCCGCGCGCCGCGCGTGTGCTCGCCGAGCGCTTGCGCGCTCCCTTCTTCGCAGCGCCGCGGCGCGCCGCGGAGCGTTTCGTCGACCGAGATGACTTGCGCTTGGTTGCCATGGATGCTGCTCCCGGGAGGGTAGGGAATTAGCAGGCTCGACACTCAAGATCCACACCGCGGCGGCGTTGGGCAAGAACCGATCGTGTCGCTGCACGCGCGAGCTCGCCTCCACGGCACGACGCGCGGGATCCGGCTCTCGACGATGGGCGGGCCCCACGGCAGCCGAGTCCAGCCGGCGGCCGCCGGCGCCCTGCTGTAATATTCGCGCTCGGTAGCCACTCATCGACCGTCCCACCAGGAGCTCCAGAATGCGAGTCCTCGCGATGCTGCTCGCCGTCCCCCTCTGCGCCACCGCCATCGGATGCGCCGGCGGGGGTGGGGGTGGGGGTGGGGGTGGGGGTGGGGGGGCCGGTAAGGCGGACAGTGGGGGCGCGATGGCGGCACCCGGGGGAGCCCCCGCGAGCGCGACCGCGACCGCGGCCGGGGGCGGGGCGGCTTCGGCTGACCCGGATCAGGCCGCCAACGGGCGCGGCGTGCCCCAGGGCTACCTCGGACGGACCGACGACGCCGCGAAGCCGCTCGCCGACGTGCGCTACACGCCCGGGCCGGGCGGAACGTGGGAAGTGCGGACCGGACCGGCGCACATCCTCTACGCGACGGCGGACACCGCCAGCGGGCAGTACACGGTGCGGACGACGATCGAGCAGCTCGAGGCGCCGCGCCACCCGGAGGCGTACGGGGTGTTCATCGGGGGACGGGACCTGTCCGGTTCCGGGCAGCACTACACGTATTTCCTGGTGCGCGGAGACGGCAAGTACGCCGTGAAGACTCGTGACGGAGCCAATGCCCGGACGGTCGTGGACTTCACGGCGAGCCCCGATGTCCCGAAAGCCGATGCGGCGGGGCGGGCGACCTATCCGATCGCGGTCCAGGTCGGCGCCGACTCGGTTCGGCTCCTGGTAGCCGACAAGCCGGTCGGGGCGATCGCCAGCAGTGGGGCATCGACCGCGGGGATCGCGGGGCTTCGCGTCAATCACAACCTCCACGTGACGGTCAAGCCGATCGTCATCAGCCGCTGAACGGCCGGCGGGTGATCCGTTCATCATGGGAGTGCGAGATGTCAGCGGCAGGTAGGCGGGCCCTGAGCGCCGTGGCGCTCCTCATCGGACTCGCGGCGGTGGCGGGTGCACAGGCCACCACCGGCGATCGTCCCGTCGGCGGGGGGGCGGATCGCGCCGCGGCGCAGGAGGTCGGGTATACGCCGACCGATGCCGCGGCCGAGGCGGCCGAGGAGCAGCGCGCGATCGCGGTGCCGTCGCCGGCAGCCGCGGAGACGTACTCGCGTGCGCTGTCGGCCCAACCGCACGTCGCGGGAACGCCAGCTCAGGCGCGGACACGCGACTATGTCGTCGATCTCATGCGCCGCTGGGGGCTCGAGACGGAGGTGCGCCCGTACGACGTCTACATGCCGCATCCCACCGGCGTGCACGTCTGGCGCCTCGGACCGGGCGGCGACTCGACGGAGCTGGCGCTCGCCGAGGGACCGATCCCGGGAGACAGCACATCGAGCGCGTACCCTCAGGTGCTGACCTTCAACGCGTACAGCGCCACCGGCTCGGCGGCCGGCGAGGTCGTCTACGCCAACTACGGGTTGATCGAGGACTACGCACACCTCGACTCGGTGGGCGTCTCGGTGCGTGGCAAGGTCGTGATCGCCCGATACGGGCGGTCCTTTCGGGGGATCAAGGCGCGCGAGGCCGAGCGCCACGGGGCGGTCGCGCTGCTCATCTACAGCGACCCGGTCGACGATGGATTCGTCCGCGGCGATGTGTACCCCGAGGGCCCCATGCGCCCGCCACAGGGCGTGCAGCGGGGGAGCATCATGAACGAGGACGGCGATCCGAGCACGCCGGAGTATCCGAGCACGGCCGGCGCGCGGCGGCTGGAGCCGGCGCAGATGGCGATCCCGCACATCCCGGTCGTCCCGATCTCCTACGGCAACGCACGACAGCTGCTCGAGCCGATCCGCGGAACCGGCGCGATGGGCGGTGACGCGGGCGGCGGGCCGGCCCGTCTCCCGCAGGCCTGGCAGGGCGGGCTTCCCTTCCGCTACCACATCGGACCCGGACCGGTCCGGGCACGCGTGACGTTCGAGGCCGAGTCGGGCGCCGCGGCATACCACACGATCTGGGACACCTTCGGCATCGTACGGGGGACCGAGTTCCCGGACGAGCTGGTGATGGTCGGCGGGCATCGGGACGCGTGGGGGCCCGGCGCAGCCGATAACGTGAGCGGCACGACGAGCGTGCTGGAGATCGCGCGCACGATCGCCGCCGAGGCGCGCGCGGGGCATCGGCCCAAGCGGACGATCGTGTTCGCGACCTGGGACGCCGAAGAGTGGGGGCTCATTGGATCGACGGAGTACGTCGAGGATGACTCCCTTCGGCTGACGCGCGACGCGGTCGCGTATGTCAATCAGGACGTCGCGGCGGACGGCCCATCGTTTGGCGCCGAAGGGTCGCCCTCGTTGCGGGCCGTGCTCCGGGACATCGCGCGGCTCGTTCCGGATCCCGACTCGGGGACGGAGGGAGCGGCGGGCGCGCGCGGCGCGCATCGGAGCGTCTACGACGAGTGGCGCGCGCGGGCCGCGGGAGCGGCGGGCGGTGCGGGGTCCGCCGCGGACAGCACGCTTCCGAAGTTCGGCGATCCCGGCGGCGGCTCCGACTTCGCCGGGTTCGCCAACCACCTCGGGATCCCGATCCTGGGCTACGGGTTCGGCGGCGCGGGTGGCGTCTATCACTCCGCTTACGACGACTTCGCCTGGGAGTCCCGGTTCGGTGATCCGGGGTTCGTGCGGCACGCCGCGGCCGCGCGGGTCGGCGCCGCGCTGCTGCTCCGCCTCGCCAATGCCGACGTGATCCCGTACGACTACGTCGAGTATGCGCGGACGATGCAGCACTACCTGCCGGCGATCGACGACGCGATCCGCGCCCACCGCTGGACGGGCGTCTCCACGGCGCGGTTGGCCGCGGCGATCACGGGGATGGAGCGCGCGGCGGCGGCGTTCGCGGCCGCCCGCGACAGCGCGCTCGGCGGATCGGCGGTCGCGCGCGCCGGTGCGGCGGCGAGCGCGGGCGCCGCGGGGAGTGGCGGCGTGCGAGCGGAGCGCCCGGAGGCTCCGCGCCGCGCGAGCGGCGCACCGCGCCGTCCTCCGTCGCCTGCCGTGCTGCGCGCAACCAATGCGGCGCTGCTGCGCGTGGAACGGGCCCTCACCCGCCCTGCCGGGCTGCGGACGCGCCCCTGGTTTCGGAGCCTGATCTACGCTGCCGACGAGGACAACGGCTACGCCAACGTCGCGCTCCCGTCGGTGACCGAAGCGGTGCGGTCGGGCGACCAGACACTCACGACGCGCGAGATCGACGACCTCGCCGGCCGGTTCGATGCCGCGGCCGGTGCGCTTCGGGACGCGACGACAGCGATCGCCGGGCAGCGCTGAGTCAGCCGCGGAGCTCGAGGCCGGACGCGCCCGGGGCCGGCACGCTGCGACCCGGGCGAGGCGGGTCGGGCGGGTCGGGCGGGTCGGGCGGGTCGGGCGGCTCGAGCGGCTCGGCGGCCGTCGGTGGATCCAGATCGGCTCGGCCCATGCGCAGGCGCTCGTCCTCGAGCGCGTCGAGCTCCACGTCGACCTCGATGTCGGGGTCGACGATCGGCGTCGGCGATCGCGGTGGCTCGAGCGCCTGCACCGTCGTGCGGGCCTGAGCCACCGGGACGCCGCCGACGGCGCCGCTGCACGCGCAGCCGAGGCGCGGCGCGAGGTCGATCAGGACAGGCGACGAGGCGATCAGGTACTGGGCGAGCTCGGCCGCGTACTCGACGTCCCGGATCTCGACCGTCGAACGGGGCACGATCGGCAGCGGGAGATCGGTCTCACGCGGGGCCGCGGCCGGGCTGTCCGGCGGCTGCTGGAGAATACGATCGATCGGGAGCCCACCGGGGACGGAGTAGCAGCGCCGCCGGTCGGGAGCGAAGAACGAGTTGAAGACGCGCGGCTCGCGGATCGGGATGATGCCGCGCCGCATCAGCGTCGCGAAAAATTCTTCCGGGCGCACCTGTCGGTCGATCGATCGATCGCCGGTCGCCGACGGGCAGGCGCCGACGTACGTGATGTCGATCGGCACCGTGCCATAGAGGCCGCGGAGGTAGCGCGCGGTGGCGACCGGCGGCGCAACCGAACAGACGAGGTACGGTAGCAGGTCAGGCCCCGGGCCGAGCAGGCGGTCGCGCACGCGGGGACAGGCGCAGAACACCGCGCTCGGGAGCGTCCGCGTGGCCAGCCGCCGCGCGCACGCGTCGGCGATGAGCTCGTCACCCCAACTCGCCGGAATCGCGGCCGCGTAACCCGCGGCCCGGCACGCGTGCGCGACCTGCACCGGCGTCGCCGGGCGCGCCGCCAGATATCCGTCCGCACCGATGATGACGAATGGCGTGGCCGCCGGCGTGGCATCTTCGCGACGCGGCTCCGCGCGCGCGCCGGCACGCGGATCGGGGCCTGCATCCGGGTGTGCATCGGCAGGCGAAGCAGGCGAGGCGGAATGTCGCATGGCGGCGGAGGTGACGTCCACAGCCCGTGGTGGATTCCGGCGGCGGCGATACGCTGGCGGTGCACGAGCCGCGCACGGGCAGTGCACAGGCAGTGAACCGGCGGCGCATGGGCAGGGCACGGGCGGTGCGGGCGACCGTGTCCCTCTCGTCAAAGCAACCTACCTCAGCCGGAGATGTCCAGTCGGCCCAGACATTGCTAGAAGAGTCCCGCGCAGTGCAGACGTAATGACGCGTCAAAGTGACTGCCACTGGACACTTGGACGAGTCTCCGTGCACGAGTGCACGAGTGCACGAACCTGCGCAGGAGGGAGTGCCGATGTACGAGACCGTGCACCTCTCACGCGATGCGATCGAGATGATCGCGACCTATGCGGCGCGTGCAGTCTGGCCGTCCGGGTTCAGCATCTACCAGCGTGGAGCGCCGGCGGACGGCGTGTTCATCGTGGTGCGCGGCCGCATCGTGTTGCGGAGCCGCGTGAAGTCGGGGCGCGGGTACATCCCGACCATCGTCACGCCGGGCGGCACGTTCGGCGCCGAAGGGCTCGCGGCCGCGGTGCCGCCGCCGCCGCGCTACGTGACCGAAGCGCGTGCCGATGAGGAGACGGAGACCCTGCATCTCGACACCGGGCGCTTTCGCGCGCTGGTGCGCGAGCGGCCGGCGGCGGCGCTGTCGCTGGCCGCGCAGATGATGGCCGAGCACGCGACGCTGCTGGAGAAGCTCCGCGAGCTGGCGACGCTCAGTGTCGAGCAGCGGCTCGTGACATCGCTCGCGCGGATGGCGCGCCAGCGCACCTTCGTGGACGGCGATGGACGGCTCATCCTCGACGCCGCGCACTACCGGGTGTTGTGCGAGCTGGTCGGCGCGACGCGCGAGTCGGTCTCGCTCGTGCTCAATCGCCTCATCGCGAGCGGTGCGGCGGAGCGGCACGACGGCCGGGTGTACGTCGACACCGCGGCCGTCCGCGCGCTCCGCGAGTCGGAGTGGTCCGACAGCCTGGCCGCGCTCAAGGTATCGGACGAGCAGGCGGCGGTCGCCGGCGACTGACCGCGCGGCCGCACGAACCGTGCGGCACGACGGCACCATGGACCCGTGCCCGTCGTTGCCGGTCCCGGTGCCCGGGCATCCACGCGCCCGCAGATACCACGAGGGTGCCGTCATCCACGTCCACCGGGAACAACCACGACGGGCACCGTGATGTCCCGCGGGACGCGGGCGGCGGGACATGGCGAACGGCGGACGGCGGGCGGCATGAATGCCGCCCCGGCATCGGTGCGGGATGCGGGTCGCGGGCGGCATGAATGCCGCCCCGGCATTGGTGCGGGATGCGGGTCGCGGGCGGCATGAATGCCGCCCCTACGGGACATCCCGATGCCCCCCCGTCGTTGGTGGTTGGGGCACCCACACGCCCGCCCGGGATCACGGCGCCGTCACCGAACCCGGTTGTTGCTGTTCCCGGTGCAGGGGCAATTCGCGTCGCGAATTGCCCCTGCACCATCAAAAAAAACCGTTCCTTTGGTGGCCGCGGGACGCGGCCGTTCCCGCCCCGCCATTGGTGTGGGATGCGAATCGCGGGCGGCATGCATGCCGCCCCGGCATTGGTGCGGGATGCGAATCGCGGGCGGCATGAATGCCGCCCCTACGCGCGGGGCGGCCTGGCGGCCGCCCCGCTACGCGTTTTCGTATTCGGCGATCGCGCGTGAGAGGACGGCCCGGAGCGCGCGCTCGCGGTCGGGGCCGTCCGGGACGGTCCGCACCAGCGACGCGAGCTGCCGCGCCATCTCGTCCTCCACGAATCCGTCGGCCGGCCGCTGCACGCCGAGCGCGGTCAGGGCGAGCACGGCGAGCCTGTGGAGCGCGGCCCGCGTCTCGGGCTCGAGACCGGCCACCGCCGCCGGCTCGCGCGGACGGAGCGGCGGCGAGCGGCGCTGCCGCCGCGGGGCCTCGACCAGCGCGCGGAGCGGTGCGAGCCGCACGACGAACGCGCCCGCTGTGTGCTCGCGCACGTCGGCCACCACGCCCGAGCGCCGAAGGGCCGAGAAGAGCCGGACAACCGCGTCGCGGACCGCCGGGATGCCGTCGAGGCTCCCCCGCCCGCGACCCGTGATCACGAGCACGTCCCCCGCCCCGGCCGCCTGCCGCATGCGCAGCCACGCGTCCGCCCGCCGCGCCGCCTCCTCCCCGGTGGGGAGCGACGCCCGGAGGTTGAGGATGCCGGCCGGCCCGAAGCGCGCCTCATCGAACGCCGCGCCGAGCCGCGCGGCCGGCTCGGCGCCCGCCGCGCCGCCGTCCTGACGGCGCCGCCCCACGCTAGACGCGCGGCCCGCGAACGCGGAGTGACCGGAGAGGCTGGGGAGACCGGGGAGACCGGGGAGACCGGGGAGACCGGGGAGACCGGGGAGACCGGGGAGACCGGGGAGACCGGGGAGACCGGGGAGACCGGGGAGACCGGGGAGACAGGATCGACATGCGCGGCTCCTGGACGGCGACGGGAGGAAATGTACGCGCCCGCACGCCAGCACGGCGCCGTGATCCGGTCGACACCGCCGCCGTTACGCGGCCCGGCTCGCCGCCCCGCCCAGGTGGCGGGCGACGCAGATCTCGCGGCACGCGGCGCGGCGCGAACAGCCCGCACAATCCCGCTGCACCTTCTCCGGGAAGTGCGATCGGTCGGTGACCGCGTACCCCAGGGATTGGAAGAAGGCGGGGGTCAGCGTGAGCGCGAACAGCGCCGCCGTCCCGCGTGCCTGCGCGAGCTGCTCGACGCGACGAACGATCGCGCTCCCCACCCCCAGCCCGTGGGTGTCGGGCGCGACCGCGACCGACGCAACCTCGGCCACCGATGGCGAGTACTCGCGGAGCGCGCCACACCCGAGCAGCCGGCCGGCGCCGTCGGTCGCCACCACGAAATCGTCGATGGCGAGCGCGATCGCCTCGGGCGCCTTGGGCAGCATCAGCTGGTCGGCAGCGAACCGGTTGATGAGCGCCGCGATCGCCGGCACGTCCACCGGGCGCGCGCGCCGGACCGCGGGGCGGCGCCCAGCGAACGGCCCCGCCGCAGCGCCGTCATGTGCGTCGACCTGCGCACCCGCATGCGCACCCGCATGCGCGGATGCGTGTGGGCCCACCTGTGGGCTCACCTGTGGGCTCACCGCCGAGCGATGGCGGCGCGCCGGCGTCGACGCGATCATGCCAGGGCGTCCTCGAGGATCGCGAGGCCGCGCGCGAGCGCCTCGCGTGTGATGGTGAGCGGCGGCAGGAGCCGGAGCGTGTGGTCGCCGGCCGAGAGGAGGAGCAGCCCCAGCTCGCGGGCGCGGCCGATCACGGCCGACGCCGGCGCGCGGACATCGATCCCCCACATGAGGCCCGCACCGCGAATGCCGCGCACCGTCCCGCACCGGTCGGCAATGGCCAGCAGCGACTCCTGCATCCAGTCGCCGTGCGCGCGAACGGCCGCGAGCAACGCCGGATCGGCGAGGCGCTCGACCACGTACCGGGCGACGGCAGCGACGAACGGTCCGCCACCGAAAGTCGTACCGTGGTCGCCGGGCCGGATGGCGCCGGCGATCTCCGCCGAGAGCAGCACCGCGCCCATCGGGAGACCCCCGGCCAGTGGCTTGGCCAGCGTCAGCAGGTCCGGCTCGACGCCCGAGCGCTCATAGGCGAACAGCCAGCCCGTTCGGCCCAACCCGCACTGCACCTCGTCGAAGATGAGCGCGATGTCGCGCTCGCGCGTGAGCGCGCGGAGCTCCCGGAGGAACCCGGGGTCGAGCACGCGGACCCCGCCCTCCCCCTGCACCGGTTCCACGATCACCGCCGCCGCCGTCTCGGCCGCGAGCACTCCCTCGAGCTCATCGAGGTCGCGCTCGACGACGTACGCCCCTCCGGCCAGCGGGCGGAAGGGCTGGCGGTACCCCGGCCGATCCGTCGTCCCGAGCGACGCGAAGAGGCGGCCGTGGAAGCTGCCGCGCACGCCGATGATCTCGTGCTTCGCCGGCCCGCCACGGTCGCGCGCCCACCGGCGCGCGAACTTGAACGCACCCTCGTTTGCCTCCGCGCCGGAGTTGCAGAAGAACACGCGGTCGGCGAACGAGTGATTCACCAGCCACTCGGCGAGCGCCGCGGCCGCTCGAGTGTGAAAGAGATTGGAGGCGTGCACGAGCCCCGCGTCGACCGCGGCGTGCATCGCCTCGCGCAGCCCCGGGTCGCCGTACCCCAACGCGTTGACGGCAATCCCGCTCGTGAAGTCGAGGTAGCGGCGCCCCTCGATGTCGATCAGCTCGGCCCCGTCGCCCCGCACCAGGGTGATCGGCGCGCGCGCGTAGGTGCCGAGGATCGCCGCCGACGGCTCCCGCTCGCAGGTCACGACCGGCGTGACGTCGACGTCGGGGGCGCGCGCCGCGCCCGCCGCCGATGTCGCGGCCGAGGTGGCCGCGTGGGGAACGACGGGAAGGGGGACGGAGAGGGGGAGGGCTGCGCCCGATGTCGACGGCGTCATGCCGCTACCCCGCACGACCCGCCGACGCCGATCGCCGTGCCGGCTGCCTCGTCCCAGAGCAGGTCGAGGCCACCGATCCGGACGCGCGCGACACCGCCCGCGAGCGCCGCGAGCGCCGCCCGCACCTTGGCCTCCATCCCGGCGACGATCTCACCCTCGGCGATGGCGCGCTCGGCGTCGCCGGGATCGAGCGCCGGCACCGGTGCCCCGCCCACCCACACGCCGCTGACGTCGGAGATCAGCAGCAGCTCGGTCGCGGCGAGCGCTCCCGCGATCGCCGCCGCCGCATCGTCGCCGTTCACGTTGAGGGCATCGGCCGCCGCCCGCCCGGCCGCGGACGCCGAGGCCGCGACGGGCGCGATGACCGGCAGGTAGCCGCCGGCGGCCAGGCACGCGAGCAGCTCGACGTCGACGTCGCTGACCGTGCCCACGGCACCGAGGAGTCCACCACCGAGGAGGTCGGCGCGGAGCAGCGGCCCATCCTCCCCCGACACACCGACCGCACGCACGCCGGCCGCGACGAGGATCCCGACGAGCCGCTTGTTGGCCAGCCCGGACAGCGCCATCCGCAGCCGGTCGATGTCGTCGCGCCCGGTCACTCGGCGCCCTCCGACGAACCGCGGCTCGATCCCGGCCGCCCGCTGCAACGCGGTCACCTCGTCGCCGCCGCCGTGCACGATGCAGAATCGCGCCGGCGCGACGGGCAGGGCGGCGCCGGTCGCGACGCTCCCACGGAGACCGGACGCGGGATCCCGGGAGGCGTGGACCGCCGCTCGCCACCGCGCCGCAATGACGTCGGCGAGCCGCTCGTCACGCTGCGCTCGGCCCCCGACCTTGATCACGCTCGCCAGGTGCGGCGCGGATCGGGCGCCGGCGGCCGGCTGCTCGGCCCCGGGCTCGCCCCCCGGCTCGCCCCACCGGTCGACGAGCCCACGGCCGTCGGCGCGGCTGGTGCCCGCGCGATCGCGAGTCATGACGGGAGCCCCGCACATTCGTCGAGCCCGAGGAGCACGTTGGCATTCTGGAGCGCCTGGCCGGCCGCGCCCTTGAGCAGGTTGTCGATCGCCACCGTCACGATGAGCGTGGGTCGCCGCATCCCGGCGGCCGCCGCGACGGCGATATGCGCGGCGTTGCGATGGGCGACGTGGCGCAGCTCGGGTTGCTCGGCGACGACCTCCACGAACGGCTCGCCCGCATACCACGCGCGCCAGACGGCCGCCGGGTCGCGCACCGGCTCGGCGAGCGGCAGGGTGATGGTCGCGAGAATGCCGCGCGCGACGGGCAGCAGATGCGGCGTGAAGAGGAGGTCGACGTCGGCGTCGAAGCGCGCGCACACGGCGCGCATCTCGGCCAGGTGCCGGTGCTCGTTGCCGACCGCGTAGGCGCGGTAGTTCTCCGTGACCTCGCCGAACAGCAGGTCGCGGCGCGGCGTGTCGCCGGCGCCGGTGACGCCGCTGGCCGCGGCGACGACGACCGTCGCGCCTGGCGCGACGAGGCCGCGCGCGAGCGCCGGCAACATGCCGAGGAGCACGGCGGTCGCGTAGCACCCGGGGTTGGCGACGATCGCGGCGCGCCGGAGGTCGTCGCGCGCGAGCTCGGTGAGCCCGTACGTGTCGGCCGCCGTCGCGTCGGCGGCCGCATCGATCGGATGCCCCGGGCGCAGGTCGGCCGAGAGATCGACCACACGCGCGCCGGCCGCGCGGGCGCGCGCGACCCAGGGCGCGGACGCGCCGTGCGGCAGGGCGCTGAAGACGACGGCCGCGTCGCCGAGCGGTGCCTCCTCGATCCCGACGAACGTGACCGACCGCCCGCCGAGCGTCGCCCGTGCCCCCCGCCGCTCACCGGCGGCGGCCCATGCCAACTCGAGCCCGGTATGTCCGAGCGCGAGCGCGCAGAGCGTCCGCCCTGCATATCCACTCGCTCCCAGCACGCCGACAGGAATTTTATGCACCTGATATGCATAAACTTGCGCACCGGCTTCGTCAATGGGCCGAGTGCGCGCCGGCCGGCGGCCCTCTGACCGCGCCCGCGCTCGACCTGTAGCTTTGTTGCTCCATGCCCGGCAAGCGCGAGCGGCACGCTGTCATCCTGGAGTTGATCGACTCGAGACCCGTCGCGAGCCAGGAAGAGCTGCGGCGCCTGCTCCGGCAGCGCGGGCTGGACGTTACCCAGTCGACCCTCTCGCGCGACGTCCACGAGCTCCGGTTGGCCCGGGTTCCCACGGAGGCGGGGGTGCGCTACGCGCGCGCCGATCCGGCCGGCACGAACGGCGACGGCCGCCCGACGCTCGAGTCCCTGATCCCGCAGCTCGTCACCACGGTCGACGGCGTGTCGGAGCTGCTCGTCCTGCGAACCCCACCGGGGAGCGCCCACACCGTCGCCGTCGCGCTCGATAGCGACCGCACGCCCGACGTCCTCGGCACGGTTGCCGGTGACGACACGATCCTGATCGTCTGCCGGTCGGTGGCCGCCCGCGAGCGGCTCGGCAAGCGGGTCACGGCGCTCATGGGTGCGTAGGTGCGGTCCGGTCGCGCCACGCGACCGCGCCGCGGGGCCGCACCCCGCGATGGCGCCACCCGATGACGGTACCTGGCCGCGCCCCGCCGGGCGGGCCGCGGGGCTCGATTGACGGCGGGCGTTCCGGTGTGTATTTATGCGTGTCGGTCGCATAAATACACATCAACGGAGCGTGCATGCCGACTGCCGGGCCTTCATCCCGACCGATTGCCACGATCGTGCTCGCCTATTCGGGCGGGCTCGACACGTCGGTCATCGTTCCCTGGCTCAAGGAGCATTACGTCGGCGCGCGCGTGGTCTGCGTGGCGGCCGATATCGGGCAGGGCGACGAGCTGAGCGGTGTGCGCGAGAAGGCGATCGCATCCGGCGCCGACGCGTGTTACGTCGAGGACGTCAGGCGCGAGTTCGTCGAGGAGTACATCTGGCCGACGCTGCGCGCCGGGGCGGTGTACGGACGGAAGTACCTGCTCGGCACATCGATGGCCCGTCCGCTCATCGCGCGCCGGCAGGTGGAGATCGCCCGTCGGATCGGCGCCGACGCGCTGGCCCACGGGTGCACCGGCAAGGGGAACGATCAGGTTCGGTTCGAGCTCACGTACGCGGCGTTCGCGCCCGACCTGACGGTCATCGCCCCCTGGCGCGAGTGGGACATCCGGAGCCGCGAGGATGCCCTCGCGTATGCGGCGCGACACGGTGTCCCGGTGAGCGCGACGGCCGACAAGATCTACTCCCGCGACCGGAACCTGTGGCACATGTCGCACGAGGGGGGTGGGCTCGAGGACCCGGACTGGGCGCCCGCTGACGACGTCTTCCAACTCACGACGGCGCCGACGGCCGCGCCAGACACGCCGGAGACGGTCACGATCGGGTTCGTCGAGGGCACCCCGTCGTCGGTGAACGGCGTGACGCTCGACCCGGTGAAGCTGGTGGCGACGCTCAACGCGATCGGCGGCCGACACGGGGTGGGGCGCTGCGACCTGGTCGAGGATCGGCTCGTCGGGATGAAGTCGCGCGGCGTCTACGAGACGCCCGGCGGCACGCTCCTCTTCACGGCGCACAGCGAGCTCGAGCAACTGACGCTCGACCGTCGGACGCTGGCCGCCAAGGATGTCGTCGCCGCCCGCTATGCCGATCTCGTGTACGAGGGCCGCTGGTGGACGACCGAGCGGGAGGCGTACGACGCGCTGGTCGCCGTCACGCAGCGGCGCGTCACTGGCTCGGTGTCGCTCACGCTGTACAAGGGCGGAGTCGCCGTCGCGGGGCGCGCCAGCCCGTTCGCGCTCTACGATGAGCGCTTCGTCACGTTCGGCGCCGATGATGTCTACCACCAGGCGGATGCCGCCGGCTTCATCCGCCTGTTCGGGCTCTCGCAGCGTGTGGCGGCGCTCAAGGAGCGGGAGCGCGCCGGCGCCGCGCACGTGTTCGGCGCGGGATCCGGCGCGCTGCGAGCGCCGGTCCGCAGCGCCTCCGCCGCGGGTGCCGGAGTCGCGAGTGCCGCGGCGCTGCCGCTCGACCTCGACGTCGATGGGACCGGCGGCGAGGACGGCGATGTCGCGGTCGAGGGACTCGGCGTCCCGATCGGCCATACGCTGGGGGCGGCGTGACGCCCCCCGATGGCCCGCCGGGCCCCCAACTCTCGGGGACGGCGGGCGGGGCAACGGCCGACGGGGTGCGTGCGATCGCGTCGAGCACGCCGGCGCGCGCGCGGGCGCACCGACTCTGGGGCGGAGTGGGTGGGCGGTTCGGGGCCGAGAGCGCGCCGGCGCTCGAGGCGCTCAACCGGTCGGTGGGGACGGACTTCCGCCTCTGGCCGTTCGATGTGCGACTCTCCAAGGCCTGGGCGGTCGCGCTCTGGGACGCCGGCGTCCTGACGCTCGCCGACAGTCAGCGACTCGAGGCAGGCCTCGACGCGGTGGCCCGTCGCCTCGCCGACGGCGCCGGGCCCGAGCCTGGCGACGAGGATGTGCACACGGTCATCGACCGGATGCTGTCCGAAGAGATCGGCGCGCTCGCCGCCCGGCTGCACACGGGACGGAGCCGGAACGATCAGGTGGCGACCGCGACGCGACTCTGGTGTGCCGACGCCGTCGCGGCGCTCGACGTGAGAGTTCGCGCGGTCCAGCAGGTTCTGCTCGATCGGGCGGCCGCGCTCCAGGACGCGATCATGCCGGCGTACACGCACCTCCAGCAGGCGCAGCCGGTCTCGGTCACCCACTGGCTGCTGGGCCACTTCTGGCCGCTCGAGCGGGACCGCGCCCGGCTCGCGGCCGCCGGACGCACCGCGCTGGCCGCGCTCCCCCTTGGGTCGGGGGCGATCGCCGGATCGGCGTACCCGGTCTCCCGCGTGCTGCTCAAGGAGAGTCTCGGCTTCTCGGGGCTCTCGGCCAACAGTGTCGATGCCGTGGGCGACCGCGATTTCGTCGCCGAGCTGCTCTTCGCCGCAACCCTGCTCACCGTTCACCTCTCGCGGCTCGCCGAGGATCTCATTCTGTTCGGGTCGACCGAGTTCGGCTTCGTGCGCTTCGGGGAGGCGTTCACGACCGGGTCGAGCATGATGCCGCAGAAGCGGAACCCGGACGTGCTCGAGCTGGCCCGCGGCACGACGGGACGGGCGTTGGGCGACCTCACGGCGCTCCTCGTGACGCTCAAGGGTCTGCCGAGCGGGTACAACAAGGATCTTCAGGAGGACAAGCGGGCGCTGTTCGACGCCGTCGACGCGCTCCAGCTCGTGCTGCCGGCGGTCGCCGGCGCCATCGAGGAGATGACCTTCCGGACGGACCGCATGCGCGCGGCGCTGGCGAGCGCGCTCATGGCCACCGATGTCGCGGACTATCTCGTGCGGAAGGGGGTCGCCTTCCGCGACGCACATCGTGCGGTCGGCACGCTCGTGCGCATGGCAGAGGACGGGGGGATCGAGCTCGACGCGCTGCCGTTCGCGGCCTTCGCCGCCGTGCATCCCGCGTTCACGCCCGACGTGCTCGACGCGCTCTCCCCCGAGGCGTCGATCGCCCACCGCAACCTTGCCGGGGGCACGGGCGCCGAGGCCGTGCGGATCCAGATCGAGGCCGCGCGCTCGGCGCTCGAGCCGCCGCGGGAGACGCCGCGCGGCAACGAGTGGACGATCGCCGCGGCCGGGGGCGCGCGGTAGCGCCCCGTCCGCGCCCCGCCCGCGCGCCGCCGCTGGCGGGACGATTCGGCGCTAGCGGGTGCCCACCTCGACGCCGCTTGTCGGCCGGGCGTGGACGATGCCGGCGATCAGGTCGGCGGCCTCCTGCACGGTGATCTTGCCGGTGTTGATCTGGAGATCGTAGAGGTGCGGATCGCGCGGATCGGCGTGATAGTGCCGCCGCACGTACGCCCGCCGCGCATCGTCCATCCGGCGCGCCACGTTGGCGGCGGCGGTTCGGTCGCAGGTCTCACGGGCGCAGATCCGGTCGACGCGGCGGGGGAGCGCCGCCTCGAGGCGGACGTGGAGTGTCCCCTGCCGGTCCCGGAAGAGGCCCTGGGCGCCGTGGCCGACCACGATGAGCGGCGGCGTCTGCGCGGCGGCCAGGATGGCCGCGCGTGTCGCTTCGGCGACCGCATCCGGGTTGAGCATCCCGCTCGGATCGACGTCGACCGGCATCTCCGGCGGGGTCATGAGCAGGGTCGACGCGATGAGTCGCGCCAGGAGGCTCGGCGGTTGCTCATCGAGCGGCTCGACGTGCCGGACGTCGAGGCGGAGCCGGTCGGCCACCTGACAGACCAGCGAACGGTCGAGGACGGGCCAGCGGAGCCGGGCGCCGAGCTCGCGGGCGAGATCGCTCCCGCCGGCCCCGTACTCGCGCGAGATCGTGATGAGGTCGATCGGCTCGGGCGTCGGGCCGTTCCAGTGCGTGCCGGTGCTCGTGAGCGGATCGGGCACGGGATCTCCGCTCGTGACCCCGCGTGCGCCGCCGTTCGGGGACCAGGCATCCAGCATTGGCGGACCCTCCGTCACAGGTTGTTCAGATCCTGCACATCCGGAGTTCTCGTGTCCGGCGCGGCGTCGCCCAGGTCCAGGCGCCGGGCGGTATCGTGCAGGAAGCCCTCCGCCGCCTCATCCGTGGGGGCGGGCGAGTCGAACTGACGAAACACGGTCCCGCGGCAGCGCGGGCAGACGAGGCGGCCAGCGCTCGGTCCCCGGGAATACAGCTCGCTGCCGCAGGTGACGCATACCCACGTCGTGAGGTCGCCGGCCGGCTGCTCGCGGTGCGCCATTCTCCCTCCTATATCGAGAGGGAATCCCAGTGCCGCAAGAGCCATGCGGCTGCGCTCCCGGCCCACATCGCCGTCGCACCCGTCGTCCCCGGTCCCCGGGCCCGCGTCCCGCATGGCCACACGCCACGACGGCACATCGTCCAACCCGTCGTTGCTGGTCCCGGGGCGCCGGGACACGCACGTCCCCGCACGCCGCCACGGTGCCACGACGGCATCACGGCCTCACCGCGACGGCATCACGGCCTCACCGCGACGGCATCACGGGCTCACCGCGTCGTCGCTGTTTCCGGTGCAGGGGCAATTCGCGTCGCGAATTGCCCCTGCACCATCCAAAAACCCGTTCATTTGGTGGCCGCGGGACGCGGGCCGTGCGAATGCCGGGCCAGACATCGGTGCGGGATGCAAATCGCGGGCGGCATGAATGCCGCCCCTACGGTGGCCGCGGGACGCGGGCGGCGCGACATGCCGGGCCAGGCATCGGTGCCGGATGCGAATCGCGGGCGGCATGAATGCCGCCCCTACGCCGGGGCCGCGGGACGCGGCCGCCCCGGCATTGGTGTGGGATGCCGGCGGCCGGCATGCGCCGCCCCGACGTCCGATTATCCTCCCCCGATGCCTCGGCTCGCGTGGGCGACGGACGTGCACTTCGAATTCGCGACTGTGTCGGACGTCGTCGCCTTCTGCGAGCAGGTGATCGCGCTCGCGCCAGCCGGCCTGCTGCTGACGGGCGACATCGGTCAGGCGCGCAGCGTCGGGCGGTATCTCCAGGCGCTCGACCGAGCGCTCCCGGTCCCGCTCTACTTCGTGCTCGGCAACCACGACTTCTACCATGGCAGCATCCGCGAGGTGCGAGCCGCCGTCGCGGAGCTCACCGAGACGGCCCGGCACCTGACCTGGATGTCGGCGGCCGGCGTCGTCCCGCTCTCCGAGGAGACGGCGCTCGTCGGGCATGACGGATGGGCGGACGGCCGGTGCGGCGACTACGCCGGCTCGCGGGTCCTCCTCAACGACTACCGGCTCATCAGCGAGCTATCCGGCCGCTCGGCGGAGGAGCGGCGCGCAGTGCTCGAGGCCCTGGGCGACGAGGCGGCGGCACACTTCCGCCGTGTCCTGCCCGCGGCGCTGGCCACGCACCGGCGCGTCGTGGCGCTGACGCACGTGCCGCCGTTCGCGGAGGCGACGTTCTATCGCGGGCGGATCTCCGACCCCGAGTGGCTCCCCCACTTCTGCGCTCGGGCGGTCGGAGAGGTGTTCCTCGAGCTGATGGATCGTCACCCGGACCGGGACCTGCTGGTACTGTGCGGGCACACGCATTCCGGCGGCGCGGTGCGCGTGCGACCCAACCTCGAGGTGATCGTCGGGACGGCCGAGTACGGCCATCCCGCCCTTCAGGCGCCGGTCGACGTCCCGTAACGGGCCGGCCGCCAGGCCGCCCCGCGTTCGGCGGCCCCCCGGTAGGGGCGGCATTCATGCCGCCCGCGATTCGCATCCCGCACCGATGCCGGGGCGGCATTCATGCCGCCCGCGACGCGCATGCCGCACCGATGCCGGGGCGGCATTCATGCCGCCCGCGACGCGCATCCCGCACCGATGCCGGGGCGCCATTCATGCCGCCCGCCGTTCGCCGTTCGGCACGTCACCCCGCCCGCGCCCGGCGGGGTGACCGGCCGTCAGATCGTCGCGCGCCGGGATTGCGCCGTGCGCACGAGCCAGCCGATCGCGAGCGCGATGGCGACCACGGGGAGCACGACGAAGATCGCCAGCTTGAGCGCTGCGATCGCGACCGCCGCGACGACGAGCACGCCGGCGGCGAACAGCGCCAGGAAGGGGAGCGTCACGGCCGCCAGCACGATCACGGGGATCGCGAGCAGAGCTCCGATGACGATCGCCGCGGCCGCGAGGATGGGAAGACCCACGATGGCGAGCACGACGATGACCGGAAGCAGCAGGACGGCGGCAACGAGACCGAGGAACACACCTTTGATTAGCGGACCCATCTGTCTCCCTCACGCTGTTCGCAGGATGCGAGGTCGTCCTCGATAATTTACGCGCCCGACACCGCAAGAGTTTCCCGCCGCGGAGCGTCTCGGCAGGGCAGCGGGTTCACGGTGCGGAGCGCGCCGCAGGGGTCGCACGCAGGACTCGTTGCCGCCACAGGTCCGCGCCGCGGCTGGTTCATGGCGCGGGCCCCGCCACAGGGTCGCCCGACGACGAGTGCGGGTCTTGCGGTGGTGTCGGGTGTGACGGCGGCGCGTGGGAGCGGGCGGGTCCACATGGGGGTGCCGAGCGGGGCCCGGGGCGCGGGGCACGCGGGCATCGCCCGATGTGGGGCACTCGCCGCGCTCGCGCTCGGCCTCTCGGCCTGTACGCGCGAGCGCGCCGCCGGCTACCATGCGCCGAGCGCGGCGGCGGGTATGGGCGCGGGCACACGGGACGGCGCGGCGCCCGGTCACATGTCGGATCCGGTGGCGCGCCCCGACACGTTCCAGCCCACACGCTCGGCGGCGAGCGACACGGACTCGGCTGCACGGGGCACGCCAGGAGTGGCGAGTGCGCGAGAGCGACCGCATCCGATGTCCAAACGCGCTCGTGATACACTGCTCGCGCGACGCGACGCGGCCGGGCACCTGCGCGACAGCGTGAGCGATTCGGTCAAGGCGCACTCGGCGCCACCGGAAGCAGCCACGGTCCCCTAGCGTCCGTGCGGTGGACGCGCATGTTGTACTGATGGCCAGGTTCGTTCGGCGCTACGCCGCGGCCGCGGCGCTCGCCGCCGTCGGCGCCGGTGGCCTCGGCGCACAGGGCACCGCCACGCCGGGCACGACGCAACAGGCCGCGCCCGATCGGACGCCGGGTCACGGGCTGCTGGCAGGCGATATCGTCGCCGCGGATGACGGGCGGCCACTCGCCTACGCGGCGGTCCTCGTCGAGCCCGGACATCGCGGGCAGTTCGCGGATGCGGGCGGCGCGTTCTATTTCCCGCAGCTCCAGCCCGGCCCCTACCGGCTCCGGGTGCGGCAGATCGGATTCGCGCCGGTGGATACGATCGTCGCCGTCGACGGCAGCGGACCGGGCGAGCGCCTCCGCATCGCGCTCCGACCTGTCCCCTTCCGCCTCCCGCGCGTGGTCGTGCTCGGCCAGCGTCCGACCGAGTGTGTGGCGACCGGCGTGCCGGACTCCACGGTCGACCCGGCGCTCGCCCAGCTGTTCGGCGAGATCGAGAAGAACGTCGAGCGATACCGGCTCCTCATCAACGAATACCCCTTCGACTTCGCGCGGGAGGAGTGGCGCGTGGTCCGGAACGATGCGGGATACGAGGAGACGGTGCGCCTGGACACGGTGCGGTATCAGAGCCGCGCGATGCAGGGACGCCCCTACAAGCCGGGGGCGGTCGTCACCTGGCAGATCGGCGCCCGTGGCGACGCGGAGCAGCTCATGTACCTGCCGAGCTTTCGCGACCTCGGCGACTCGACCTTCCAGCGCGCGCACTGCTTCGAGTACGTCGGCGTCGACACGGCCGCGGGCGTGCCGACGATCCGCATCGATTTCCGGCCGGCGGTGCGGCTCCGGCAACCGGACGTCGAGGGATCCGTGTACCTCGACGAGTCGCGGTACATCGTGCGCCGGGCGGAGTTCCGGCTGACGCGGCCCAATCGCACCGATCCGCCGGTGATCGCATTCAGCGTGACGACCACGTTCCGCGAGATCGTGCCGCTGGTGCCGCTGTTCGACGAGGTGCGCTACGTCAAGCCGACGTTCCGCACCGGTCAGGCGGCGACGATCGAGATCGACCGCCTGCTGTCCTATCGGTTCGAGCACGGCGCGCCGGGCGCGCGGCCCGCAGCCGCACAGGTGGGCGCCGGCCCGTAATCGCGCCGCGCGGAATGCCGGGCCCGGGATTGGTGCCCGTCCCGCACCGATGTCAATAATGGAGATGCAGGCGGATGCCGATCACGTGGGCGGGGCCTCGGGCGCGGTTGTAACCGGGATGGTCCACGAATTGGTAGTCCGGGCTGAGGTCGCACCACGCCAGCCGCGGCACGACGAACCGATAGTACGCTTCGAGGATCTCCTCGGGCCCGTAGTCGAGCCGCCGGTCGCCGAGCAGGAACCCGAGCCCGCCGGCCGCGAGGTAGGCCGCGTGATCGCCGGAGAGCCCGTGGACGAGCACGGCCAGGCCGAGCCGGTCGGACGGGCGACGCCAACCCGCGCCGGCGAGCTGCACACCGAGGCTGGCATGACGGTCCGCCTCGGTGAACACGAAATCCTCGGTGCGTCCGTCGTTCCACCCGAGCCGTGCGAAGAGGCCGGTGTTGCCGGAGTCGGCGAGCGGCTGCTCGACGTTGAGCCCGAACCCGTACTTCGCGCGACCCTTCCGGTCGTCGGCCACGATGCTCGGGAACGCGCCGTGGGCGCGGTCGATCGCCGCGCGATAGATGCCCATCCGGCCGCGATTGAGGTAGGCCAGCAACCGGACAGCCGTGCCGAACGGACTCGGGCCCTGCGGCCGAACGGTCAGCTCGCCGTTGATGGCGTAGGCATGTCGCAGATCGCCGTCGAAGATGTTCCCGTTGGCAAAGGTGGGCATCTGCGTGCCCGAGAGCTGGACCATCCACGCGGGCGACACGTACCCGACGAGGAGGCCGTTGGTGTAGCCGCGCGTGTCGGCCGCGAAATCCCACGCCGTGTTGTTCCAGAGCCCCCAGTTCTCGAACTGGGTTCGCGTGGAGTTGGCGTAGCGATTCAGGTCGAGATAGTCACTCAGCGCGAACTTCCCGAGCTCGACCTGGAGGCGCGTCGTCGGCTCGGGGCCGGGCATGGCATCCAGTCCGCGCTCGACCGTATCGCGCCCGCGGCCCAGGGGCAGGACGTACCGGAGGAAGGCGCGCGCGAGATACGGTCCCATGCCCAGATCGATCGACCCCTGCCGGATCACGTCGCCGTTGTTGAGCCCGGCGAGACCGACCGCGTGTCCGACCCCCGCGCCGCGCGCCATCTCGGCGTCCACGTAGACCTGGAGGGTACGGAGCGGGCTTGCGCCGACGTAGACCCCGTACGTGTGCGTCCCCTCGAAGTCTCCGCGGTCGGTCAGGCTATTGGGTCCGCTGTAGGCCGCCGCGAACGGGCGGAGATCCTGGCCGATATAGGTGAACTGCGCGCCGAGTAGCCGCGGCACCCAGGGGTGCCGTGCGTAGAAGGCCGCGTAACCGTCCTCGGCGGCCGAGCCGCGCGCGGCGAGCGAGTCCGCCTGCGCGGCGGCGGTCCCGGCCCACCCCGCCCCGAGGGCCAGGAGCAGTCCGGCGGCACGAACGCCGCGACTGTGCCTCCGCAGCCCGGCGGTCGTCCGGGTAATAGAGTCCAACAGGCTGGGAGTCGAGAGTGGGAGACTGGGAGCGCGACGCCGGCGCATGGCGAGCGCCGGACGACGAATCGGACGAAGCATGGCGGGGCACAGCTCATGTGGGCCGCTGGCCGGAGGAGCTCGCCGGCCCCGAGTACTGGGCATATCGGGATCGCGAGGACGTCGAGCGCGCCGTGAGCGAGCTCGTCGGCGAACGGACCGCCCCGGAAGACTGAGCCGAGATTACACCGGCGCCCCGGGACGCGGCACCCCCCTCACCCCCCTGGGCGCGAGTCCGCTCGCGAACATTTCCGCGGTCCCCACCCTGCGGGCCCGCGGCGCCGCTCAGAGGCGCCGCTCAGGGCAGCCGCTCAGGGGCGCCGCTCGCGCGGATGACGGGCCGCTGACGCGGCGCCGCCACCGTTCGCCGAGCGGCTGACACACCCGAGGCCTGCCGGCCGCTCACTGGTTGACCGGCGGGGGCAAACTTTTGTATTCTTGCCGGCGTGATCGGCCACGTCGGCGCGCGTGTCGCACGATGGGGCACCCGCCCGGCCATCTGGCTCGCAGGCTGGACGGCGGCCGTGGTCGCCGCCGCGCGAGGGTACCGGCTGGCGGTGCACGGGCCGATCTCGAGCGGTGCCCTCGCGCTCGTCAACGCCTCGCTCGCCCTGCTCACCCTGGCGGTCGCGGCCTGGGTGATCACACGCGCCGTCCGCTCGCCCCGCCTCGACGCTCACGATCGCCGCCGCCCGACGACTCTCGGCAGCGCCACCTGGGGCGACGCCGCCGCCCACGTCGCCAGCCACGGGCTCGTCCTCGGCCGAGATCCCGCCGGCCGACATGCGCTCGTGCGATACGAGGGCGATGGGCATCTCCTGACCCTCGCACCCACCGGCGCGGGCAAAGGGGTCGGGTGCGTCATCCCGACCCTGCTCACCTACCCCGGCTCGGCCCTCGTGACCGACCCCAAGGGGGAGAACTACACGGTCACCGCTGATCGGCGACGCGCGATGGGACACCGCGTCCTGGCGCTCGACCCGTTCGGCGTGGTCGGCGGCGACGCCTCGTTCAACCCGCTCGACACGGTCGATGCGGCCGCGCCCGACGCTGTCGACCAGGCCGCGGCGCTCACCGAGCTGCTCATCGTGCGCGAGCCGCGCGAGTCCGGCGACACCGTGTTCTGGACCGAGGAGGCCAAGGCGCTGCTCACCGGGCTGATCCTGCACGTCGCGACGTCGGAACAGCTCGGCCGCCGCACGCTCGCGACCGTCTGGGAATACCTGTCACTGCCGGGCCGAGGACTGACGCAGCTCCTGACGGCGATGACCAGGAGCCCGGCGGCCGGCGGGGCGGTCGCGCGGAGCGCGGCACGCCTCCGACAAAAGGGCGATCGCGTTCGCTCCGGGATCCTCGCGCAGGCGCAGAGCCACACGCACTTCCTCGAGAGCCCGCGGCTCGCGCGCGTGATGCACCATTCGTCGTTCGCGTTCACCGACCTGCGCCGCCATCCGGTCACGCTCCATCTCATCCTGCCGCCCGACCGCCTCGATGTCGGACGGCGATGGCTGCGGCTCCTCGTCGGCTGCGCGCTGCACGCGCTCGTCGACACCCGCGGGACCCCTGCCCGACGCCCCGGCAGCTCCCGCCGGCATCGCGTGCTGCTCCTCCTCGACGAGTTCCCGGCGCTCGGCGCGATGCCGCCGCTCGAGCGTGCGGTCTCGCTCGTTCGTGGATACGGCACCACCTGCTGGCTGCTGGCGCAGGATCTGGCGCAGCTCCAGGCGCTCTATCCCGCGTCGTGGCCGACCTTCGTCGCCAACGCCGGCGTCGTCCAGGCGTTCGGAACGAACGATCTCGAGACCGCGACGTATCTGTCCGCGATGCTCGGCACCACGACCGTGCGGACGAGCAGCCACGCGCGGTCTCGCGTCCTACCCCGTTGGGGGCTGGGCGGCACCGGCGAGGTCCGCGCGACGGCGAGCGATACGGAACGGGCCCGGGCCCTGCTCGCGCCGGATGAGGTCCGCCGCGAGGATCCGTCCACCGCCATCCTCCTCATGCCGGGCACCGACCCCGTTCGCGTCCGGCGCCTCGACTACCGCCGGGATCGAGAGTGGCGGGGCACGTACGCGCCGAACCCGCTCCACGGCGGCACGCTCGCTACTGCGCGATCATGAAGTGGTAGGACTCCAGCGCGACTTGCTTGACCGCACAGCCATCGATCGACGCCGGCATGAACGTCGACTGTCTGAGCGACTCCAGGGCCGCCCGCGCGAACGCGCGATAATGCGCGTCGACGAGCTGTACGGTGGAGAGCACCGGATGGCCGATCTCGTCGACCACGAACTGCACGACGACGCTGTCCTCGCGGTGGCGAGCAGCCTCCGAGACGCCGCCCGGGCCGCCAGACGCCGCGTCGCCAGCCTCGGGGGCGGCGCTCGTCCGTTGGGCGAGCTCGGCCTGCCGCCACTGCGGCACCCGCAGCACGAACAGCGGCACCGACGGGACACCGACCGGGTGCACGGTACCGAGTGCAGCGAAGAATCGGATGCCCCCAGCGAGCGACACCGGACCCTCCCGCACGGGAAAGACGTGGAGGGATTCCGCCCGCGCCGGAAGCGCCGTGAGCCGCTCGTCGAGCGCCCTGGAGAGGGTGGCGGTCGTGAGCAGCACCCTGGAGACGTAGCCCGCCTGGTCGAGCGTGAACTCGACCTCGCCGTTGACGGTCGGGTGCAGCGGCACTTCGGGCGGGAGGGGACCCTGCGTCGCCACCGGAGCGGGCACGCGCGCTCCGCCCGTCGTCCCGAAGACCGGCGACTGGACGGGCTGCGGCGCGACAAAGACGCCGGCGAGCGCCCGCAACACGCTGTCGGCGTAGCCCGGCGGCAGAGGCCGCGCCAGTAGCGGCGCATCGAGGCTCAGGTACACCGTCGTCTCGACGGTGTCGTCCGGCGCCGGCAGTTGATCGCAGGGGAGCGCCTTGAAGCGGTAGCCCGAGCCCCGCGCGCGCGCCCCGGTGGCGGTCGCCGGAGCCGCCTGCACTGTCGCGAGCGCCGGGGCGGTCCGCGATCTGGTGGAGGCCGCGGAGGGAGCGCAGGCCACGAGGAGACTGGCGGCCCCAACCGACACCGCGATCGGGACTGCTCGAGGCGCGGCGGATGTGCCACCGGCCGATGCACGGACCGACAACCGCACTGGACGCTCCGACCGAAACGGGCCCCAAACGTATGACTCGTGGGAGGCACCGGCAAGGGCTCGCGCGCCTGCCGGGCGAGGCGTGCTACCTTTGCCGGGTGCCGGAGTTGCCGGAGGTGGAACGGGGCGCACGGATCCTGGCCGCGGCCGCCATCGGGCGCACGCTCGCCGCCGCCCGCGTGCTCCACCCCGCCTATCGGCGCCGCCTGCCCGACGACCACGCGGCACGGCTCGCGGGCCGCGCGATCGTCGCCGTCGCCCGCCGGGGCAAGCACCAGCTGGCGACGATCGACGATGGCAGCACGCTCGAGATCCATTTTCGGATGAGTGGCGAGTGGCTGGTCGGCCGGGCGGCCGATCAGTTACCCCGCTTTGCCCGCGTCGTGCTCGACTTCACCGACGGCACGCGCGCGGTGCTCTCCGACTCGCGTGCCCTCGGGACGGCCCGCCTCCACCCCCCGGACGCGGTCGCGCTCCCCGCGCTCGGGCCCGAGCCGCTCGGCCCGGCGTTCACGGCGGACGCGCTGGGCGCCGCGCTCGAGCGCCGGCGGACCGCCATCAAGGCGGCGCTCCTCGACCAGCGCGTGGTCGCGGGCATCGGGAACATCTACGCGGCCGAAGCCCTCTGGCTGGCCCGCATCGACCCGAGGACGCCGGCCGCCGCTCTCGGACCCGCCCGTCGCACCCGGCTCGTGCGTGCGATCCGCGCCGTGCTCCGTCGGGCCCAGCGCGCCGCGTCCTCGGCGGCGCCCGACGGTGGGCCGGATGACGGGCGGGAGAACGGGCCGGACTCCTGGCGCGTCTACGACCGGGACGGGCGCCCATGTCGGCGCTGCCGCGCGCGCATCAGGCGGATCACTCAGGGCGGCCGGTCGACCTATTATTGCCCTCGGTGCCAGCGGTAGCCGGGGCGCCAGCACCGGGGCCACCGGCACCACCGCGTCCGCCGCCCTGCCCCGGCTGACCGCCCTTGATCCGGTCGGGCACCTTCGCCCACTGCTCGGGTGTCAGGGTGTGCTGCGCGTCCTCGATCGCCTGGCGCGTGACCGCGCGAGCGACGCCGAACTGTCGGCGCATGATACCGAACATCGACGTCGCATCGATGTTCGCGCCGAGCGCCTTGAGCCGCGTCCGCACGGCACCGGTCAGGGAGTCGACCCGTGCGCGGAACGCGTCCGAGCCGGCGTGCAGCTTCGCAATCTCGTCCGGAGTGAGCGCCAGCGAGTCGTGGAGCGCCAGGATCTGATCGTACGGGTTGGGCAGTCGGGCCGCGAAGCGATCCGCGATCTCGCTTGCGATGTCTCCCCGGCCGCCGGCCGCGCCCGTCCCCGGCACGCCCGGCGGGCCGCCCAGGCCGCGGCCGCCACGCCCGCCGCCCAGGAATCCGCGCAACTGCTGCAACGCGTCCGGCGGCCCGACGTTGAGCCGCCCGCCGAGGACGAAGAGGAAGGGCTGCCCGTATGCCTGGAAGGAGCCCGGCCGCCCGAAGTGCGTGTTGACCGTGTAGTGGTACTCGCGGGCGTTCGGGTCGAAGCCGGTGATCGTGAGCAGCGTCGGATCGGGTGCCGCGGGCTGTCCCCAGCCGGCCAGGTGGTTGGGACCGTGCACCAGCAGATCCAGGCCGGTGAGCGTGTTGAGCATCTGGATCTGAACGGTGAGCCGGCGGTCGAGACCCATCGACGCCGGGCGGATGTTGATCTGCCAGTTGAGCGACGTCGTCCACGGGCCCGTGCAACTGTTGCGCGCGGCGACCCGGCCGAGCTGCGACGCGAGGCAGTCGCGGATGCGACCCGGCCCCGTCGTGAGGAGCGTGCGCATCGCGCCGGCGACCGCCGGATCGGTCGTCGGGGTGGCAGGATCGAAGATGAACGCGCGGTCGTTGCGCGAGACGCCGTCGGCGTTCACGTCGCCGTTCACGAGCGGGGAGTACGGCGTGCCCGAGGCGAGCTGGGCGATCGCCGTGATCTCCACCAGCGGCGACAGTGGGTACGTCAGCGTGCCGACGAATTGATGCGCGCGCTGGAGGTCACTGGTCCCGAAGGGCTGGACATTGGGATTTCCCGCCGTCGTGGGCGACGCAAAGCCGTAGCCGGCCGAGCCGCCGGAGAAGGACGACTGATCGCGCACGCGCGAGTAGGTGTACGCGAGAGTGAAGAGCATGCCGCGGTCGGTGAACCCGTTCAGGCTGGCGGTCACCTGCCGTGTGTCGGATTGGAGGTTCGAGTTGAGGGAGAGGACCTGCCCGTACTGCGAGAACGTGCGGGAGGGGACGAATGCCGCCGCCCCGGTCACCGGATCGATGGCGGCGGGTGAGACGTAGACGGGTCGGTTGCGTTCGTTGGCGAGCGTGAATTGCGGCGCCTGCCGGAGATTGAGATCGGTGACCCCGAAGAGGGCGACACCGCGGGCATACGTCGCGTCGAGCGAGACGTTGAGGCGCTGGAACAGCCGGCGTGACACGCCGAGCGAGCCGCGCCAGGCGCGCGGTGCCTCGAAGTCCGGCGCGAGGGTCGCGACCGCGCGCCGGGCGCCGACCCCGAGCGAGTCGGGCACGAACGTGCCGGGCGCGGTGACGTTGCACAGCGACGGCGGCTGCACCGTCCCACTCGCGAACCCCGTCCAATCCGGGCTCGGCACCTGTGGACCGACGCACACGAGCTGGGCCTCCGTCCCCACGGCACCGGTCGCCGACTGGAGCGATGCGAACAGCGACTGCGGGACCGGCGCGCGGAACTCGCCGACCCCCCCGCGGACCACGATGCCCGCCTGGCGCGGACCGCCGCCGTCCCGTCGGCGTGGCCCGTCGCCGCCGCTGCCGACGAGCCAGGTGAACCCGACGCGCGGACTCACGTGCAGCTCGGAGGGCCAGTCGTTGGTGCGCCGGCCAAAGAGGGAATCGATCGGCCGATCGAACGCGGGCGCTCCGGAGTAGCTCGACCCCTCGACCCGTGCGCCGTACGTGAGCTGGAGCGGGCCGCGGCGCCAGGCGTCGCCCAGATACACGCCGGCGTTCAACGCGCCGGCGTGGGTGTTGGGCACATCCAGTACCCGGGTGTACGTCGCCGGTGTGTTGTCGAGGAAGGCCTGGAGCGAGTTGTACGTGTACACACCGGGCTGCGACGGCGTCGGCCGCTGCCCGAACCGGGCGAGGTTGACCAGGCCGCCGGCCTTGAGGCGATGGCTTCCCTCGCCGGGCATGATCGACACCTCGTCGGTCGCCTCGACATAGTCGTTGAACGTGCGCTGCGCCACCGCCGGGCTGCCGCCGAAGCTGAGCGAGGAGACGCCGTACCCCAGCGCGTCGGTGGCCGCGGTGTCGGCCACCTCCGGCACAACCGTCACCCGGCCGGCCGGCAGGTGGAGATAGGGGTCGAGGCTCGTTTGCTGGTGCGTCACGTAGGTGCGGAAATCGTTGACCGTCGCGTCACCCAGATGTGACGTGAGCGCGAGCATGGCGCCGCCGGCGGCGCTTGCGTTGGCCGTCCCGGCCGTCGGCAGCGAAAAAACCGAGACCCGGCTCCCATCCTGCGCCGCTGCCCGGAAGTCGGCCCGGAGCGTCAGTGTCTCGTCGTCCGAGAGGAGGACGTCGAACCGCTGCACGGCGACGACGCTGGTCACACCGCGGACCGCCGGGACGGCGCCGGTCGTGGTCGGGACGCCCAGGCGCCCCACCTGGGCGATGAATTGGCTCGCCGTGTCACGCGTGATACCGAGGGGGGCGAGGGTGGCGTCGGTGGCGTTGAGGAGCGAGACGAGGTCGTCGGAGCGGTGATTCACCATCGCGGCGCCGAACGCGAAGATGCGGTCGCGGACGATCGGGCCGCCGAGCCCGCCGCTGAGCTGAAACTGGTTGCGCAGTTGGCCGAACGCCGGCGGCCCCTGGGCGCCGAAGGCGAAGTTGTCGTTGCGCGCGGTGACCCCGAACGAGCCGGTCACGTCGTTCGTGCCGCCCCGGGTGACGGTCGAGATCTGACCGCCGGTGAACTGCCCGCGCGAGACGTCGTAACTGTTCGTGACGACTCGGACGCTGCGGACCGCCTCCGTCGGCACGGCGGCGCCGGCGAAGGTGAGACCATCCACGGTCGTGGCGTTCAGCGACTGACGCTGCCCGGCGACCGAGAAGGCCGATGCGGTCGTGTCGGTCGCCGCCAGCCCGACGACGCCGGGGGACAGGGCCGCGAGGGTCGCCAGGTCGCTTCCGTCGATCGGGAGCCGGAGGATCTGCGATGGCGTGAGCGTCGTGCCGGTGCTGCCGGCGTTGGCGGCGTCTGGTCCCGTGGCGCGGCGCCCCTGTGTGGTGACGGTGGCGAGCGTGTGAACGGCGCTCGACAGCTCGACGTCGGCCACGAGACGGTCCTCGTCGGCCTGCCGCTGCACGATGACGGATGCCGCCGTGTACCCGATGGCGCGGATCTCGAGCCGATACTGGCCACCACCGTCGGGGAACACGACGGTGAAACGCCCCTCGGCGTTCGTCTGGCGCGAGCGGCTGATATGCGTGTCGATCGAGGTGACGACGACCGTCGCACCCGCCAATGGCTGGCGGGCCGGCGCCGGACCGGTGACCTTGCCCGTGATGATGTCGGTCGTCGACCCGACTTGGGCGACGACGAGCGCCGGCGTCCCGCCGGCGAGGGCCAGGGCCAGTCTCACGATCGCTGGCACGGTCCACGCTCGTAGTTGGAGTGACCGCATGCGCGAGTACTACGGCGAGATCCGATCCCCTGTTGGGAGACCGAGCGGCGCCCCGTCCGGACGGTCGCCCGCCTGGTGGCTACTGGCGGTCGTCGTCCTCGGGACGGCGTTCGCCTTCGTGTTGGCCGCGGTCCTGCGCGGGGGCGGTCTCGTCCGCTGGGACCAGGCGGTCGACCGGTGGATGTACGTGCACGAGACGGCGACCGGCGACCGCATCTGGTCGGCGATCACACTCCTCGGCCTGCCTGGCGCGTGGGTCACCGGGGTGGTCGTGGTGGTGGTGCTCTGGCGCCGCCGGGAGCCGGTGTTGCTCGCCGGCTGGGTGGTCGCGATCGGCGCCGGCGGCATCGTCGAGTGGATCATCAAGGCAGAGGTGGACCGCGCGCGACCACCGTACGCCGCGACGTTCCTGCACACGCTCTCGCCGAGCTTCCCGAGCGGGCACGCCTTCCTCTCCTGCACGGGCTACTTCATGCTGGTGTTCGTCGTGCATCGACTCGTGCATCCGGACCGCCCGCGAACGCTCGCGCTCCTGGCCGCCGCGCTCCTGCTGGTCGTGCTCGTGTCGTTCAGCCGCCTCTACCTCGCCGTGCACTACCCGACGGACGTCATCGGCGGCCTGCTCGCGGGCGGGTCCTGGCTCGCCCTCTGCATCGCCGGCATCGAGATCGCCGAGTCCGCCCGGGCGCGTGCCACCCATGCCTGATGGAGCGGCGGCGGGGCAGTCGATGCCGATGCCCGTGTTCGTCAACGCGCGGGGTGGCTCCGCCCGTCGGGTGCTCCCGGCACTGGCGGCCGCGGGACGCGCGGTGGAGGTCCATGTCGTCGAACCGGCGGCGCTCCAGGAGGCGATCCGGCGCGCGCTCGATGCCGGCGCGCGCCGGGTCGCGGTCGCCGGCGGGGACGGCTCGATCGCCGCGGCGGCGGCCGTCGTGCGCGGCGCGGACGCCGAGCTGGCGGTGATCCCGGGGGGCACGCTCAACCACTTCGCCGGCGACCACGGCATCCCGCTCGCGGCGGAGGCCGCGCTGGAGGTGGCGCTCCGCGGCACCGTGCGAGGGGTCGATGTCGCCACGGTCAACGACCGCCTGTTCATGAACACGAGCGCGGTCGGCGCGTACGTCAGCTTCGTGCGCACCCGGAAGCGCTTCCAGCGCGTCGTCGGCTACCGCATCGCGAGCCTGCTCGCCGCGATCCGCATCCTGCCCCAGGTCCACTCGTTCCGCGCCCGCCTCGAGACGGCCGGCGAGGAGATCACCGGCGAGACGCCGCTGGTTTTCGTCGGCGTCGGCGAGCGTGCGCTCGGCCCACCCGAGCTCGGACGCCGGGTGCCCGATGGCCGGCGGGCGCTGCACGTCATGCTCGTGGGCCGCGGCGCGACGACACGCCACTGGTCACGAGCGTACGACCGCGCGGCGCTCGGACGTGAGGCCCCTGTGCACCCGCACGCGCATCCGACGCTCGTCACCGACTATCTCGTCGAACACTGCCGGGTCGAGCTTCCGCGCCCGCGCGGCACCATCGCGACCGACGGGGAGCTGGCGCCGATGCGTGCCCCACTCGAGTATCGGTTCCACCCCGCCGCCCTCCGACTCGTCGGGCCCGCGCCGGAGAGCGCGTGAGCGCGCTACATCCGGAGTGAGTACGTGTACGACACGCCCGCGGTGAGGGGGATCGCGGTCGCGTCGCGGCGGCCAAGCAGGAGATAGTCGTCGCGCCCCTCGACGATCACCGAGAAGCGGTGCAGCGGGATACGCACGCCGACACCCCCATCGAGCCCAATCGCGCTCGTGTAGCCGTGTGGCGGGAGCCGCGGCGGCGGAGTCTCGCCGCCCGCGGGAGGGACTGTGAGCCGGACGGTCGACGCATAGTAGTAGTACCCGAAGCCCAGGAACCCGTACGGGTGCACGACCGGCGCGTCGAGCTCACCCGAGACGTTCGTGACGAGCCCCGCGAACCGGAGGTACCCCCGGGCCGGGCGGTCGGCCGGAAACTCGGCGAACGTGCCGGCGACCCGGAGCCCGACGTGTGACAGGAGTCGGCGCACGAGCGCACCGACGATCACGTCGTATCCGTCGCTCGTCAACGTGTGGGCGAGCGGCCCCACCGGGTACGAGGGGCCGCCGCCCATGAACACGTAGAGCACACTCTGGGCACGCCCGGCGCTTGGCGTGGTCGTCACCAGGAGGGCCAGCGATACGGCGACCCAGAGCCGGCCGGCGCGCCGGCGAGGTGTCTCGCCGGCGCGCGCGTGCACCATGGTCAGAAGATGGTCAGAAGATGATGCCGGCCGTCAACGGTACGAACTCGGTGTGTCCGCCGGACGTGAAGATGTAATGGAATCGTGATTCGACGAAGACGGACAGCGTCGCCACGCCGGCCTTGAGGCCGAGCCCACCGTTCAGACCGAAGTTGTTGGCGTGCGTGTTCCCACCCGCCCCGACACTCGTTCCGGATACGCCAATGTGATAGCTGTTGTTGTAGTAACCGGCGCCCCCGACGACGTACGGCGTGATCCCCCCGCCCTTGAAGGGGACGATGTTATACACGAGGTCGGCATTCACTGTCCACAACTGGAGATTTCCCGAGGGGACACCCGCCTTGTGGTTCATCTGGTTGAACATTCCGTCGATGCGGAGTCCAACCGGCCAAGACGGCAGGCCTACACCGAGTGAGGCGAGTGCGTTGTAGCCGGTGACGAAGCTGTCGCCGAGGCGCCCGACCGGCCAGGAGGCGCCGCCGCCGACTGCGAACGTCAATTGCGCGTGCGCGCGGCTGGCCGGTAGTGCAACACAGGCGGCGCCAAGGGCGGCCGCTTGCAGAGTTCGACGCATGTTCATGGCCCGCGATCTCCAGAAGAGGTGGCTGAGTGCTCTGGAGCCTCGACTAAAGCAAGCCGCGTGCGCGTGCTTCCGGCCGGCACCGGAGGGAGGAAACGTGACGTGGCTCACGCGTGACGACCGGCACCGCCCGCGCGGGTTCGACCGACGTGGCGCGTGCCCGGGGCGCGTCGACGAACGGCGCACGCGGTCGGGCGTTCGATACCGCGCTGGATACGCTGCGGCTACCGGCTGGATCGGCGTTGGATCGGCGTTGGATACCGCGCTAGATGCCGAGCTTGGCCTTCGTCCAGACGATGACGTTCAGGCAGTCAGCCTTGACGACGCCGGAGATCGACCGCGGCACCTGGTTGTCCTGGTAGATCTCGATCGCACCGATCTCCTCGGGGCGGACGAAGGTGTCCATGTCCCCCTCCTCGTACTCGTCGTACGGCTGACCGTCGACGACGTAGCTGAGGCACGGGCCGCAGTTCTGGCCCGGTGTCGGCGTCGCACCGCCCCGACTCGGCGCGTAGCCGATGCAGCCGCCGGCGGCGCGGGTCGCCATGAGCGACGCGTGCCCATCGGTCCCGTAGTCGACGCGGATCCCCGGGTAGGTCGTGAAGAGATCGTGGAACTCGTTCGCCTTGTGGGCGTCGATGTCGGCCGCGGTCCAGAAGGTCCCCTGCCCCAGCGCCCGCCGGTGGTCGAAGCCCACGCGCTTCAACCCGTTCTCGTACCGCGCGGTGATGACCACTGGCTGGAGCGTCCGTACCGGCTCGCCGGCAAAGGGAACGACGACGTCCCGCGGCTCGCGCGCCGTGAGCTCGACCGGCATCGTGACCGGCTGGAAGCCGACCGACCGCACGACGAGGGTCCGCGTCCCCGACGGGAGGCGATGGAGAGCGAAGTGCCCCTGGGCATCCGTGGTCGCCGTGTCCATCGCGCCCAGCACATAGGCCTGCGCGCCGGGGAGCGGTTGCTGCGCGCGGTTGACGACCCGTCCGGTGAGCACGGCGTTGCCCGAGGTGTACCGGTGCGAGACGACCCCCTTGTCGCCGCGGCCGCGTCCCGCCGCACCCGCGGTCGCCTGGGCCGGCGATGCGCCGGCGCGAGACTCAGCCGCCGCGCCCGCGTCCGGCGCGGTCGCCGTGGCCGCGAGCGACGCGATCGTCGGCGTGGTCGGCGCCGGCAGATGCATCGTGACGAGCGTCAGCAGGTGTCCGTTCGGCGCGATGTCCCGCGAGACGGCAGTCGCGGCGGCCGCGGCGCCGCCGTTCCGGTACTGCGCGCGCAGTGTCGCTGCCGCTTTGAGCGGGACGTAGCAGAGCGAAGTCCCCACCGGGCCCCGTGAC
>Ga0209062_1001209_pt1 | contig 50122 bp, 47 predicted proteins | sample Coa_R2_2_FD_187158 | JGI IMG/M metagenome (GOLD analysis project Ga0209062, IMG submission 187158) | Surface soil microbial communities from Centralia Pennsylvania, which are recovering from an underground coalmine fire - Coalmine... | ecosystem: Environmental > Terrestrial > Soil > Unclassified... | reverse complement strand
CGCGCTTCGCCGGAATCGATGGATCGCGCGGCGAGTTTCATGGCTGCCCCAAGATCCTGCGCCATTCCCCCCGCGATGAGGCCGGCGGCGGCGTTGACCAGCACGATATCGCGCGCCGCGCCCGATGCGCCTTCGAGCACCTGGCGAGCGATTTCGGCGTTGCGTGATGCGTCGCCGCCTTTCAGATCCTCCAGCGCCGCGCGGCGAATGCCGAACTGCTCCGGGGTCCACAAAAACCGGGCGACGCGCCCGCCGCACACGTCGTAAACATCGGTGGGACCCGTGGTGCTGATTTCGTCCAGGCCATCGTGCCCGTGAACGATGAAGGAATGCCGCGTTCCGAGCCGGGCCAGCGCCTCGGCCATGATTTGCGCCGCGCCGGACGATGGCGCGCCGATCAGTTGCACTTGCGCCCGCGCCGGATTCGCCAGCGGGCCGAGCAGGTTGAACACGGTGCGCATCCTTAATTCGCGCCGCACCGGCTGCGCGTATTTCATGGCGGGATGCAGATTCGGGGCGAACAGGAACGCGATGCCGATCTCGCGAACCGCCCGCGAAGCCTCGGCCGGCGTCATCGCGAAGCGAACGCCCAAGGCTTGCATCAACTCCGCGCTGCCGGCGCCGGCGTTGGAAATCGAACGGTTGCCGTGCTTGGCGACACGCGCGCCGGCGCCCGCCATCACCAGCGCGGCGATGGTTGAAATATTGAACGTGCCGTGGCCGTCGCCGCCGGCGCCGCAGGTGTCGATCACGTCATCGCCGGCATCGACCGGGATCACGCGCTCCCGCATGGCGCGCGCGAATCCGGCGAGCTCGTCCGCGGTTTCGCCCTTCATTTTTAAGGCGACCAGAAACGCGGCGACTAGCGGCTCGCTGGCCTCGCCTTCGAGCAGAACGCTCATGGCCTGGTGCGCGTCCTCCGGCGTAAGATGCTCGCCGGCGGCGACGCGATGAAGAAAGGGCAGCAGAGGCATCGTGAACGGACCGGAAGCCCGCAATACTCAAGCTTAGCGTGCCGGCCCTACGGCAGGAAATTCACGAGCGTAAACCGTAGCGGGAACTTTCAGGTAGTATCACGCGTATGAGGATCATGCGGATTTTTGCGGTCGTTCTCGCCGGCGCCGGTCTGCTCGCCGCAGCCGGGGTCAAGGATTTTTCGAAAACCGTTCCGCTCGATGACAAAGGACGTTTTACGCTCGATACGTATAAAGGATCGATTCACATCACCGCCTGGGATCAGCCTCAGGCGCAAATCCAGGCGCGAATCGAGGAAGATCCGGGCTGGCGCGCGATGCCGGTCGAGGACGTCGAGATTCGCGTCGACGCCTCCAGCGGCGATGTTCGCGTAAAGACCGATTATCACCGGCAGTTTTGGACCGACGGCACCCTGCCGTTTGTCCACTATACGATCCGCGTACCGCGCGGCGTCGCTTTGCGCATCAAGGACTATAAATCGGAGTCGGACATCAGCGGCGTTCAAGGCGAATTGGAGTTTGAAACGTACAAAGGCCGCGCGCGAATCGAGGGCGTGGCGGGCGCTTTGACGCTCGAAACGTATAAAGGCGACATTCAAGTGGCGGTGACGAAATTCGCCGGACCCAGCCGCATCCACACTTATCGCGGGATCGTAGATGTTTCGCTGCCGCGCGCCAGCGCCTTCGATCTTCGCACCAGTTTTGAACGGCGCGCCGAATTTGAATGCGACTTTCCCCGGACCATTCATTCCACCGGAAGACAAACGCGAATCGACGGAGCGGTAAATGGCGGCGGCGCTCCGCTGCACATCAGCTCCTATCGCGGAAATATCCGGCTGCGCGCGATTTAACTAAGAACGTCCTTTACTTACAATCACCTAAGATGCTACTCTCAGTTCTTAATGCGAACTGTCGACCTGATTCATCGCAAGCGGGACGGAGAAGAACTATCTCCGGAAGAAATTGCCTTCCTCGTTGACGGTTATACGAGCGGGTCTATTCCCGATTATCAAATGGCCGCCTTTCTGATGGCGGTTTTTTTCGCCAACATGACCGATCGGGAGGTCAGCGCTTTGACCGAACGAATGGTCGCATCGGGCGAAACCATCGATCTGTCGTCGGTTCCGGGCGTCAAGGTTGACAAACACTCCACCGGCGGAGTCGGGGACAAAACCAGCCTGATTGCCGCGCCGCTGGCCGCCGCGGCGGGCGCCGTCGTGCCGATGATTTCAGGGCGCGCACTGGGCCACACCGGCGGAACACTGGATAAGCTCGAATCGATTCCGGGATTTCGCACCAATCTCACGGTGGATGAATTTCGCGATCAGCTCGGGAAACTGAAGCTGGCCTTCATGGGCCAGACGCCGCAGGTCGCTCCGGCCGACGGCAAGCTCTACGCGCTGCGGGATTCGACGGCGACGGTGGAATCCATTCCCTTGATCGCGTCTTCGATCATGTCCAAGAAGCTCGCCGAGGGGATGGACGCACTGGTGCTCGACGTAAAGGTCGGCTCGGGCGCATTCATGAAGCGGCAGGTCGACGCGCGGCGGCTGGCGCAGATGATGGTAGGCATCGGACGGCGGCTGGATAAGCGCGTGCAGGCGCTGATCACGGATATGAATCAGCCGCTCGGTTTCGCCATCGGCAATGCGCTGGAAGTGATGGAGGTTTCGCAGACGCTGCAAAACGTCGGGCCCACGGATCTCACGCGGCTTTCGCTGGAGCTGGCGGCGAGGATGATTTACCTGGGCAAGGTGGCGCCGACGCTCGAAGAAGCGCGCGAGATCGCGCAGAAGAAGCTGCTCGACGGCTCCGGTTATCGCAAATTAAAGGAAGTGATCGCGGCGCAGGGCGGCAATCCGCAGGTGCTGGACCGGTTCGAGCTGCTGCCCAACGCCACGGGGGCGCGGGAAATCGCGTCGCCGCGCGCGGGCTATATCAGCGCGATCGACGCCGAGTATATCGGGCAGGCTTCGGCCATGATCGGCGCGGGCCGCGATATGAAGGAAGACAGCATCGATCCGGCCGTCGGCGTGATTCTGGAGGTGAAAATCGGTCAGAAGGTCGATGCCGGCGGAGTGCTGTGCCGCCTGTATTATACGAACGACGCCAATGTAGAGGAAGCCGCCCAGCTCGTCGAAGACGCGTTCCGGATCTCGGGTTCGGCGCCGGAGGAGCGGGAACTGATTCTCGAAGTAGTCGGCTAGCGGCGCGGGCTGCATCCGGCCTTGGCTGGCTACCCCGCCTGCGGATTGATGGTCACGAATACCGTCTGGCCGCCGCGATTGATGAACAACAACACCGGCCGCGAACCGGACTGCGACAACGCCGACTGCATATCGTTTATCGACTTGACCGGCCGCCGGTTCACTTCTTCGATCACGTCGCCGGTTTGAAGACCGGCATTCGCCGCCGGGCCCATCGGATCGACGCTCACCACAACCAGCCCCGGCGTGTTCGGCGGCAGGTTGAGCTGCGATGCGATGCGGGGCGTCATCGGTTCCACGCTCAGCCCCAGCTTGCCTCCCGTAGCCGGTTGCGGTGAGGGCTCATTGTGCGGCTGGTTCGGCTTAAGTTCGTCCAGCTTTGCCCGAATCTGCATATCCTTGCCATCACGTTTCACCATCAGCGTGATATCGGATCCGGGAGGCGTGCTGGCGATTGCGTTCCGGAATGTATTCGCGTCGGCTATAGGCTTTCCGTTCAGCGCCGTGATCACGTCGCCGACTTTGATTCCGGCCTTCTCCGCCGGACCGTTGGCTTCCACCGAATTGATCAGCACGCCATTGGTGTCGGATAATCCCAAACTGGAAGAAAGCGACGACGTCAACGGCTGGATGCCGACCCCCAGATGGCCGCGCGTCACCTTACCGGATTTAATCAACTGATCCATGACGCTGCGCGCCATATTGGAGGGAATGGCAAAGCCGATTCCGATGAACCCTCCCGTGGTGGAAAGGATTTGCGAATTGATCCCGATCAGTTCCGCGGTGGTGTTGATCAACGCGCCGCCCGAATTGCCCTGATTGATCGGAGCATCGGTCTGGAGAAAATCCTCGAACGATCCGTTGCTGAGTCCCGTGGTCCGGCCCTTGGCGCTGATGATCCCGTTTGTTACGGTTTCACCCACCCCCAGCGGATTTCCGATCGCCAGGCAAACGTCGCCAACCTGGACCTTATCGGAATCGCCGAGCGCCAGCGTCGGCAGATTGCTCGCATCGATCTTGAGCACGGCCAGATCGCTCAGCGGATCGGAGCCGACCAGCTTTGCCGGAAACGAGCGATTATTGCTCAGATCGACGCTGATTTTTTCCGCCCCGTCAATGACGTGATGGTTGGTGAGAATATATCCGTCGCCGCGGACCAGGACGCCGGAGCCGAGCGCGTGCTCCACCTCCTGCTGCTGCTGGCTGCTGCTCGGATTGCCGAAAAACCATTGGAAAAAGGGCTCATTTTGAAACGGAAACTGCTGCGCGGGGCGCACCCGCAGCGCGGCATGAACGGTGACCACGGCTGGCGCGACCCGCGACACCAGCGGCGCGTAGGATTGCGGCGCGGTGGAAGAAATATTGGGCGGCGCGCTCGCGTACGTCACCTTCGGCTGCGAGCGCTGGCATGCGGCAAGTGAAAGGGCGGCGATCACCGCCACGGCCTTCCGATTCGGCATAGCAACATTCCTCATAAAGAGTCAGATGCGGGCGGTGAACAGAGTTTTCGCGAAACAAGAGCCGTACGGAAACCGCAGCTAGCCGGAACAGATCCTGGTATTCTTGTAAGTACCGGTGAACCTTTCCGTCGTTATTCCGATCCATAACGAAGAACCCTCGATCCTGCCCTTGTACGACCGCCTGACGGCGGTGATGGAACGAATCCACAAACCCTACGAGATCATCTTCGTGGACGACGCCTCCACCGACCGGAGCTTCGACCTGCTCGCCAACCTAGTCGAAACCGATTCGCGGCTGAAGGTGATCCGCCTGCGGCGAAATTTCGGGCAGACCGCCGCGCTCGCCGCCGGATTCGACGAAGCGCAGGGCAACGTGATCATCTCGCTTGACGGCGATTTGCAGCACGCGCCCGAAGATATTCCCGCGCTGCTCGAAAAAATCGAAGAGGGCTACGATATCGCCAGCGGCTGGCGCAAAAACCGGCTGGATAACGCGGTTACGCGAAAAATTCCCTCGCGCATCGCCAATTGGCTGATGAAGAAAGCGTCTAATGTCGATCTGCGCGATTTCGGAACGACATTTAAAGCCTACCGCGCCGAAGTGCTGAAGGACGTGAATCTCTATGGCGAGCTGCACCGCTTCATCCCCGCGCTGGCCGCCTTCTACGGGGCGCGCGTCGCCGAAGTGCCGATCCGCAATCTGCCGCGCTCCTCCGGCGGCTCGCATTACGGCCTCGGCCGCACCTTCCGCGTGATGTTCGATATCTTCACCATCTGGTTTTTGCTGAAATATTTTACACGCCCGATGCACTTTTTCGGGAAATGGGGGCTGGTCTTCACTGGCTGCGGCGGAAGCATTCTGGCGCTTCTGGCCGGAGAAAAAGTCTGGACCGGCCGCGATATTATCGAGGACCATGGGCCGCTGATGGTGCTGGGGGCGCTCTCGCTGGTCACCGGAATTGTTTTGTTCTGCACGGGGCTGCTCGGCGAGGTGCTGACCCGGACTTATTTCGAAAGCCAGGGCCGCCGGATTTACGCCGTCCGCGAGATCCGCACGCGCCGCGAGCCGCAGGTGGCCGACGGAGCGCACGGCGCGCGCTAGCAATGCCCATCCGCGCGGTGATCTTCGATTACGGCGGCGTGGTCTGTTTTCATCCTTCGAAGGAACAGATCGCCGAAGCCGCCGCCGTCTGTAAGGTTTCCCCGGAAGAGTTCGTGCGCGCGCTCTGGAAGAATCGCCTGCGTTATGACGCGGGCCAGCATCCTTACGACTACTGGCGGGAAACCGCGGCGTTAATGAATCGCGCCTTGGACGACGCCGGAATCGAGGAGATGATCCGCCGCGAGATCGATTTCTGGAGCCGCTTCGACGATCGCGTGCTGGGCTGGATCGAGCGGCTTCGCGCTTCCGGCGTTCGCACCGGAATTCTTTCCAATCTTCCAGTCCCGCTCGGCGCGCGCCTGAGAAGCAACGGCTTGTTAAGACATTTCGATCAGGTTACGTTTTCTTGTGAGCTGGGCTGCACCAAACCCGATCGCCGGATTTACGAGAACGCCCTTCAGGGACTCGGCGTCCTTGCGGAAGAAGCGCTGTTTATCGACGATCGTCCCGAGAACGTCGCCGGAGCGCGGCAGGCGGGTCTGCACGCGGAGCTTTACACCACTTGGGAAAATTTTGGCGATGTTCCCGCGCGCTATGCCCTTCCAGGTTAATCCGCTTAATGCTCGTGGCCATCGAGCGGGCAGCGCGCTTCCACAATAAGCCCAAAATTTCATGAAATTCCAGGTTGTGAACGATCGCTGCGCCTCTATTTCACGCCGAGCGATTTCCGCAGCGCGATGAACTCCGGCAGCACCATCGATTCCACCAGGGGATCGCCGGTTTGTTCCGGCAGTGGCCACAGCCGCAGTAATTTTCGCGCCTGGTCCTTGTCGCCCGATGCGGCCAGCGCCGCCGCGTAGAAGGTCCGCGCCTGGCCATCGGCGGGTGGCGGCGTGTTCTCGTATTTTTTCTGAAGCGACTCGATGTCCTGGCGAATTCCCGCGTTCCAGATCGCGAGCTGGCGCGCCGCCAGTGTTTTATCGGGCGACGATTCAAGCGCCGCGATGGCCTGCTCGCGCCGGCCGGTGGTATAGAGCCAGCACGCTTGCCGCCAGGGGCGCAGCCGGTCGTCGCGCTGCGAATCGAGGTACCGCTTGAACATGGAGTCGGCGCCAGCCAGATCCCCGCCGAGCCAGTGCGCCACCGTCGCTTTGTATAGATCCGCGCCGCCTAAAAAAGCGGGATTTTGCTGATATGCGCGCAAAAACAGCTTTTCCGCGTCGGCAAAGCGGGCATTCATGAAATATGCCTCGCCCAGCGAGTCGAGCATATTGAGCGCTTGCGCCGGCTGCTTCCCGTACTCCTCGAAGGCCTTGCGAGCGCCGTCGAGGTCGCCGGCCAGCGCGCGCGCGTAGCCGAGCGAGTTCAGCGCCGCCGCGTTGTTCGGATCGATCGCCGCGATTTTCTCATATGCCGACGCGGCGGCGGCGAAATTCCGCGCGATCAGCTCCGCTTCGGCCAGCGTGTTGAGCAAAGGCGGATCATTCGGTTCGAGCGCCGCCAGCCTGGTAAGAGCCCGCGCTCGCGCCGCCACATCGCCTGAAAGCGCCGCCGACGCAACCTCAATTTTCGTCCGGTCGATTTCGCTTTTAAGACCGGCTTGCGAGAGAGCGCGATGGGCGACGTCCAGCGCATCCGCCGTTGCGCCGCGCGCGGCAAGCGAATCGATCCAGGACAACCAGGCCGCGCCAAATTTCGGATCGAGCGTTACCGCGCGCTCGTACTCGCCGCGTCCCCAGGCCGCGATCGCTTCTTCGTTCGCGGTCGAAAAACCGCGCGCCGAAGGATCGATCCGCTTTGCGACGGCATTCATCGCCTTCAGGACGTCGCCGCGCTCCGCCATCGCCTCGACGATCTTGTGCCGCGACGCGTCTTCGATTTCCACTTCGAAGCGCAGTTGGCCCGCGCCGCCGGTATAGTATCCGTGAAGCAATCGCGTCGCGCCGCCCGCATAGGCCGCGCTTACTTCGGCGGCGCGAAACGCCTTGGTCGAGCCCGCCTCGGCGATCTCCGCATCGACGATCGCCGGCGCGGCCGAGGCGATCCAATCGAGCGAATCATCGCCGGTTAAATTTTCAAACGGCAGGATGGCGATTTTCTGCGCGATTCGCCGCGGCGATCCGGAGCACGCCGCCAGCGCGGCAACGATCATCACCACCCAGGCGCGGATCAGAGGACCTTTTGCTCCGTCGCCAGGATCTGCTTGAACTCGACGTTATCCTGAAGCCTGGCGAACTCCGGATCGGTTTGAAATTTCTTGCGATCCTTGAAGCCTTCCTCCAGACATTTCCGCATGTAAAGCAGCGCGTGCTCCACGTCGCCATCCTTGGCGTAGGTCTTGGCCATCAGATAGTGCAGATTCGCCCGATCCTCAACCGAACGCTCCTGAAGCGTCGTGCCCACGGCATTGCGCCGCTCGAAGACCAGCGGGTCGAGCTTCAGCGCTTCCTGAAACATTACCGCCGCCTTCTTGTAATCCTTTCGCGCGAAATACGCCGTGCCCAGATTGCTGATGAACGACGCGGTGTTCGGCATAATCCGGATGGCTTTTCTGTATTCGCCGATCGCCCGGCGGTAGGATTTGCGCGCGTAGTAGATGGTCCCCAGATTGTTGATCGCCTCGGCGTATCTCGGGTCCAGCTTGATTGCGCGCTCATATTGCCGCTTGGCCGCGTCCAGATCGAGCATCTGATGATAGGCGATCCCGATCTTGTTGGCGAGCACCGGCGAATTTTTCGGGCCCTCCTGATAAGTTTCGATCGCCTCGCGGTACATTTTCCGCGCCATGAAAATGTCGCCGCGCGTTTCGGGTGAAAGCTCCTTCACCGGGTTAGCTGGGGCGGTCCGTTCCGGCGCGCGAAATCCGTTGGCGGTTTGCGCCGGCGGATTTTGAAACCCTAAAGTCGTTACGAACATCAACGAGAGACCGAAAAACATAGGGGCCTCCTACCTTGAATACACTTTATCACTGCCTATCGGCAGATAGAAGGCGGGGGATTAGCCGATTCCGTGCCGCTTTGCGGCTTTTTCCAGCGCGGCCACTCCGGGTAGTTCGATCCCGGCCAAGAATTCCAGCGACGCTCCGCCGCCCGTCGAGATGTGCGAAATTTTATCGGCCACGCCCGCCGATCGAATCGCTTTTTCGGAATCCCCGCCGCCGACCACGCTGACGGCGCCCGATTCCGCCACAGCCTTCGCCAACGCGATCGTGCCTTTATCGAAGGGCGGCACTTCGAAGACGCCCATCGGGCCGTTCCAGATAATCGTTTTGGCGCCGAGAATCACGTTTTCATAAAGATTGATCGTGTTGGGTCCGATATCCAGGCCCATGTAGCCGTCGGAGATCTGCTCCACCACTTCCGTCTCCACTCCCGGCTTCAGCTCAGCGGCCTCCACGTGGTCCACCGGCAGCTCCAGCTTCGGACCGGCCTGCTGCATCAATTCACGCGCCAGCTCCAGCTTGTCTTCTTCGACCAGCGACTTTCCGGTCGATTCCCCGCGCGCCCGCAGGAAGGTATAGGCCATCGCGCCGCCGATCAACAGCCGGTCCACGAACTTCATCAGATTTTGGATAATCTGAATTTTGTCGGAAACCTTCGCTCCGCCCAAAATGGCGATGCAGGGTCGCCGCGGATTTTCGGTCGCCTTGGTCAAATACTCCAATTCCTTTTCCATTAACAGTCCCGCGGCCGCCTGTTTCACGTAGGCGATCATCCCCACCGTCGAAGCGTGCGCCCGATGCGCCGATCCGAAGGCGTCGTTGACGTAGACGTCACACAGTTCGGCGAGCCGCCGCGAAAATTCCGGATCATTTTTCTCTTCTTCCGGGTGAAAGCGAAGATTTTCGAGCAATAATACCTCGCCGGGCTTTGGCAGCAGTTTTTCGACCTCCGGTCCGATGCAATCCGGAGCCATGGCGACCGGTTTCTTCAATAATTCGCTTAACCGCGCGGCGGCGGGCGCAAGGCTCATTTCCGGGTTCGGCTTACCCTTGGGGCGGCCCAAATGGCTCGCCAGGATCAAAGCCGCGCCATGGTCGAGAGCATAATTTATGCTTGGAAGCGAAGCTTTAATGCGTTCATCGCTGGTAATCACTTTGCCGCCATTCGCCAGCGGCACGTTAAAATCGACGCGCATAAACACGCGTTTTCCACGAAGTTCTAAATCCTGAATGGAAAGGGCCATTTTCGTCCTTGTTAACGCTTCAGTTTTATTGAATTGAGCTATCCTCTGCTGCGCCGTTCTGCACGCCAGCACTTTTCGCACCATCCTACCTTACCCGAAGCGAGGCTGGAACCGCCCTTATTTCGGCGAGATGTTCACGATGCGATCGGTTCCCGCTTCGGCGTGCAACATCAAATGCAAGTTGTTCCTGGCGGCATCGTGCCACCACGCGCCGGGGCGCAACTGGTCGCGTCTCGACACTCGTTCGTAGGCGCCGGATTCCTCCGATACCGCGCGCGGCTCGGCGACGTGATGTAAGATCCATTCGTAGGTGCGCTCCCGCTGGGACTCGATTTCGACGCGCAGGAAATCGCCCGCCGGCGCGGCATGAAACTGCGAATTTTCCTCCAATTCCGGCTCCCAGAGAAAAAATTCCGCGCCAAGCGACGGAAAATAATGCAATTCCATTTTATTTTCCGCCGCGAACGGCACAATCCAGCCATTTCGGATGAACGCCGGAACCCGGCCGGCCGGCGCATCCACCTCGATCGTTTGCCGGCCCGGATACACAATATTTGTTCGCAAATCGGTCCAGTTTCCGCGCGGCAATTCGATCCTTCGCCGCGCGCCTGGCCCGAGTACGGGCGCGAGCAGCACCTCATCGCCGAGCATGAATACGCCGGTTTGCCGGTCCGAATCGGGGTCGCGCGGAAACTGCATCGGCAGCGGGCGGATGAGCGGATAACCGCGATCGTAAGCCTCGCGGAGATAAGTGATCAGGTACGGCGTCCAGGCCCGGCGCTCCGCCGCGTGGATGCCTCCCTCGCCGGCGCTTCGAAAAACGATCGGCAGCAGCGTGCTGAGATCGGCCGCGCGCCGCCGCACCGGCGCCGGCGCGTCATCCAACATCGATAAATCAAGCGCGGGATAAGCGACGCCGGAGAGACTCCAATTGAGAATCGTTCGCACCAGGTCCGCCAGATCGCGCCAGGAGCGAACCGGCGTGGCGGGAAGTTTTTGCGCTGCTTGCGGCAGCCGGTCCGGCGGAAGAAGATCGAGCGACTCGGCTTTCACTTCGCTTTTCGGAAACAGCGATGCGTACTGCTCGAGAATTTCCTTCGGCGTCGGGCCGTAATAAAAGATATAGTCCATCGAATCGGCTCCTGTCGCTTCAATGGCGCCGCGGCCGAAGTCGAAGACGCAGCTTGCGGGCGAGCGCACGAGGATTCCGTAACCGGCGCTCGTAAAAAAATATCCATGCTGCCGCTCGATGCGCTGGCCGCGGATGTTCAGTGACGGTCCCGCGCCCATCAATCCGTAAACGCGCTCGTTTTGCGCCAGCGCGATCCGCAACTCGGCTCCGGCCGCGGATCGTACGAGCATGACGGACGTCACCGGAGTCTCGCCCGAATGAATCCGCAGCGCGAGATCGTTCCGGTCCAGATCCACGGTCAGGTATTTCGTCCTCATCGTGAGGGTCGAGCCGGCGTCTTCGAGTTCCGGCGCGATGTTTTCATACGCCAGAGCCGCCAGCCGGGGCGTTGCGTCGGACCAATTACGCGAAAAATGAAATGCCACGGGACTGAGCCATTCAAGCTCCGCCGCGCCGTCATCGAGGCGCATGCTCAATTTGCCGGCGGTCCAATCGCGCGAGACAATGCCGGCCGAAGCGGCGGAGGCGAACAGCAGCAAGACACACCAGCGGCGCATTTTAAATCGCAAGAAGCTTACGTTGAATTTCGCCGGTTACGCGCGCGCTGTTGTCATCCACAAACAGGTCCACTTCCGAACGAATCCCGAACTCCGGCAAATAGATTCCGGGTTCGATGGAGAAACAGGTCCAGGGGATGATTTTTCGTTCGTCGTGCGTTTCGTAGTTGTCGATGTTCGCTCCGGTGCCGTGAACATCCTCGCCGATCGAATGCCCGGTGCGATGGAAAAAATAATCGCCAAAGCCTTTCGCGCGAATATGCGCCCGCGCCGCGTCGTCCACCTCAAATCCGCGCAGATCTTTCCTTGCGGCGACAGCGTCCTGAACCCGCTGGATGGCGCAATCGCGCGCCTCGGCCACCACTTGAAAAACATTTTGCATCCGCTCCGGCGGAACCTCGCCGCAGTAGCCGGTCCAGGTGATGTCGTAATAAACACTGCCCGGCCGGTCAAGCTTTCCCCAAATATCGATCAGCACCAGATCTCCGCGCTTGATCTCCGAGCAGTTCTCCCGCGCCGGATCGTAATGCGGATTGGAGGCGTTCCCGTTCACCGCGACGTCGGGACCGTGATCGATAAATATTCCCTCTCTTTATATCTCGCCAGAATGAATTGCTTGATGTCCCACTCCGTAATGGTCGAGCCGGCCCGCTGCGCCGCGCCGATTTTCTCGAACGCCTCGCGCCGGACGCGATCGATCCGGCGGCCCGCTTCCAGGTGCGATTCCAGTTGCGCCGCCGTCCACTTCGCTTCGAATCGCTGCACCAGATTGGCGGAGCTGACGATCTCCACGCCGAGCGAGCGCACCAGCTCGACCGTGCCGGCATCCACCATCGCCACGTAGGGAATGGCGCAGCCCGGCGAATACTGCATCGCGATTCGCTTCGCGGCGCCGAGAATCGCACCCAGGCGGCGCACCATTTCGCCCCACTCGGCGTACTCGGTTTGCTTGCCCGGCAATGCATCCAGCGTGTGCGCTTCGATCTTGTGAACCAGCCGACGCGGCTCGCCTTGCGCGGGGATGAAGTAATACCATCGCCGCGAAACCATCGAGCCCGGCGTGAACCGCAGCACTCGATAGGCGAGCGGGTCGCGGCGGTGATGATCGAAGAACAGCCAGCCGTCGAGATTTTCCTCCCGAATTGCCGCTTGAATATCCTCAAGATTCATCGAAGTTCCCCTGATTCGAAAAACGGCTTCCATGTCTTCTCCGGCGGATGCGGAGTAAGCAAGCTCACGATCACCAGACTTGCCACGGACCCGATCAGCGCCGGATAAACCGCGTCCACTTGGTTCTTCCAGCCGTGCTCCTGCGCGAGATTCCAGGCGACTGTAATCACGGTTCCAAGGAGAATCGACACCACCGCTCCGGCCGTCGTGGTGCGCTTCCAAAAAAAAACGGCAAGCACCACGGGAGTCACCGCGGCTCCGTATACGGTGTATGCATAAAGCGACGCATTCAGAATCGATTCAAATTGCGTCGCCTGAAGCAGCGCGAAAATTCCCAGCGCCACCACCAGCACGCGCGATACGATCAGCGTCTGTTTTTCCGTCGCATGGCGATTGATAAAGCGGCCGTAGACGTCGTGAATCAGATTCGTGGCCGGCGAAAACAGGTAATTATTCGCGGTCGAGATCACTTTGGCGAAAATTCCGCCCAATAAAATCGCGCCGATCCAGGTCGGCAGGCCTCGCCGCGCCACCAGGGCGATAATTTCGCGGGGTTTATCGGTCGGAAACCTGGCGCTGCCTATAATCGCAAGCATCATCAGCAACGTTTCGAGCAGCACCGTGCCGGCAATCCACCCGAACACGGCGTAGCGCGCGTCTTTTTCCGATCGCGCCGAAAAGAATTTCTGATACATGCCCTGATTGCCGACCAGCAGCAGCGTCGTCGGAAGCATGTAGCCGAGGGCGCGCCGAAGGCCGACGTCGCCCAGTACGGTAAAATGACTCGCCGGCAGCGCGGCGCGAACCTGCGGCCACCCGCCCTCGCGCAATAACAGCGGTACGGAAATGACGACGATCAGCGTTACCAGCGCGCCGATCACCAGATCCAAATATGCAACCGACGCCATCCCCGCGGCGGCTGTAAATAAAATGACGAAAACGGCGATGATGTACATCCCCACGGCGCGATCGAGCTGCGGAAAAATCAGGTGCAGCACATCGCCGCCACCCTTGAATTGATAGCTGGTGATGACGGTATAGGAAATGACAATGGCGATGGTCGCCATCACGCGCGCGCTTGCGTTATAGCGCACTTCGAGCAGATCGGGAACCGTAAACTGCGCGAAGCGCCGCGCGCGTCCGGCAATGGCGGCGATGAGAATCAGCCCGACCCATCCGCCCGCGGGCTGCCATAAGGCCACGAATCCGTGCTCGTATCCGTTCTCCGCGCCGGCAAAAAGGCTGCCCGCGCCGATCCAGGAGCTGAGCAGGGTGAACACCAGCACGGCCCAGGGAAGCTTTCGCCCGGCGACAAGAAAATCGTCACGGGTCCGTACCGAAGTCATTCGCGCCAAAGTCACGCCGATGAGCACGGCGAGCACCAGGCCCAGCACCAGCGCGTAAATAAGATCGGGAGTCATGCGGAAATGCGGCGCCACTCCACTGTCGTTCGGAAATTCGCCAGCCCCGCTACATCGCGCGCGTCCACGACGGAAAACGAGATGATGTCATCGACCCAGTCCTGGCTGTATCCTTCGCGATACTGCGTGGCAACGGTCAGTGTATAGTCTTGGCGGGTCAAAAGGCAATCGAAAGTGAAATCGATCTCAAAAAGTTCGCCGGCGGCGAGGCGGCCGAGATCGATGCCTTCGATGCGGGTGTTGGTTCCGAACACGTCAATCCCCAGACGGTTTCGGATCAGCAGGCCGACCACGGGATCATCAAGATCGCGCTCGGCCCGGGCGCGGACGCGAACCGTGACCGGCTCGCCCGGATGCAGCGCCGCAATTGGTGCGCCATCCGCGCCGATCAGTTCCGCGCTCAGAATGCGGCTTGCTCCGTCGCCGTGGCGAAAGGTTCCGCTGGCCGTTTCTTCGCGCGGCGCCTGCTCGCGATCGAGCACCATGCCGACGTATCGATTCACGACATCGCTGGGCGGCCCGCAGGCGGCAACGCGCCCGCCGATCATCAGGGCCGCGCGGTCCGATAATCGCTTGACCAAGCCAAGGTCGTGGGAAACAAACAGGACCGTGACGTTGTTTTGTTTGAGCTCCTCGAATTTTTTGATGCAGCGGTTGGCGAAAATCGCGTCGCCCACGGCGAGCGCTTCATCAACAATAAGGATTTCCGGCTGGACGTGGATCGCCGTCGAAAATGCGAGCCGCACATACATCCCGGTGGAATATTCCTTCACCGGGCGATCGAGAAACGCGCCGATTTCCGCGAATTTTTCGATCGCTGGAAACACGCGTTCCATTTCGCGGCGCGACATCCCGAGAATTTCGCCGTTCAAAAAAACGTTCTCGCGTCCGGTGAACTCCGGATTGAAGCCGGCGCCCAGTTCGAGCAGCGCCGCGATGCGCCCATGACGGATCACACGCCCGCGAGTCGGCTCCAGAATCCCGCTGACGATTTGCAGCAGCGTGCTTTTGCCGCTTCCGTTCGGTCCGATGAGGCCGAAAACCTCGCCGCGCTCAACGGTCAGATTCACGTCGCGCAGCGCCCAAAATTCCGCGGGAGAAGAATGTTTCGAGAACGGAAAAATTTCCAGCAGACGGTCCAGCGGCCGCCGGTACAAACGATAAAGCTTGGAAACGTTCTGGACCTGAAGCAACCCTTCAGTTTATCAAGGGCCCATTCGCAGACTACGCCGGAAGGGAGCCGCAAGCGGCGTCGCGTAGCCGACCAGACAGTATTGATCGAGTGCGAAGAGCACAACGCTTTCAAATCCCTTGCCCAACGCGCTCCGCGCTTCCTTGAGCCACGGCGTCGTCGGATCGTTGACGCCCACCAGGTGTGAGCTCTGCGCCGACGGAAAACTTATGCTGGATGGAAAAGTGATCGACGATTCCGCCAAATCGAGATTCCGGCTGAAAGTAAAGCCAAAATTTTCCGTCTTCAGAACCGCGAGCGCGGACGGCGTCCAGGCGGATTGCGGAAAGTTGATCGCCTGGTTGAATGAGGTTTGGTTTGTGTCCCTCGGATAAAGCACCTCGAACCGGCAGTTCGGCTGCGCTGCCCGCGCATATGAGGCAAGCGTGTTCGTAAAATTCCCGATGAGCGATGAAAGGAACGCGGCCACCTCCGGATAGCTCGCCGGATCGACTGTATTCGTCGTGATCACCGGCATGGAAAATCCGTACTGCGCCAAAAACTGCGCTTGCGTCCAGGCATCGTAGAACGGCATTCCTGAAAAGTTTGTTCCGGCTCCGTCGTTTGGGAAATACCACCACTGTACTTCGCCGAATTGCAAAAACGGCTGCAATCCAGCCGATGCCTGAAGGTCCGCCATCAGCGCGTAAGCCTGCTGCCAAAAGGCCAAGCTGGCGGAAGAAAAATTGGTTTGCAGCGAAGGCGTCGGCAAAAGAATCGGATCGCCGGCCGGACCGCGCTGCGCAATCCCCGCCGCCGCGGACGGATCGCCGTTGCCCAGCTCCATGCTGAACGCCGCCGTCGCTTCAATTCCGTAACTTTGAAGCGCCGCGAAAAAACTTGCGTGCCAGTCTCGCGCCGCCCGGTTCACAACCGGCGAAGCATCTAGATCGGTATACCAGTTTCCGTCGATTCCGCCGGCCAAAGCCGCCCCGGACGCGGTCACGCTGAAATTGCTGCTGGTGGTGGACGCCGAAATTCCGATCGAGTTGCCCGCAGCCCCCATGGCGCGCGATTGTATCGTCAGAACGTTTCCCGCGGCGCTGGCCCAAACCGCCGTATAACCGCGGTTCAGTTCAATCGCGAATGCCGTGGCCATCATTTCGGCGGTCATTCCCATGTGGACCAGTTTGGTCAGCGTTAGCGTTGATCCGGATTGCACCAAATCCAGCGTTACCGTGGAACTGAACTCGGGCGTTCCGGAAAACGTCACGGTCGCCGTGGCGTAAGCCGTCCCCTGGCGAATGATTTCGTAAAACCACAGCGCGCCGCAATAGTGATTCTGCCGGCCCTTAAAGCCGAGCGAATCGATCATCCAGGCGGTGCGCTCCGGCGCCAGCGCAAGCGAATGCTCGGTGTCCCAGTCCGTCGCCAAGGTGATCGCAGACTGAGCCGGAAACACCGGGAGCGCCGTCGTGGGCACGGCCAGTTCGATGAAGTCGAAATAGAAATCGGCCGCAGCCGGTCCGCTGTGCGTGAGGGTCACCTGATGCGATCCCGCGCCGTAGGATCCCACCGGGTATCGGAACAATACATCCTCCCCGGCGATCAGCAGATTCGCCACGCCCGCTGTGGAGCCATCCACTGTGATCGCGACCTGCGCGCCATTTCCCGTATAACGCAGCCCCAAGTATAGTGTGTGGCTCTGAACGGCATCATAAGTACACGAAACCGAATTCCCCGGCGTTGACGTATAACTGATCGTTCCGCCCGAATAATTTCCCGCCGATCTGCTCCACCCGCCCGCGGGAGAGTAGATGACGGCGGGATCATCATCTTCGATCCGTAGACTCCCCGGACCAGCCACGGAGTAATTCCGATTCGAACCAGTTACCGTCCAGTTGGAAACAACGACGGCAAATTCGCTGCGCTGGTAAGCGCCGGATTGCAAAGCCGCCGCATACGTCCAGCGCAGTTTTCGGATGCTTTGGGTTGGAATGGCTACCGGGTTCCCGCTCAAATCCGGAGACGTATAACCCTGAAGCGAACTGAAATCGAGCGTCACCCGCCATTGCGTGGGCGACGTTCCATTCGCGAATGTTTTCCACGGCGCATCCCAGGTCTCGGCTCCGGTCGAAAACGTATACATGCCGAAGATGTTTCCATTCGCGCCCGCCGTGCTCGTTGCGATCGGCTGCCCTGAAGTGTAATAAACGCGAATCGTATTCCCATTCGCCGCCGCCTTCAGAAGCGCCGAGAATGAATTGATGCTCGCCGCCAGATTGGTAATGATCGTGGCGAGCGTGTCGCCGCCGAAAACCTGGTAAGTATACTGCTCCTGGAAAAACGCGAGCCCGACAGAATCGCCCGCCGCGGCGGTGCCCGATAACGTGAAATCGGCGTAAGCGCACTGATAACTGCCCGCCACCGGTGTCGCATGGGAGAGCAGTGGCACCCGGTAGATCGTCTCCGTTCCGCCGTCCGGTGTCGCCCATACCCGGAGTGACGGCCAGTCCACCGTCGCGTACAAGGTCGAGTCTATGGGAATGCAGTTGCTGCGCGTCTCATCATAAGTCAGAACTAACTGGCTCAAATCGCCATCGGGCAGATTTCGAAACGCCGGATGTTCGTGCGTGTTATCGCGATTCCACTCGATCACCGCCCAGTCGGCCTGCTGGCGCCAGGAACCCGACAGCGTAAATCCGCTGCTGGATGTGCTGCTCAGTGCCGCCACCGCCGATCCGCCGCCCGAAGGTTCGAAAAAGTAGCATTGCAGGTCCTGATTCGGCGTTAACTTCTGAAGAATGTCCGGCATGGGCTGCTATAAACGGATAATTACCGTCAGGTCCCGCCCCGGTGTGCCGGAAGCTCCCGGCACCGATAGAATGTCCAGGAAAACCTGAGCGCCTCCGCTCAGCGGCGGTAGCCCGAATCCATTCACGGAATTCGATATCGTTGCGCCATCCGGGATCGTCAAGGCGCAATAAATTGCGCTGCCCTGGCGGAGTTGAAGCTGCACTGCTCCGCCGCTCGGCGCCTGGCCAAGCACCGCGAAGATGTCGCGCGCGGCAAGCGAGCTCTCCACGACGAGCGGTGGCGCCGCCCCAGCCTGAATCGCAAGATATCCGTCCACCTGGATCGAAAGTTGCCCGCCGGCAAGCGTTCGCAATCCTTGGTCGGCCGTCCCGCCGAAAGACACCCCCGTCGACGGACTATTCCCGTGAACGTTGGTCACATAGAATTCAGCCGCGCCGATGCGTACGTCCGGCAAAAAGATCGATGCGCTATAACTTCCGCTTGCGGGACTCCCGAAAAAATCACCGACGAATGGCACGATCGTGACATCTCTTTGCAGAGGATACGCCAGCGCGCCCGCCGGATGCGCCGCGGCCGTGCTTCCGTGCGATCCCCGGCTGATCTGATATTGCGTGCCCCCGCCTTCAACCGCGATCACCTCGACGATCTCGCCCTCGATTTGAATCAAATCATCAATCCCCGACGGACCCGCGGCATTCAGAGTTATCGTCGTGTCCGTCGCAGAGATCCCCGCCGCAAGGCTAAAGCCGGTCGGGCTGCTCAGCTCGTTCCAATAAAACAGGGTCAACGTTCCCGCCGAAATGGTGTGCGTATTTGTCAGATCGGTAAATCCGATTCCAACCAGATCCACCGTTCCCTGCGCCGCCAAACTCAACCCAAAGGCAGGACCCGGCGGAATGTCCGCGTCCACCCCGCCGCCCGCCGCGCCGCCGATCTGCCACCGCGTCACCGGGTTCAGCTCCGGAGAGCTCTCCTGATTTAGCGCGTTCGCCGATCGCCCCGCAATCTCTACCGTCGCTCCGTGCTGATTCGGCGCCTGAATCAGCGCCGGACTCGTCGCGCTGAATCCGCCGAAATTCCACGTCGAATTGGCGACCACGAAGTAGCTGGTCGCGTCGGGTGCGATGGTCCAGGCCGGTGAAACCGTGATCGTCGTCGGCGTGTTTGCGATCACTGCGCGCTCCTGCGTCGCGCCGGTTCCGCGAGTGATTCTTACCACTGCTCCGGCGAATTCGTTTGCCGCCATCCCCAGGCCGTTGTTGCCGATCGTTGTCGGTGAATAGATTTGCGCCGGCGCTTCCGGTTGAAGCTCCAGCCTCCAGTAGAAATTCGCATGATCGTAATTTCCATCCGGCGGACCTTGCAGTCGCGGCGCGCCGCCGGTATCGGTGTACGTCGCGCCCACGGCGACATTCGAAGCAATGAGCAACAATTCCTGTGGATTCAATCCACGATAGACATTAAATCCCGTGGTTCCCGAAGAAAAACTGAGAGAGGAAAGCGTAACCGTGTTCGTATTTGACCCGGATGGGATCGTCGCCGGCACTACAAAAGACAGCGCGCTCTCACCGCCGCTTCCGTCCAGCGCGCTGATCGCGTAGTAATACGTTTGTCCTCCCGCGAGCGTGCCGCCCGTCGGGCTTACCGCTGCATTCAAACTCAGCAGCGGAATCGAGACCCCCGTTGCCGCTGGTTTCGCCGGCGGATCGAAAGCGACGCTGAGTGAAATCGTGAACGTCCCATCGCTTGCCTCGCTCGATGTCTCCGTAATCCCGAACTGATCAATTCCGTTCGCATCGATCACGCTCCCGACAAGCGGACGGGGCAGCCCGACTCCACCGCCCGGCTGGCGTCCCACTCCCGTCGTGCCCGCATTCCCCGTCGTGTACCACTCGTCGTCGTGCCACTGCGCCGTGACTTTCAGCGTTTGAAAATTCTGCCCCGGCATCAAACGCACCACTCGAAACGGCTGCCGCTCTAATCCTTCCTTGACGTAGGTGACGGTAATAATGTCCCCCGGCGCCAGCCCGATTCCTTTCACAGTCGTCTCAAAATCAATGTATTGGTAGCCGTGGATGCTCTTATTAAGCTGAAGCGTGAGGGCGCGCGTCGCCTGATCGAAATTCGGCAAACCCAACGCCAGATAAGTCGCGGTCACCTGCCGGTTCGTCCGTAGCGCATCGTCGACATCCACCACCGACACGCTGTCCTGCTGATATTGATTGAACTCGTCTTGAAATTCCACGCTCAGCCGGTTCGCCGTCGCCGCAGTACTCTGCGACCACAACCGGATCGAAGGATCTCCGTTCGCCTTCCGGGCCAATCCCGAAAACGTCGCCGACCCGTCGCTGAATTCATACGCCGGCCAGCCGCCGTTCAACGGCTCCGTGCTGTTGCTTCCTTCTGGCAGTGCGGGCTGTTGCAGCGCAAGGCTGTTTTCGACCCTCAGCGTCAGCAGCCCGCCGTTGTCATACGTCAATATCAGCGACGACCCGTTTCGAATTCCGATCGCCACCTCCGCCGCGCTTCTTGGCTGGGTCAGCACCAGGTTGCACTGAAACCGCGGAGTCGCCACCGTGTTGCCGTTCATGTCCGTTGTTTCGATTGGCTGCGCGCAATAGTCAGCCGCCGTAGCGAAACTCTCCAGATCGATTTCGCTCGTCAGCCATCCGCTCCGCCGCAGCACGTCCAGCAACACCCACGCCGGATTGTTTGTGAAAGACGTTCCAAGCGAATGTCCGGACGCATCAAACTGCTCCAGATGCAGGCCATTCAGCAATACTCGAATTTGCGGCAGTGACGTTCCGTCGCTGATCGCGTTCGGGACCACCACGCTCATCATCGCCATGCTTCCGTAAGGATCGCCAAGCGGATTGCCGTTCGAATCCGTAAAATTCGGATCGAACGCGCCATTGCGCGTCCCGCTTGTGACGATGTTGAACCATCCCGTCGCCGTCATATTGACGCCGCTTTGTCCCTGCGGAATATTGATCCCGTTCACCAGCACCGTAATCGCGCTGTCGATCGGCCCCATCCCCAGCAGCACTTCCATGCGCGTCAGATTCCCGTCATTTCGCGCGAACACGATCGGCGGTTCATACCACGCCGTCCCGTAAACCAGCGGAACGTAATTGTTATAAATCGTCAGGTTGTCCTGAACAGCGGAAAGTTGTTTCCCGCTTTCCCCGAAGCTGCGCACCAGAATCTGCGGCGGAACAAACTCGATTCCGCCGAACCGCGCCGTGGCATTCGCATTCGCGTCGCTCGAAAACATTCCGCGCGCAATACAGGACGCTCGCGAATAATCGCAGGACGTATAAGGAACGCCGCCATTCAAATTCCCCACGCCGCCGCTCAAATCCGCGGAGTATCCGCACTTGTAAAGCGTTGAATAGGAGCCCTTCGCGCCGCCATCCAGCGCTTCCTGCCGCTGTGCCGCGTTCGCCGGAAAAATCCACGGGCATAATCGCTGGATCTGCGTCTCCGGCAAGATAATGCGTTGCAGGCTCAGGCGATTATTGAACGAAACTCGAAAGCTCGTCTCGGTGATTTCCTCCGGCGGATTCGCAACGCCCTGAAACATCACTCTGGACTCCGAAGCCGCCGCGCCTCCTGCAAGATCGTAAAACAGGAAAGTAATCGTGACCTGCGCGCCCTTAAATCCCACCTCGCGCTCGATTTGTGAATAATGCGAATCCGCGTTCGCCAGCGTAACGCTGATCAGCGCGGTCCCGTCCAGCCCGTCATTCGATGACGCCCGCAGGTCATACAAGTTGTGCTTGATCAATCGGGCGCTGTACGCGTTGCCGTTCACCGTAACCGCGTGCGTCGCCCATCGCTCCACCGCGCCCGAGCTCAGCGTGCAATCGAACAAAAACAGCGGTGTCGGAGGAGCTTCCGTCTCCTTCAAAACATCGATCGTCATGGGCATCCGTCAACCCTCCGTATCCACGATCTGGATCACCGCATCGTAAACATCGATCCCTTGCGCCGTCACGCTGAAGTTGTCGCTGCCAAATCGCGTCTTGGAGTAAACTCCCCCCTTCGCGTTCGTTTGCTTGTAATCGGAAGGCGCCAGTTGCGCCTCTACCTGCATCCCGAACACGTCCACCGTCGCCCCCGAATCGAGCTGCGCTCCAAAAGTCACCTGCGAAGTGCTCTGCCCGAGGTTGCCCGCCAGCACAATCCGCGACCACGCTCCGCTCAGCGCGAACGTTTTCGCCAGATTCGCCCCCGTCGTAAAAGCCGTCAGCGTCACATTCGATGTTCCCGCCGCCCGCGCCCAGGCGCTAATGCAATACTCGAAAGTTCCCGGAACGCTCAACACCTGCGCCACCGAAGCCGCCGCCTCTCCCGTATTCGTGATGCGCGTCGCGCGTGTCGTACCCAGCGGATCCGCAACCCCGGACGTCAACTGGATCAGAGGCCCGTTCGTCCAGGCGCCCGCACCCAAATTCTCGCTCTGCGCCAGCAGATTCCCCGTCGGATCCAGGAACGTGAACGTCTGCCACATTCCCGACGTCGCCTGATATAGCGCTTCGATCGCGTTCCACTCCGCGGCCGTCATACCCGTTGCGTGCAGTTCCCATGCCTTCGCCGCGCCATCCGGATCGCCAAAAATCCACACGCTTCCATCCGCCATTACGTTCATCGCCGTCCGCTGAACGGATGTCTTCTTCACCGGATACAACGCCGAAGCGCCCGTCACGAGTTGTGGAAAAACAAGCATCAGCTTCGGTTCTCCCGAATCACCAACTGCATCCTCCCGTCCTGCGGACCCGCAAACTCCACCTCCAGCCGGTCGTTCGCGAAACTACAGCTCGGATAGACCGTTCCATCGAATGGATCGGTGAACGAAAACATCCCCGCGCGGCCGCCCTGTTCTTCAAAAAACGACTCCACCGCCGCCAGCTCCGATTCATCGAGCCGTTCGTAATGGATCGTCCAACTCCTCAGCGGCGCTCCATACCCCGCAAACCGTTGCTCGCTCCCATCCAGGAAACGAATCACCTGCGTCGGCAAATTTCGCCGCCGATCCGCTGGATACTGCGCAACCACCCCGGTTTTTAATTGCGGAAACGAAGCCACGCTACACCGCCCGGACGACGTCGTTTAATGTCGTCGATGTCAGCATCGCCTGTCTCACCGCCTGCGCGATATCGTCGCTGTGATCCAGAAAGGATTGGCTGTCCAGAGCCTGAACCTGCACCGTGATCTGCGTCGATTGCGCCGGCACGGGATTCGGCAACCCTCCCGAGCCTTCATTCACCGCGAACACCCCCGCCTGGCTCGAACCGATCCCCAAAGTCGCGTTCACCGTCGCCGGAGCTATATAAGGAACCAGCGGCGCAGTCTCACTCGAGCCTCCGCCGCCAAACAAGCTCATCAAGCCCGAAATCAGCGGGCTCAGCCCCAATCCGAATCCCAGAACGCTCTCCAGCGTGCTTCCGACTGACTTCGCGTTCGACCCGCCCTGCCCTTTTTCGCTCGTATTCTGCGCAACCGCTTCCGTGTTCTGCTCCATCGTTTCGATCTGCGTCTGATTGATCGTTTGCAGTTGCTGCAATTGCTGCGTGATCGTCGTCAACTGATCCGACAACACGCTGCTCTGGGCCGAAGCCGCCCCGCCCAGCACTGCCGTCACCGCATTAAGTGGATTTGTGTTCGCCATTTGCTCCCCTCCGCCATTCTCTTTCGAGCATCAAAAACGCATCCGCTTGCCGTGCGTCCAACTCTTCCAATCGCCTGTCGCCCGCGAACTTCCAGGCGAAAAATCGTTCCAGCCACTCCAGGCTCTGCGGCGTAATCAGCGATTTCGGGCATTCCTCCGCCGATGCCCGCCCGCGCGCCCAAACCAGTTTCCGCGCGCCGCGCAGCTCCGCCGGCAGCCACCCGCAGCGCCTCCGGATCTCCAGACCCTGTCTCCGGCATTCGTCGCATCTCCACGCGGCCTGGCTTGAGCTTTGAAAATGGAATGCGACAATCAGTTTTTTCTTTCTTCTTCCGTCAACCCGCATTCCGCTTTGATGCGAGCCAGAATCTCCATCGCCAATTCCACAGGCCCGGCTTCGATCAACGCCTGCGGCGTTGCCGGAGTCCCATCGATCTCAAGCCCCTCCACTCCGATCAGTCCCCATTCGAGATACGCCCGCTCGATCTCCGCCGCCATCACCACGCCCTCGATCTTTTCTCGAACCTCGCTCCCCGCGTCGAGATACTCCGCCTTCCGCCCGATCTCGCGAATCCTCCGCGCCAACTCCATCCGTCTGCCGAACGATACCCGCGCAATCTCAAATCGAACCCCCGGCGCCGTTGCGGATTCGCACCAGATCGAACTCGCGTACTGGTTAGCCGAACGCGACATAAAGTTCGTCTCCCGGCGTGCCCTGCGCCCTGCTGTTCTGAAATTTCCATTGGAGGCGCGTCTCGCTGTCGTCGTATTGCGGAACCGCCGGCACCATCGCCGGCATGTACGCCCCGAACAACTGGTTCGTCTGCTGCCCCAACTGCAACATCACCGCGATCGGCGACCGCTGCCGCGCCGCCTGATACAGCGCCGCCGTCTGCGCGTCCGCCATCTCGAAAATTTCGAAGTTAAACGTAATCTTCCTCACCCCCGCCGCGATGCATTGCGCGTAATTACTGCCGAATTCCTTCACCCGTAAATCCACGTCGTTGTCCAGCGTCAATTCTCCCGCGGTCAGCGTGAAAAACTGGTTTGGCGGCGTGCCCATCCACACTTCCCCCAGGTGACCCGGAACAATCGTGTAATCGAATCCCGCCATCGCCGGCTCCGCCGGAAACGACGCCAGCCCTCCCTGTCCACTCACGAAGCTCGCGCTATCCAGCAGATCCCGCGACGGTCCCGCAAACGCAAACTCCTGATAATCCCCATTGATCTTGATCTCCATCCGATCCATGGCCGACCCTTCCACGATCCTCTGTACCGCGTTCGCCGGATCCCAGTAATCGAAAATGCTCACGCCGCTCAGCGATTCGCCCAACGGAAACGTGATCGTCGTCCCGAACATCGATCCCGCCACCGGCGGATTCGTGAAAGGCGCGTTCAGGAAAATCGTCTGCGCATCCTGAATCGCCGCGACGAATCTCATCTCGCCCGAAAAAGTCACCCCTTGCCCGGCCGCCAGCCCATGCGGCGCCGTAAATTGAATCTCCGTCTGATTCGTCACCGACGCGACCGTCCCGCCGTTATAAAAAACCGGCGTCCCTCCCATCGCGCCCTGAAACAGCGGACCCTGCGGCGGCTGCGCCGTCTGATTCGACCACTCCGTCATCAACGTGCTCAGTTGAAACGTCGTAATCTCGCGAATCGTGTTCGGCAGACCCACAAATGTGCGGCTCCCGGTTTTATCCTTCCGCCCCGTTGTCTCCGGAACCTGTTTCGCCGCCAGTTTTACCAGCGGAATCCGGTTCTGGCTCGTAATCGCCGGCACGGCGCCGTAATTTGCCTCCAGCGCCACATAAACCCGTTCATTATTCGAAGAAATATAACAAGACATTGATTCCAGTCCTCTGATTCCTGGCCGCTAGCTCGATAAATCCACTTCAAATGTCACCCGCGCCACCTGCATCAGATTCTTACCGCCCTGCTGCACCGGTTCGAATGCCACCTCGTATCCGCCGGCGTAAAACATCCCCTGTCCCCAGCTCCCCCGGTTCGAATCGAGCACCTGCGTCACCGCATCGACGTACAGCCGCGTCTGATCCTCCAACCCCTCCATCCGGTCCTGCGACACCCGAACCTCGGCCACCGTCTGTATCTTCCCGGAAAATTTCCGGAATTTTTCCGTCAACGAATTCCGCACCCGGTTCGAATACACATGGACCACCGGATATTTCACCGCCGCCGCCCGTTCCGCGATCGCCGCCGGCACGTTCTGGCTGATAATCTGCCCCGGCGGAATCGCCGCAAGCGCAATTCCCGAATCCGCCGCCAGCTTGGAAACCGCCGGCGCGATCCCGTTTTCCGAATCCGACAAAAATGTGGCAAATTGTTTCGCCGCGATGCTCGCCGTCTGCGCCATCCTATCCTCGCCTCAGTGTCGGACCGCCGATTACGTAAACGTCCGGCTTCTGGCCGTCTCCCGGCGCTCGTCCCGCGAATAGTCCCGTTGCCGGCATCACGAAGCTCTGCCCCGCCGGCACAGGTGACGCGGTTTGCAGCGCCAGGCTCGTCGAGCTCAACCCAACGTACACATTGAACCCCGTCGCCACCGCCGGCGGATTCACCCCCGCGACCACCAGCGTCATCCCCGCCCCGGTTTCAAACGTCGTCACCGGACTCGGCGCGCCCTCTTCCCCATTCGCCGCAACCCATGTAATCGCGATGTAGTAAATCGCCGTCGCCGCGCCTGCCGCCGCCGTCATGCTCAGCGCCGGCACCCCCGCTTCCGGAATCGGCGTATTCACCAGTCCAATCCCGAAGATCGCCGTCTGCGACCGCGCGTCCGCCGATAATTTCCGATACTCCTGCCACTTCGGCAAATATCGATCGTTAAGCTGGTTGTTGAACGCATCCCGATACACCATCGCCAGCGTGTGCAGCGCGTGCCACCGCTTCATTTGCGGCGAAACCACCACGTCCGCGACTCCGATCTGCCGCCGCACCATCGACTGCGGATCATAACCGCGCGTATGATCCAGCAAAATATCCAGCACGTCCTCGGAAATTTCCTCCGTCGCCAGCGAGAGCTTCACTCCAAGGTCGATCGCCTCCGTCGCCGCCACGTTCAGAATCGCTGATTCGTACGCCGTTAAATCCTCCGGCGTGTTCGGACTCCCATCTGTTAACAGAGCCATCTATCGCCTCTTCGTCCGCCAACCCGCGTCATGAGCCGCCTTCCACTTCCGCTCCGCTTCCGCGCGAAACTCCGCCGCCGCTTTCTCGCTTGCCAGCTCCGCTTTCTCTTCGAGGATCATTCGCGCCGCCACCGCCCGCGGAACTTCCGTGCGCACTCCCGCCCGTCCCCCATCAGGAGTCGCCAGACTCGTGATCACCACCGATTCCTCGCGAATGTCCGCCTCAATTTGTCGAAGTTTTTGATAATAAGCCCGCAAATCCATCCTGACTCCTGACTGTCTTCGCCTCGCCCGGCAAAAAAATGGGGCAGGCCTCGCCACAGCGGATCTCAACCGCCTGCCGCGCCTGCCCCAGCTCCGAACCTAGCTCAACACCTGCACCGCGAAATTATTCCGCAGCGCGCCCACTCCGTACAGCACGTCCACCGTGAACTGCTGCGCCAGCGTGTTCGGCTGATAGCTCATGGTCACGCGCATGCCGAAATTGCCCAGCTCCGCGTACTCCGCGATCGCTCCCGTTCCCGGCAGCGGTTGCGGCAGCTTGCGCACCACCAGTCCGATCGCGTCTCGCGCGAACGCCAGATTGTGCGTCGTGATCGGCGAGCTCCCCGTCGTCGGCACAAACTGCGAGCGGAAAATGTAAAAATCCTTCATCTTCCCCACCGATCCGTCGATCATCGCCCGCAGCCCCGCCTCGCCCACGGTATTAAACTCGCTGAACCGCGGGATCTGCCGCAGCTCCGAGTACGTGCTCGGGCTCACCACCAGATACTTCGCCGAACTCGACGGAACCTTCGCCGAAAATAACGCCGTCTCCGCCGCGTCCACCACCGATTCCGTGATCGCCGTGCCCCCCGTGCCTACCGCCGTATTCGCCGTGAACATCGGATACAGGCTCAGAATGTCGCTCTCGATGCTCTCCGCGATCGCCACCACCGCCGGCTGCATGTACAGCTTCAGCAGGTCCGGAACCGCCAGCACCTTCGCTACGTCCGGAATCTGGAACGACGCCTCGACGTGATTCGTCAGCACGATCTGCGCGTTTCCCGGAGGCGGATTCTGCAACTGCACCGCCGCCCCGTCCACAATGTTGTTCGCCACCAGCGTCGGCGGAATCGGCACATTCACCGTGTCCCCGGCCCGCGCCAGCGTCGCCTCGTAGTCGCGATTTACCAGGTTCCCCATCACCAGGTTCCCCATCAACGCCGGTAACGCATCCGCCGCCACCAGCTTGACAATCGCTGTCGCGACATTTGTCGAAGTAATTGCTCCCATGTTTTCTCCTCTTTCTCCTTATTCCTGATCGAGAGAGCGTCATGCGCCGCGCAGCGTCTGCGCCGCCACGCGAGCCACTTCCTGCCTCACCCTATCCAGTTCCTCCGCGCTCATTCCCGGCCGGATTCTCGATAAATCCACGCCATTCGCCTCCGGACCTTTCTGAGCCGCCCTTGCTCCCGAACCTCCCGCCAGCCGCGCCGGCAGCAGCTCCGGATTCTCATCCACGAATTGCGCCAGGTAATCCCGCAACTCGCTTCCGCCCTGCGCCATCAATCGCCCGTCTTCGCCGCGGTATACGTCATCCTTCACCGCCCGATACGCCAGGTCGATCTTCGTCACCCCCAGCCTCTGTAATTCCGCTCGAATCGCCGCGCTCCGCTCCGCCGCCTCCGCCGCCTCTCGCGCCCGCTGATTCTCCGCGATCAGCTCATTCACCTTCTTTTCGAGCGTCTCCCGTTCCGCAAATCCCATCTCCTGCATCACCGCCCGCACCACCTCCCGAATTTCCTGGCCACCGGCCACGGGCGACAGGCCCCTGTTTTCCTCACCACCCATGCTCAATCTCCTCCACAATCCGATCCTTCACCTCCTGCCGCGCGTCGCTGACTAATTTCATCGCCAATTTCTTGAAAATCTCTTTTTTTAACGTCGGCGATTCCACCCCTAGCGCCAATACCTGCTGCGCCTGCAATAATTCCGTCGAAAAATCCGCAATATCGAAGTCGTCCAGCCCCGCCACGCCGATCTCGATCCCGTCTTCGCGCGCCGCCGCGATCGCCTTCAGCACCCGCCGGATTTGCTCCTTCACCGCGTCCCCGTACGCCCGCAGCACCTCCTGCGTAATCGAAAAATCAAGCTGCTTGCTGATCCCGGATTGCACCGCCGCCTTGTCCAGCGACCCTCCCGCTTGCGGCAGATAGCAAACCCGATAGATCTCCTCCTGCAAGCTCGTCAGATTCTCCGCCGCGATCTGATAAACCTTGCCCTCCGGCTCCGTCCAGCCAAACTTGTCTCCCGGAGCAAGCTGGATGTAGTAACTCTCGCCCACCATCTGGCTCCACTCGCGCTCCGAATACACCACCGGCATCGCGAAAAGCCCCATCGTCAGCGCCCAGCCGAGCGCGTTCGATTTATTGAAATGCTCCAGTTGCAGCAGCCCCGCCCGGTTCAGCAGCCACAACCCCTCGGAAATCCGCAGCGGAATCAGCGGCACCCGCCCCAGCTTCGCCAGCCCGTGCGCCCCCGAATCGATCAGCTTGATCGCCCCTTCGCCGTCGTCTCTTTGATAAATCCGGAAGCTTCGCTTGTCGTAGTACGCCCATCGCGTCTCCGTCCGCCAATCCGCATCCTCCACCCGGTCTTTCTTCAGCGCCTTGGTCCGGATCACCACCCACTCGAAATTCCCGCGCTCGTCCAGGCTCCAGTTGATAACGTCTTCGGCCGCGTAATCCACCAGATATGCCCGCGACGCCCCGCTCGCGTCCTCTTCCGCCCGGCTTCCCGCGCGAATCTGGGTCCGCGGAAAATCCACCAGCACGAAGCTCACGCCCGAAATCAACGCCTCGATGAACTGCCGCCGCCAAAAATCAGTCAGCGAGCTCCCCTTGCGGTCCACATCGCTCACCAGCTCCGAATAAAACGACTTCGCCGCCTCGTCCCGGCCCTCGAAAATCACCGCCGGCTGCTCGCGAAACAAAGTCGCCGCGTACCAATCCACAATCGAGCCGATGTAATTTTCGTAAAAAACCCGATTCAGCCGCTCCGCGTAAACGTCGGCCGGCTCCCTTTGCCTTCGCACCAGATAATTCTGCGCGTTCAGCTTTAATTGCTCCCCGCCCGCATACAAATCCCGGTAAAGCCGCCAAATTGCTTTCCGCGTTAAATAATGTGGATGTTCCCGATCAATATCAAACAAGAAAGTCCTCCCACCCAATCCCTGCCCACTGCCCCCAAGGCTACAAAAGCCTCTCGCCCCGCTCCCCCACGCTATCGGCCGATCTCCTGCCTTCCTGCCAAATCAGGTATCCCAGCGCATCCGATAAGTGCGTCCGTCGCGGATCCCGGTCCTTGTCGATCACCATGCTGTTCTCCTTGTATGTCACCTGCTCCAGATCCTTGATCAACTCCGTGCACTTCGCGTCCACCCGCAGCATCCGCCGCCCCTCGGCCGATTCCAGCTTGGCGTTCATCAACGCCACGCGTTCTCTCACCGGCGGATTCGATTTCGGCACTTTGAACTGCACTTGCCCGTACTCGCCGCTCCCGAAATACTCTTTCAAAATCCTCAAATCCGTCGTCCCCGACGTTTGCAGCCGCGCTCCTGTCGCATCCGCGTACACCACCAGCCCACGCCCATGCGACGGAAACCGCCTCGCAAACTCCTCGCAAGCCTCCAGAGTCGACGCTCGCGACAGCACGATCTCGTCGAGCACCACCACTTCCTCCCCGCACGCCTGCGCCACCACCGAGCACATCGGATTCACGTTGAAATCCAAAGCCCACAACAGCGGCAGCGCTTCATTCAGCGGAGCCTCGATCACGTTCTCTTTCCGGCTGAACGCGTGATAAACACGCCCGGCGTGCAGGTCCAGATATTCGCCCAGCGCCTCCTGCTGATAAAATTTTGCGTCATAACTGCTTTTCAGCCGTTCGTAATAATCTGGAATTCGTTCTAATAAAAAGCGATTTTCAAACGGTTTTGCCTGAACCGTCTCGTATCCCTCAATCGGATTCGCGATAAATCGCTCATAAACCCAGTCGTATCCCTTGGGCGTCCACACCGCAAACCCGCACAGCCGCTTCGCCTTCGGATCGCGCAGCCGCCCCTCCAGCCGAAGCCACGCCTCTTCCTGCGTATATGTCAGCTCATCCAGCCCGAACCACGCCAGATTGCTTCCCCGGAGCCGCTCAAACTCCTCCACCGGCCGGAGCAAAATCCGCGATCGCGTCTCGCGCAGCAGCAGATAGTTATCCGCGCGATTCAGCTCATGCGGAATCTTGTTCTTTTCGAGAATCTCGATCAGCGCCGCCAGCGTCGCATCCCGCAGCATCGGATACGTCGGCGCACCGATCAAACCCGTCCGCCCGGTGTTTAAATACGCCAGCTTGATCGCCTCATGACACAGCGCCTGGCTTTTTCCCGACCCGATCGGCCCCGAAAATCCCTTGAATCGCGCCCGCGATTCGTGAAATTTCTGCTGCGACGGCAGCGCCTGATACCCTATTTCTCGGATTCTGTCGCTGGTTCGACCCATGTAACCTTAATGTCCCGAGGCTCCTCGTCCATCAGCTCTTTTTCAAGCTGCACCAGCCGGATGTAATCCCCCAAAGTCGCCTTCACCTCATCGCTTTTCAGCTTCGCCTCGACCTTTTTTAGAATCTTCTTCACCGCCGCCGCCTTCGACCGCGGCCGCCTCTTCGGACCCGCCTCCGCATTCATGCCGGAGCTCGCTATTTTCGGAACAGCTTTTTTAGGCGCAGCCTTCTTGCCCTTCGCCGCCACCCTCCGCCGCGTTCTGACTCGTTCACTCACGGCCCGAGCTTAAATTCCCCACCCATCAACTCATCCCTACGGAATCTCGAACGCCAACAAAACGAACAAAATTGTCTTCGTAAACCGCCCGGTGACCGCCCCCGAACCCCGGCCCCCGACCCCTGAAAATCCCCAATGCGCTATCCTCGGTTTCAGAGCCGATGCTTGCGCGCAACGCAATCCGGACGCTCGCAGCCGTCGTGGCTATCGCCGGAGTCGCTTTCGCCTTTCAACGCCCGTTCCATCAATATCCCGGCGTCGAATATTTCCAATTCGAGCTCCCGCCCGATTATCAGCAGCCCGCCGAATTCGCCTTCGCCCGCCTCATGTTCCCCCCCGGCCCCCTCGACGGCTACTACCCGCGCTTTCAAGGCGACTGGCGCAAAGGTCTTTCGCTCTGGACTCAGGATTATCCCCGCGCCGACCGCCATTTCTCGCAAGCCCTGCGCCGCCTCACTCGCGTAACCGTGCGCAGCGTCGAGCAGCCCATCGAGCTCGAAGACGACTCCGAAGTTTTCAACTGGCCCTGGTTGTACGCCGTCCAAGTCGGCGAATGGGGATTGAACGAGGACGAAGGCCGCATCCTGCGCGAATATCTTCTGCGCGGCGGATTCTTCATGGCCGACGATTTTCACGGCGCCGCCGAATGGGGCGAATTTCAAAAGCGAATCCAGTTCGCTTTCCCCGATCGTCCCATCGTCGATATCCCCGATAACGACCCGATCTTTCACACCGTCTACGATCTCTCCGATCGTTTTCAGGTCCCCGGCCAGGCCCATCTCCGCCTCGGTTACAAAGCCAACGGACCCGACAGCATCGGCGCGCACTGGCGCGGCATTTACGACGACAAGGGCCGCATCATGGTCGCGATTTCCTACAACTCCGATCTCGGCGACGCCTGGGAATACGCCGACGATCCCTATTACCCCGAAAAATTCTCCGGCCTCGCCATTCGCGTCGGAGTAAACTACGTGATTTACGCCCTCACCCACTAACATGCGGATCAACGGAGTCGCCGAAACCGCAATCGACGTCGAAAACGTAGCCCGCTCCGCCGATTTCTACCAGCGCCTCTTCGGCCTCCGCAAACTCCAGGGCGACGATCATTTCTGCGTCCTCGAAGTCCCCGGCAACGCCGTTTTTCTCATTTTTCAAAGGGACTCGCGCCACAAACCCGCACCCACTCCCGGCGGCCTGATTCCCCCGCACGGATCCACCGGCGAAATTCATTTCGCCTTCAAAATCTCCCGCGATGCTCTCGATTCCTGCGCCGCCGAACTTAACTCCCAAGGCATCCCCATCGAAAGCCGCGTCGATTGGCCGCGCGGCGGCGTCAGCCTCTACTTCCGCGATCCCGATCACCATTTGGTCGAACTCCTCACTCCCGGCTGCTGGCCCAATTACTGATGGCCGCCGGCTTCGCATTAAACTGAAAAGCAATGAAATTCCTTCTGATTTTCACCACCCTGACCCTCCTCCAAGCGCAGCCCAATCTCGAAAAATCCCTGGATGACGCGATCTCGACAGCCCTCAAGAAAACCGGCGCTCCCAGCGTCTCCGTCGCCGTCGTCGAAAACGGACGCCTCGTCTACGCCAAAGCCTTCGGCCTCGCCGATCTCGCCGCAAATCGCCCTGCCGACCCCCATACGCGCTACGCCGTCGGCTCCATCTCCAAGGAATTTACCGCCGCCGCTCTGCTTCTCCTCCAGCAGCAAGGCAGGCTTTCCCTCGACGATCACGTCTCAAAATATTTCCCCGATCTCACCCGAGCCAACGAAATCACCATCCGCCAGCTTCTTTCGCACACCTCCGGCTACGAAGACTACGCCCCGCAGGATTACCTGATTCCCGAATGGACCGAGCCCACCACCCCGCTCGCCATCCTCGATCGCTGGGCCAAAAAGCCGCTCAATTTCGACCCCGGAACAAAATGGCAATACAGCAATACGAACTACGTTCTCGCCGGCGCGATTTTTGAAAAAGTCTCCGGCCAGGGCCTCGTGGATTTTCTTCGAAAAAATATCTTCGAGCCGCTCGGAATGCAATCCGCCTCGGACTGGCCCCCCGCGCAAACCACCGACGCGACGGCCTATACGCGCTATGCCTTGGGTCCGCCGCGTCCCGCCAGGCGCGAAGGACCCGGCTGGTATTTCGCCGCCGGCGAGCTTGCCATGACCCCCTCCGATCTCGCCAAATGGGACCTCGCGTTCCTTCAAAAGAAAATTCTTTCGCCCGCTTCCTACGAGCAATTCACCCGTGAAGTGAAGCTCGCCAATGGCGACTCCACTCATTACGCCCTCGGGCTCCAGCTTGGCGAAATCGCCCGTATGCCCACCATCGAGCACGGCGGCGAAGTTTCCGGCTTTTTGTCCTCAAATCGCATCTTTCCGACGCGAAATGGCGCAATTATCGTTCTTTCAAACCAGGATATCGTCAATCTCGTCGGACCGCTCGCCAATCGCCTTGCGCGAATCGCCTTCGTCACCGAACCCGCCGCGCCGCCGCCGTCCGCGACAGCCCAAGTCGAACAAATCCTCACGGCTCTTCAAAACGGCAAAATCAATCGGAGCTTATTCACCGCCAACGCCAATAGCTATTTCACCGAAACCGCGCTCCAGGATTGCAAAAATTCCCTAACCCCTCTCGGAAAACTTGAATCGATCGAGCCGGTTTCGGAAAATTTGAGAGGCGGGATGATCCATCGCTCCTATCGCGCCGTCTTCGCGAAAAAAACTCTGCTTCTTAACATCTACGTCCTTGAGGACGGCAAATACGAGCAATTCCTGGTCGAAGATCAGTTGTGAGCGCACGCCCGGCGCAGCTCCGGCAGCGTCAGCGCGCAAATTGCGAAATTGGCCGACGCGGCGGCGATGCAGTACGGGCACCACGCTTTTTCGCGCCGCAGATACCACAGCGAGACGCCGCTTTCCATCGCCCCCTTCGCCGCCGCGACAATGGCGATCCACCGCGGCCGCTCCTCTCCGCCGAACGCCGCGATCGGAAGATTCGTCGCGAAGCTGGCGGCCGATAAGACTCCATCCGGCACGCCCCAGGCAAACGCCTCCGGCGAAAGCGTCACCTTTCCCGCGCCGGGCAGCCGCTTCAGGATGCCGGTTTGAAGCAGCGCGACCGCTCCCATAGCCGCCATTCCCACCAGCGACGCGCCGATGATCCCGCGCCGGCACCGCATCTCAATTCGCCTGGAACTGCGAAGCTCGTCTCGCAATCGGACCGGTGTCATACCGGTTAGACTCCGCCTCGCAAGCGCCGTATCCGTAGTGCTGGCCTGCTCAAAGGGTATACTATCTCTCGATGAAACGTCTCGCGATGTTGCTCCTCTCTCTTGCTCTGCTCGTTTTCGCCGACGGACCGTACAAGGTCATCAAAGTCGCCAAAGCCGGCGGCGCCGGCGGATTCGATTACGTCTATGCCGATTCGGCCGGCCGCAAGCTCTACATCCCGCGCACCGGACCTTCGCCGCGCATCACCGTTTTCAATCTCGATACGCTGGAGAGCGCCGGCGAAATCCCCAACGCCAGCGCCCACGGCGTCGCCGTCTCCGATAAATCGAATCACGGATTCGCCACCAGCAAACCCGTCGTGATGTGGGACGCCAAGACGCTGCGCACCATCAAAACCATTGACGTCGAAGGCAATCCCGACGGCATCATGCACGACCCCTTTAACGATCGGGTCTACGTCTTCAGCCACCGCGCTCCCAACGCCACCGTCATCGATGCCGCCGATGGAACCGTCAAGGGTACGATCGACCTCGGCGGCGCGCCGGAACAGGCGGTCAGCGATGGCAAGGGGAAAATCTACGTCGATATCGAGGACAAAGGCAACATCGCCGTGGTCGATGCGAAATCGATGAGCGTCGTCACGCACTACGACCTTCAAGGCAAAGGCGGCGTCTGCGCCGGTCTCGCCATGGACGTGAAAAACGAGCTTCTGTTCGCCTCCTGCCGCAATCCGCAGACGATGGTCATTCTGAGCGCGCGCGACGGAAAAATTCTCAACGCGCTTCCCATCGGCCAGGGCACCGACGGCGCGGTTTTCAATCCGAAAACGAAGGAAGCGTTCAGCTCGCAAGGCGACGGCACGCTTACCATCATTAAAGAAAACAGTCCCACCAGTTTCGCCATCGAGCAGACGCTTGAAACCATGAAGACCGCGAAAACGCTCACGCTTGACAGCAAAACCGGCCATCTTCTCTTAATCGCCGCGGAATTCGGCCCGCCGGCGCCTCCCGCGCAGCCCGGCGGCCGGGCCGGACGTGGCCAGATGGTTCCCGATTCGTTCTCGATCATCGTTGTGGGAAAATGATGAGTTGATGGCGCGCGGAATTTTTCTGTCGCTCGCATTCCTGATCTCCGCGATGCTCGCCATGGGCGCTTATCAATGCGCCACGGCCTGCGTGGATGACGTCTGCACCCCGCCCTGCCACGCGCATTCTCATGCCCCTCTGTGCGCGCATCAGGCGCAGCGCGCGGTACTTGTAAAATCGCCGCAACCGGTCCCGCAGCCCGCGGCCCTGTCCGGGATTTCGGAAATCGAAGTCCCGGCGCAATCGGTCGCCCACATCCCTCTCGTTTTTAAATTTACTTTGCGCGCGATCCTCCTCACCTCGCCCGTCCTCCGGATCTAGCAGACTTTCGCTCTGTTCGACCGCGCGGGATGAATCCCGCCCACCAATTACTTCCTCGCGACGAAAAGGACACAATTCGTGCGTATTTTGAGCTTTTCTATTCTTGCGTGCGCTCTCGTTCACGCCCAAAACGGCGGCATGAACATGGTCGATATGAATCCGTCGTCCATGTACCTGGCCAATCTCGCCAGCGGGACTTCGGTCAATCCCGACGCGTGGGCCATGCCGATGCGGATGGCTCCGCTGGGCAGGTGGAATACGATGCTGATGGGCAACGGCTTTCTGGTCGATACGCAGCAAACCGGACCGCGCGGCCACGACAAGCTTTATTCCACCAACTGGATGATGGCCGCCGCCGAACATCGCCTTGGCTCGGGCGGCGCGTTTCAAGCCGTGCTCATGCTGAGCCTGGAGCCCGCCACGATCACAAATCGCAGCTACCCGCTTTTGTTTCAAACAGGAGAGACCGCCTATGGCAAACCGCTCATCGACGCGCAGCATCCACACAACTTCATCATGGCCCTGGGATTTCATTACACCAACGAAATCGCCGAGCACACTTTCCTCGATCTTTACTTTGCCCCCGTGGGCGATCCGGCTCTCGGCCCCGTTGCCTTTCCCCACCGCGCCTCCGCCCTGGAGATCCCGCAAGCGCCCCTCGCGCATCACCTTCAGGACTCGACGCACATCTCCGACGAAGTCCTCACCGCCGGCATCCAGCGCAAGAAAGTCAAGCTTGAAGCCAGCGGCTTCCACGGCGCCGAGCCGGGCGAAAACCGCTGGATCATTCAAACCGGCGGGATCGATTCCTGGTCCGCCCGCGTCTGGTATTTCCCGTCGGCAAATTGGGCCGCGCAGGTTTCCGCCGGCCGTCTCCATCATCCCGAAGCGCTCGAACCCGGCGATCAGTTCCGTTCGAGCGCTTCTCTGGCATACACCAAAGGCCGCTGGTCCTCGAGCCTGATCTGGGGGCGCGCGCACCTCACCGACACTCACGCGAATCTCAATTCGTATCTCGCAGAAACCGTGGCGCCCATTGCGCGGAAGAATTTCGTGACCGGCCGGGTCGAACTCGCCGACAAGGAATTGTCGGTTCCCGGCGTCTATCGCATCCGGGCCTACACCGCCGGCTACACACGCGATATCGATCTGGCGCGTAGTTTCGAAACCGGCGTCGGCGCAAACATTTCTTTTTATTCCATCCCGGAGTCTCTTAAACCGGTTTATAGCGATCATCCCGCCGGCGTCAATCTGTATTTGCGAGTCCGTCTTCGTTCGAATTGACCGGCCGGCGCATGTCCCTACTCCGCCCAGCCTCGCCCGATTTGTGAAATCATACCCACATGACTCGACGCCTTCCGCTGCTTTTTTCCGCCGCGCTGCTCGCCGCGGGCCAGCAAATCGTCCAATTCAAGGACCACGTCATCGAGGAGAATGAACCCGGCGGATACGCCGTCATCGTCGCCGATATCAATCACGATGGTAAACCCGACGTGATCGGCGTCAGCCAGCAGGTCCACAAACTGATTTGGTATGAAAATCCCTCCTGGACGCCGCACACCATCGTGGACGATGTTGCGGGCATCGTGAATCTCGCGGCTTACGACATCGACGGCGACGGCGTCCCCGAAATCGCCATAGAATCGGGATTTGCCATGCAGCAGGCGAAAAGTCCGGGCCTGGTGTGGCTGCTGGCGCATCAAGGCGACCCGCGCGAGCCGTGGAAGATGATCAAAATCGATCAATACCCGACCGCGCATCACATTGCCTGGGCCGATATCGACGGCAGCGGTCACAAGGCGCTGATCATGTCGCCGCTGGTCGGCCCAACCAATGCCGCGCCGAAGTACGAAGGGAAGACGCCGCTGTTCTGGTATCGCGTCCCGAAAGACTGGTCCGGCCCATGGAAACGCGAAACGATCGACGACGAGATCAGCGGAATCGCGCATCGCGTCCGCATCGTTCAATGGGACACGAAGGGCAAGAAGGAACAGGTGCTGCTCACCAGCTTTGAAGGCGCGGCGCTTTACACCGCCGAGGGCAAGGGCGACAACATCAAATGGCGGAAGAAGCTGATCGTCTCCGGCCACGATTCAGAGCCAGCGCCGCGCCTGGGCGCGAGCGATTTGAAGATCGCGCATCTCGGCAAGAAGCGTTTCCTTGCCGCCGTCGAGCCGTGGCATGGAAACGAAGTTGTCGTCTACACCGATAACGGCAAGGGCGGATGGAATCGCAAGGTGATCTATAACCAACTCACCGAAGGACACGAAATTTGCGTCGGCGATTTCAACGGCGACGGCCGCGACGAGATTGTCGCCGGAGATCGCGCGCGCGGCAAAATCGCCAGCGCGCATCTGTTCTATTCGAGCGATGAAACGGGGGCGGATTGGCGGCATGAAGAGCTGGATCATTTGCAAATGTCGGCTTCCGGCTGTCAGGTGGCGGACCTCAACGGCGACGGCCGCCCGGATATCGTGATGATCGGCGGCGCCACGCACAATATCAAGTGGTATGAAAACCTCGGCCCCGCGAAAACGTCCGGTTCCAGCCGTTAGCTTTTGCCTACATCGATCTGAAACACGGACCTGCCCGGTGACTCTATCCTAATGGAGGTATCCACCGGAATGCTGCGTGAACTACTGGTAGAGGAACTGCGCGATCTTTATCATGCCGAAGGACAGCTAGTCAAAGCGCTGCCCAAAATGGCGAAAGCCGCCAAATCCCCCAAGCTCAAGGAAGCGATCCAGCGCCACCTGACCGAGACCGAGGGGCACGTCGAGCGTTTGCAAAAGGCGTTCGAGCTGCTCGGCGAAAAACAGAAAGCCAAGCCCTGCAAGGGAATGATGGGCATCGTGGAAGAAGGCCGGGAGGTGATCGAGGAAGGCAAGCGCCGCGATGAGATCGATGCCGATCTGGCGCTGATCGGCGCGGCCCAGCGCGTCGAGCATTATGAGATCGCCGCCTATGGTACGGCTCGCGCGATGGCGGAGCGGCTGGGCGAGGATCGCCTGGTGCGCCTGCTCAGCCAGACGCTTCAGGAAGAAGAGAACGCGGATCAAAAGCTCACCAAGATCGCCGAGCCGATGCTCCGCGAATCGGAAACGGGCGGGGAAGAAGAGGAAGACGAAGAGATGGAAATGGAGGAGGAAGAAGAAGAAGTTTAGCTTTTTTTGAAAGCGCCGAAAGCCCCCGGCGCCAGGGCGGGGGCTTCGCTATTTTTGGAAGCGGATCGCGCAACGAATCCCGGCATGATGCCGGGCGGGCCTGGAACCTCAGACCGCGCGCACTTCCACCTGTTTATAAACCGCTTTCACCTGCTCGATGGTAGGAAACGTCATGCCCGGCAGCCTGGCTTTCGCGGTGCCGGCCGCGACGCCCCAGCGCAGCGATTCGGAGAACGATTTTTTCTTCCACATGCTCCAGGTGAACGCGGCCGCCATGGCATCGCCGGCGCCGATGGGGCAGAGCGCGTCGATGTGCGGCGGGGTCGCTTCGAACACGCCTTCGCGGCTTGAGCCGACGGCGCCGCGGCTGCCCAGCGATAAGATCACCGATTCCGGACCCATCTTCTGAATCCGGCCGACCGCCTCCAGGATCTGGCTGCGGGTAACGAGCGCGCGGCCCAGCAGCCGCTCGCCTTCGTGCTGATTCGGAGTGATGACGGTGGGCCGCGCCTCCAGGGAATGCAGCAGCGCGTCGCCTTCGGTGTCCACCAGCGTCTTTACCCCGCGCTTTTTCGCGAGCTGGATAATCTCGCAATAAAATTCGGTGGAGACTCCGGGAGGAATGCTGCCGCAGATCATAAGCCAGGTGGATTTGGACAGCCGCGCCTCGACGCGCGCGCGAAGCTCGGCGAGCTCCGCCACCGCGATCGGCTGGCCCACTTCATTCAGCTTGATGGTCAGGCCCTGCTTATCGGAAATAGTGAAATTGGTGCGGCTTTCGCTTCGCACGCGCACCACTTCAAACGGGAAGCCGACGCCGGCGAGCATTCTTTCGATCCGCTCCCCCGCCGCGCCGCCGGCCGCCAGCAGCGCCAGCGTCTTGCCGCCGAGCCGGTGCACCACCAGCGAGGCGTTGATGCCGCGTCCGCCGGCCGCTTCGGTGCGGTCCAGAATGTAGGCGCGATCTTCGAACACCAGCCGGTCGACGCTCACCGTGCGATCGATCGCCGGATTAATGGTTAACGTGAGAATCAATTTTAAAAGTTGAGCGCGCACCGCACATCGATTTGCGCGCTGATACCATAGTAACCTGAGCCGCTCGCGCCATCCGCTGTTTCCCGCTTATTTCGCTCTGGTTTGCGTCTGCATCCTGTGGGGCACGACGTATCTGGGCATCCGCATGGCGCTCGAAACTTTTTCGCCGGCGGAGCTGGTGTGCTTCCGTTATCTGATTTCCGGATCGCTGCTGCTGGGGATCGCGAAAGCGACGGGTGCGCACCTGCCGCGCGGACGCGAGCTGTGGATGACGGCGGCCTGCGGGCTGATTGTGCTCGGCATCGGCAACGGCGCTCTGGCTTTCTCCGAGGATTGGATCCCCAGCGGGCTTGCAGCGCTGTTTGCCGCCACATCGCCGTTTTGGCTGGTGGGAATCGAAGCGCTGGCGCCGCGGGGCGAGCAGATGCATTGGCCGGCCGTGCGCGGGATGCTGGTGGGCGCGGCGGGGATCGCATTTCTCGTCGCTCCCGAAATCGGAAACGTCTCAGCCAATCGAGCCGTTCTCGGCGCGTTCCTGCTGCTCCAGTTCGGATGCGCGTCGTGGGCGGCCGGCTCCATCGCGCAGCGGAAAATTCCGGCGCGCGCCCATCCCTTCGTCAGCGGAGCGGTGCAGCAGCTTGCCACGGGAATCGTCTATGCCGTTCCCGTTATTTTTCATCCGCAGCCGATCCGCTGGAGCGCGCGCGGCATCGGCGCGGTGATTTACCTGATGATTTTCGGCAGCATCGTCGGCTATAGCGCCTACATTTACGCGATGGACCGCTTGCCGGTGGCCATCGCCTCCATTTATACCTACGTGAATCCGATGATCGCCGTTGTGCTCGGCTGGCTGGTTTATCGCGAGCCGTTCGGCGTGCATGAAGCGATCGCGATGGCGATGATTTTCGCCGGCATCGCGCTGGTCAAGCGAGCCGCATCCGGGCACAAAGCCGTGAGGGTCGCGGCCGCGAATGAGGGATAGAGCGTGAATCGCTCAGTTGCGCCGGTCTAGGAGCTTGGCGCCGATCGCGCCGCCGAAGGCGGGCAAAACGGTGAACAGCAAAAAAAACAGCGGCATCGCCGCCAGTACGTTCAGCGGGTTGCGAATCGCCGTCAGAAGCTGGTTTAAGTCCGCCTCCGGCCGTCCATGTTGCCGCCATTGATCGCGCACCGTTTCCACCGCCGCGGAATTGGACAGAGCCATCACCAGAATCGCCATCATGATGGCGACGATCACAAAATTGAAGACGCCGCAGATCCAGCCGAGGTGGGCTCCGTTCATCGGGGTGAGACGCTGGCCGGTCCGGCGACGGTAGACGAAGACGGCCCAGAAGCCGCCCGCGATCAACCACAGCGGTCCCAGGGCGGCGGCCACCTGGCCGGTGAGCGCGGAAAGAACGATGGATAAAATTCCCGCGACCAATGCGATTCGAACCGCCAGGGCGTTATGGAATCCAATCGCCCGCGCCGGTTGCACCGGCAGCGGCGGCGGCTCCGGCGCGGCGCGGATCGGCTCGGGCTCCTCCGGAAGAATGTCCCGCTGCGGCTTGCCGCACTTATGACAGAAAAGCGCGTCCTCCACCAGGACCGCGCCGCAAGTACAGTGTTCTCCCACGCTTTCAGTCTCGCACGGCGCCGATATTCCGCGCGGCGCGCGAGGCGAAGTAGGCGCACCAGCCGACCGCCGCCGCCAGGGCGACCGCCGTCAATTCGCGCCACGTCGAGCTGGAAAGCATCCACAAAATGACGGCGCATCCGGCCGCTGGAATCAAAACTCCGCCGCGCAGATGAAACTTGGCGCGATCGCCCGCGCGCCGCAGCGCGATCACGGCCGCGCAGGTGGCCAGATACCCGAGCATGCGCGTGATGACGCTGAGCGTGACCAGATAAACGAAGGATCCGGAAAGCGTCAGCACCAGCATCAGCGCGGTGGTCACGGCCACTGCGGAAGCCGGCGTCCGGAATCGCGGATGAACGAAAGCCAGAGCCGCGGGCAGCTCGCGCCGCTCCGCCATCGCGTAGATGAGCCGCGATCCGGAAAGGATCAGCACATTCAAGTTTCCGGCCAGCGAAAAAATAATGCCGAGAGTGATAATCAGGGCTCCCTGCGCGCCGAAAAATCGCGCGGCGGCGTCGGCCAGCGGACGCCCGGAGGATGCCAGGCCGGGCAGCGTTCCGATCGAGACGATTTGAATCCCCATGTACAGCGCGACGATGATCGCCATGCCGGCGATCAGCGCGAAGGGCAGATCGCGCTCCGGATTGCGCGATTCCCCGGCCGGGATCACCGCCATTTCAAATCCCGTGAAGGCGTAGCTGACCAGCAGCACGGATTGCGCGAAGGAGTGATAGGCGGGCGCGGGTCCGGTGAAGCGATGCCAGTCGACGAAAAAAATTCCCGCGGCGGCGAACAGCAGCAGCGGGATCAGCTTCAGCGCCGCGAAGGCATTGCCGGTGTCGGCGGCAACGCGAACGCCGCGAATATTGATGGCGGTGAGCGCCGCCACCAGAATGGTCACCAGCGCGGCGCGCGGCCATCCGGCGGCCAGCGGCGGAAAGAAGAAAGCGAGATATTCCGGCAACAGCGTGCAATTGGCGGAAAAAGCCGTGAGCCGCGCCAGCCACACGAACCATCCGATGCTGAATCCGGCGAGCGGGCCGAAGGCTTCGCGCGCGAATAAATATGGCCCACCGGTTTCGGAAAAGCGGCTGGACGCCTCGGCGAAGCTGAGCACGATGAACGACACGCACAGCGCGCAAACGGCGAACGATGCCAGGCTGTAGGCGCCGGCGAGCGCGAAAGTTTTCGACGGCAGGCCGAAAATTCCCGCGCCGATCACGCCGTTGATCACCACCGCGGTCAGGTCCGCGCGCCGCATCGAGCGGAGCAGGCCCTTCGACCCGTCGCTGAACTGAACCGCGCGCGCCAAGATGAATTATGCTACCAGTTCGGGATCGAAAATGAAAAAAATTTCTCGCCGCGATATTCTTCAAGCCTCGGCCATCGCCGCGCTCGCGCGAGGGCAACTGCGCGCGGTTCCGGCGCCGCGTTTCGAACCCGTGCAGCCGGAGCTGTTCGCCGCCGCCGGCGCGCAGCCGAACTGCTGGGCCGATTTCGACAACGACGGCGATCTCGATCTGTTCGCCGGTTTCAAGGATGGCCTGCCGAACCGGCTTTATCGCAACGATCGCGGCCATTTCGTCGAATGCGGCGCCGATCTGAAAATCAACGATCTCACCGATACGCGCGCCGCCGCCTGGGGCGACTTCAACTCTGACGGCCGGCTCGATCTCTACGTCGGATTCACGCGAAAATCCGGCGCGGCGAACAAGCTGTACCACAACGATCGCGGAAAATTCACCGATATCGCGGGCGACGTGGGCGTCGCGGTGAAAGGGGAAACGCGGCAGGTTTCCTGGATCGATTTCGACAACGATGGGCGCGTCGATCTTTTTGTCGCGTTCCGCGACGCGCCGAACATGCTGTTTCGCAATGAAGGGAATCGCTTCGTCAACGTGGCGAAGGACCTGGGCGTGGACGATCCGCGAAAAACCGTCGGCGCCGTTTGGTTCGATTACAACCAGGACGGCCGGCTGGATGTGTTCACGGCCAATCAGGACGGCACGACGAACGGTTTTTATCGCAACGACGGCGGCCGTTTCGTCGATGTCGCGCGCGAGCTGGGAATGGACGCCTCCGGGCGTCCCGCGAATTTCGGAAGCAACGGTCCGAGCGTCGCGGATTACGATAACGACGGCCGCCTGGATCTTTTCGTGGCGGGATACGGCGCGAATTTTTTGTTTCATAACGACGGCGGCGGGAAATTTTCGAGCGTCGCCGAAGCGCTCGGGGTCGCCGGCGGCGAGCGCGCGACGCCCTCCAATTGGGGCGATTACGATAACGACGGCCGCGTCGATCTCTACGTTTCTTCCTACATCGACAAGCCGGTGAACGAAAAAGATTATCTCTATCACAACGACGGCGGCCGGTTCAGCGCCGCGCCCACGCCCGCGCACGGAGCGACGCACGGCATCCAGTGGGCCGATTTCGACGGCGACGGCGCGCTCGATCTGGCGATCGCGAACAATAATCCGAACGGGACGCATTATCTTTATCGCAACCTGCTGCCGCCGGAAGCGGCGCGCCGCTCGATTCAGGTAATGGTTGTGGATCGCCGCGGCCACCCAACGAAGGCCGGCTCGGAGGTGCGAATCTACGCGCCGGGCACGCGAACCGTCTGGGGCGGGCGCATTGTCGATACCGGCAGCGGATACTGTTCGCAGAGCGTCGCGCCGGTGCACTTCGGTTTGCCCGCGGAAAGCCGCGTGGACGTCGAGGTGACGTCGTTTACTTCATCCGGCCGCCAGCTCACGCGAGTGGCGAACGTAGATCCGAATCGCCTGCCGCGGCGCGTTCTCACCGTCAAGGCGCCGTAATCGGCAAGACAAGCGCGCCCTCTACAATCGGAAGTGATGATCGAGCCGCGGGTTGCGCTGCCCTCCGAAACCGATTCGATACCGGATGCCCCGGCGGTGTTTCTTCTGTGGGCCGGCGACGGCGCGCCGTATCTGGCGCGGACCGCGCTGCTGCGCCGGCGATTGCGGCGGCTCCTTTCGGATCGCGATCGCGTCTCGCGCGTGCTCAATCTGCGCGGCGTGGTGGAGCGCGTCGAATACTGGCCCGCCGGCTCGCAGCTCGCCTCCACCCTGATTCATCTGGAGCTCGCGCGGCGTTATTTTCCCGAGGATTGGCCGCGCATCACCCGCCTTCGCCCGCCGGCGCTGCTGCGCCTTACTCTCGACAATCCTTTTCCGCGATTGATGATCACCACCAAGATGGGCCGCGGTCTTTATTTCGGTCCGTTTCCAAGCCGCGCGGCGGCGGAGCGCTATGAAGCCGGCGTGCTCGATCTGTTTCAGATGCGGCGCTGCGAGGAAAATCTTGCGCCGTCGCCCGATCATCCCGGCTGCATCTACGGCGAGATGAATCGCTGCCTGCGGCCCTGCCAGCAGGCGGTTTCCCTCGACGAGTATCGCGGCGAGACGGCGCGCGTCGAACAATTTTTGCGGACGCGCGGCGCCTCCCTGGCCGAATCCGCCGAGACGGCGCGCGATCGAGCCAGTTTCGAAATGAATTTCGAGGAGGCCGAGCGCCTGCACCAGCGCACCCTGCGGATTCGCGAAGTGCGCGATCTGGCGGGCAGCCTGGCGGGAGTCGTGGATCTGCTGAGCGGCGTCGCGGTCACTCCGTCGGCTGAGGCGAGCGCGGTGGAGTTGTGGTTCCTGATTAGCGGCAGCTTCGCCGAGCCGGTGCGCTTCGATTTATCGGAAACCGCCGGCGCCGGGCAATCGATGGATCAGCGTTTGCGGGAACTGGCGGGAGGCATCCGCGGCAGCGGCGCTCCGAACCTCGAACATCTGGCGGTTTTGCTGCGCTGGCACGGATCAAGCTGGCGCGACGGCGAATGGATCGGCTTCGACTCCATCGAAAAAATTCCTTATCGCAGAATCGTGAACGCGATCGGCCGCGTCGCGCGCCGCTAAAGATCGTCAGCGGCGCAAGATCAGGGGAGCGGCGACAAACATCACGACGAGCGCGACCAGGCCCGCCAGCAGCGGAATGCCCGCCCAAAACAGAAACGCGTTGTCGAGCAGCCCGTAAAAGCCGAGCGCGGCCGCGATCGCCTCACACGTGCCGATGAAGCGCATCGCCTTGCTTTTCTCCCGCAGGAACAGGGCCGCGAAAATGGCGGCCGCGGCGAACGCCAGCGACCATTTCGCCAGGCTGGGATGGCGAATCGAATCGATCATCGCCTGCGTGGTCTGGCGCAGCGGCATTTTGAGGATCCGCAGAATCGCCAGATTCTCGAACACGTCGCAGATCGCCGCCGCGACGCCGCAGGCCGCCCCCGCCGCCGCCAGCCTCGATCCGAACAAGCGCCCGAGCGCGATATACAGGCCCGCGTACACCGCGATGAATCCGAAATCGAGATACTGCTTGATGCGCATCGCCTCGCGATCGGGGCTGGGCGCTTCGCCCAGGATCGCATCCACCTCGCCGATGTTCCTTGCGACCTGGAGCGCCAGGCCGGAATCCGGAATGCCGCGCGGAGGGATCGACGCGTTTGAAAATTGCGGCGCGCCGTTTAGGATCGCGATCATGACGATCGCGGCGGCGGCCAGCCACCCGACCGCTCGCGTTCTAGCCGAGCGCACGGGCCGCATCTTTGGCGAAATAGGTCAGGATGAAATCCGCGCCGGCGCGGCGAATGGAGATGAGCGACTCCATCATCGCGCGCTCCAGGTCCAGCCAGCCGTTGCGCGCCGCCGCGACGATCATGCTGAATTCCCCGGAGACCTGATATGCGCCGATCGGGACGGGGAACCGCTCGCGCGCCATCCGGATGATGTCGAGATACGGCAGCGCGGGCTTCACCATCAGCATGTCCGCGCCTTCCTCCAGATCGAGCTCCATTTCATGCAGCGCCTCGCGCGCGTTCGCCGGGTCCATTTGATAAGAGCGGCGGTCGCCGAACGCCGGCGCCGATTCCGCGGCTTCGCGAAACGGACCGTAAAAGACGGACGCGTACTTGGCGGCGTAGGAAAGAATCGGCGTTTTCGAAAATCCGTGGGCGTCGAGCGAATGGCGGATCGCCGCCACGCGGCCGTCCATCATGTCGGAGGGCGCAACCATATCGGCGCCCGCACGCGCGTGCGATAACGCTGCTTCGGCGAGCCAGGCGAGCGTCGCGTCATTATCGACGTCGTTTCCGGCGATTTTTCCGCAGTGGCCGTGGCTGGTGTATTCGCAGTTGCACACGTCGGTGATGAGGAGCAGTTCGGGGACCGCCGCTTTCACGGCTCGCACCGCCCGCTGCGTGATCCCGTTTTCGGCGTAAGCTTCCGAGGCGAGTTCGTCCTTATGCTCGGGGATGCCGAACAGGATGACGCCGCCCAGTCCCAAAGAGCGCGCCTGCTCGCATTCCTTCACCAGTTGATCGATCGAAAGCTGGAAATTTCCCGGCATGGAGGAGATTTCCTTGCGCACTCCCTCGCCCGGGCACACGAAAAGCGGAAGAATGAATTGTTGCGCTTCCAGCCGGGTTTCGCGGACCAGCCGCCGCATCGCCTCGGAAACGCGCAGGCGGCGCAGGCGCTGAATTGGGAATGCCATCGCTTCATTGTAACGGCTGCGATATGCGGCGTTCCGCCGGCGGCCGGTTAATCCACCAGCCCTTGCTGGATTGCGTATCGCGTGAGCTCGGCGTTGCTGCGCATGTTCATTTTTTCGAGCACGCGCGAGCGATAGGTGCTGATGGTCTTGACGCTCAGCCCAATTTCGGCGGCGATCTGCGAAACCGTCTTGCCGGAAGCGATTTTGCACATCACCTGAAACTCGCGGTCCGAGAGCAGTTCGTGGGGAGGTCGCTGGCCGTCCTCCAGCTTATTGGCCAGGGTCTCGGCCAAGGTAGTGCTCACGTATTTCCGCCCACTCAGTACTTTGCGGATGGCGCTCACCACCTCGGCCGGGGAGGCAATTTTGCTGAGATAGCCGCTGGCGCCGGCCTTGATGGCTCGTACGGCAAATTGTTCCTCGGCGTGCATGCTCAAAACCAGGACGGGTAAGTGCGGCTTGGATTTCCGAATTTCACGTAATACATCCATGCCCCCGCGGCCCGGCATGCACAGATCGAGCACCACGATATCCCAGCAATCCTTCTCGATCTGGGCAAGGACCTGGTCTGAATCGGCCGCCTCACCCGCGAACTCGAGATCGGGCTCGGCATCGAGCAACTGTCTTAGCCCACTGCGCAGAAGAGGGTGATCATCTGCGATAAGAATGCGTGCCATCGATAAAGCAGTCACTTCACTGACCTTGGATTGGGACCAACCCCATCTTACCCATCTCCGCGGATAAAATTGCCGCATTCATTCGGGGTAACCGTAAATTTTCGTTACGAAAGCTGGCCAACGTTGGTCCGCCACGTGCTTATGTAACCGGCGTGCGGTTCGGTAATAGCTCAGAATCAGCGGGATACGGGGCGGAACGGAAAATGTTTCCGACGACCTTTCTGAAGATTCTACCGGCGGCCCTGGTATTGACTTTCATCGGCGGCTGCCATACCTCAACCGTTGCGGTTGAGGCGAGCACCGCCCGGATTCCCGTGGTTGCTCCCGCGGGCACCGTTCTTCGGGTCCGGCTCGGCGAAACGCTGGATTGCAGCCGGAGCCGTCCCGGGGACCGGTTCACCGGTACTTTGGAATCGCCGGTAATGGCGGGAACCATGGAAGTTTTGCCGAAGGGTACAGTCGTAGAAGGACACGTGCTGAGCGCGCGTGAGTCGGACGAGGGTGGGGAAGCGTGGTTGGCGGTAACGCTGGATTCCTGCGAGCGCGACGGGCGTCGCGTTCCGTTGGAGACCAGCCCGCTGGCGCGCATCGCCCATCCTGACCAGAGCAGGAACGTAAAGAGTGTAGCGCGGATCTCGCTGCCGGCCGAATCGATTTTAGGATTCACGTTGAAGAGCATGCTTGCCGCGTAGGCTAAACCAGGAATGAAAGGGGAAAAGCAATGAAGAACTTCGTGATTATGTCAGCCGCGGTGGCTTTAAGTCTTCTGGGCACCGGTTGCGCGACGCACAAGTATGTAGCTAAAACCGTTGCGCCGATTAAACAGGAAGCCGATGAGGCTCAGGCCAAGAACGCGGAACAGGACAAAACGATTTCCACGCAGGGCACTGAGATTCAGGAGCTGGACCGTGATCTGTCGCGCACCAAGGAACAGTTGAAGGACACCGATAACAAGGCGACGCAAGCCGCCGAAGCGGCTCGGGCGGCGGATCAGAAGGCCGCTGGAGCGCAGTCGGCCGCCGACAACGCGCAGCAGGCCGCTAACGGCGCCAAGACGTTCGCCGAGCAGGGCCTTGATCGGTTGGGCAAGACCATCGATGGGATGAACAAGTACCAGATGGCGAAGTCGGAAACAGTGCTGTTCAAGGTGAATAGCGACAAGCTGACCGATGAAGGCAAGCAGCAGCTTGACGATCTGGCCAAGCAGGCGCAGGGTCTGGATCGCTTTGTCATCGAGATCCAGGGATTCACGGACAAAACCGGGTCGCCCTCCTACAACGACATGTTGAGCGAGCGGCGCGCCGAAAGCGTTGCGCGATACTTGACGACACAGTACAAGATCCCGGTTCGCAACATCACGATGCTGGGTGAAGGCTATGCCATGCCGGTCGCCGATGATAAAACCCGGGAGGGACGCAAGCAGAACCGGCGCGTGGAAGTGAAGCTATGGGTGCCGGAGACGGAATCGGCGAGGAACGTTCCGTCGGGTCCGGGCGAGCGGTAAGGTTTATCACGAGATAGCCGCCGGCCCCTCCGACCCGGCGGCTTCAGGGCAGGAAACGCGAGGAGATCCGAAGGCGGGGAGATCTGCACGCCCC
>Ga0209062_1001206_pt1 | contig 50280 bp, 42 predicted proteins | sample Coa_R2_2_FD_187158 | JGI IMG/M metagenome (GOLD analysis project Ga0209062, IMG submission 187158) | Surface soil microbial communities from Centralia Pennsylvania, which are recovering from an underground coalmine fire - Coalmine... | ecosystem: Environmental > Terrestrial > Soil > Unclassified... | reverse complement strand
CAAATTGGTGTTGCGGAACTTGGCGCGTTCGAGATTGGCGCCGTCGAAGCGGCACACCAGCATCTCGCTCTCGCTCCAATCCATGCCGCTCAGATCGAGCCCGCTGAGATCGCATTGCCGCAATATGGCGCGCGCACCGCCGGACTGGTTCCGCAGATACTTCAGATGTCGTTCCTGAATGGCCTTGACGACCGCTTCGTCGAGGCGCGCTTTGACGGGAACGGGCGATGGCGGGCGCGGTTTCTGCGACACGAGTAACGCTCCGAACCGCCGGCCGCGTGATATCTCCTCAATGACTGCGCCGGCAGCCCCTTGGATTCCAGCTCATCGCAAAAAATTAGCGGCAAAGAATGAATAGTTGGTTGCCTGATCACATAAACCGATCTACCGATGATAGAAATTCCGGCCTTCAATGCCGGAAATGGCGAATTCCGGTGAACACCATGGCGATGCCGGCCTTGTCGGCGGCGGCAATGACCTCACCATCCCGCAATGAGCCGCCGGGCTGAATGACCGCCGTGGCGCCCGCCGCCACGGCCGCCTCCAGCCCGTCGGCGAAGGGAAAGAAGGCGTCCGACGCCACGACCGCGCCGGCGGTCGGCGGTTCCGGGAGGCCCGCCGCCTTGCCCGCCTCGGCGGATTTCCAGGCGGCAATGCGCGAGCTGTCGACGCGGCTCATCTGCCCGGCGCCGATGCCGACCGTGGCGCCATCTTTGGCATAGACGATGGCGTTCGATTTGACATGCTTGGCCACGCGGAAGGCGAAGACGAGATCCGCGAGCTCTGCCGGCGTCGGCGCACGCTTGGTCACGGTCTTGAGCTGTGCGGCGCCGACCCGGCCATTGTCGCGCGTCTGCAAAAGATATCCCCCCGCGACCGAGCGCAGCGTCATGCCCGGCGCGGCCGGGTCCGGCAGGCCGCCGGTGACGAGCACCCGCAAATTCGCCCGGCGCGCTAGCGTGGTCCGCGCGTCCTTTTCGATCGTCGGCGCGATGACGACCTCGACGAAGAGCTTGGCGATGGCCTCCGCGGTCTCGGCGTCGAGCGGCCGATTGACGGCGATGATGCCGCCATAGGCGCTCACGGGATCGCAGGCTAGCGCCTTGTCCCAGGCGTGGCGCAGCGACGCGGCGGTGGCGACGCCGCAGGGATTGGCGTGCTTGATGATGGCGACGGCGGGCGCGTCGAATTCGGCCGCGAGTTCGAAGGCGGCATCGGTGTCGTTGAGATTGTTGAAAGAGAGTTCCTTGCCCTGGATCTGCTCGGCGGTGGCGACGCCGTGGCGCCGCTCGCCGGTGGCGTAGAACGCCGCTTCCTGGTGCGGGTTCTCGCCATAGCGCAGCCTCTGCTTCAACTTTCCCGCGAAGGTGAGCACGGGCGGGAAGGTCTCGCCTTGCCGCGCGGCAAACCATTGAGCGATTGCCGCGTCATAGGCGGCGGTGCGGGCATAGGCGAGCCCCGCGAGACGGCGCCGGAAGCTCACCCGCGTCGCGCCATTGTGCCGCGCCAGCTCTTCGAGCACGTCGCCATAATCGCAAGCCTCGGTCACGACGACGACGTCCTCGTGGTTCTTGGCGGCGGCGCGGATGAGCGCGGGTCCGCCGATATCGATATTCTCGACGCACTCTTCATCGGACGCGCCGCGGGCGACGGTCGCGGCAAAGGGATAGAGGTTCACGACGAGAAGATCGATCGGGCGGATGCCGTGGCGATGAAGCGCCGCGAGATGGTCGGGCTGCGAACGGCGCGCCAGCAGGCCGCCGTGAATCGCCGGATGCAGCGTCTTCACGCGGCCATCGAGCATCTCCGGATATCCCGTGACATCCGCGACATCGACGACCGAGAGTCCCGCTTCGCTCAACGCTTTGGCAGTGCCGCCGGTCGACAGGATTTCGATGCCGCGCGCGGCGAGGGTCTTGGCAAAGGGGATGAGGCCGGTCTTGTCGGAAACCGACAGAAGCGCCCGGGCGATCGGACGGAGCATGTCATCGGACATCGGGAAATCCTGAGGGAGGAGGCGCGCGGACGATAGAGCCGCGGCGTTGCGCTATCAAGCGCCTCCCGCCGGACAGCGCCGTGCTGCGCGCTTTTAGCCAGAGGGTTCGCTCGGTGGTTTCTTGGCCTCGCGGCGCAGCGCCCATTTGACCGTGGCGCCGGCGGTGCCGACATGGCCGTCGAGCATGACCTGCTGTGATTTCCGCATCTCGCCATCGCCGAGATAGACGCTTTCGGCAAGGCTGACGACGGCGCCCTGGGCGCGCAGCCGCCAGCCGATCCCGCTCGGCAGGCGCAGCAGCACGGCGCCGCCTTCCTGTATGAGCGAAGCCTGGACTTGCGGGTGCAGATGAAAGCGGATCGTGAAGCTCTGGCGCGGCGGCCCCGTCACCCGGTCCTCGCCTCTGAGGTCCTCGCCATCGGCGGCGAGGAAGAGTTGGCGGGCATGGGTGACGCCGAGCAGCGGGAGATAGCCGTCATGGCTCGCGGCGATCCATTGGCTGCCGTCATTCTCGGCGCGCTCGCAGGGGACATGGCGTGGCCGCCGCCCCAGGCCACCGGCTTCGCGGAGTTCGGAAGAGTTCGTGTCGGCAAGCACCATGGTCGAATGCGCGGCGGTCGCGCGCGCGACGCTGCGCCAGCGCAGCGCGGGTCCGTGATAGGCGCCGCAATTGACGATGAGCCGCTCGCGGCCATGGCTCATCTCGAAGGAGAGCGTGCCGGCATGGGCCTCGGCATCGAGCCCGTCGGCCGGCGGCACGCCCGTATCGACGATCACCAGACTGCGTCCGGCATGGAGGCGCTGAAAACCCAGATGCGGCGCGCTCTGCGGCGGACGGCCGCGCGCCTCGGCGCGGCCGAGGACGAGGTCGATATACTCGACCTCCTCCTCATTCGCGCCATTGAAGAGCGCGAGCCTGCCATCGCCATGCCGAAAGAACCGAAGCAGCGGTGCCGTCCGATCGATCGCCGATTGCAGCGCCGCGGGCACCTCCACCTGCAAGGCGCGCAGCGCGGCGCGCGCATCGACGAGATACCGCAAGGCGGCAAGCTGCGCCGCCGGGCTGCGGGCGACATGGCCGCCATCGGGCAGGATCTGCGCGGCGCTCTCGCGTTCCAGACGCAGGAGCGCACGCTCGAGCCGCCGTCCCCCGCCCAGCGCCGCGCTCGCCACCACCAAACCCCGCAGCGCCGCCAGACGCGGCAGGCCCGGCGCCTCGCGCCGCGCGACCCGCGCCAGATGGCGGGTCTGGCGCGCGAGGCTTGCCAGAAGCCGGCGGCGCAGCCCGGCCTCGTCCGCACCGCCGGCGAGCTGATCGAAGCGCTCGATCCAGCGGGTGAGCCGGTCGCCGACCACATCGGCGCGCCAGGCGATCGGATCCCATCCGTCGCAGCGCGCGAGCCAATCGGCGGTCCATTCGCGCGCCAGCTTTGCCGCCGCCGGTTGGCCGGTGGCGGCGAGATCGCCAAGCCAGGAAAAGCTGTGCAGCGCCGCAAGCCATTCCGGCCGCTGGTCCGCGGTCCAGGGCGGCGCCGTGCTGCGCACCGTCTCGCCGGCAAGATGGATCTCCCCCGCCAGCAGCGCCGCGCCACGTCGCGCATTGCCCGGCCAGGGATCGCTGAGCTTGAGGGCGAGCCCAGGCGGCGTCCGGCCCCAAAGGCTCAGATGGTAGACGGCCGAACCGTAATACACGGATCGCCGCAGCATCACCCGCCCGCGCGTGCAACGCCTCCGGCCCTGAGGCGCCGGATATTGTCGGCATAAGCGGCGTTCCCGCCGCTGAAGGTGGCGGTGCCCGCGACCAGCACATCCGCACCGGCGGTGATGGCGGCGCGCGCCGTCTCGGCATTGATGCCGCCATCGACCTCGAGATCGATGGCGCGGCCGCTTTCGTCGATCCGCCGCCGCAGCGCGCGGATCTTGTCGAGCTGAGAGGCGATGAAGCTCTGCCCGCCGAAGCCGGGATTGACGCTCATCACCAGCACGAGATCGACGAGATCAAGGACATTGTCCACCGCCTCGACCGGCGTTCCCGGGTTGAGCGATACGCCCGCCTTCTTGCCGAGCGATTTGACGAGCTGCAGCGTGCGGTGGAGATGCGGCCCCGCTTCGGGATGGACGGTGATGATGTCCGCCCCGGCGGCGGCGAAGTCGGGCACGAACGCATCCACCGGCGAGATCATCAGATGCACGTCGAAGGGCAGCGCGCTGTGCGGGCGCAGCGCCTTGAGGACCGCCGGGCCGATCGTGAGATTGGGCACGAAATGCCCATCCATGACATCGACATGGATGTAATCGGCGCCGGCCGCCGTCACGGCCCGCACTTCCTCGCCGAGCCGCGCGAAATCGGCCGACAGGATCGACGGCGCGATCCGGATCGCCTGCTGCATGCCGCTTGGTATCAGGGAACGGCGCCCGCCGCAAGGCGGCGCATCGACCCGCTTGTGGCAGGGTCAAGCCGTGCGGACGAGACGGGCCGCGAAGAAGCCGTCGATGCCGTCGAATTCCGCGAGATGGCTCGGCAGCGTGCGCAGATCGCCATCGGGCGTGAGGCATTCGGAGAGTCCGCCGATCTCCGCCGCCTCGATCGGCCGTCGCGCCACCGGCGCTCCCCGCGCGAGGAGGCGGGTCACCTGCTGGACGCCTTCTTGGGGCTCGAGCGAGCAGGTGCAATAGACGAGCGTTCCGCCCGGTGCGAGCATCTCGATCGCGGAGGTGACGAGCCGCTCCTGCACCACGGCCAGTCGGGTGACATCGTCCGGGGTCTTGAGATGCGGCACGTCGGGATGGCGGCGAATGGCGCCGGTGGCGGTGCATGGCGCGTCGAGCAGCACATACCGCACCGGCTCGGGCGGGCGCCATTGCGCGGCATCGGCGACGAAGCTGTCGACGGCGAGCGACAAGCGGGCGAGGTTGGCATTCAAACGCTCGAGCCGCCGCGGCGAGCGGTCGATCGCGGTGACGCGCGCGCCGGCCGCGGCGAGCTGCGCCGTCTTGCCGCCCGGCGCGGCGCACAGATCGACGACGCGTTGCCCGGCGATATCGCCGAAAAGCGTGGCCGGGATCGCGGCCGCTGCATCCTGCACCCACCACGCGCCTTCGCTATAGCCGGGGAGACTCATGATCGCGCCCCCCGCGGTACGCCGGAGCGTGCCCGTGGGCAGCAATGTCGCCTCGAGCAGTTCGCGCCACTTCTCGACATCGCCGCGCACGGTGAGATCGAGCGGCGCCTCCTTGAGGTGAGCAAGCGCGACGGCGCGCGCGCCCGCCTCGCCATAAGCCTGGCTCCAGGCGCGCCACAGCCAGTCGGGCGTGTCGAGTCGCGCGGCGTCCTGAAGCGTCACCAGCGCCGGCCCTTCCTGGCTCAGCCGGCGCAGCACCGCATTGACGAGACCCTTATGCGAGAGAAAGCCGCGCGCATCCGCGAGATCCACCGTCGTCGCCACGGCGGCATGCGGCGGCGTGCGCAGGAAGAGGAGCTGGGCGATGCCGAGACGCAGCATGTCGTGCACCATCGCGGCGCGCGGCGGCAGCGGCGTGTTGAGGCAATGCGCGATGAGCGCGTCGATCTGTCCCAGCCGCCGCAGCACGGTTGCGACCAGAAGCCGTGCGAAGGCACGGTCGCGCGCCGGCAATCCTGCCATCTCGCCATTGTCTTCGATTGCGTCGTCGAGCGGCCGTTTGCGGCGAAGCACGGCACCGATGAGATCGATCGCCACGCTGCGCGCAGTCGGTGGAGCCGTCTGGGTGGTTGCAGAATGTACTGCCAAGGAATATTTCCCAAGGTCCGATAGTGTCGGCAAACGCCCGCCTCTGCCGATTGTTCCACTATGAAGCGGGACTGAAGAGCCGCGCTTTTTCGCCCCCGCGGCCGTCATCTGTTTGAAATAGCTGGCGTCCGAATCCGATCTCGTCAAGGCTTGGCAAGAGCGTCGCGTTGGAGCATATCTCGCTTATGGCCAAGAACGACGGCAAATCCGCACCCGAGAAGGAAGAAGTGAAGCGCGACCCTCCTGTCGGGAAGACGGATGACGCAGCGATGCCGCCCGAGATCGGCGGCCCCAAAGGTCCCGAGCCCACGCGCTATGGCGATTGGGAAGTGAACGGTCGTTGCAGCGACTTCTGAGTCGCGGGCCGCGGTAAAGCCGCATCGCCGAGATCCCAGTAGAGACCCGCCATCACCGCGAGCGCTTGGCGGGCGACCGGCTTCAGCATGTGCTCGTCGGGCGCATGTTGCGAGCAGGCGGCATAGGAATGCGGGACCCACAGGGTCGGCAGGTCCAACACCTCGGCGAAGACGTCGTTGGGCAGCGAGCCGCCGAGATTGGGAAGGATCGCCGGCTTGCGGCCGGTGGTGCGCTCGATCGAGCGCGCGGCCCACGCGACCCAGGGATGATCGGGATCAAGCCGAGTCGCGCTGAAGTTTCCCTTGTCCGCCGGGATGATCGCGACCGCCGGGAATCCGCGCGCGTCGAGATGGCGGCGCAGCGCCGGCAGGAAATCGCCGGGATCGGTGCCCACGACGTAGCGGATCTGGCAATGGGCGAGGGCGCGCGGCGGTATCGCATTGACCGGCGCATCGGGATTGCCGGTCTTGAAGGCGAGGACCTCGAAGCTCGACCAGCCGAAGACCTTCTCTGCAGGCGTGAGGCCAGGCTCGCCCCAGCCGGCATCGATCGGCGGCGCATCCGACCCGCCTTCGACCGTGATATCGGCGAGGGCTTCGCGCACGGCCTCGGGCAACTGCGCCGGCACCCATTCGCGGACCTCGATTCTTCCCGTCGCCGAGGTGATGCTGGCGAGCGCATGCGCCAGGATGATTCCGGGATTGGCGAGAAGGCCGCCCCAATTGCCGGAGGTGATGACCGCCCTGGCGCAGCGCGACGCTCAGGGCGAAATCGACGATGCCGCGCGCACCCAGGAAAAGCGTCGGCCGCTCCGGCGAGACGCGCGGGCCGTCGGACGCCAGGAAAAGATCGGCCGCGAAGAGCTCGCGATTGGCGGCGCAGATCTCCCGCAGACCGGGAGATCCCACCTCCTCGCCGGTCTCGATGAGAAGCTTGGCGTCGAAGCCGAGCTTGCCGCGGCTCCGCAGCACGGCGCCGAGCGCGCCCAAATTGATGCTGTGCTGGCCCTTGTTGTCGGCGGTGCCGCGGCCATAGAGATAGTCGCCGCGCTCGGCGAGCTGCCAAGGCGAGAGGCCGTCGCGCCCTTGCCCGTCGAGCCCACGGATGACGTCGCCATGGCCATAGCCGAATACCGTGAGCGCGTTGCCGTCTTCGCGGCGCTCGGCAAAGAGGAAAGGTCCGGCGCCGGCGGGGTTGGCGAGGCGCCGGCAGCGAAAGCCCAGCGCTTCCAGGCTCGGCCGCAGCTCGTCCTCGAGATATGCCACGAGCGCGGCGGCGCGGCTGTCATTTTGGCTCTCGGTCGGGATGGCGACGCGCCGCGCGAGATCGCGGACGAAACCGCCGTCATCGAAATAGGCGAGCGCCTCGGCGATCGCGGTGTCGCGGTTCATGATCTCCTCCGGCGTCGCGTCGCCGCGACGCCGGACGGATACAATACCGTGCCGGCCCGCGCCAGCCGTCAGGGCGTCGTCGCGGGATGCCCGGCGGTGTGCGGACTCCAGGAGGGAGGATCGCTCGCGGGGAAGCTGTCATGCGAGGCCCGCTCGATCTCGTCGAGGATGGAATGCTCGCCGCGCTTGCCCATGCCTTGCGTCTTCTCGCCGCGCGTACTGATGCCGAGCGCATTGTAGAGCGCGCAGCTCCCCGTCAGGCTCCGCTCCAGCAGGAACGCACCGCCCATGGCGAGGAGCGTCTTGACGAGCGACGGCCGGACCAGCGCATAGGCCATCAACGCGGCGCCGCCCAACCCCGAGGCAACGCGCTCCCAATCACTGACATTGCGCGTGTCGGCGCGCAGGGCGGCATCGGACATCGAAGCAGACTCCCTTGGGCGAGAGGTCGGAACGGCTCCTAAACGACCTCTTTTCACGCAAGGTTCCGCCGCTCAGCCGCGCGGCCCTTCTCCCGTGATGAGCCGCGCGCCGCGGGCATAGGTGAGCCATGCCCAGGCCCAGTCGAGGAACACCGCCATACGATTGCGGAAGCCGATGAGGAAATAGATATGGACGAGGCTCCACAGCACCCAGGCCGGCCATCCCGTGAGCTTCACATAGGGCAGATCGGCGATGGCGGAGGAACGCCCGATCGTGGCGAGCGCGCCCTCATCGCGGTATTTGAAGGGACCAGGCGCGGCATCGCCGGCGAGGCGCCGCCGCAACAGCTCGCCGACATATCGGCCTTCCTGCTTGGCCACCGGGGCGACGCCGGGGAGCGGCTTGCCCGTCTCGCCCATAACGAAGGCGGCGTCGCCGATGACGAAGATGTCGGGATGGCCGGGAACCGAAAGGTCGGGCGCGACCTTGACCGTGCCGCCTTTCCCCGTCGGCGCGCCAAGCCATCGCGCCACGGGCGTCGCCTCGACGCCGGCGCACCAGATCACGGTCGCCGCCGCGATGTGCCTGCCGCGCATGGTGACGCCTTGCTCGTCGATCGCCTCGATCGGCGAGTCCAGGATGAGCTCGACGCCCATGCGCCTGAGCGATCTCTCCGCGAAGGCGACGAGCTTCGGCGGGAATCCCGCAAGCACATGCGGGCCCGCTTCGACCAGCATGATGCGCGCCTCTTGCGGATTGATGCGGCGGAAATCGGCGGCAAGCGCCGCATGGGCGAGCTCGGCCAAGGCACCGGCCATCTCGACGCCGGTTGGCCCCGCGCCCACCAGGACAAAGGTCAGGAGACGCCGCCGCTCGGCATCGTCCTCCATCACCTCGGCCTTCTCGAAAGCCAGCAGCACGCGGCGGCGGATCTGCGTGGCGTCGTCGATGCTTTTGAGCCCGGGCGCGAGGCGCGGCCAATCGGTATGGCCGAAATAGCTATAGACCGATCCGGTGGCGAGGACGAGATGATCGAAGCGCATCTTCGCGCCGTCGCGTGTCGTCACGTATTTCATCGCGGCATCGACGCCGGTCACCTCGTCGAGCAGCATCGTCGTGTTCTTCTGGCGGCGCAGGATGTGGCGGATCGGCGCCGCGATATCGGCGGGCGAGAGCGCCGCGGTCGCGACCTGATAGAGCAGCGGCTGGAACAGATGGTAGTTGTGGCGGTCGATGACGACGATATCAGCCGGCGCATCGGCCAGTTGCCGCGCCGCTTCGAGGCCGCCGAAGCCGGCACCGACGATGACGATGCGGGGACGAGGCGCTGCCGCTTGTGCCGTCATGCTGACGAGAACTCCGCTCGCCGCCACGTGTTGCCCATTTGGGCATGGTGGGTAGCCAAGCTAAGCTCGTCAATGCAACCCATCATCGGGCAGGAGGGGCGGCCATGGAGTATAGCGACCGACACATCGTCGTCAGCGGCGGCACCGGCGCTCTCGGAACCGCGGTCGTCGGCACCTTGCTCGAGCGCGGCGCCATCTGCCATGTGCCCTATGTCAGCACGGACGAAGTGCGACGCTTCGCGCCGCGCGCGCATGAGCGGGTGAGGCTCGTCGGCCCGTTCGATCTCACCGACGAGCCGGCGCTCGCGCGGTTCTATGACGAAGTGCCGGAGCTCTGGGCCTCGATCCACATCGCCGGCGGCTTCGCCATGGCGCCGATCGTGGACACCGACAAGGCCGCACTGATGGCCCAGTTGAACATGAACCTCGTGAGCTGCTTCCTGTGCTGCCGCGCGGCCGTCCGGGCGATGAAGGAGGCGGGCCAGGGGCGTATCGTCAATGTTGCGGCGCGCCCCGCGTTCGAGCCGCGGAGCGGCGCCGGGATGACCGCCTATACCGCGAGCAAGGCCGCCGTCGCCGCCCTCACCCAGGCGCTGGCGCAGGAGGTCGCAGGCGACGGCATTCTGGTCAACGCCGTCGCGCCATCGATCATCGATACCCCGGCGAACCGCAAGGACATGCCCAAGGCCGATCACGCGCTCTGGCCCAAACCCGATGAGGTGGCGGCGACCATTCTCTTTCTCGCTTCGCCGGAGAACCGGGTGACGCGCGGCGCCGTGGTGCCGGTCTATGGTCGCTCATAAGGGTGGAGCGGGCGGACGGCGTGAGATTGGTCTCGCCAGGGTTGTGGCTATTCGCCTAACATGAGCGATGTTCAGGAGGCGCGGGATCGGAGCGCGACCTCGAATGACGTCGACCGAGCAATGGCCCGCGGGCCAAGACCGGCCAACCGATCTCGACGAAGCGGCGCGACGGGAAACCTCGCTCCGCGTCAGTGAACCATTGTTGCGCGCCACATTCGAGCAGGCCGCCTTGGGATTGGCCCATGTCGCGCTCGACGGACGATGGCTGCGCGTCAATGCGAAGCTCTGCGACATCATGGGTTACTCGCGGGAAGAAATCGTCCGGCTGACCTTCCAGGATCTCACCCATCCCGACGATCTCGACGAGAACCTGGCGTTGAAGCAGCGGCTCATCGACGGCGAGATTCCCACCTATCACATGGAAAAGCGCTATATCCGCAAGGATGGCGCGACGATCTGGGCCAATCTCACCGTATCGCTCGTGCGGGACGGGGAGGGGCGGCCGCATTTCTTCTTCAGCGTCGTCGAGGATATCACCGAGCGGAAGAAGGCGCAGGAGGCCTTGCGCGAGAGCGAGCAGCGCCTCTCGATCGCGCTCGAGGCCGGCAGGCTCGGCTCGTGGGAGCTCGATCTCCTCGGCGGCTCGTTCACGGCCTCGGACACCTGCAAGGCCTATTTCGGCCGGGAGCCGACGGCCGATTTCACCTTCGAAGACTTGCAATCGGCGGTGCATGGCGATGACGAGCCGGTGGTGCGGCAGACGCTGGCGCGCGCGATCGCGACGGGCAAGGATTGCCAGATCGAGTTCCGCAATCTCTGGCCCGATGGCAGCACCCACTGGATCCAGTTGCGCGGCCAAGCCGTCCTCGATGGCGCGGCAAGGCCGATGCGCATGGTCGGCGTCGTGCTCGACGTCACCGAAGGCCGGCGGGCCGAAGAGGGGCTGCACCGCCTCAACGAGATCCTCGAAGAACGCGTGCGCGAGCGGACGCGGCAGCTCGAAAGCGAGATCGACGAGCGCCGGCGCGCGGAAGAAGCGCTCCGCGCCAGCGAGGCCCGCTACGCCGCCGTGTTCGAGCACACGACCGCCAGCATTCTGCTGCTGTCGGTCGAGCCCGGCGATCGCTTCGTCTGCGAGGCCGTCAATCCCACCCATCTGCGCGCCACCGGCAGGACGCTTGCGGAATATCTCGGCACGACCGCCTATGACCTCTACCCGCACGAACTCGCGGAGCGGATAACGGCGCGTTATCGTCAGTGCATCGCGAGCGGCGGGCCCGTCATCTACGAGGATGCCTTCGATTATCCCACCGGCAAGCGGGTGATGCAGGGCACCGTCGTCGCGATCCGCGATGCCGATGGCCGCGTCGGCAAGCTGCTCATCAGCACGCGCGATATCACCGAGCAGAAGCAGGCGGAAGAAGCGTTGCGGCAGAGCCAGAAGATGGAGGCGATCGGCCAGCTCACCGGCGGCGTCGCGCATGATTTCAACAACCTGCTGACGGCGCTCCTCGGCAATCTCGAGCGGCTTGCCGCCCGCGTCACCGGTGCTAAGGAGGTGGAGTTCCTCCAAGGCGCGATGCAGGCGGCACAGCGCGGCGCCAAGCTGACCGAGCAGCTCCTGGCCTTCGCGCGCAAGCAGCATCTACAACTCGAGTCGATCCGGCTCGATCGCCTGATCACCGGCATCCGCAATATGCTGGAGATCACGATCGGCGCGACCGTGCGGATCGAGATCATACTGGGCGACGATCTCTGGCCGGCGCTGGTCGATGCCAATCAGATCGAACTCGTGATCCTCAACCTGGCGATCAACGCGCGGGACGCCATGCCGGCGGGCGGCGTCCTCACGATACGCGCGGAGAACCGCGGCGCGGTCGGATCGGACTCGCGCGATTACGTGGTGCTGTCGGTCGGCGATACCGGCCTCGGCATGACCGAAGAGGTTCGGATGAGAGCCTTCGAGCCCTTCTTCACGACCAAGGAGCCGGGCAAGGGCAGTGGCCTCGGTCTCAGCCAAGTCTATGGCATCGTGCGCCAGCTCGGTGGCCATGTCGAGATCGACAGCGCGCCCGCCAAGGGGACAACGATCCGCGTCTATCTCCCGCGGGCGGCAAAGGCCTCTGCGGAGCCGGTGCACGAGGCCGCACCCCCCAGCGTGGCCGATGACGCGCGCGCCAAGATCCTGGTCGTCGACGATGATCGCCACGTGCGCGATCTCGTCGTGTCCTGCCTCGTCGATTCCGGGCATGAGGTCGTGGCGGCACCCGATGGGCAGGCGGCGCTTGACCTCTTGAGCAAGGGCTTGGCGGTCGACTTGCTGGTGACCGATTTCGCCATGCCTGAACGGCGTCGAGCTGGTGCAGCGCGCACGCCTCTGCCGCGCGCAGCTTCGCGCGCTGTTCATGACCGGCTATGCCGATACGACGCAAATCGATGCCGAGGCGCCGGAAATCCCCATGCTGCGCAAGCCCTTCAAGGTGAAGGACCTCGCCCACAAGGTGCGCATGGCGCTCGGTTGAGCGGGTCTCGCAGAGGGCAAAAAGAGAGCCCGCCGTGAGGCGGGCTCCCTCGTCTTGCGCTGACCAGCCGTCGGTCAGTCGCGGCGCTGACCCATGAGCTGCATCAGCATGATGAACAGGTTGATGAAGTCGAGATAGAGGCGAAGCGCGCCCATGATCGCCTTCTTGCCGGCAACCACCTCGCCATCGCCCTCGAAATACATCTCCTTGATCTGCTGCGTGTCCCAGGCGGTGAGGCCGACGAAGACGATCACGCCGATCACCGAGATCGCGAATTGCAGCGCCGAGGAGGCAACGAAGATGTTCACGAGGCTCGCGATCACGATGCCGATGAGACCCATGAAGAGGAACGAGCCGAAGCGCGAGAGATCGGTCCGCGTCGTATAGCCGTAGAGGCTCATCGCAGCGAAGGTCCCGGCCGTGATGAAGAAGACGCGCGCGATGCTCGCGCCGGTATAGACCAGAAAGATGCCGGCGAGCGACAACCCCATCAATCCGGCATAGGCCCAGAAGGTGAGCTGTACGGCCGGCAGGCTCATGCTCTGCACGCGGAAGCTCAGCAGCATGACCAGTGCCAAGGGGGCCAGCAGGACGATCCAAAACAGGATCGAGCCGGCGATCGCCTGGTAGAAGCCGCTCATCACGGCGGCATATGCGACGAGGCCGGTCAGGGCCAAGCCGCCCGCCATGTAGTTGTAGACGCGCAACATGTATTGGCGCAGGCCGACATCGATATCGACCTGCGGCACCGCGGCGCGCGCCGTCCAGCGGTTTCCTGAGTCGTAAGCCATGAGACCCCCTAAAACCTCCAAGGGTTGCGGGTTCGCCTCGGGGATATTGGCATAGTTTCAGAACAATTCAATGTGCGGGGAAGGTTAACGCCCGGCCGGCCGTCATTCATTCCGCAGGAGCGGCGCCGCTTTGGTTCCGAGCGCCCGCCAAGTGCCGGCATAGCCGAAGGCGAGGGTCAGCAGCAGGGCGAGCAGCGCGGTGGCGACGACGGTGGCCGGGAGGAACTGCCACTCCTGCTTCATGATCCGGGTCAGCACGAAATAAGCGGCGACGCTGCCGAAGCCGGCGGCGATCACCGCTGTCGCAAGGCCCAAAATGCCATATTCGATGAGGAAGGCGCGCGTCACATCGGCCCGCGTGGCGCCCAATACTTTCAGCACCACGGCCTCGTAGATCCGTCGGCGATGGCCGGCCGCCACCGCGCCGGCGAGGACCAGCGTGCCGGCGGCAAGCGTGATCGCCGCCGTGGCGCGCAGGGCGGTGGCGATGGCGGCGATGATGTCGCTCACCTCGGCGAGCGCGTCCTTCACCGGGATCGCCGAGACATTGGGAAAGCGGTCGGTGATCGCCCGCTCCAGGGCCGCTTCTTCCTGAGGCGGCGTCCGCGCCGTCGCGATGAAGGTCTGCGGCGCGCCTTCGAGGACCCCGGGCGAGAAGACGAGGACGAAGTTGATGCCGAGCGACGCCCAGTCGATCTCGCGCAGATTGGCGATCCTGGCCGTGACCTCGCGGCCCAGCACGTCGACGCTGATGGTATCGCCGATGCTGAGCCGCATGCCGCGTGCGATCCCGGCATCGATCGACACCAGCGGATCGCCGCGGTAGTCGGCCGGCCACCATGATCCCGCGACGAGATGCGAACCCTTGGGCAAGGCCGTCGCATAGGTGAGCCCGCGCTCGCTGCGGAGCGTCCATTGCGCCTCGGGTGCGACCACCGCGCGATCGACCGGCACGCCGTTGATCCGGGTGATCCGCCCGCGCAGGCTCGGTACGCGCGCGACATGGCTCACGCCCGGCGTCGCCGCGACAAGGCGGTCGAATTCCGCGACCTCGCTCGGCTGAATATCGATGAAGAAGAAGGAGGGCGCCTCCTCCGGAAGCCGCTCGCCGATCGTGTCCTGGAGATTGCCCTCGACGAGCGCGATGGCGACGAGGACGGTGAGGCCCAGCCCGAGCGAGGCGACGATGCCCACCGTCGGCGCGCCCGGACGGTGGAGATTGGCGAGCGCCAGCCGCAAGCCGGGGCGGCGCGGCCTGCCGGCGCGCCGCGCGGCCGTGACGAGGCCGAAGGCCGCAAGGCGGAAAGCGATGAGCGCGCCGACCGCCCCGGCGACGAACCAGAGAGCGGTGCCACGCTCGCTCGCCGTCAGAATGCCGAGCGCCGCAAGCAACACGCCCGCCGCGCCCGTCGCCGCCATGTAGACCACCCGCGGGCGCCGCGGTGCGGGATCGACGAGGTCGCGGAAGAGATTGCCCGCCGGAACCTCGCGCGCGGCGGCGAGCGGCCACAACGCAAAGGCGAGCGTGGTCAGCAGGCCGAAGATCGCAGCGAGCGCCAGCGGGCCGGGATAGAGGCCGAGGCGCGCCGTCACCGGCAAGGAAGCGGGGAGCAGCGGCATCGCCAGGACGGGCGTGAGCGCGCCCAGGACGAGCCCCGCGGCGATCCCGACTGCGGCCAGCACGAGGATCTGCGCGAGATAGGCCAGGAAAATGAGGCGGCCCGGCGCGCCCAGGCATTTGAGCGTGGCGATCGTCGCGGTCTTGCCGCCGAGATAGCCGCGGACGGCATTGCCGACGCCGACGCCGCCGACCAGCAGCGCTGTCAAGCCGACCAGCGACATGAAGACGGTGACGCGGTCCAAGAGGCGTTGCAGCATCGGCGACGCATCGCCGAATTGGCGGATGCGCCAGCCCGCTTCGGGGAAGGCCGATTTGATCTCTGCCACCCAGCGCGCCGCATCGCTGCCGGGCGGGAGGCGCAGGTGATAGCTGTAGCCCACCAGCGCGCCCGGCGCGACGAGGCCGGTTGCGGCGAGCGCGGGCGCTGCGATCATGACGCGCGGCCCGAGGATGAATCCGCCGGTCGCCGCATCGGGCTCGTGCGTCAGCACGGCGCGCAGCGCGAAGGCCGCGTCGCCGACGCGGATCGTGTCGCCAAGCTTGAGCTTGAGCCGCGTCAGCAGCCCGGGCGCCACGACCGCGCCCCATTCGCCGTTGCTGAGGGCGAGCGCCTGATCCAAGGGCAAGGGCGGATCGAGCGTGACCGAGCCATAGAGCGGATAGGCTTTGTCGACGGCCTTCAGCTCGATGAGGCTGCGCTCGGCGCCATCGAGCGTCCGCGCCATCGCGCGCATATCGGTGACCTCGGAGAGGGTGCCGCTCTTCCCGAGATAAGCGCGCTGCTCGGCCGTCGCCTCGCGATGGACGAGGTGGAGATCGACATCGCCGCCGAGCATGGCGCGCGCATCGGCCTTGAGGCCGGCGCCGACCGAGGCCGAGAGCGAACCGACGCCGGCGATGACGGCGACACCCAAGGCAAGGCAGGCGATGAAGACGCGAAAGCCGCCGACGCCGCCGCGCAGCTCGCGTCGCGCGAGGCGCCAGGCGAGGCCGAGCGTCGCCATCTCAGCGTGCGCCCAAACGCGCAACCCCGGCATCCTCGTCCTCGACGATGCGGCCATCGGCCATATGGACCGAGCGGTCGCAGCGCCGCGCGAGGTCGCGGTCATGCGTGATCAAAAGCAGCGTCGTGCCGTGCTCGGCGGAGAGGCCGAAGAGGAGATCGATGACGAGGCGTCCCGTCGCCGTGTCGAGATTGCCGGTGGGCTCATCCGCCAGCAGGAGCTTCGGTCCCGCCGCGAAGGCCCGCGCCAAGGCCACGCGCTGCTGCTCGCCGCCCGATAATTGTCCGGGATAGTGCAGCACCCGCGGCTCCAGTCCGACGGCCGCAAGCCCGCGCCGCGCCGCGTCGAAGGCGTCGCTTCGTCCGGCGAGCTCGAGCGGGATCGCGACATTCTCGAGCGCCGTCATGGTCGGGATGAGATGGAAGTTCTGGAAAACGATGCCGATGCTGTCGCGGCGAAAGCGCGCGAGCCCGTCCTCGTCGAGCGCGCCAAGATCGGTTCCGGCGACGAGGACGCGGCCGGCGCTCGGCCGCTCGAGTCCGCCCGTCACCATCATCAGCGTCGATTTTCCCGAACCCGAAGGACCGACGAGGCTCACCGTCTCGCCGGCCTCGACGCGGAGCGACACGCCGCGCAGGACATTGACGGCACCGGCCGCGCTCGCCAGTGTTAAATGCACATTGTCGAGCAGGATCATCGGTTGGTCGGAACGGGGCGTCGCCTGCATGTCATCTCTTCTTGGACGGGAACGGACTACTCCAGCGCAGGAGAGCTCTAGCACCCCGGGCGCGCGGTGGCACGCGCTTTGGCGATATGGCGATGCGTCGGCGCTTGTCAACGGAGCGGCGCTGATCGGCATACTTGCCTCGATCATGATGCTGATGCTTGTCGGCGCCGCCGCCGCGGCGCCGCGCATCCTTGCCCTCGGCGACAGCCTCACCGCCGGCTACGGCGTCGCACCACAGGATGCCTTTCCGGCGCGGCTCCAAGGAAAGCTCGCGCAGGACGGGATGGCGACGGAGGTGATCAATGGCGGCGTCTCCGGCGACACGACGGCGGGCGGCCTCGCCCGGCTCGATTGGGCGCTTGCCGATCATCCCGACATCGTGCTGGTCGAGCTCGGCGCCAACGACGCCTTGCGCGGCATCGATCCCAAGCTGACCTATGACAATCTCGACAAGATCCTGGCACGCCTTGCGGCCAAGCGCGTGAAGGTGCTGCTGCTGGGGATGCGCGCCCCGCCCAATTGGGGCCGCGACTATCAGGCGGAGTTCGATGCGATCTATCCCAAGCTTGCCGAGAAATACCGCGTGCCGCTCTATCCCTTCTTTCTCGACGGCGTGGCGATGGATCCCGCGCTCAATCAGGGGGACGGGCTCCATCCCAATGCGACGGGCGTCGCGGCGATCGTCGCGCGGGTCGAACCCTATGTGATGCGCCTGCTCGGCGACACCGCGGCGCAAGCCAAGGCGCCGCTGGAATGAGCGCCGCATCCGCCTTGCGCTTCGCAAGCGCGCATGCGCGCGGCGCCGGCTGGGCCGAGGTTGCGAAATCCTGCGCCGATCAACTGGTGTCGCTTGGCGACGGCGCCAATCTCGGCTTTGTCTACGCGACGGACCCGCTCGCCGCCGATCTCCCGAGCATTCTCACCTTCCTGCGGGAGCGGACGCGAATCGCCGATTGGGTAGGCAGCGTCGGCCTCGGCGTTTGCGCGAGCGGCCGGGAATATTTCGGCGAGCCGGCGCTTGCGGTGCTGGCCGCGGCATTGCCGGCACATGCGTTTTGCATCTTCGGGCCGCAATCGGGCGCGGTTGCGCTCGGCGAGGCGGAGCGCGCCTGGATCGCGCGCATGCGGCCGATGCTGGCGGTCGCGCATGGCGACCCGCGCGACGCTTCGCTCGACCGGATGGTCGGCGGCCTCGCGCGGGATTTTTCGCTTTACCTGATCGGCGGCGTCGCCGCCTCGAACGGCGCGCCCATGCAGGTGGCGGGCCGCGTCGTCGAGGGCGGTCTCTCGGGCGTGCTGCTCGCGCCCGACATTCCCATGGTGACCGGCCTCACCCAGGGCTGCTCGCCGATCGGTCCCATAAGGCGCGTCACCGAGGCGCGCGAGAATGTCGTGATGACCATCGACGACCGCCCCGCGCTCGACGTCTTCAAGGAAGATATCGGCGAGCTCCTGTCACGCGATCTGCGCCGCGTCTCCGGCCTCATCTTCGCGGGATTTCCCGTCGCGGGCTCCGATACCGGCGACTATCTCGTGCGCAACCTGATCGCCATCGATCTGCCGCGCCAATGGCTCGCCGTCGCTCGCCGGGTGGCGCCCGGCGATTCCATCCTGTTCTGCCGCCGCGATCCCGCCAGCGCCACGACCGATCTCGACCGCATGCTGGGCGACGTGAAGCGGCGCCTGACGAGCCCGCCCCGCGCCGGGCTTTATTTCAGTTGCGTGGCGCGCGGCCCCAATCTCTTCCGCGAGCCCTCGCAAGAGCTGCTGACGATCCGTGCGGCGCTCGGCGACTTTCCGCTCGCCGGATTCTTCGGCAATGGCGAGATCGCGCATGACCGGCTCTACGGCTATACCGGCGTGCTCGCGCTGTTCTTGTGAGGAGCGCCCGCTCATGCTCCGGCTCTTCGTCGGCATCGCCTTGCCGCCCGAGATCAAGCTTCGCCTCTCGCTGCTTTGCGTCGGCGTACCGGGTGCGCGCTGGGTCGATCCCGGAAATTATCACCTGACGCTGCGCTTCATCGGCGAGGTGAATGAGGGGGTCGCGAGCGACATCGACGAAGCCTTGGCCGCGCTCCGGGCGCGGCGCTTCGATCTCGCGCTTGCGGGCGTCGGGCAGTTCGGCGACCGCATGTTGTGGGTCGGCGTCGACAAGAACCCCGCGCTTTTTCATCTGCGCGACAAAGTCGAAAGCGCGCTGGTGCGGCTCGGCCTCGAACCCGAGACGCGCCGCTATGCGCCGCATGTGACCTTGGCGCGCCTCAAGGGTGCAAGCGAGGCGCGGCTTCAAGCCTATCTCCAGGAGCACGCGCTCTTCCGCGCCGAACCTTTCGCCGTCGAGCGCTTCAGCCTCGTTGCGAGCTATCTCACCAAGAGCGGCGCCATCTACGAGGATCAGGCGGATTATGCGCTCAACAAATAAAGAGGCCGCGGCCGGAGAGCGAGGGGGGGAGCTGCTCCGGCCGCGGCCACCGCGCGCGACCCTTATATCCCGGCGAGCAAACCGCTGTGACCCGACGCCAGGAAGATGAACTGCACCAGCAACCCAGCCGCCGAGATCAGCAGCGTGAAGACGAGATCATCGGCGTTGCCGCCATGGCGGCGATTGTGGACGAGCTTGAGTGGAACCGACCTTGCTGTCGCTCGTGTATTCTCGGCTAACATAAAGCCCCCTTCGCGTTCGACTCGACGCTAGGGCCGGTTCCGTTAAGCCGGAGTAAAGCGGCGGCAATGATCGCCGCGAATGTTGCTAAAATTTTAGACGAATCCGCGCGGATGCAAGCGCCGGTGCATGATCGCGGAAGAGCCGTCCTCCGCCGGTTGATAGAAGAGGTCGAACTCGTGGAACGCTGCGAGCCATTCGGCAACCGGCGCATGATCGTCGAGCTCGAACGCGTCGAAGCCGCAGCGGCGCATGAAGAGAAGCTGGTCGCGCAGCACATTGCCGGAGGCGCGCAGCTCGCCCTGAAAGCCGAAGCGCGAGCGCAGCAGCCTCGCCTGCGAATAGGCGCGCCCGTCGGTGAAGCGCGGAAAGGAGAGCACGATGAGCGCGAAGCGCGCCACGTCGGCGGCGAGCGTCGAAGGCGTCACATCATTGGGAAGCCTGAGGCCGATCGGGCCGTCGCGCCGGCACAGCGCCTCGCGGTCGCGCGACCAACGCTGAAGCGACACGGTCGCCGCCTCGCCATCCCTCAGCGCCTCGTCGTCGCCAAGATGCCGCCAGGGATCGACGACGACGCGTCCCTCCTTAATGAGCGGCATAAAGCGCCTCCTTGAAGGGCGCGAGGCCGACGCGGCGATAGGTATCGGGAAAGCGCTCGCCATCGCTGCGCAGGCGCAAATAGACGCCGATGAGATTGTCGACCGCGTTCGTCACCTGCTCGCTCGAGACGGCCGGGCCGACAATGGCGCCGAGCGCCGCGTTCTCGTCGGCGCTGCCGCCGATGGTGATCTGGTAGAACTCTTCGCCGTTCTTGTCGACGCCGAGGATGCCGATATGGCCGACGTGATGATGGCCGCAGGCATTGATGCAGCCCGAAATCTTGATGTGGAAATCGCCGATCTCGCGGTCGCGCGCGGCGAGATGCGCGCTGAGGCGCTCGGCGATCGGGATCGAGCGCGCATTGGCAAGGCTGCAAAAATCGAGCCCGGGGCACGCGATGATGTCGCTGGCAAGCCCGATATTGGCGGTGCCGAGCCCGGCCGCGTCGAGGCGCTGCCACACTTCCGGGAGAGCCGCCCGCCGGATATTGGGCAGCACCAGATTCTGCTCGTAGCTCACGCGGATCTCGCCGAGGCTGTAGGCGTCGGCGAGATCGGCGACAAGCTCCATCTGCTCGGCGCTCGCATCGCCGGGCGAGCGGCCCGGCGGCTTCAAGGAGATTGTCGCGATCGCATGACCCGGCGCCTTGTGCGCCGCGACGTTGCGCTCGAGCCAGCGGGCGAAGGCCGGGTTTGCCCGAGAGGCCCGGTCCAGGCTTTCCTCATCGTCATCGCCCGGCGGCGCGTAGAGGGGCGGCGCAAAATGCCGGGCGACATCGGCGATCGCTTCCGGCGAAAGCTCGAGCGCGCCCTTGTCCATCGCCGCCCATTCCGCCTCGACCGCCTCGCGCATCTTCTCGATGCCGAGACTCTGAACCAGGATCTTGATGCGCGATTTGAAGAGATTGTCGCGCCGGCCGAACTCGTTATAGACGCGCAGCGCGGCCTCCAGATAGGAGAGCAGGTGTTGCTTCGGCAGGAATTGGCGCAGCGTCTTGGCGATCATCGGCGTGCGGCCGAGCCCGCCGCCGATCAGCACCTCGAATCCGACCTCGCCCGCCGCATTGCGGCGGAGATAGAGGCCGATGTCATGGACGCGCACCGCCGCCCGGTCGGTGGCGGCGGCGGAGACGGCGATCTTGAACTTGCGCGGCAGGAACGAGAATTCCGGATGGAGCGTCGACCATTGCCGGATGAGCTCGCAATAGGGGCGGGGATCCTCGATCTCGTCGGCGGCGACGCCCGCAAACGGGTCGGCGGTGGTGTTGCGGATGTCGTTGCCGCTGGTCTGGATGCTGTGCAGCTCGACCGTGGCGAGCTCGGCGAGGATGTCGGGCGTCTGCTCGAGCTTGATCCAGTTGAACTGGATGTTCTGCCGCGTCGTGAAATGGCCGTAGCCGCGATCATAGCGCCGCGCGACATGCGCAAGCATGCGCAGCTTCGCCGAGGACAGCGTGCCATAGGGAATGGCGATGCGCAGCATATAGGCGTGAAGCTGGAGATAGAGGCCGTTCTGAAGCCTGAGCGGCCGGAACTCGTCCTCGCTCAGCCGCCCGTCGAGGCGCCGGCGCACCTGGTCGCGGTATTGCGCCACTCTCCGCTCGAGAAAGCGGCGGTCGAATTCGTCGTAACGGTACAAGGTGCCACTCTCCTGCTGTGCCTCACCCGGCCGCGCGGCGGGTGGTCGGGCCGAAGGCGCGAATGCGTTCGCGCAGCGTCACCGGCCGAAGGCGGCCGCCGGCATCGACGACCTCGATGAGATAGGGGGCGATCACCGCATCGGGAGTGGCGGCCGCGTTCCGGGATTGCGCCTCGCGCAGCAACGCGTCGGCCGCGGCGCCGGCGACATGCGCGGCGTCATCGATCGCCGGCGACCAAGCACCTTCCGCGGTGAAATAAACCGGTATGCCGTCGCGCAGGCGGTTGCCGGTGGCGGCTTGGCGGATGGCGTCCGCCACGCTCTCGGACGCCGCCGGGGTGGCGGCGGGGGCAAAGCCGTGCGGCAAGAGGCTTCCTTTCGCGTTCTGATGGTCCGCGGCCGGCACCGGCGCCGGCCGCGGACCTTCCTTCTGCTGCGACTATGACCGCGGCTGCGGCACGATGCGGATATAGGGCCTGGGCGCCTTCCAGCCCTGCGGGTAGATCTTCTTCGCCTCCTCGTCGGAGACCGCGCCGGAGATGATCACATCCTCGCCCGGCTTCCAGTTGACAGGCGTCGAGACGCGATGCTTCGCCGTGAGCTGGAGCGAGTCGATGACGCGCAGCACCTCGTCGAAATTGCGCCCCGTGCTCATGGGGTAGACGAGGATCAGCTTAATCTTCTTGTCGGGGCCGATGACGAAGACATTGCGCACGGTCTGATTGTCGTTGGGCGTGCGCTTCGATGCGTCGCCCGAGGCGCTCGCCGGCAGCATGTCGTAGAGCTTGGCGACCTTGAGTTCGGGATCGCCGATGATCGGATAGTTGGGCGCGGTGCCTTGCGTCTCCTTGATGTCGTTGGCCCAGCGGCTGTGGTCGTTCACGGCGTCGACGCTGAGGCCGATGATCTTGGTGTTGCGCTTGTCGAAATCGGGCTTGATCCTGGCCATATAGCCGAGCTCGGTGGTGCAGACCGGCGTGAAATCCTTGGGATGCGAGAACAGCACCGCCCAGCTATCGCCGATCCAGTCATGGAAGCGGATGCGGCCCTGAGTCGTATCGGCCTCGAAATCCGGGGCGGTATCGCCAATCTTCAGAGACATGCTCTCCTCCTCTTGATTCAGTGTGTCGGTGCGAAGGTCGCCTGAAGCGCGCGAGCGGCTTCGGCGGCAGGCATCTCTGACCCGGTTGGGGTCACGTCACCGACGGGCAGCCAACCCTGGCCGTCGATCCACTGGTCGGTCCGGCGAGCCACGGTCGGAGCATCGGCGCCGCCGTCACGCCAGTCCCGCCTGAGCTTGGCCAGACCGTCGAGACGCTCCTGCCATTCTGGACCAAAGAGGCGCCCGAGGAAACGCTTCACCTGCGCCGCGAGCGCCGGGCTCCGCCCGCCGGTCGACACCGCGATGGTGAGATCGCCGCGGCGCAGGATCGCTGGCGCATGGAGGTCGCAGAGCAGCGGCGTGTCCTCGACATGGACCAGGGCACCGCCCGCGCGCGCGGTCTCGGCGAGCGCCGAGCGAAGCCGGGGCGGCGCGTCGGCGATGAAGACGAGATGCGCCGCGGCGAGCTCTTGCGCCAGGGGGAGACGGCGGACGAGCCGCGAGCCCGCCGCCGCAGCCAGCGCCGGCGATGGCGTGTCGGCGTAAAGCGCGAGCGTCCGGGCGTCGGCTTCGGCGAGGAGCCGGAGCCGACGCAACGCGCTTTCGCCGTTCCCGACGAGGACCACCCGAAGGCGCCTCAGATCAACCACCAATGGCAGCATCGCCCAGCCTCTCTGCGCCAACCCTAATTACCTCATATTGGATTGTCAAATATGAATATTTCACATTTATTTTATGTGTATAGGTGTCGCTATCGCCGATGACCGTGGTGAGCTAAGACGCCGGGCGCGGCGCGAAAGGAGGGATCATGACCTGGGATGCGGCGCTCTATCTGAAGTTCGGCGATGAGCGGTTGCGGCCCGGCTTCGATCTCCTGGCGCGGATTGACGATCTCCCGCAGGGCCCCCTTTACGAGCTCGGCTGCGGCACGGGGGTTCATGCGCGCGCCATCGCCGCGCGCTGGCCCGACCGCGTGCTCACCGCCATCGACCGCTCGCCCGAGATGCTGGCCAAGGCCGCCGCCGAGCCGGCAGCGATCCTGTGGGTCGAGGCGGATATCGCCCAATGGTCGGCGCCCGAGAAAGGCGCCTTGATCTTTTCCAACGCAACGCTGCAATGGCTCGACGGCCATGGCCGGCTCTTTCCGCATCTGATGCGCCAGCTCGTTCCGGGCGGCGTGTTGGCGGTGCAGATGCCGCGCAATTTCGATCAGCCATCGCATGCCTTGATGCGCGAGACGGCGCTCGAAGGGCCGTGGGCGTCGAAGCTCGCGCCGCTGGTCGGTCCCGAAGGGAGCGCCACGGTCCTGCGCAGCGATCCGGTCGCGCCGCCCGAGGAGTTCTATGATCTCCTGGCGCCGCTGGCGCCGGGCGGGCTCGATCTCTGGGAGACCACCTATATCCACGTGCTCGCCGGCGCCGATCCCGTGCTCCAATGGGTGAAGGCGACGGCGCTCCGCCCGGTGCTCGACGCGTTGGCGGGTGCAGAGCGCGACGCGTTCCTCGCCGCTTACGGCGCCAAGTTGCGCTCGGCCTATCCGCGCCGCGCCGATGGCAAGACGCTGTTGCCCTTCCGCCGGCTCTTCCTGGTGGCGCAGGCTTGACCCCGTACGCCCTTGGGTTAGGGTCGTCATGCGTGATCTCGCGGGGGAGCGGGCGATGAAGTACTGGCTGCTGAAATCAGAGCCCTCGGCCTATTCCTGGGAGCAGCTCGTCAAGGACGGCCGCACGCAGTGGAACGGCGTGCGCAACCATCAGGCGGCGATCAATCTCAAGGCGATGAAGAAGGGCGACCACGCCTTCTTCTATCACTCCAATGAGGGCAAGGAGATCGTCGGCATCGTCGAGATCACGCGTGAGGCCTATCCCGATCCGAGCGACAGCGAGGGCCGCTTCGTCATGGTCGATGTCAAGCCGGTGAAGCCGGTGAAGACGCCGGTGACGCTCGCCGCGATCAAGGCCGAACCGAAGCTCGCCGATTTCAAGCTGGTGCGGCAAGGACGGCTTTCGGTGGTTCCGGTCACGGGTGAGGAATGGCGTCTCATCTGCAAGATGGGGCAGACCGCCGGGTGATCCGCGGCCGGCGTCTCTGCGGCGCCGAGGAGGTGCCCGAGGGCGGCGGGCGCGATTTCCACTTCAGTGCCGGCGACGCGGTGCGGTTCGTGCTGGTCGTGCGCAAACACGGCGTTCTCCGGGCTTACGAGAATTCCTGCCCCCATCTCGGCACGCCGCTCAATTTTCTGCCCGGCCGCTTCTTCGACCGGGACGGCGAGCATCTTCTGTGCGCGACGCATGGCGCGCTCTTCCGGATCGAAGACGGCTTGTGCATCAGCGGCCCTTGCCTCGGCCGGAACCTGCGTCCGCTCGCCATCCACATCGAAAACGGCGCGATCATCCTGCGCGAGGCCGCGTCATAGGCGGACGATCGCGGTGCCGCGCCGTTAAGAGAGCGATGCATTCCTGACGGAGAGAGGCATGCCCGACGACATGCCGCGCACGCAACCGCCCCCCCTTTCGCGACATGCGGCGCGCGAGCGGCGGCAAAACTGGCCGTGGATGGCGGCGGCGGCGATGCTGGGCGGCATGGCGCTCGCCACCCGCATCGCCGCGTGGCGCGCGGAGCGGCGCTCGCCGCCCGCGGGCCGCTTCGTCACCGTCGATGGCGTCAGGCTTCACTATGTCGAGCGCGGCGCCGGACGCGCGCTCATCATGCTGCACGGCATGGGCTCGCTGCTGCAGGATTTCACCTCGAGCGTGGTGGACGCGCTGGCGCACGACTATCGCGTCGTCGTCTTCGACCGCCCGGGCTATGGCTACAGCACGAGGCCGCGCCGGCGCGCCTGGACGCCGCAAGACCAGGCGCGCCTCATCCATATGGCGGCGACGCGACTCGGTCTCGAGCGGCCGATCGTGCTGGGCCATTCCTGGGGCGCGCTCGTGGCGCTCGCCTATGCTCTGGCCTATCCCTACCAGACCGCCGCGATCGTCCTGCTCGGCGGATACCTCTTCCCCTTGCCGCGCCGCGATCTGGCGATGATGGGCATTCTCCGCGTGCCGTTGCTCGCACCTCTCCTGCGCGCGACCTTGGCGCCCGCGATCGCCCGCCTGGTCATGCCCCGCCTGCTCCGTTCCGTCATCTTCGCGCCCAACCCGATACCAATCAGGTTCAGACAGGAATTTCCCCTGGAACTCACTTACCGCTCCTCGCAGCTCCGCGCCGCCAGCGAGGAAGCGCTGATGATCCGCTCGGCGGCGGCGGTGCTGTCGCGGCACTACGCCGGCCTTCGCGTGCCCGTTATCATTCTCGCCGGCGTTGCCGATCGCGTGGTCGCGCCGCATGCCCAATCGGGGCGCTTCTACCGAACGGCCCCCAATGCCGCGATCAGGCTCCTGCCGCGGACCGGGCATATGATCCATCACGCGCGGCCCGACGCGGTGTGCGAGGCGGTCGATATCGCGCGCGAAGAGGCCGAAGCCGCGTCCTAGCGGCCGGCAATATTCACCGGCTGCGGCGGCGCGCCGGCGATCTCGCGCACGAGCTTGCTGAGGATCGCCGTGCCGAAGCTCGAGAAGTCATTGACCGCGACGACGAAGGAATTCGGCCCTCCCACCACATTGTCGCGATAATACTCGTCGAGTGCCGGATATTCGGTCAGGATCGGCAGCCCGTTGATGACGATGCCGGCGCTGAGCGCATCGTCGCGCGCCTCGGTCGCGGCACGGCCGTTATTGTTGATGCCGTCCCCGGAGACGTCGATGACGCGCCGCGCCGCGTCGAAGCTGGAATCGCGAAGGAGTGCGACGGCGAAATCGACGGCGCCGCTGATCGATGTCCAATCGGAAAAGACGCGCGGCGCCTCCGCAATCGCGCTGCCGAAGGCCTGGGCCGAGGCCGCGTCATAGACCAGCGTCCAGCCTACCGTCTGGTTCTGGTGGCCGATCCCCGACCACTCCACCAGGGTAACCGCGATCGTCCGGTTCATGCCCGCGGCGATGGCGTCGATCACCTCGCGGCTCGCGAAGGCCGCGGCATAGCCGCGCCGCTGCAACTCGAAACGTTCGGCATTGACGCTGCCGGAGACGTCGACTGCGAGCACGAGCGCCACATCGACGGGCCGGGCCGCCGCCGGCTCGGCGCCGGCCGCGCGCGCGATGCCCGTCCAGGCGAGGAGGGCCAAGGCGAGGAGGGCCAGTCTCGATGCCGCTCGGTTCATCATCGCGTCCTCCCGCGGGCCGATGGACGATGGCTCAGGGAGCTAACGCCCGATGCGGTGCGGGAGGTTCACGGAACGCCAAGCGCTTCCGTCAGACGACGCGGAAATTCTTGAACTGCCAGGGATCGCTGCGGTCGATATCCTCTTCGAACAGGATGCCGCGGCCGAGCAGCGGCGTCCAATCGCTGTAAGCGCCGACGATCTTGCCGAGATAGGGGCGCATCAAATCGAGCGCGCGCTCGAAATCGATGTCGTCGGGCTCGACCAGCCCTGCCCGCGGGTTCTCGATGCCCCAGATGACGCCGGCCAGCACCGCTGCCGTCACCTGGAGGCTCGTCGCATTGTTGTGCGGCACGAGGCGGCGCGCCTCGTCGATCGAGAGGCGGGAGCCGTACCAATAAGCGCCTTTGGCGTGCCCCATGAGCAGCACGCCGAGCTCGTCGATGCCTTCGCTGATCTCGTCGACCATGAGGCGCTTTCTCTCCTGCACGCGCCAATTCCTGCCGGCGAATTCGTGGAGCGACAACACCGCTCCATCGCAAGGATGATAGGCGTAGTGCACCGTCGGGCGATAGCGCACCGTCTCGCGCTCGCGCAGCGTGAAATAATCGGCGATCGAGATCGCTTCGCCATGGGTGATGAGAAAGCCGTGATAGGGCCCTTCGAGCGGCGTCCAGCTTCTGACGCGCAGCGATGCGCCCGGTCGTTTCAGATAGATGGCGCAGTCGGGACCGAAATCATGCCGCGCGCCATCGGCCGGGAAATGCCGCTCATGCGTGCCCCAGCCGAGCTCCGCCGGCTGCGCGCCTTCGCCGACGAAACCCTCGATCGACCAGGTATTGACGAACTCGCCGCGCTCCTTGGGGAAGGGCGAGACCTGCGTGTCGCGCTCGGCGATGTGGATGACCTTGATGCCGAGCCGCGCGGCGAGTGCCGCCCATTCCGCGCGGCTTCCCGGCTTCCCGCCGCCCGCGCCGACTTCCGCCGCGATGTCGAGAAGCGCCTGCTTCACCAGATGCGAGACGAGGCCGGGATTGGCGCCATGGGTCAGGAGCGCGGTCGGCGCCTCGCCTTGCTTGCGCCCCAGCGCCAGCGCGTGCTCCCTGAGCGCGTAGTTGGAACGCGCCGAAGGCGAGAGCGACGGATCGGTGTAGCCGCCGGGCCAAGGCTCGATGCAGGTGTCGAGATAGAGCGCCCCCTTGCGCCGGCACAGCTCGATGAGCGCGATGCTCGAGACCTCGACCGAGACATTGAGGAGGAAATCGCCTTCGCCCAACAGCGGATCGAGCACGGCCGCGTAATTCTCGCGCGTCAGCGGCTCGAGGATGAAGCGGATGCCGGATTCCTGCGCCTGCGGGTGTCCCCGCTCCTCGGCGGTGACGATGGTGATCTGGCTCGGCGCCATGTCGATATGGCGCAGCAATAGCGGCAACACGCCCTGCCCGATGCTGCCGAAGCCGACGATGACGAGGCGGCCGGGAAATCTCACATGCTTTGGGTTGAGCGACATGGCGCGGCGATCCGAAGCGGGCAGAAGCAGAAACGGCGTCGCGGCGCCGCGAGCAACGCGTAAGGGCCGCGCTACACCTTGTCAAGCAGAGCGTGCGCCGTGCGTCCTGTCTCAGCGCGCCGCGGCAGCGGCGCGGTTGAGCACGGCGCGCACCCGCGCCGCCAGATCCACCGAGCGATAGGGCTTGCGCAGGAAGTCGATCGTTCCCGAGGGCCAGTCGCGCTCGACGAGGCGCGTCGTGTAGCCCGAGGTGAAGAGAATCTGGAGATCGGGCCGGAGCTCGAGGGCCGCCTTCGCCAGATCGGCGCCGCCGAGCCTCCCCGGCATCACCACATCGGTGAAAAGCAGCGTGATCTCGACATTGGACTCGAGGAGCTCGAGCGCGGCATCGCCGCTTGCCGCCTCGATCACGTGATAGCCGAGCTCGCGCAGCACCGAGACCGCGAAATCGCGCACGCCGTGATCGTCCTCGACGACCAGCACGCTTTCATTGCCGCGATATTGCTGATCGCGGATGGGCGTTATGCCGGCGACATCGGCGATGCCGGCGGCGCGCGGCAGGTAGAGGCGAACGGTGGTGCCGACGCCGAGGCGGCTTTCGATCTTGATGTGTCCCGAGGACTGCTTGATGAAGCCATAGACCTGGGAGAGGCCGAGCCCGGTCCCCTTGCCGACCTCCTTGGTGGTGAAGAACGGCTCGAAGACGCGGGCGAGGACCTCTTCCGACATGCCCTGTCCGGTGTCGGAGACCGAGAGCGTCGCATAGGCCCCGGGCGCGATGTCGCCCTCGCCGCGGCCGATCTCGGCATTGCCGGTTTCGATGGTGATGTGGCCGCCGCGGTGCATGGCGTCGCGCGCGTTGAGGATGAGATTCAGGAGCGCGGTCTCGATCTGGTTGGGATCGGCAAGCGCCGGCCAGAGCTCTGGGGAGAGCTGCTTGCGGATCTCCATATGCTCGCCGACCGTGCGGTAGAGGAGGTCGTCCATGCCAATGACGATCTGATTGAAGTCGATCGGCTGCGGGCGCAATTGCTGGCGGCGCGAGAAGGTCAGGAGCTGCTGCGTCAGCTTCTCGGCGCGGCTTGCGGCGAGCGCGGCCGAACTGACGAGGCGGAGGAGCCGCGGCTCGTCGCCGAGCTTGCCTTCGAGAAGCTCGAGATTGCCGGCGATCACCGTCAGCATGTTGTTGAAGTCATGCGCGATGCCGCCGGTCAATTGACCGACCGCCTCCATCTTCTGCGATTGCCTCAGCGCATCCTCGATGCGGCGCCGCTCGGTGGTCTCGCGCAGGAAGCCGATGCCGCCGATGACCTCGCGGCCGCGGCTGTAGAGCGGCGAGAAATAGGCCTCGTAATAGCCTTCGCGGCCGGTCTCGGCGATGTCGTAGCGTTGATCGTAGAGCTCGGTCTCGCGCCCTTCGAGAGCGCCGCGCATCGCCGCCTCGCCATGCGTGCCGGCGAGGTAGGGCAGCACGTCGAAGATGCGCCGGGCGAGCACGTGGTCGGCGCTCATGCCGGTGATGCGCTCGATGCCGGGGTTCCACAAGGTGATGCGGTACTCGCGGTCGAAGACGACGATGCCCTCGGTGCTGCTCTTGATGAGGAACTCGGAGAATTCCTTCTCGCGCCGCAGCGCCTCCTCCGCAAGCTTGCTGGAGGTGACGTCGAGATGCATGACCACGGCGCCGGCGGATTCGCCGCTGGCAAGCGGCGACGCCATGAAGCGGTACCAGCGGCGCCAGCCGCCGCGGTCGCCGGGATGGTCGATGCTGAATTGCGGCTGCTGGCCCGAGAGCACGCCGTTGAGGCCGGCGGCGATGGCCTGGCCGATCTCGCCCCAACATTTGCTGTCGCAGAATTCGAAATAGCTGTGGCCGATGGGCATCGGCGCGTCGATGCCGCTCGCGGCGGCGAAATCATGCCAGAACCGGCTGACCGAGAGGATGCGGCCTTCGCGGTCGAGCAACGCCACATGCGCGGGAAGCGCATCGAGGATCGCCGCCTGCCGCTGGGCGAGCTGACGCAGTGTCAATTCGCGTTCGCGCAAGCGTCCCTCGGCCTGCTTGCGCGCCGTCGTCTCGCGCAGGATGGCAATCCAGCGCGTGTAGCAACCATTCGCATCGGCCACCGGCGTCAGGTCGATCTCGGCCCAGAATTCGCTGCCGTCCTTGCGGTAGACGATCATCTCGACGCGCACCGGCTCGTCCGAGGCGATGGCGCGGCGCAGCGTTTCGATCGCGGCGGGATCGGTGCCGGGCCCGTCGAGGAAATGCGGCGTGCGGCCAAGGACCTCGGCGGCTGGATAGCCGGTCATGGCGCTGAACGAGCGATTGATATAGATGATGCGCGGATCCTCGCCCGATGTTTGCGCCGCCTCGGTGATCATCACCGCGTCGTTCGCATGGAGCACGACCGATTGCAGGAGCGCGATGCGCTCTTCGGTCTGCTTGCGCGCGAGGAGATCGCGCACCTTGCCGGAAAGGCCATAGATGGTCTCGGCGACCTCGCTCATCTGTCGCGGCGGCCGGCGGAAGAGGAAGCACAGGCCGAATTTCGTTTCCGCATTCTCGAACGGCACGCAGAGAAGACCGCGGAACCCATGGTCGAGCGACACCGAGATCAGCGGGTGAAGCTGCCGGTCGAGGGTCGAGAGATCGGCGATCGCGGCAAGCTCCTGGCGCGCGACCGATCCGCCGATCGGCGAATGCTCGGCACGCATGGAATAGCCGCGGACGAATTCGAGATAGCTGCGGGAGTCGAGCTCGGGCCGCGAATATATCGCTTCGAGCTCGCACCGCGCCGCCTGCGGGGCGAGGCCATAGGCAAGCGCGAAATCGGCCGCGACATGCTCGGCGATGAGCTGGAGGCAACAGCCGATCGCGGTTTTGAAATCGGGCGCGACGAGCGCCGCCTCGGCGAGGTCGCTGACGAGCTTTAGCCGCGCCTCGGCGAGGCTGCGCTGGGCGCGCTCCTCGTCGAGTTGGCGCCGCGCCGTCCACAGCTCGATCTCGTCGGCCGCGACGCGCGCAAGCTGCTTCAGGAGCTCGCTCTCGCGCTCGCCGACATCGCTGCGCGGGACGCGGTCCATGACGCAGAGCACGCCGACGCGGCGGCCCCGCGCGGCCCAGAGCGGAACGCCGGCACAGAAGCGCGCGCCGTGCCGGCACAGCATCGCATCATCGGCAAAGCGCGGGTCTTGGGACAGATCGCGGCGGACGAGGACGCCATCCTCGGCCAGGATGCTCTCGCAGATCGCGGTCTCCCGCGGCAACTCGTCGAGCTCGATGCCGACCGCCGCCTGGACCCAGCAACGCTCGCCCTCGATCAGGCCGATCAGCGCCATGGGCGCGCGGTAGAGTTCCGCCGCAAGCCGGGCAACGCCCGCGAAAGCGCCCTCCGGGCGGGCGTCGGGGATGAGGCCGGGATCGGGCATGACGAGGCCCTTTTCCTCGCTCTGACGTGCCGTTGCCGCCGAAATCATCTGCCTGCTGTTCCCCACATGCCGTGCTTGTCGCACGAGTCGCCATGGTTCCGCGTTTTCGGACGAAGGCGGGTGAGCATTTCGAGGCGAGTCTGCCGGCTCGGCTCGGCCGAACGACGACGCGGAGGCCCAGTCTAGACTCGATCGGCCCCGCGATGAAGCCATCCTTCATGGCAATCGGCACCACGCGTCTCGCCCGGGGAGCACGTAAACTCTGCCTCAGGTAACCATAAGGTGAAAAACGGCGATTTGGCCTTTGACAGGCCTGGCATATGAGATACAATACACCTTAAACATCCTAAGCCCGCTGGGAGCAAGCGCCGTGGTGACGCCAAGGCTCGACGTAAAGCCGATCGATACGCAATCGAGTTTCCGCACCCAGGCCTATCACGCGCTGAAACAGGCCATCACCTCGGTCAATATCTATGCCCAACCGCAGGAGATTCGTCTCGACGAGCGCCAGCTCTCGCAGGATCTCGGCGTCAGCCGCACGCCGATCCGCGAGGCGATGACGCTTTTGGAGCAGGAGGGCTTCGTCAAGACGCTGCCTCGGCGCGGCATCTTCGTCGTGCGCAAGACGAAGAGGGAGATCGTCGAGATGATCCAAGTCTGGGCCGCGCTGGAAAGCCTCGCGGCGCGGCTCATCACGCTCCATGCCTCCGACGAGGACATCCGGACGTTGCGGCATCTCTTCGACGAGTTCCAGGGCAATGGCCATTCGCCGGAAGGGCATCTCGACGAGTATTCCGACGCCAACATCAAATTCCACCAGTCGATCATCGCGTTGAGCGGCAATCAGCAGGTGGTGGCGCTCACCGAGAATCTCTTCATCCATGTCCGCGCCATCCGCCAGATGACGATCGGCCAGAACGACCGGGCCTCGCGCTCGATCGTCGATCACATGCGGATCATCGAAGCGCTCGAGCGGCGCGACACCGAGGCGGCGGAGAAATTCGCGCGCCAGCACACGCTCGATCTCGCCGCGCATGTGGAAAAATATTGCGATTTCTTGGACTGAACGATCAAACGCTTCGAGGGAGAACGGCCCTGATGACGCAAGCCACGCTCAAAGAGCAGGCAAGGACCGCGGCGGATGAGACGCAGGAGCTGACCGACGGCTTCCATCTCATCATTGACGCGCTCAAGCTCAACGGACTCACCACGATCTACGGCGTGCCCGGCATCCCGATCACGGATTTCGGCCGCATGGCGCAGGCCGCGGGCATTCGCGTGCTCTCGTTCCGCCACGAGCAGAATGCGGGTTACGCGGCGGCGATCGCGGGCTTTCTCACGAAGAAGCCGGGCGTCTGCCTCACCGTGTCGGCGCCGGGCTTCCTCAACGGCCTGACGGCCCTTGCCCATGCCACGACCAACTGCTTCCCGATGATCCTGATCTCGGGCTCGTCCGAGCGCGAGATCGTCGATCTGCAGCAGGGCGATTATGAGGAGATGGACCAGCTCGCCATCGCCAAGCCCTTGTGCAAGGCGGCCTACCGCGTGCTGCACGCCGCCGATATCGGCATCGGCCTGGCGCGCGCGATCCGCGCCGCCGTCTCGGGGCGTCCGGGCGGCGTCTATCTCGACCTGCCGGCGAAGCTGTTCGGCCAAGTCATGAATGCGGAAGCCGGCAAGAAGTCGCTGGTCAAGGTCATCGATGCGGCACCGGCGCAGCTTCCCGCGCCCGACGCTGTCAAGCGCGCGCTCGATGTCCTCAAATCGGCCAAGCGGCCGCTCATCATCCTCGGCAAGGGCGCGGCTTACGCGCAGGCCGATGACGCGATCAAGACGCTCGTCGAGAAGAGCGGCGCTCCCTTCCTGCCGATGAGCATGGCCAAGGGCTTGTTGCCGGATACGCATCCGCAATGCGCCGGCGCCGCGCGCTCGACCGTGTTGAAGGATTCCGACACGGTGCTGCTGATCGGCGCCCGCCTCAACTGGCTCTTGTCGCATGGCAAGGGGAAGAGCTGGGGCGAGGCGCCGAAGAAGTTCATCCAGATCGACATCGAGCCCAGGGAGATGGACAGCAATGTCGAGATCGCCGCACCGGTCGTCGGCGATATCGGCTCCTGCGTCGCTGCCCTCGTCGAAGGGATGGGCGCCAACTGGCCGGCGGCGCCTTCCGACTGGACCAACGCGGTCAAGGCGAAGCGCGAGGAAAACGTCGCCAAGATGGCGCCGCGCCTCATGAACAACAATTCGCCAATGGATTTTCATGGCGCGCTTGGCGCCTTGCGCACCGTCATCAAGGAGCGGCCGGACACGATCCTCGTCAATGAAGGCGCCAACACGCTCGATCTCGCGCGCGGCGTCATCGACATCTACAAGCCGAGGAAGCGCCTCGATGTCGGCACCTGGGGCGTGATGGGCGTCGGCATGGGCCAAGCCATCGCCGCCGCGGTCGAGACCGGCAAGCGCGTGCTCGCGGTCGAAGGCGACAGCGCGTTCGGCTTCTGCGGCATGGAGGTGGAGACGATCTGCCGGTACAACCTGCCGGTCTGCATCGTCGTCTTCAACAATGGCGGCATCTACCGCGGCACCGATGTCAACGCCGGCGGCTCGGACCCGGCGACCACCGTTTTCGTCAAAGGCGCGCGCTACGACAAGATCATCGAGGCCTTTGGCGGCGTCGGCGTGCAGGCGGAAACGCCCGACGCGCTGAAGCGGGCGGTCGATGCCGCCTTGGATGGGGGCAAACCCACCCTCATCAACGCGGTGATCGACCCGGCCGCGGGCAGCGAGAGCGGCCGCATCGGCAACCTCAACCCGCAAAGCGCGCTGCGCAAGAAGAAATAGCCCCGATCGAGCATGCGGCACGGCTCGACGGGGCGGCCGCCGACAGGACATCACAGGGACGCAACGACGGAAGTTCGGAGAGACAAATGGGCAAGGCACTCGAAGGCGTTCGCATTCTCGACTTCACCCATGTGCAGTCGGGCCCCACCTGCACCCAGCTCCTCGCCTGGTTCGGCGCCGATGTGATCAAGGTCGAGCGTGCCGGCGCGGGCGACATCACGCGCGGGCAGCTCCGCGACATCCCCGATGTCGACAGCCTCTATTTCACCATGCTCAACCACAACAAGCGTTCGATCACGCTCGACGGCAAGCACCCCAAGGGCAAGCAGGTGCTCGAGACGCTGGTCAAGAAATGCGACGTGCTGGTCGAGAATTTCGCGCCCGGCGTGCTCGACCGCATGGGCCTCACCTGGGAGCACATCCAGGAGCTCAATCCGCGCATGATCGTCGCCTCGGTGAAGGGCTTCGGTCCCGGTCCCTACGAGGACTGCAAGGTCTACGAGAATGTCGCGCAATGCGCGGGCGGCGCCGCCTCGACGACCGGCTTCGATGACGGCCCGCCGCTCGTCACCGGCGCGCAGATCGGCGACAGCGGCACCGGGCTTCATCTCGCCCTCGGCATCGTCACCGCGCTCTATCAGCGCAACAGGACGGGCCGCGGCCAGAAGGTGCTCGCCGCCATGCAGGACGGCGTCCTCAATCTCTGCCGCGTCAAGCTGCGCGACCAGCAGCGGCTCGACCGCACCGGGGTCATGAAAGAGTATCCGCAATACCCGCATGGCAAGTTCGGCGAGGCGGTGCCGCGCGCCGGCAATGCCTCGGGCGGCGGGCAGCCGGGCTGGATTCTCAAATGCAAGGGCTGGGAGACGGACCCCAACGCCTACATCTATTTCATCACCCAGGCGCCGGTCTGGGAAGCGATCTGCAAGGTCATCGGCAAGGAAGAGTGGATCACCCATCCCGATTACGCCAAGCCCGATGCGCGGCTGCCGCGGCTCAAGGAGATCTTCGACACGATCGAGAAGTGGACCATGACCAAGACGAAGTTCGAGGCCATGGAGATCCTCAACAAATACGATATCCCCTGCGGCCCGATCCTGAGCATGAAGGAACTCGCGCAGGAACCTTCGCTGCGCAAGACCGGCACCATCGTCGAGGTCGATCATCCCACGCGCGGCAAATATCTGACCGTCGGCAATCCGATCAAATTGTCCGACAGCCCCACCGAGGTGAAGCGCTCGCCGCTTCTGGGCGAGCACACTGACGAGGTCCTGGCCGAACTCGGCTACAGCAAAGACCAGATCGCGGCGCTCAGAGCCGAAAAAGCCATTTGAGGTCCTCCTCCACCCGCCTGCCGGGGAGAGGGAGACAGATTTCGGGATTCGGGAGAGACGTTCATGGCATACGACAAGGCTTCGGTTCGCAAGGTTCTCGACAAGGCGAAGGCGGAAGGGCGAACCGCGCTCACCGCGCCGGAGGGCAAGCTGGTCTGCGACGCCTATGGCATCGCCGTCCCCAAGGAAGGGACCGCGGGATCGGCGTCGGAAGCCGGCAAGCTCGCGCAGGGCATGGGCTTCCCCGTGGTCATGAAGATCGTCTCGCCCGACATCCTGCACAAAACCGAAGCGGGCGGCGTCATCGTCGGCGTCAAGAGTGCGGCCGAGGCCGAGAAGGCCTATGACACGATCATCGCCAATGCCAGGAAATACAAGGCCGATGCCAAGATCCTCGGCGTCCAGGTGCAGCAGATGCTGTCTGGCGGCCAGGAGGTCATCATCGGCGCGGTCACCGATCAGAGCTTCGGCAAGCTCGTCGCCTTCGGCTTGGGCGGCGTGCTCGTCGAGGTCTTGAAGGACATCACCTTCCGCCTGGCGCCGGCGAGCAAGGAAGATGCGCTCTCGATGCTCGACGGCATCCAGGCGGCGGAGATTCTAAAGGGCGTGCGCGGCGCCGAGCCGGTGAGCCGCGACGCCTTGGCGACGCTCATCCAGAACGTCTCGCAGCTCATCAGCGATTTCCCGGAGATCGCCGAGATGGATCTGAACCCGGTCTTCGCAACGAAGAGCGGGGCCGTCGCGGCGGATGTGCGCATCGTCATGGATTGGAATCCGCCGGCGCAGCGCTATCGCCCGAGCCAGAGCGAGATCGTCGCCAAGATGAATCGCATCATGAAGCCGAAGGCGCTCGCCGTGATCGGCGCCTCCGCCGAGGACGGCAAGATCGGCAATTCCGTGATGAAGAACCTCATCAATGGCGGCTATCAGGGAACGATCTATCCGATCCATCCCAAGGCCGAGGAGATCCTGGGTCGCAAGGCATACAAATCGGTCAAGGATTGTCCGGGCGAGATCGATGTTGCCGTCTTCGCCATTCCCGCGAAGTTCGTCGCGCAGGCGCTCGTCGAATGCGGCGAGAAGAAGATCCCCGGCGCCGTGCTCATCCCCTCGGGCTTCGCCGAGACCGGCAATGTCGAGGGCCAGAAGGAGATCCAGGAGATCGGCCGGAAATACGACATCCGGCTCATGGGTCCGAACATCTATGGCTATTACTACACGCCGATGAATCTCTGCGCGACCTTCTGCACGCCCTATGACTACAAGGGCAAGGCGGCGCTCTCCTCGCAATCGGGCGGCATCGGCATGGCGATCATCGGCTTCTCGCGCTCGGCCAAGATGGGCGTCTCGGCGATCGTGGGTTTGGGCAACAAGTCCGACCTCGACGAGGATGATCTCCTCACCTTCTTCGAGCAGGATGACAATACCGAGGTCATCGCCATGCATTGCGAGGACCTGAAGGACGGCCGCTCCTTCGCCGAGGTGGCAAAGCGCGTCTCCAAGAAGAAGCCGGTCGTCGTCTTGAAGGCGGGCCGCACGGCGCTCGGCGCGCGTGCCGCGAGCTCGCATACCGGCGCGCTCGCCGGCAACGACAAGATCTATGACGATGTGCTCCGGCAATCGGGCGTCATCCGTGCGCCGGGCCTGCGCGACATGCTCGACTACGCGCGCGCGCTGCAAAAGCTGCCGACGCCCAAGGGCGAGAATGTCGTCATCATCACCGGCGCCGGCGGCTCCGGCGTGCTCCTGTCGGATGCCTGCGTCGATAACGGCCTCTCGCTCATGAAGATGCCGGCCGATCTCGATGCGGCCTTCCGCAAATTCATCCCGCCCTTCGGCGCCGCCGGCAATCCCGTCGACATCACCGGCGGCGAGCCGCCGACGACCTATCGCAACACGGTGAAGCTCGGGCTCGAGGACGAGCGCATTCATGCGCTCATTCTCGGCTATTGGCACACTATCATCACGCCGCCCATGGTCTTCGCGAAGCTCATCGTCGATGTCGTCGGCGAGATGAAGGGCAAAGGCATCTCGAAGCCGGTCGTGGCCTCTCTCGCCGGCGACGTGCAGGTCGAGGAGGCCGCGGAATATCTCTACGACCACGGCATTCCCGCTTATGCCTACTCGACCGAGATCCCGGTCGCGGTGCTCGGCGCCAAATACAAATGGGCGCGCGGCGCCGGCCTGTTGCGTTGAGTTGACATCAGATGATGCCGCGCTTAACCCCCCACCCCAACCCTCCCCCTCAAGGGGGGAGGGGATTTCCGCCTTCTTCCCCCTCCCCCCTTGAGGGGGGGGGAGGGGTGAGGGGTAAAAAGCGCGGCGCGATTGAGAGACGGTTCAATGAACATCCATGAATACCAGGCCAAGAGCCTCTTGCAGAAATTCGGCGTCGCCGTGCCCAAGGGCGGCGTCGCCTATACGCCGCAGGAGGCGGTGAAGGTCGCGCGCGAGCTGGGCGGACCGGTCTGGGTGGTGAAGGCCCAGATCCATGCCGGCGGCCGCGGCGCCGGGCGCTTTGCCGATAGTCCCCAGGGCAAGGGCGGCGTGCGCGTCGTCAAATCGGTCGAGGAGGTCGGCACCAATGCCGGCGAGATGCTGGGCCATGTGCTCGTCACCAAGCAGACCGGCCCCAAGGGACGCGAAGTGAAGCGCGTCTATATCGAGGAGGGCTGCGACATCAAGCGCGAACTCTATCTGGGTCTCCTCGTCGACCGCCAGACCTCGCGCGTCACCATGATGGCCTCGACCGAGGGCGGCATGGAGATCGAGGAGGTCGCGGCCAAGCATCCCGAGAAGATCCTCAAGGTGGCGATCGACCCGGCCACCGGGATGCAAGGTTTCCATGCGCGAAAGCTCGCTTACGGGCTGGGGCTCGAGGGCAAGCAGGTCTCGGCTGCGACCAAATTCATGCTCGGCATGTACAAGGCCTTCATCAGCCTCGATGCGTCGGTGGTCGAGATCAACCCGCTCGTCGTCACCGGCGCGGGCGAGGTGATCGCGCTCGACGCCAAGATGAATTTCGACGACAACGCGCTCTTCCGCCACAAGGATATCGAGGAGATGCGCGACGAGGCCGAGGAGGATCCGACCGAGCTCGAAGCGGCCAAGCACTCGCTCAACTACATCAAGCTCGACGGCAGCATCGGCTGCATGGTGAACGGCGCCGGGCTCGCCATGGCGACCATGGACATCATCAAGCTCTATGGCGGCTCGCCCGCCAATTTCCTCGATGTCGGCGGCGGCGCCACCAAGGAGCGCGTGACCACCGCCTTCAAGCTCATCCTCTCCGACCCCAATGTCGAGGGCATCCTCGTCAATATCTTCGGCGGCATCATGCGCTGCGATGTGATCGCCGAAGGCATCGTCGCCGCGGCGCGCGAGGTGGCGCTGCATGTGCCGCTGGTGGTGCGGCTCGAAGGCACCAATGTACGGCTCGGCAAGAAGATCCTCGGCGAATCCGGCCTCCCGATCCTCTCCGCCGACAATCTCGCGGACGCCGCCGAGAAGGTGGTCAAAGCGGTGAAGGAGGCGGCCTGATGTCGGTCCTCGTCAATTCCGAGACCAAGGTCATCTGCCAGGGCTTCACCGGCGCGCAGGGCACCTTCCATTCCGAGCAGGCGATCGCCTATGGCACCAAGATGGTGGGGGGCGTGACGCCCGGGAAAGGCGGCACCACCCATCTCGACCTTCCCGTCTTCGACACGGTGGCCGAGGCGGTGGCCAAAACCGGCGCCACGGCCTCGGTGATCTACGTCCCGCCGCCTTTCGCGGCCGACGCGATCCTCGAGGCGATCGATGCGCAGATCCCGCTCATCGTCTGCATCACCGAGGGCATTCCGGTGTTGGACATGGTCGCGGTGAAGCGCGCGCTCACGGGGTCGAAGAGCCGGCTTATCGGCCCCAATTGTCCCGGCATCATCACGCCCGAGCAATGCAAGATCGGCATCATGCCTGGCCATATCCACACCAAAGGCCATGTCGGCATCGTCTCGCGCTCGGGCACGCTCACCTACGAAGCCGTCGCGCAGACGACGGCGGCGGGTCTGGGACAATCGACTTGCATCGGCATCGGCGGCGACCCCGTCAACGGCACCAATTTCATCGACTGCCTCGAGCTCTTCCTCAAGGACGACGAGACCAGGTCGATCGTCATGATCGGCGAGATCGGCGGCAGCGCCGAGGAGGAGGCGGCCGAGTTCCTGAAGCGCAGCAAGGTGAAGAAGCCGGTCGTCGGCTTCATTGGCGGAGCGACCGCGCCGCCGGGCCGCCGCATGGGCCATGCCGGCGCCATCATCTCGGGCGGCGCCGGCACCGCGCAGCACAAGATGGAGGCGATGCGCAGCGCCGGGATCACGGTCACGGAATCCCCGGCGGCGCTGGGCAGCACGATGCTCAAGGTGCTGAAGGGTTGATGATAGGCCGTTGCAGAGAATGCTCACCACGGAGACACGGAGGACACGGAGGAGAGATTCTGGATCTTTGATCCGCGATCTCCGTGTCCATCGCGCTTCCTTGATGGACGGTGCAGGCGCAGCTTGGACTGAGAGAGAAGAACGTGAGCCTTTCCCACGGGGAGGCACTAACCGAGCGAGTGATCGGCTTGGCGATCGAGGTACATCGCGAGCTCGGCCCTGGGCTGCTCGAATCTGCTTACGAGGAATGTCTCTGTTTCGAGCTGAAGCAGGCTGGAATCCCGTTTGGCCGCCAAGTGCCGCTTCCCGTGCTTTACAAGAAAGTACGGATCGAATGCGGGTATCGCATGGATATCGTCGTCGACGGACATCTGGTCGTCGAGATCAAGGCGGCGGACCGGATCATGCCGATACACGAAGCACAAATGCTCACCTATTTGCGGCTGAGCGGGTGCAAGATCGGTCTTCTGATGAATTTCAACGATGTGACGCTGAAGGCGGGTCTCCGTCGTTTCGTGCTATAGGAGGCATGATCGATTTTCGTCCTGATCCTCCGTGTTCTCCGTGTCTCCGTGGTAATTCGGAACCTTTGAAGCTTCCGCTATGAGCAACATCTCTGCAAAGTCTACCCCTCGCAGCATCCCGCCCGGCGCCGGGCGGCGCAGGGGGCGCAATGAGCCGCGCGGGCGGCAGGTCGAGCCCGAGGCGCTGACCGAGGTTCAGGCGCTTTTGGGCGAGCGGCCGCGGCGGCGCGATCTCCTGATCGAGTTCCTGCATCTGCTCCAGGACGAATATCATTGCCTCCATGCCCGCCATCTCGTGGCGCTCGCCCATGAAATGAAGCTGGCGCTTGCCGAGGTCTTCGAGGTCGCGACCTTCTACGCGCATTTCGATGTGGTCCTCGACGGCGAGACGCCGCCACCGCCCGTCACGGTGCGTGTCTGCGACAGCCTCACCTGCGAGCTCATGGGCGCGCAGAAGCTCCTGGCGAAGCTGCCGAAGAAGCTCGGCGCGGGCGTGCGCGTCATTCGCGCGCCCTGCATGGGCGGCTGCCACAACGCGCCGGTCACGGCGATCGGCCATGCGCTGCACGAGCATGCGACGGTCAAGAGCGTCGCGGCGGCGGTCGCCAAGGGCGAGACCCATCCGCATATTCCGGCCTATCCCGATCTCGACCTCTACCGCGCCCAAGGCGGCTACAAGCTTCTCGAAGCCTGTCTCACCGGCAAGACCACCGTCGATGACATCCTGAAGACGCTGGAGGAGTCACAGCTCAAGGGCCTCGGCGGCGCGGGATTTCCGACGGGGCGCAAATGGCGCTTCGTGCGCGCCGAGCCCAAGCCGCGGCTGATGGCGGTCAATGGCGATGAGGGCGAGCCCGGCACCTTCAAGGACCGCGTCTATCTCGAAAGCGATCCGCATCGCTTCCTGGAAGGCATGCTGATCGGCGCCTGGGCCGTCGAAGCGAAGGACGTCTATATCTATCTGCGCGACGAATACCCGCAATGCCGCGAGATCCTGCTCGCCGAGCTCCCGAAGCTCGATGCGGCCGGTCTCGCCAAGCACACGCGGATTCATCTCCGGCGCGGCGCCGGCGCCTATATCTGCGGCGAGGAATCGGCGATGCTGGAGAGCATCGAGGGCAAGCGCGGCTTGCCCCGGCACAAGCCGCCCTATCCCTCGCAGGTCGGTCTCTTCGGCCGGCCCACCCTCATCAACAATGTCGAGACGCTCTTCTGGGTGCGCGACATCGTCGAGAAGGGGCCGGAGTGGTTCGCAAGCCAAGGCCGCCGCGGCCGCAAAGGGCCGCGCAGCTTCTCGGTCTCGGGCCGGGTCAAGAATCCCGGCGTGAAATTGGCGCCCGCCGGCATCACCGTGAAGGAGCTCATCGACGAATTCTGCGGCGGCATGGCCGAGGGCCATGTCTTCAAGGGCTATCTTCCCGGCGGTGCCTCGGGCGGCATTTTGCCGGCCTCGATGGGCGATCTGCCGCTCGATTTCGGCACGCTCGAGCAATATGGCAGCTTCATCGGCTCGGCCGCGGTTGTGGTGCTCTCCGACAAGGACGATATGAAGGAGGTCGCGCTCAACCTCATGCGCTTCTTCGAGGATGAGAGCTGCGGGCAATGCACGCCCTGCCGCGTCGGCACCGAGAAGGCGGTGACGCTGCTGCAGGCGAAGGTCTGGGATCAGCCCTTGATCGACGAGCTCGCCCGCGTCATGACCGACGCGTCGATCTGCGGCCTGGGACAGGCGGCGATGAATCCGGTGAAGCAGGTGATCAAGCATTTCCCGGAGGATGTGTCGTGAGGGGTGCTATCGACTCCCTCTCCTCGTCGGGGCGAGGGCGATTAGAGGTGCGATCATGAGCGATGGCTCCGGTGTGATGAGGGATGCGGTGAAGTTCTTCCTCGACGGCGAGGAGGTCGAGGCGCTGCCCGGCGAGACGATCTGGCAGGTGGCTGAGAGCCGCGGCGTCGAGATCCCCCATCTCTGCTACAGCCCCGAGCCCGGTTACCGCCCCGACGGCAATTGCCGCGCCTGCATGGTCGAGATCGAAGGGGAGCGCGTGCTCGCGGCGTCCTGCATCCGCAAGCCCTCGCCCGGCATGAAGGTCAAGACGGCGAGCGAGCGCGCCAAATTCTCGCGCAAGATGGTGTTCGAGCTGCTGCTCGCCGATCAGCCCGAGCGCAAGATCGCCCATGACCCCGATTCCAAATTCTGGCGCTGGTCCGATCGCGTCGGCGTGGACGCCAGCCGTTTCCCCGAGCGCGCGCAGCCCAAGCCCGATGTCAGCCATCCCGCGATGGCGGTCAATCTCGACGCCTGTATCCAATGCAATCTCTGCGTCCGCGCCTGCCGCGAGGTGCAGGTCAACGATGTCATTGGCATGGCCTGGCGCGGGCATGGCGAGAAGATCGTCTTCGACTTCGACGATCCCATGGGGGAGAGCACCTGCGTCGCCTGCGGCGAATGCGTGCAAGCCTGCCCCACCGGCGCGCTCATGGAGAAGACGCTGCTCGACGAGAAAGGCGTCTTCAAAGAGGGACCGGACCGCGAGGTCGACAGCGTCTGCCCCTATTGCGGCGTCGGCTGCCAGCTCACCTATAAGATCAAGGACGACAAGCTCCTCTATGTCGATGGCCGCGCCGGTCCGTCCAATCAGAACCGGCTCTGCGTCAAGGGGCGCTTCGGCTTCGACTATGTGCACAATCCGCTACGCCTCACCGTGCCGATGATCCGCAAGGACGGCGTCGGCAAGCATGTCCACGACATCGACGCGATCGATCCCGCTAATCCCTGGACGCATTTCCGCGAGGCCACCTGGGAAGAGGCGCTCGACCGCGCGGCGTCGGGCTTGAAGCGCATTCGCGACCAGCATGGCGGCGGCGCGCTCGTTGGCTTCGGCTCGGCCAAGGGCACGAATGAAGAGGCTTATCTCTTCCAGAAGCTGGTGCGCACCGGCTTCGGCACCAACAATGTCGACCATTGTACGCGGCTATGCCATGCCTCCTCGGTCGCGGCACTCATGGAAGGGATCGGCTCGGGTGCGGTGACGGCGCCCTTCATGGCGGCCAAGGATTCCGACGTCATCATCATCATCGGCGCCAATCCGACGGAGAATCACCCCGTCGCCGCCACCTTCTTCAAGAATGCGGTGAAGCGCGGCGCGACGCTCATCGTCATGGACCCGCGCGGCCAGGCGATGAAGCGGCATGCGACGCATATGCTGCAATTCAAGCCCGGCCGCGATGTCTCGATGCTGAGCGCGATGCTCAATGTCATCGTCATGGAAGGGCTCTACGACAAGCAATATGTCCAGGCGCATACCGAGGAGTTCGAGAAGCTCGCCGAGAATGTGAAGCAATACACGCCCGAGAAGATGGCGCCGATCTGCGGCATCGACGCCGAGACCTTGCGCACCGTTGCGCGCAAATATGCGCGCGCCGAGGCCGCGATCATCTTCTGGGGCATGGGCATCTCGCAGCATGTCCACGGCACCGACAATTCCCGCTGCCTCATCGCGCTGGCGCTCGCGACCGGGCAGGTCGGGCGGCCGGGCACCGGGCTCCATCCCTTGCGCGGCCAGAACAATGTGCAAGGCGCATCCGATGCCGGCCTCATCCCGATGGTCTATCCCGATTACCAGCCGGTCGATGATCCGCAAATCCGCGAGCGCTTCGAGAAGCTTTGGGGCGCGAAGCTCGATCCCAAGCGCGGCCTCACCGTGGTCGAGGCGGTGAACGCCGTCCATGCCGGCGAGGTACGCGGCATGTACATCATGGGCGAGAACCCCGCCATGTCCGATCCCGATCTTGAGCATGCGCGCGAGGCGCTCGTCAAGCTCGAGCATCTCGTGGTGCAGGACATCTTCCTGACCGAGACCGCGCGCTATGCCGATGTCGTGCTGCCGGCCTCGGCCTGGCCCGAGAAGGACGGCACGGTCTCCAACACCAACCGCCAGGTGCAGATCGGACGCAAGGCGCTGCCGCTGCCGGGCCAAGCGCGCGAGGATCTCTTCCTCATCATCGAGATGGCGAAGCGCCTGGGTCTCGACTGGAAATACCCCCATCCGCGCGATGTCTTCGCCGAGATGAAGCAGGCGATGCCGTCGCTCGACAACATCACCTGGGAGCGGCTGGAGCGCGAGAGCTCGGTGACATATCCCTGCGACGCCGAGGACCAGCCCGGCAACGACATCGTCTTCGGCGAAGGCTTCCCGACGCCGTCAGGGCGCGGCAAATTCGTGCCCGTGGGCCTTGTGCCGCCGGCGGAGGAGCCGGACGAGCAGTATCCGATGGTGCTCACCACCGGCCGCCAGCTCGAGCATTGGCACACCGGCGCCATGACACGGCGGGCGAGCGTGCTCGACGCGCTCGAGCCCGAGGCCGTCGCAAGCCTCGCCCCCGGCGATCTCCGGCGCATGGGGCTGAAGCCCGGCGCCATGATCCGCGTCGCGACGCGCCGCGGCGCCATCGAATTGAAGGCGCGCTCCGACGGCGCGATCCCGCCCGGCATGGTCTTCATTCCCTTCTGTTATGTCGAGGCCGCCGCCAACATCCTCACCAACCCGCAGCTCGATCCCTTCGGCAAGATCCCGGAGTTCAAATACTGCGCGGCCAAGGTCGAGGCGGTCAGCTAAGGCGCTGCATAGGTGTGGTGCGTCCTTCGAGACGCGGTGCTTCGCACCGCTCCTCAGGATGAGGCGAGACCGGGTGTGGCCTCATCCTGAGGAGCCGCCGTCAGGCGGCGTCTCGAAGGACGCACACCATTCATGCAGCTTCAGCGATACGTCCTCTCCAACATCGCCCCAATCCGCTCGTTCTGCATCTCGGTGGAGCCGTCGGTGAAGCCGGCGATGCGGGCGGATGCGATGTGGCGGCCGATCGGATAGGTCTCGCGCAGGCCCTCGGCGCCCATCGCCTGAAGACAATCGCCCAGCCTTTGCTGCGCCATGCGGACGGCGAATTTCTTGGCATGCGCCGCCGCCAGCATCGCATTCTCGCCGCGGGTGAGGATCTCGGCGGCGTGATAGGTCAGGAGACGCGCCGCTTCGAGATCGGTTGCGACATCGGCAAGCGTCCAGCGGACGCCCTGATGCTCGATGAGCCGCTTGCCGAAGGTCTGCCGCCGCGTCGCGTATTGCGTGGCTGAGCGCAGCGCCTCCTCGACCATGCCGCAGCACATGGCCGCCACATAGATGCGCGCGCCGTTGATATTGGTGAGCGCCGTTTTGAAGGCGTCGCCGGGCGGCGAGAGCAGCGCCTCGTCGCCGACGCGGCAATCCCGGAGACGAAAACCGCCGGCGCCGATCGCGTGCCCGCCCATGAGATCGTAAGAGGGAAGCCGCTCGAAGCCGGGCAGGCTCGCATCGACGAGAAAGGCGGCGATGCCGTCGGCGCCTTGTGCCGCATCGGTCTTGGCATAGACGACGGCGACCTCGGCGACCGCGGCATTGGTCATCCACGCCTTCTCGCCGTCGATCGCCCAGCCGCCACGAATGCGGCGCGCGGTCGTCGTGATGGCGGGAAAGTCGCTGCCCGCCTGGGGCTCGGTAAGCGCCGAGCCGCCCATCACCTCGCCCGAGAGGAGCGGTGCCAGATAGCGCTCGACCAGTTGCGGCGCGCCGCGCCGCGCGATGTTCGCCGCCACATTATGCGTATTGATCAGGCTGAAGGCGAAGGCCATGCAGGGCTTGGCGAGCTCCTCGGCGACGCGCATCTTCGCGAAGAAGCGGGCGCCCTGGCCGCCCAGCGCAGGCGGCACCTCGATGCCGGTAAGGCCAAGGCGCGCCGCCGCGCGAATGGCGTCGCGCGGCACTTGGCGCGCGCGTTCCCAAAGCGCCGCGCTGGGCGCCACATGCTCGCGCGCGAAGCGCGAAGCGGCGTCGACGAGCGCCTGCTCCTCTGCCGTCAGCGATCCCGCGGGCCGGGCGTCAGATGATCCGCTCATGCCGGAACTGTCGCCTGCGTTGCCGGGCGCGGTCAAGCATGGCTCGGAGGAACAATCGTCCAGAGGTGTCGTTGTTCCCGCATGAGCCTGCCGACAAAGACCCTGCCGCGCGCCAATCTCCATGACCGCAGCAGCATCGAGCGCATCTATCCCCGCGCCGTGTTCGAGCGCGACGCCAATGCCAATGCGCGCGCCAAGGCGAGCGTGTTGAGCGGCGTTCACATCTCCTCGGCGCCGGACGACTCGTCCGAATTCGATCTGGCGCGGGCCTCGCGTCATGTCGGCGAGGACGCGGCGCCGGGCGGCGCGGTCTTCCTGTGGCCCGTTGCCCAGGCGGCATCGGAACACAATGACGATTATCCCGCCGACGCCGACTCGCCCAGGACCGCCGGCCCGAAGCGCAGCGCCTATGACGCTTTCATCGACCGCATCATCGAGACGACGCGCCGTGTCGATTTCGGCCGCTCTCCGGGACCCGGCGACGCCCGGCTCCGGGGGCAGCGGCAGTAGCGCGCAACCGGACAAAAAATAAGGGGCCCGAAGGCCCCTTATCGAAGTCGATACGACGTGTCGCGTGCTTAGAACTTCCAATCCATGCCGACCGAGGCGCCCATGAGGGTGGAGCCGGTCCAGCAATGCGGGCCGGAAGGAAGCACGGTCGTGCCGGAGCCGCTTGCTCCGAAGGCGTCGTGGCAGTCTGTCGTGACGCCATGGCCGCCGGCGCCGAGGTCGTAATGCGCCGCGGGGCCGTTCACAGTCGCGGCGTAGTTGAAGTAGACGCTGAGCGCCGGCGTGAACTGGTGGACATAGAGGAAGGTATACATATTCGCTTGGTTGTTGGCGCCCGATCCTGCTGTCGCAATTTGGTCGGCCGCGCCGGGAACCGGATTGGTGGAGTCGTTGTGCTGACCCGGATCGCCAGGCGTCCTGAAGGCATGCGCCCAGCCGACATGCACGCTGTCGCGGTCGGTCACCTGCTGGCTGATGGCGAGCCAAGTGCCGAAGCGCTGCCGCTCGTTCTGGAACATCAGATCGGACGGGACATAGCGATGCATATCCTCGACGATGCCGCTGATCGTGGTCCTGGTTGGCAGGATGTATTGCACGCCGATCTTGGCGGCGTCCTCGTCAGCGATGTCCTCTGCCTGATAACGGAGAGATGTTGCGGCATCGGAGCCGGGCGCGATCGTGTCTGGCGCACCGCCCACTCCCGGGGTGAAACCGGGTAAGCCCGTAACCGACCCGAGCGTAGTGGCAATATCGCTCGCCCGGTTAACCTTGAAGTGACGCTCATAGGCGGCGGTGATGTAGAACGGCCCGCGCGTGTAGGAGATGCTGGCGCTGACCGCGTCGCTGAAGGAGCCGTCGCTGCAGTTGAAATTCGGTACGAAATGTCCGTTGAGATTGAAGTCGGTGAAGGTAGCGCCACTGCCGGGCACGTTGCCGCCGGTGCAGTCGCCTGATCCTTGGGAGATGTCGTCGCTGTTGCTGGCGCGGTTCTGGCCGGGCGAATAGAGAAGGTTGGCGCGGAAGCCGCCGAGATTCGGCGACTCGTACCAGATCGCGTGCTCGAGCCGGCTGCCGAACTCGACGCGGTTGTCGCCGCCGGTGTTGCCCATGATGACGGAATTGCTTCCAAGCTTGCCCGCGAACGGATTGAGCGCCGAAGTCGAGTTGTTGTAGGGCGCTGTCGTCTTGCCGACCTTGATCGCGCCCCATGTGTTATTAGCGAGGCCGACATAGGTGTTGCGGGTGGTCAGGCCGCCAGCGACCCGGTTGCTTTGGTTGCTGTTGCTCTCCCGCGTGCCGGAAACCGTCGTGAAAGCGAGGCCGGTCTCCAACTGCCAGACGAAGTTGAAGGGGAGCGAGCCCAAGGTTTCGAAGCCGCGCAGACCGAGATAGGAGCTGTTTGTCGAGAGCGATGGCAGCCAGCCGACGCGGCCGAGGGGGGTCACCGAATCGGTGCCCGGCGCGGTCAAACCGCGGAGCCCCTTATCCGTCACATCGAAGGATACGTCGAAATTGCCATAGGCCGTGAGCTCGCCGCCGGGCGTGTAGAAGGTCAGCGCCGGTCCCGGCTTGCGCTCGAGGAAGCCATGCTTGCCGTTTTCGGCCACGGCCGGCGTGCCCGCCGCGGGCGCGACCCCAGGCAACGCTCCGGGCGCGGGATGGTCGACCTTGTTGGTCACCGTCTCGAGCCGCTTCTCCATCATCTCCATTTGCTGCCTCATGGCGTTGATCTGCGCCTTGAGGTCCGAGACTTCATCCGCCTTTACGGTCGGCGCAAACAGCAATGCGCCGACGCCGGCAACCGCCAGTGTACGAAACGTCCTCATGCGTCGTATCCCCCTTTGAACCCCCGGCAATACGGATTCGCCCGTATCGCTGGTATACAAGATACTTAATAACAGTTAAGGTTAAGTATATATAACTACAGGTCGCATGACAATCTTGTTTCTGCGACCTGCGGCAAAAAGCTGCGAATGTTGCCGAAGGGACACAGCGTGCCGGGCGAAATCGATGCCGCGGCGCGGGCAAAAAAAGGGCGGGCCGTTGGGCCCGCCCGCAACAGGGGAAGAGATTGGCGTTATTCCGCGGCGCGGAGCGGCATCCGCGCGGGGCTTGCGGTCGCCGCGAGCTGTGCCCGCCGCATCGGCTTCAGCACGAAGAGCGCCGTTCCCGCGACGATGAGGTTGGCAATCGTCGCCACCACGAAGACCGAGTGCCAGCTTCCGGTATAGGTTTTCAGCACGTTCGCAAGCGGCACCAGGAAGGAGGCGGTGCCCTTCGCCGTATAGAGCAGCCCGGCATTGGTGGTCGCGTATTTGGACCCGAAGGTATCGGTGCAGGTCGCCGGGAAGAGCGAATAGATCTCGCCCCAGGTGAAGTAGACGAGACCGGCCGTGACGATGAAGGCATAGGGCGTGTTGCCGATCGTGCCGAGGCCCCAATAGGCGACGGCGCCGCAGATGAAGACGATCGCCATGGTGTTCTCGCGCCCGATATGGTCGGAGACCCAGCCGAAGGTCGGGCGGGCAAGCCCGTTCAGGATGTTGTCGACGATACCGGCGGCGATCAGGACGGTGGAGCTGACGAAGAAGAGATCGACGCCGACGGTCGCGATCTTGTAGTCGCGCGCGATGGGTGCGACTTGCGCGGTGACGATCAGTCCGCTCGCCGCCACCAGCACGAACATCACATACATCAGATAGAAGATCGGCGACTTCAACATTTCGAGGGGCGAGTAGTCGCGCGTCGTCTGCGTGAGCCGCGGCGCGGCTTTGGGCGTCTGCCCCGCCTTGGGCGCGCGCAGCGCCTGCGACAGGATC
>Ga0209062_1001205_pt1 | contig 50376 bp, 36 predicted proteins | sample Coa_R2_2_FD_187158 | JGI IMG/M metagenome (GOLD analysis project Ga0209062, IMG submission 187158) | Surface soil microbial communities from Centralia Pennsylvania, which are recovering from an underground coalmine fire - Coalmine... | ecosystem: Environmental > Terrestrial > Soil > Unclassified... | reverse complement strand
GTAATCTAAATGAGGAGTGTAGCTTGAAGCATTGAGCGAAGGAATGGCTGACGGCAGCATGATCATTGGCGCTTATGTGGCATGCTCTTGTCGGGAGATGGTGGCGGGTTTCCTTTCGCATTTTTGCTCCTGAACAAGGAGGGAATCGCGAACAACGTTGCGGCCAAAGGAAAACAATCTGGAAAGCACAGACCGATGGTAACCCACTCGGATTTTCTCATTCTGCACGAGTTCCCTTCCCGAGAAATTGAAGCGAAATGGCGGGAATTCCTGGAAGATGTGGAGTGCCCAGCTCACTTCAACGCTCCGGAATACTTTGTGGAACCTTATTGGGATGGCAAGCGGCCATTTGCGATTCTGGCCCTGCATCAGAGTCGAGTTGTGGGAGTGCTCACCGGTGTTCATGAGGGTGAAGAAACGGTCAGCGGTCTTCAATCACGGCCTCAGGTATGCCTTGCAAAATCGGCTGATCCGGCGATTGTGGGGGATGCCCTGGCCAGAGGGTTGCTCGCCGAGGCCGGTAATTCCAGACTGATCACTCTTTACGGTTGGAACTGGACGCCGCTTGATGCGCTCAAAAAATATCGATTTCGACGACGCGAAATGGAGGGATGCGTAGTTCTGGATTGCACCTTGGGTGCAGAGGCGCTTTTCAAGCAGTTCTCCAAGACCCGGCGTTACAATATTCGCCTGGCCATGCGAGAGGGGGTCGAAGTATTCCAGGCAACAACGCGGGAAGAATTCCAGACCTACTACGAGATTTATCTGAGCTGGTGCCGACGAAAGAACATCACGCCCTTTCCCTACGAAATGGAAGAGAAGGCTTTTTTTGCCACTCGAAACAACCGAAGGCTGTTTCTGGCCCGCTCGTCGGGGAAAATCATTGCCGGGAGCATCATCCGATTTTTTCCCGGCGGACTCTCAGAATATGCAAGGAACAATTCTCTTCCTGAATTCCTGCGCCTGAATCCGAATGACCTCATCCAGTGGCGGGCCATCGAGTGGCTTTGCCAGCAGGGAATCCAGCGACATTCCATGGGCGGAGCGCATGCTTTTCTGCAAAAGTTTGGAGGCGTCATGACCCCGATTTATCGTTATCGGTTGGATCGAACGTTGCTTCGACGGCACGATTTGCGAGAGGCTTTGAGAGATCGCGGGCGAGCCACGCTGAAGAAACTTCCTGCGCCGGTGGAGAAGGCCGCACGAAGATTTCTGGGTGCCTGACTCTTTTCCTGCCGGCTCATGCAGCCTGTGAGCATGCCCCCTCATTAGGGCGGTCAACTCTCTCGCGTGCTGCCTGCAACGCCAACAATCGTTAATGAGGACGCCAGCGTTCCAGCAAAGTCATTACCATGGAACGTGCGAGCGTGGGGAAATGCTTGACAATGGATATCAGCGTTATTGTCTGCACACATAATCGATCCGCGGCCCTGCGGCAGACTCTTTTGAGCTTGAGCGAAATGGAGACGCCGCAGAACCTGTGCTGGGAAATTCTTGTCGTCGATAATAATTCCACCGATGATACGCGCCAAGTTGTGGAATCCTTCCATGCAGGTCTCTTGCCCAACCTGCGCTACATTTTCGAACGGCGGCAGGGACTCTCTTTTGCACGCAATCGTGGAGTCGCTGAAGCGAGGGGTGAGATCGTAACCTTCACGGACGATGATGTGATTGTGGCGAAGGACTGGCTGGCCGAAGTCAAAAAGGCGTTTCAGGAATTCCAGCCTACGTGCGTGGGCGGCAGGATTCTTCTGCACCCGGACATACGCTTACCATCGTGGTGGGATAGACGCTGGAATGGGTCCCTCTCGGAACTGGATTTGGGCGATCAAGTTATCCTAGATGAGTTCGGGTACGGCGCCAATATGAGTTTCCGGCGGGAAGCACTCCTGAAATATGGCATGTTCAGGACAGATTTAGGAAGGACTCACCGTGCCCCAGCTATGGGGGAAGAGACAGAGCTCATGTTCAGACTCCGCCTAAACCGGGAGCGTCTGGTTTATTATCCGAGGGCAATCGTTTATCATTGTCCATGTGTAGAAAGGCTCTCGAAGAAATATCTTCGACGATGGTTTTATCATTATGGAATTTCTTTACATCAAATTGATCTCGTCCGGTTCAGGTCGGGAAGGTGGCTTGGCAGCGTGCCGCTTTGGCGATATCGCTGGGCTGGCGACGTCCTTGGAAGTGCGGCTCTCATATGGATCAAAGGAGGATCGCGGGAGAGATTCCATCAGGAACTGCGCGTTATCTGCCTGATGGGTTACTCTGCTTCGGCTCTGAATCAACAGCTTCAGGGTCCGATTCGTGTGAAGTCATGAGTTTGGTCCAAGATGAACATTACGGTTCTTATCTGTACTTATAATCGCGCTTCAAGCTTGAAACGGACGCTGGAAAGTCTTCAAGCTCTCGAGATCCCTCCTTCCCTGACATGGGAAGTCGTGGTGGTCGACAACCATTCCACGGATTCCACACGCAGCGTCATTGAAGAGTTCTCGGCCACTTCTGGCTTAGATGTGCGCTACTTCTATGAGCCTCGGCGCGGGAAATCGCACGCCCTGAATGCAGGCGTCAGTGAAGCGAAGGGTGAAATTATTGCCCTGACGGACGATGACGTCAGAGTGGCTCCAGATTGGCTTGTGGAGCTGAAAAGGGCGTTTGACCGGTTCCAGCCCGCCTGTGTGAGCGGAAGAGTTCTTTTGCATCCAGATCTTCGTTTACCTGCATGGTGGGATCGGAGATGGAAAGGGGTACTTGCGCATTGTGACCTCGGAGACGCTATCATCCGGTCGGATTCCAGCTCCGTTAATGTATACGAATACGGGTATGGAGCAAACCTGGGCTTTCGTCGTTCCATATTTGAGAAATACGGTCTTTTTAGAACGGATTTGGGTCCTGGCAAAATTGGCATTGGAGAAGACACTGAGTACGTATTGAGACTGCATCTCCATCGAGAGCTCATTGTTTACTACCCCGACGCCGTGGTTTATCATCTTCCTGATGTCGAACGTCTCTCAAAGAATTATCTCCGCCGATGGTACTATCACAACGGTATAGTCTTACAGCGGCTTGATTTGATTCGCTTTCAATCATCACGACGCATAGGATACATCCCCGTTTGGAGATGCCGGTGGGCTTTTGAGACTTTGCGATCGGTGGTAGCCAGCTTGTTGACAGGGGGGCTGAAGGAAGCGTTCAGCCAGGAACTGCGAGTGATTCGCCTGGTTGGATATGGGGTGGAAGCCCTGAAAACGCAGTTCCATCTCGCAGCAGCCGAGAAATGATGCCCCTTCTGACGGGCATCTCCGGCAGACCAAACCCGCCTCCCGTGACTTCATAAAGTGCCAAGCACCGCGAAGTCCTGTGCTTGCAGTCCCCACCTTATGGATTTAAGCGTCATCATCGCCACTTTTAACCGTTGTGCCGCACTGAAGCAGACACTTGCCAGCCTTGAAGGCATGACTGTTCCCAGTTCGGTCGGGTGGGAACTCTTTGTGGCGGATAACAACTCCTCGGATGATACACCTACCGTCGTGGAAGAATTCAGGCGGCGTGCCCCCATGGAGGTTCGCTATCTCTTTGAGGCTCGACAGGGAAAATCCTTCGCCCTGAATGCTGCAATTCAGCAGGCGCGGGGTAAAATCATCGCCTTCACGGATGACGATGTGACGTTTGACCCGAACTGGCTGGCCAGCTTGAAGCGAGGACTTGATGAATTGGACTGCATAGCTGTGGGGGGGAAGATCATCCCCGTGTGGGATGGTCCGTTGCCTTCCTGGTTTCAGTGGGAAGGTCAGCAGGCCGTGGTGCACCTCGATCTGGGTGAGAAACCGACGGAGCTGAACTTTGCCATTGGCGCCAACGCGGCTTTCAGACGAGAGGCATTTGAAAAGTATGGCTTGTTTCAGACGAAACTGGGTGTCAGTGCGGAGTCAGCGGCATCTTACGAAGATGATGAATTCGGCCATCGGCTGATTCGCGCCGGTGAAAAAATCATGTACGTGCCCGAAGCCATCGTCTACCATCCCGTCGCTCCTCACCGCCTAACCAAAGCGTATTTTCGCAAGTGGTTCCATGATAGCGGACGGATGATGATTAAAGCTCGCATTTGGCCTGAAGACACAGTGCTCTATGCAGGGATTCCCCGCTATGTTTTTCGAGAGTTGGTCGAGAACCTGGTCAGATGGCCGCTGACGTTTGACGAAAAATTACGCTTCCGGCGTGAGTTGCTGGTTCGGCGGGCGGCGGCAGGCATGCTCGAAGGTTTACGGTTGCGCCTCTCTAAAAAGTGAAGGCTGGGTTACTTTTACCGTGGCGACTCTCATACCTGCCCGGGCCGTGCGTATTTCCCCATGATGAGTTTCTTGATGCGACGCTTCAATCCAATTCTTGCCATCAGCTTGCCCACCGAGAGAGAGAAGCGTTCAAGAAACAGATGCGACGCGACTATGGCGAGATTTTTCACGTTCCGGCGCATATATAGAACCTGCGCGCATCGCAAGGAGCCAGTCTTGATGTGGTCTTTGTAAGCTAGAGTTCCCTCCGTAAAGTCGAAATATCGATAATGCTCTTCGGTGAACAGACTTTCCATGAAGAGATAATATAAGACGTTGCCTGGCGACCACTGGGCATATTCCTGATCGTAACCAATCATCTTATAGACAAGATTTTCCTTCTGTGCCACGCAATAGGCGAATGAGATAGGCTTATCCTTGTGGAACAGAATATAAGCTCGCACCCGATCGTTTTGGGCAAGCTCAATCAGTTCCTCTTCTCTCACTGCCCCCTGAAATCCAGGTCCCCCTACTTCAACATGCCACGAGCGGGTTGAGATTTCGCCGGCCAGGCGATGAAATTCACCCATTTCGTGCGGGTGCCGATACTTCTTCCACTGGATTTGACCTCCCGAGAATTCCGTGAAGCGCCGGATACGGCGCCTGAGATTGTGCCGGGCATTCTGGCTGAGTCGGTTCAGATAATCCTGGAATGAGCCCTGAAAATCGACGAAGTATCGGTCCTTGGAGCTCACGACGTACCGGATGAAGTGGGGGAGTAAAGTGAGCCGCGGAGGGTCAACCGTGACGGGCAACGCGGGAACAACGGCCGCTTCGATTCCGCCTGGCAGTGATTTCCAGGGAATGGTCAGTTGATCAATGGGAAATTCCAGTTGGGTAAACGGAACATCCAGTACCATGGCAGGAAAGGTGACGCTCTTCAAAACTCTCCCGCCCAACATGAAATCGATGACTTCTTTCGCCGACTTCCAATGCTCGGCTTTCAGGAGAGCGTCCATCCCTTTTGGAGTTTGAGTGGGAGCTTTCACCGGGGTGTCCATGGGCTCATCTCGAATCGTTGTCAGGAGCGGGCAAATTCATTGGTGACTGAATGTCCTGGGTAGGTACTGCAGAAGCCGGCCACGCATCCTGATCCCCATAGGCTCGCGAGTAAGGAACAACCAAAGCAGTCCAAAGGCATAAACGGCGCCGCCTGTGACAACCTGGATGATCAGCAGGCTGAGGTCAGGCGTTGGAGAGAACCATCTGAAAAGCATGAGCACAAGGGTTAAAGGCACGCACATTGCGAGCGGGGGTAGATACGTCTGGGCGAATGCCTGCATCAGAGACATCTTCAAGATCTTGCATAGATGTGGCGCGATGACAAACAGGCCAGTAAAGATCATGGGAATCGCCGCGCCCAGCGCCACACCCACAATTCCCAGGCGATGTACGAGGAGTACACTGATGGTTAAACTTGCCACGCCTTCAATGGGGTACACTTTTGCCAGCCAGGCGTGCTGGTTGATCCCATACAGAATCCGGGTAGAAGTTGCCTGAGAAAACCACAGAGCCGCCGGAATCGTCAGTAAAACCAGAATGACGTAGCTCTTGGCGACATATTGGGGGCCCATCCACAATGCAATGATGGGCTTGCCCATGATAATAAGCAAGGCTGCAAAGGGAAAGGAAATGAACGTACAGATGCGATTACCTTCCACGAAGAGCTTGCGCATGCGAGTTTCGTCGTTCGTGGCGTGCAGGTGACTGGCCATCGGAATGAAGATGAAGGCAAGATTGCGCACAATTCGTCCGATATATTCCGATAATTTGTCTCCGATGGAATAGAATGTGATTGCCGCGGGTGAAATGAAAATCCCCGTGACGATGTTTTCTGCTCCACCGCGGAGGATGCCGGATAATGTGACGACAAAACTGTTTAGACTATAATTGGCGACCAACCGGAATGTCCGGCGATCGATAAACCTTAACCCCCAATGAAGCTTCTGAATGCGCATCACGACGATGATGCAAAAAATGTTATAGAGCACCATGTTGATTCCGCAGGTAATCAGGGCTACGGTCAGCAAACCCAGCCCGCGGTCCAGGAAGAAGATCACGAGTCCCGCACGAAGTAATGTGCAGAAAATTTCAAAGGGACTCATCAGATAAAATTTCTGCAATCCCTCCAAAATTCCACTGAAGACGCTGAGCGGGAAATTAATGGCCAGTGCTGTTCCTGAGATGATGAACAGAAGCTGAGCGTCACGCAGGAACGAAGGGGAGATTTTGAAGAAGGTGTCGACGTAAGCTGAGCCGAGCAAGGTCAACCCGAATACCAGGGAGCCGAGGACGAGGTATGAAAAGAAGCAGGTGTTCACCACGCGGCAGAGGTCTTCCTCATTTCCGGTGGCCTTGAAGTTGGCGACATATCGAACGACTGAGGATCGAACACCCAGGCTCAAAAGCCCATAGTAGCTGGTGGCTGAGATGATGAGGTAGTAGAGTCCGTAGGCACTATCTCCGAGATGGTGGAGGACAAACGGTGCCAGCAAAAACCCCACAATACTGGTGGTGATCAACGACAACCAGTTCGCAACAGCGTTTTTTGCGGTTAACTTTCTGAGGTTCATTCGGTGTTTGACAATAATCCCCGTTGATTGTTCAGGCCCTGAATGGTTGCAGGAGTTTCGGGCCGACGCCTGCCGGTGAGCTGTCCTGGCATTGCTTTATCGCAAGACATCTGTTCATGAGAGTTTATAAAACTCGGCGATTGCTTTTATAGCGGCGTCCTGATGTTCCTCCCGCAGTTCGGGATAAATCGGCAGGGCGAGAGTTTCCTTGCTGGCAGCCTCAGCTTGGGGAAAATCACCCTCATGATAGTTTAGATCGGCAAAAGCCGGCTGAAGGTGGAGAGGAGACGGATAGTAAATTTCGCTTGGAATGCCTCGCGAACTCAGGAAGTCTCGGAGTTCGTCACGCCGAGGGCAGCGAATGACAAACTGATTGTAGACATGAGTGCGGTCGGGCGGTGCGGACGGCAGGGTAATTTCCTCGAGCCGGTAATGAGCAAAAAGTTTTTGGTAGCGCGAGGCCGCCTCCCTCCGCCGCTCGGTCCATTCACTTAAATGGCGCAGCTTCACGCGGAGAATCGCAGCCTGGAGTGCGTCCAGACGGCTGTTCGTCCCAAGGAATTCGTAGCGGTACTTTTCACGGCTGCCATGGACGCGAAGCTGGCGCAAACGGCTGGCAAGGTCCCTATCCTGGGTTGTGATCATGCCACCGTCGCCCGCGCCCCCCAGATTCTTGGAAGGGAAAAAACTGAAACAGCCCAGGATCCCGAAGCTGCCGACTCTTTTGCCCTTGTATTCAGCGCCGATGGCCTGAGCGGCATCTTCGATGACGGCCAGGCGATGCCTTCTTGCCACTTCCAGAATGGGGTTGAGATCAGCAGGCAGCCCGAAGAGATGAACGGGAATCACGGCCCGCGTTCTCCGCGTGACGGCCGGTTCGATTTGTGCGGGATCAATGTTGAAGGTCGCCGGATCGATATCCACAAAAACCGGACGAGCCCCCTGCCGGGCGATCGCTCCCGCTGTTGCCACAAAAGTGTAAGGTGTGGTGATGACCTCGTCTCCTTGACCAATGCCTATGACTTGAAGTCCGAGTTCCAGCGCCGCCGTCCCTGAAGCGCACCCCACTGCTTCCCGGACTCCGATCCAGGCAGCCATTTCCTGCTCCAACGCCTGAACCTCTTCTCCCAGAATGAATTGCTGGCTCTCCATCACGCGGGTGATCGCTGCGATTGTCTCGTCGCGGATGGATGCGAACTGGGCCTTCAGATCCAGAAAGGGAAAATGAATTGGACGTTCTGTAGACTTTATTTTCGCTTCCACTTAGGTTGGCGCCATATCCCTGACGTTCGAAAGGTCCAGGCTGTTGGAAACTCGATGCGGTTCGTTCGCCCCAAATCAGTCTCTTTCATAACGCAAGAGCACCTGTTTTCGGAATATCGCATCCCCTTGAAGGGGAACTCCAAGAAGCCTATTCGCCTTTGTTCAGTTTACCTTGGCTCGCAGCGGGATGTCACGTAACGCTCTTCATCAAAACTGTATCGGATTCCCGGCGGGCGATCCCGGAAGGGTCTCTTAACCTCTGCAGGTTACTGTTAGGAGGAAAAACAGGCGCGAAAGTCGAGGTGAAGATTCAACCCGGATTTGAGGCGGTGAAAAGTGTGATATTTTGTCATTTAAAGCGTTTCTTGCTTTTCATCTGCTGTTAACGCCAGGGGATGTGACCAATGGGGTGTTGACTCTGACTTATGTTTTATTCATGGTCCTTTGTCCTGCTTTTGCTTTTTGCGGCGGTCATCGCCGGATTTTTCGGGGCCTTGCTGGGGGTCGGCGGAGGAATCTTTATTGTTCCTGTCATGGTCCTAATGTTCCATCTCCCTATGAAGATCGCGGTGGCTGCAAGTCTTGTATCCGTCATTGCCACCTCCAACGCCGGAGGCTCATCCTACGTCGATCAACACATCACCAATTTGCGCCTGGGAATGTTCCTTGAAGTTGCCACCACGATTGGCGCGCTTTCAGGGAGCGTTTTGGCTCTCTATCTGAAAGATTGGCTGATGTTGCTGATTTTCGCTATCATGCTGGCCTATATGGGCTATGCAGCTTTTGCGACGCGCAATGTGGACGATGAACGCATCGCAGCGGGCGATTTTGCGCGTGCCAGACAGGATCGCCTCTCTGCATATTTGAATCTGCATGGCAGTTATTACGATGAGGCTGCTAACCGAGTCGTCAATTATGTGGTCACTGGCGCGCCCATGGGCCTGGGCGTCGCCTATTTGGCCGGCGTGGCTTCAGGTTTGTTGGGGGTGGGGGGCGGAGTTTTGAAAGTTTCCGCTATGAATGCCTATATGAACGTGCCCATGAAAGTTGCGGTAGGAACCAGCAAGCTCATGATTGGCGTCACTGCTGCCGTGGGATCGATTCTCTTTTTTATGGCGGGACTGATTCATTTCTATGTCGTGGCACCTGTGGCGCTAGGCACCACGCTGGGCGCAACCGTGGGAACCCTGGTGATGAATCGGCTTCACAGCGCGTCTTTGAAGTGGCTGTTTGCCATCCTGATCGCCTACCTGGCGTACGGCATGCTGGCGAAAGCGGTGAATATTCAGTTTCATCTTCACTGGCCTGTCCTGGCGTGAGGTTTCGGAATGCCGCAAGAGAAAACCTCCAGCCCGTTTATCCCGAAAATCAGCAAAGCTGAGCAGAAAATCTATGCGGACGTTTATGACGTGCTGCTGGGAGGCATGCTGCTCAGCACCGTGCTCTTTGCGGCAGGCGTCGTGCTTGCCTTGATTCACCCGCATTACATTCCCCTGACCCATGATTATGTGGAGCGGAATTATCATTTCTCACAAGTGGTGCATGGTCTTCTGGCCTTGCGGCCCGGGCCGATCATGTTGATTGCAACCCTTTTACTGATTCTCACCCCGGTTTCCCGTGTTCTGATTTCGATCTACGCTTTTTATGCGAGCCGGGATTACAAATATGTCGTTGTCACCGGTTTGGTTTTCCTTGTCATCGTGCTGACGGTCGTGCTGGGTTCGCTGGGCCTGCAATAAGCGTGCTAATCCTGTGTGATGCGACGGATCTTTGCTCCCACCCGCAGGAGTTTCTCTTCGATTCGTTCATATCCCCGATCAATGTGATAGACCCGGTCAATCACCGTCTCACCGGAGGCGGCAAGGCCGGCCAGCACCAGCGAGGCGCTGGCGCGAAGGTCGGAGGCCTGTACGGGCGCGCCGCTCAAACGAGTTTTGCCGCGCACCACCGCGCGCCGACCTTCCACAACAATATCCGCGCCCATACGCATGAGTTCTAGAGCATGAAGATAGCGGTTTTCAAAAATTGTCTCGGTAATCACCGAGGAACCTTCCGCCTGGGTTGCCAGTGCCATATATTGCGCCTGCATATCGGTGGGAAAGCCCGGGTACTCCTGCGTCGTAACATCCGCGGCGCGAAGCTCCGCTGGTCCTTGAGCTCTCAGTTCGTGGTCTCCACAAGGCTCAATTTCAACCCCCAATTCTTCCAGCTTGGCGATGATGGCGTTCAGATGTTGAGACTCAACTCGCTCGAGAATCAGGTTTCCACCGGTAATCCCGGCTGCGGCTAGGAAGGTGCCGGCCTCAATGCGATCAGGAATAATGGTGTGCTCAGCGCCGTGCAAGGAACCGACACCACGAATGCGGATGCGAGGTGTACCCTCGCCCTCGATCTCAGCTCCCATCTTCCGAAGGAGATTCGCCAGGTCCTGCACTTCTGGTTCACGGGCGGCGTTTTCAAGCACCGTTTCACCTTCGGCCAGTGTCGCAGCCATCATCAGATTTTCCGTACCCGTCACGGAAATGGTGTCGAAATAGAACGTCGCTCCCTTCAACCGTTCGGCCCGTGCCTGGATGTAGCCGTGATCAAGCGTGATGGTCGCCCCCAATTTTTCCAGGCCTTTCAGATGTAAATTCACCGGCCGCGCGCCGATGGCGCAGCCACCGGGCAACGAAACACGGGCTTCGCCGAATCGGGCCAGAAGCGGCCCGAGCACCAAAACCGAAGCGCGCATCTGCTTGACGAGGTCATAAGGGGCTTCCGGGTTGATCAATCGTCGGGCGTGAATCTCGAGTGTATTGCCGAAGTCGTCGTGGGTAATCGAAGAGTCCACGCCCAGATCCTCCAGCAGGCTCCGTAACGTCGCAATATCGCGGACTCGCGGGACGTTGTGCAGCACAACGCCTTGATCCGTCAATAATGCGGCGGCCATCGCCGGCAACGCGGCATTCTTAGCCCCGCTGATCACCACCCGGCCTTCCAGAGGGGTTCCGCCTTGAATGACAAATTTGTCCATGCGTCGAAACCGATTTTGTTCAACAGATCAGTGGAACGGGCTCTCTACCTGCCATTCCGGAGTCTTTGCCTGTCATCCGAAACGGAGCGAAGGATTATAGCATTACACTTATCGTATCCTTCATGGAGCGTCCCTGCCGTTGTGATGTCAAACAGATTCGGCGATTCATCATCGCCTTCGATTTCTCAGAATAAAGGGTGGCTGGTGTTTTCAGCAATTCAACGTTGCTGCGCTTCGCGCAAGAGGGCCGCGACGTTAACCCCACTCTGGATCAGATGCATGGCCTGACGCTTGGAAACGCCTTTCACGAGCATCAAGGCGGCCACAGGCAATTGGTTATCTGCCTCTTTGATGACGCGGGACGCCCGGGCGACGCTCACACCTGTGGCTTTCATCAAAATGCCTTCAGCACGTCTTCTAAGCTTGGCGTTGTTAAGCCGCATATGGATCATCCAGTTGGAAAAGACTTTGCCCAGGCGCACCATGGTTGCGGTTGAAAGCATGTTGAGCACCAGTTTCTGAGCCGTTCCCGCTTTCATGCGGGTGGAGCCGGCAATCACTTCCGGACCCACAATCAGCGCAATGGCCACGTCGGCCATGCGGTTCATGGGTGCATCCGGATTGCAAGTTAAGGCGATGGTTTTGGCCCGCACCCGCCGGGCATACTTCAACCCTGCTAAAGTGTAGGGCGTTCGGCCGCTGGCGGAGATACCTACCAGCACATCGCGTCTGGTGAACTTAATGCGCTTCAGATCGCGTACAGCAAGTTGGGAATCATCTTCAGCGCGCTCGACAGGCTTGAGCATCGCTCGCGGGCCCCCGGCCAGGATGCCGATCACTTGATCGGTGCCGAAAGTCGGAACGCACTCCGCCGCATCCAGCACGCCCAGTCGCCCGCTGGTACCCGCGCCCAGATACACTAGGCGTCCTCCCTCTGCAAGCGCAGGGACGATGATTTCAATGGCGCGTGTTATGTGCGGAATGGCGCGCGCTACGGCAGGGGCAATCTTCCGGTCCTCGCGGTTAATGATGCGGAGAATTTCTGGAGTGGATTTGGTGTCCAGCGCGACTGAGGCTGGATTTTCCTGCTCGGTGATTTGCAGGCATGGCCTTTTCTTTTGCTTCCGCAACCCACAGCATCCTTTTCGACAGGTTCAATGTATATGACCGATGGGCAATCCGCAGCCGCTTTTCGAATCACAATCCTTGGAGGTTACTTCGAAAAAGTCTCCCAGCCCCGCTTGGAGAAATCCCAATAAATCGCGTATCCGCAAATCGCAGCGACAACCAGATAAACCCAGCCCAGCCAGACGGGACCGAGCACAAGCTTCCCAATACCAAACATCGCGAGATACACCATCAGCGATCCCAGGATCCAATCCAGGAAATTATACCAACCGTCATGGGTGGGGATAATGTCCGGGCTTTTGGCGGCGATGCGTTTCCAACCGGCCGCGCCCGGCCGTGTGCGGCGATAAAAGTTCACCAGGGTTTCTTCAGAAACCGGGCGCGTAAGATAGGTGGCTGCGAGCCAGACGACAGTCGTCACAGCTACCGTGATCAGGATGGATTCAGCAAACCCATGGGCAGTCGCGTCGCTAAGATGGAAGCCGAGGTGAAGCACCACGGTTGTGACCAGCGCCGAACCCATGGCAAAGACCTCCGACCAGGCGTTGATGCGCCACCAGTACCAGCGCAGCATGTAAACCGTGCCGGTGCCTGCGCCGATCGCCAACAGCAGTTCCCAGGCGCCAGCCACGGAGGTCATTGCCAGCGAAACTGCTGCACCCAGAACGGCGAGGCCCGCTGTGGCAGCTTTGGAAACGAAGACATAATGCTGCTCACTCCGATCCTTCACCATAAACCGCCGGTAAAGATCAGTCACGAAGTAAGACGACCCCCAATTCAATTGGGTCGCCACCGTGGACATATATGCCGCCGCAAAGGCTGCCAGCATCAACCCGCCTAGCGCTTCGGGCAGATAGTCCACCCAGACTTTGATATACCCAATTTCGGGATCTTTCAGGTGCGGGTAGAGCACCACGGAAGCGAGCGCTGTCAGTATCCAAGGCCAGGGCCGTATGGCGTACTGGGCGATGTTGAACCAGAGTGTAGCCCACAGAGAGTGCTTCTCATCTTTGGCAGAAAAAATCCGCTGGGCGATAAAGCCGCCGCCGCCTGGATCAGCGCCGGGATACCAGTTGGCCCACCAGTTGATAGCCACGTAGACGAAGAAGGTGATAAAGGGCATCCAGGGCGAATTGAGATGCGGAATGAAATCCAGAATAGATCCTGTGCCGCCTCCATGCATCGCTCTCCTGTGCGCGTCCACCACTGCAAGTTTGCTTAACAGGCCTGTCATTCCTCCCACGGCTCGCACCCCGTAGTAGGCGAGAACCACAACCATCGTCATCTTAAGAATGAACTGGAAAAAATCTGTCCAGAGAACGCCCCAAAGCCCGGAGAGGGTAGTATAGAGGCCGGTGAAAGCAATGATGGCGAAAATAATGACAATCGCCCAGAATTCCGTAACCCCCAGCACCGTCATCAGAATCTTTTCCATGGCCAGATTCACCCAGCCCAGGATCAGACAGTTCATCAGGATGCCAAAGTAAACGGCGCGGAATCCACGAAGAAATGCTGCGGGCTTGCCGGAATAGCGCAACTCGACGAATTGGGCGTCCGTGACGATCTCCGCCCGCCGCCAGAGACGGGCAAAGAAAAAAACCGTCATCATGCCACTAAAGAGCAAACCCCACCAGAGCCAATTGCCTGCAATCCCTTGCGTGGCAACGAGCCCGGTGACGGCCAAGGGAGTATCCGCGGCAAAAGTGGCGGCAACCATCGAAGTGCCCGCCAGCCACCAACTGACGTTCCGACCGGAGACGAAATAATCATCCGTGCTCCCAGTGCCCTTTCGGCGGTAATACAACCCGATCAACAGGTTGAATAAAAAATAGGCAGCGACAACAAGCCATCCGGCGGCTGTGATCTTCATTCAAGCTCCTTGCTTCCCTGATTCCTGGGCGGCATTGGGTCGTTTTTGATACGAAGATCTTATCTGCAGTTGTTTCAACACATTTCCCCAAATCGTGTTCTCGAGGAGCGAACGATCTCCGGTTTGAATGCGGGCCATGCGCCCTTACCGTTACTCGCTTGGTGCACCCGAAACAGACGTAAACAATTCCCACCTCGGAATTCAGGTTGACTCACGAAGTGCGCCAGTATATACCAAACGCTTCGCGCCTCGGAAGCGAAAAGCGGCTCAACCATCTCTTTCGAGGCGAGGCAGATGCCTTGCCCATCAAGGTCGGTCTCAAGGCGCGGATGAGCCCCCATCAAGGAAAGGAACCAAGATGATGATACGAAAAGGTCTTCCCACACTCGCCATTCTCGCAGTGTTCATGTTGTTCGCTGCGCAGGGGGGCAGCGGACAACCGTTGCAAAACAGCAGGGAGTCCGCGGCGCGGGCAAATGAAGCTGCTAAATCCCTCGCTTCGATTGCTCCCCTGGTTGAAGACGCGATCGGAAAGAATGACTGTCCGGGCGCAGTAGTGCTGGTGGGACATGATGGCCGTATCGTTTATCGCCGCGCCTTTGGCTTCCGAACTCATATTCCTCACGACGCGCCCATGACGGTGGATACGCTTTTCGATATGGCCTCGCTGACGAAGGTGATTGCCACGACGCCCGCCGTGATGCAATTGTTCGAGGAAGGCAAAATCCGCCTCGATGATCCGGTCGCCGACTACTGGCCCGAATTCGGAGAAAATGGAAAAGAATCCATCACGGTACGCGAGTTGTTGACGCACTATTCGGGTTTGCCTCCTGATCTGCCGCTCGAACAGCCATGGCAAGGTTATGACACGGCCATGAAGCTGATCATCCAGACCCCGCCGATGGTCCCTCCGGGAACGCGCTTTATTTACAGCGATATTAACTTTGAAACGCTCGGAGAATTGGTTCATCGCATTTCGGGCGAGCCGCTGAACGTCTATTGCGAGCGACACATCTTCAAGCCGCTGGGCATGCACCACACGTTATTTCTGCCTCCGGTTTCAATGCACCAGAATCAGGCGCCCACGCAGCCGCCCGATCAGAAGAATGAGATGATCCCCTGGTATCAGGTGAACGATCCCACGTCTTATCGAATGGGTGGCGTTGCTGGCCATGCCGGGCTCTTTTCCACGGCCGACGATCTGGCTATTTATGCCCAGATGATCCTCAATGGCGGTGTCTATCACGGGACACGAATCTTGAGTCCGTTGACAGTGCTGAAAATGACCACACCGCAGACACCTCCCGAAAATATGGCTGTTCGCGGGCTCGGTTGGGATATCGATACCGCTTTTGCGTCGAACCGTGGGGAGCTCTTCCCGGTGGGATCATTTGGCCACACGGGTTTCACAGGAACTTCCATTTGGATCGATCCCTTTTCTGACACCTACGTGATTATCCTTACGAATTCGGTCCATCCCGGTGCACACGGAAACGTCATTCCTTTGCGCGCCAAGATTGCCAGCGTCGTGGCGGCAGCTTACGGGAGACTGCCTAAGGAGGAAGAACTGACGCGCAGACTCGCGCTTACAGGCTACTATGAGCTGCTCTATGGTTATCGCGCGCCGCGCTTGCGGAACGATCAGGTCCGAACGGGCCTCGATGAGCTCGAGGCAGAATACTTCAAGCCGCTTCAGGATAAACATGTGGGTCTGGTCACCAATCAAAGCGGGCGCGACCCAAACGGGCAGCGGACCATTGATGTTTTAGACCATGCTCCCGGCGTGAAACTGATCGCAATCTTCACCCCCGAACATGGCCTCTACGGGACGGCAGAGGGGAATGTGGCCTCGGGCCGTGATCCGGCAACCGGACTGCCGGTTTACAGCCTTTATGGAGCAACCCGTCGTCCCACCCCTGAAATGCTGAACGGCATTGATGCGCTGGTTTACGATATTCAAGACGCGGGCGTACGCTTCTATACTTTCATCACGACGCTTGGCTACGTACTTGAGGCTGGAGCGCAGCATCACATTCCCGTCTACGTGCTGGACCGCCCGGATCCGATCGATGGTTACACCGTCCAGGGGCCGATTCTGGATCGTGATCTTCTTTCCTTTGTCGGATATTTCCCTTTGCCAGTGCGATACGGCATGACACTGGGTGAATTAGCGAGGATGTTCAATACTGAAAATCATATTGGCGCAGACTTGCATGTGATCGAAATGCAAGGCTGGCGGCGCACCGACTGGTTTGATGAAACGGGAATTACTTGGGTGAATCCTTCCCCCAATCTCCGCAATCTGACGGAAGCCATTCTCTATCCCGGCTTGGGCATGATTGAAGGTGCCAATATCAGCGTGGGACGCGGGACGGATACTCCGTTTGAGGTGCTTGGCGCGCCCTGGATTGACGCCAGAAAGTTAGCCGGGTATCTGAATGCCCGCCGGATTCAAGGGGTACGATTTATTCCACTCGATTTCACTCCCACGGATGCCAAGTTTAAGGGCCAGTTATGCCATGGGATCAGCATTCAAATGCTGGACCGCCGGGCGCTGGATTCGCCGGAATTGGGCGTGGAGCTTGCCTCGGCACTCTACCACCTTTTCCCCAAAAACTTTAAGCTGGATTCCACCTTACATTTGATGGGTTCGCGGGAAGTGATTGATGCCATCAAGAAGGGTGAAGACCCACGCCACATTGCACTGCGTTGGGAGACCGAATACGATCCATTCCTCAAAATGCGCGCAAAATATCTGCTGTATTGAAAAGCAACTTTCATGAACCCTGGCATTGAGTCGTTTACATACTCTTGCTTTTCGCCTCTTCTTCCCAATGAAGACAAGGCATCCTGTAGAGTTGGAGGGGAGAAGGCGAGTCGTCATGATAAGTGAAGTCGTTTTGCATGATGGCCCAATAAATCGAACAGGAGGAATGATGAGCGGACGCGATCTTTCGGTATCGGAGTTTAATCATGAAGTTGAACCCCGGCTGTGCGACCGGGATATACCGATGTTTGGAAGCTGGCGTTTAATGTTTGTTAGACGAGCTCGTGGTATTGTTTTCGATCTTGTTCCTAAGGCAGGAAAGCGCTAGTATTTTGTTCGGAGGCTGGGGGGAACTGGAACAGAGTGGTCTTCCTGCCTCGCTGAAGCCCCCTGCGTTTTTGACTTCCGGCTGGAAATTGAAGCCTCGTCTGGCGTTTTCCTGATGAAAAGGATTAAGGATTGAACCTGTGACAGGTGTGATGGTCAGACTTGACAGGCAAGGCTAAAGGGGTAGTCGAACAAATATCCACGTTAGGCAACAGTAAATCTTTTGGGCAGGCTCATATGAAAAAGAACTGGACTTCAAGACTTTCCCGGCTCATTGTGGTGATCCTTGTGTTCACAGCAATGGACTTTACTGGCTTTGGACCCGGTCCACTCCGCGCCGCGCCGCGAAAGAAGAGGGACAAGAAGGAAACCGTCTCTGCAAACGACCCTACCGCCAAGCTTTATAAACTCCTGGATGAGTCTTTCGGAGGTAAACTCGATCTTTACCTGCTGGCGGATATTTACTCAGATCCCTCAAACCCGGGCCAGGAATATCAACGGGTTGTTCGTGTTGTCTACAACAAAGACCTCTTCTTTGGACGCTTCACGATTCACGTGCGGAGCGTAGGCAAGATGGATCCAGCCCAACTTGCCACGTATAGTCCTCAGGCGGTTTTTAACTTTGGCGGGCGGGACACGCAGGAATTTGAAAAGATTAATCCGGGTCCGTTCGGAACCACAGGCGACCTGTTTCTTGAAGCGGTGGATGATCGCCCGCTGGCGGCTTCACCCATTACCGACGACGTTCAGCAGGAATACGAAATGCTGATGACTAAATATATCCTTCCGGCTGTCCAGAAACAGGCGGCGGGAAAATGAAATGGGCAGTCTGACAGCCCTTGACTGCATCAACTTCGCGGCGTTTACGGACACGGCAGGATTTCCAGCACAAGCGTGGCCAATGGATGGCCTTTGGCGGAAATTGAAGCCATCGAAGAGATGGTTTGCTGCCTGAGCCCAATGGATAAGGGGCTAGTGATGGTAAGTTCTGAGAGCGTTATTGTCTGCGTACTGCCGCATCAGATCACGATCCTTGAACAGGAGCCACGCTATGAGGCTGGCGGCGGGGGAGCTGGAACGGAGAAGAGCAGATTCTTCACGCCAGAAGGCGGCGACTGATCGGCGCTCCGAATCTGCTGTTTGATCCGCAGGACCTCTTTGAGTTCCGCGATCGATTTCTGTTTTTCTCCGAGAGCACGATAAGTGGCACTGAGCGTCTGGTGGGCTTCCACCATGTCGGGCCACAGCCGGACGGCGCGGGTCAGGTGCTCAAGCGCCGCCTGGTAATCCTTTTCCTGATAGGCAATTCTTCCGGCGAGCGACTGGGTGTAGGGGTCGTTGGGGTCGAGCGCCAGTGCTTTCTCGATGGCCTTTTTGGCCGCGGCGCGATCCGGCGGATAGCTTTCGATATTGGCCAATGCAAGGTTGTAATAGGCCAGCGCATCGCGCGCGCCGAGCGCAATCGCGGTTTGGAGCAATGGCCTGGCTTGTTCGGCCTTTGCCTGTCCCACCAGAATGATGGCGTTGATCAGGTAAACCTGGCTCCACTCCGGCCAGCGCGCTTCAATCTGCGACAGTAGCTTTTGTGATTGCTCGAACTGATGCACCAGTCCGTAAGCAATCGCCTGGGTGAGCAGGATTTGAGGCGAATCGGGGAATTTCCTGACCGCCTGATCGAGCAGACCCAGCAGTTCACGATACTGGCTGTGCTTAATCAGAAACAGCGCAGCTTCAAAATAAAGATCGGCGCGGGTGGGAGACGTTTTCAGGCCCAGCGTCAGATCGCGGGCCGCTTCCTGGGTTTTTCCCATCGCGTCCAGCATCTGCGCCCGAAGCAGATAGTAATCGCCGCGCCGGACCTCAAGGGGCGTGCTGTCAAGTTCTCTCAAAGCCGCTGCAGGGCCGGAAGTGTGGAAGGTGGCGATCGAGAGGTCCAGCCGCGCGCGTGCATCCCGGGGATGCAGGGCAAGCGCACGAGCGAGAAATTTCTGCGCCTCCGCATACTGCCGGTGTTCCAGTAAAGTTCTGCCGCAATCCCGAAGCACTTTGGCGTCCGCCGTTTGAGCGAGAATCTGATTGTAGACGTCAAGGGCTGCCGCTGATTCTCCCTGCGCCAGTTGCGCCTCACCCCAGCGGGCTTTCAGGCTCACGTCCTGCGGGTTCATCTCCAGGTCTCTTTTCAAATGCTCCAGGTAACGCGTCTTTTGTTCCTGAACTGGCAGGCTCAAATAATCAAAGAGGCCGCGCGTGGCCTTGGGCTGTTCCGGAGGTAACTGCTGGAACTGCTTGAGGACCGCAAGGGCCTTCCGCTCTTGGCGCGCGCGTTGCAAAGCGCGACTGTAATGCAGCAAAACCTTGCGGTTCTGCGGGGCCAGTTGTGCAGCGCGGTTGAAAGCCTCGACGGCCTGCTGCGGCTGATTTAACTGCAAATCCACCTGGCCTAACACATCGAGCGCCTGGTAATTTTCCGGCTCGCGCTCCAGGACGAATCTCAGGTCCGCCATTGACTGCGGGTAACGGCCTTCCTGAAAAAGCAGAACGGCGCGGGCGTATCGCGCCGGGGTAAATTCAGGATCAAGCGCGATGGAACGGTTCAGATCTGCGAGGGCATGGTCACGCTCCCGCACCGTTTCGCTGACGCCCAGTTCGTACAACCCGCGCGCATCGCGGGGATGCTGCTGAACATAGGTACGAAGGTCCTGCACCGCTTCGTCAATGCGCGGCGTGCGCGCCAGCGCAAAGGCGTACTCACGACGAACCAGGGCATCATGAGGTTTGAGGCGAAGATACGCCTCAAAGGCGCTCGCCGCATCACCGTAATATCCCAGGGTTTCAGAAACCTGCCCCATCAGTAAGAGCACGTCCGGCCGTCTGGGCGCCAGGCGATGGGCGCGCACCAGCAAGGTGATCGCCTGATCATTGTGGTTGAGCTTGGATTCCACGCGCGCCAGATTGTAAAGCGTATCCACATCATCCGCGCGTTCACGGAGCGCGGCCTCAAACACCCGCTCGGCGCGCTCGTCGTGGCCAGCGTGAAAGGCGGCAAGGCCCAGGTTATAGAGGATGTTGAAGTTCGCGGGTTCCTGATCGAGGGCGCGCGTCAGGGCCTGCTCCGCCTGCGGGTATTGTTTCCATCCCGCCTCAACCATTCCTACCGAAAAGGTCACTCGCGGGTCGCCCTGGCCCTGCTGCTCCACCCTGCCCAGCAGATTTTCCGCCTCGGCGGTTTTCCCCTCTGCATGGAGCGCCCTGGCTTCGAGCAGTTCGATGGAAGGTTCGCGCCTCATCTCTTCCGGCAGCGCATCGAGATAGCGCAGCGCTGACTTCCCCTGACCCTGATTGACGCTGATGGCTGCCAACTGGAGATTGGCGTTGGGATGGCGCGGATCGAGCGCCAGGACGCGGAGGTAGGCTTCTCGCGCCTGGGCGACATTGCCCATGGCGAGATCATGATTGCCAAGATTGTTCAGGAGGGAGGCAGAATGCGGATCAAGACGCAGCGCCTGGGCGTAGTATGTTTCCGCCTCCTGATATCGCTTCTCCGCGTCCAGCACCACGCCGAGCATCCCCAGCGCGTGCGGATCGCGGGGATAAGTCCTTAATGCTGCGCGCAACGCCGCTTCCGCGCTGGCATAATCGCCGCGCTGGAAGTCAGCGTTCACCTGCTCATAAACGTGCGCTGGCGCCTGTCCTTGCACCCCTGCAGACTGCAAAATCAGCGCAAGCGCCAAGCCAACGCTTACTGCAACCTTGCCCAAGCGCATGGAAAAGACTTTACCACAGAGAACACAGAGGAAAGACCTCTCTGCTCTCCGTGTCCTCTGTGGTAAGCACTTCGCGATCGAATCACTGTGCCTCACGACAACAATCGTTGCCGCCTCTTATGCGCTCACCACAAATCACCAGTAAAGTTTCGCCGCGATCTGTACTTCTCGTGGAGAATTCGCTTGGCAGGTAATCTGTCCAAACGTTCCGGTATTCACCTGCGCGTCCGGACCGCAAAACTGCACGTGGTTCAAGGCATTGAAGCTCTCCAGACGAAGTTCCAAATGACCGGCTTCACCCAGTTTGCTGATCGGAATCTCCTTGAAAAGGGAAAGCGAAGCATTCTGGGTTCCGGGTGCGCGAACACTGCCAAGGGTTCGCGGCGCCGTTCCAACCGTAAAAGGGGCCGGTTTGACGGCCACCTGCGGGTCAGCGAAATACTGGTTAATCATGCAGGTTTCGTCACAGTTATTCTTTTTGAGGGTACCGATAAGATTAGGCCGCTGCCCACCGTATGTGGGAAGTGGTTGCCCGCCTGACAGACTCAAAGCAATCGGCTGCCCGTCATCAAATCGCCAGAAGCCTTGCGTCTGCCAGCCGCCAAGGACCGCATCGGCCACGCGATTCCAGTGGGCACCCCAATGCTGGCCGTGGCCGAAGGGCAGTTGATAGATGTAGCTGAACGTCAGCACCTGCGGGATGTCATACTCGGAAAGCGACCGTTCAAGCTCCAGGTTGTTGGGATCCTCGAGGGAGGTGAAGCCACCCAGCCACGTGGTATTGCTGCCCTGGACAGAGGAATCATCAATGGACTTTGACCAGGTGTAGTTGCCCAGAAACTCCAGTCCGTGGCTGAATTTCTTTTCCACTCGGAGTTGAAGCGCGTGATAGATGGAGTTGGCCCAGGGGGGATTTGGGCCGCCGAAACCGCTAAACTGTGGGCTCGGCAACATAAGCTGTGTTGCACCAATCGTCGGGCCACAGATGCCGCAGCCTGGCGTGTTGATCAGGCCATAAAATGGGTTGGGAACCTGAGTGTTGAGCGCCGTAATTTGATCTGACGAGGCCTTTTCAACCCACGGGCCAAGGTATTGCAACCCTCCGGCTCCGCCATAATAGAGATGAGTTCCCTTGGTTCCCACGTATTCAGCATCCACCAGCACTCCATGAAATTCATGCTGAAGGCCCAGGCTCCAGGTCTGCGAATAGGGCAACTGGTTCCAATTGCGAACCATACCGGAAACGCCCAAGCCTAGATCCGTCAGCAGCCCCTGGGAGCTCCCGGGTGGTAAAATCAAGCCGTTTGGAAATGGATTACTGAGTCGGCCAAACGGAGTGGCACCGTTGCCCTGGAACGTAGTGAGCCAGGGGGTGGTCTGGAGGAACCCGTCAAATACACCCAGGCCTGTGCCGGAAGCAATATAGTCAGGAACTGCATAGAAGATTCCGTATCCCCCACGCAGCACGGTGTCATGAGGCAGCAGATAAGCCAGGCCGAAACGCGGAGCAAAGCCCTTGGAATAGACATTCACCGGATAGCGAGTGAACCGATTGGCGAAAACCAGGCCGCCCTTGGCAGAGAGAGTGGGAACCGGCAGGCCCGCAGATTTGAAATTGTCAATCGCCGCCTGCGAGAGGGGCGGAATGGATAAGGGCGCCACGGCGTTCGGGTCAAGCCAGTTCTGGCGGTTGTAGCGCTCGGTACGCGGTAGGTAGAGATCGTAGCGAACGCCGAGGTTCAGTGTCAGCTTGCGGGTGGTTTTCCAGTTATCCTGAAGATAACCGGCATATTCGAAATTCTGGGTGCTGACGGCCAGCGGGATTTCATATTGGCCCCACTGGCCCGGACCGCCAATGCCCGTCAGGAACGACGCCATAGCGTCGCCGCCACCTGACCAGGGATGCTCTGAGGTGGTGTTGAAGTCATACGTAAAAACCCCGTCCGGGACGCCCGGCTGCAGGAAGCTATCCTTGTGGACTCGCATTTCGCCGCCAAATTTGAACTCGTGGCGGCCAGCCATTTTGTCCAGAGTGGCCATCAGATCATGAGTCTCAAGAGCATAGTGCAGCACCGACCAGGCCTGGGCGCCGAGAGACTCAGGACCGACGTAGGTGTAGCCGCCATTAATGTAAATGGTAGGCGCAGCGCTGATCCCCGATGTTGCCATGTAGGAAGGCAGGCCCAGGTCTTTAATCGGATCGAAATTAGGGAAGTCTTTGTCCACCCCCAGCGTGTAAGTGGAAAAGCGCGTCCAGCCGTAGGAGCCCGTGAAAAGCAAGGTGGGGCTGATGTTGCGAGTGAAGTTGAGCACGGCCCCCTGGGCGCCTCCGTGGCCCGGTCCCTGAGTGTTGGTATTCAGAGGATTATTCCATGGATTCGCGCCATGATAGTAATTAAAGTCCATGGAGAAGCGGGCACTTAGCATCGAGCGGTCGCTGATCTGGTCATCAAGCTTAATATCGAACTGATTGTTTGAGTTGGCGTTGGTCCCCGTTCCCGCCCAATTGTTGAAGCGGTTATAGGAGGAAGTCCCCACGCCCACATTGGGAAGTGGATAATACTGCATCATCTTGAAGGCTACGGGGTCAATCAGGTTGCCAGGTGTTTGCGACAGCTGGTAGGGTGTGCCGGCGAGGACCGGACTGCCGGGGCTGGTGTAAGTCTTCATGTTGTTAAAAGGAATGAAGGCGGTTCGGTCGGGGCCGCCCTCGCTGGGATTATAGACGCCACTGTAGGGGTCCCATAACTGGCCGTCAGGATTAGAGCACATACCCTGAGCGTTAAAGGTTCCGCCATTATCCCCACAAAGCTCGGAAAAGTCTCCGTTGCGCTCGGCCATGCTCGGAACGCCTGCCGCAAAAGCAGCGAGGGTGCGGGTGCGCGAGCCTTCGTAGTCTCCGAAGAAGAAAAGCTTATTCTTTCTGATGGGCCCACCTAAAGTGAAGCCAAAATCGTTATAACGCAGGGCAGGGATGGCGATTCCATTCCGGTTGTTGAACCAGTTGTTGGCATCCAGCGCCTGATGACGGAAAAACTCATAGACCGAGCCATGAAACTGATTTGTTCCTGACCGCATGATTACATTCACCACTGTATTGCCGCTGAATCCCTTATCTGCACTGAAATTGTTCTGTTCCACTTTGTATTCCTGAACCGCGTCCACTGAGGGAGTGTAGAGCGGGTTCAGAATCTGGGTGTTTTGTTCGGGCGCTGTCACGGTGACCCCGTCGATCAGAATGTCTGCTGTAGCGTTGCGTCCGCCGTTGGAAGTGAAATTGTTAGCCATTTGATTTGGCCCGAACACGCTGGTGGGAGGCGGATTAATGCCGGGTGTAAGGAAAGCCAGGTCAAAGACACTGCGGCCGACCAATGGCAGATCGTTAATGAGATGGCGATCTACCGTCTGTCCGGTGGTGGCATCTTGCGCCTGAAGCAGGGGCGCAGCCCCGGTGATATTTACCGTCTGAGTGGTTGCTCCCACCTTTAATGTCACGTTGATGGTTGCATTCTGGTTCACCACCAGGTTAATCCCTGACTGAGTGTAGGTCTGGAACCCCTGTGCTTCAACTGAGAGCTTATAGGTGCTTGGCGTTAGATTCGGAAATCGATAAATTCCGATGCCGTTCGTGGTGGTTGAAAAGGTGAATCCCTTTTCCATGTCCGTGACTGTTACTTTGGCTCCCGGAATGACGGCACCCGATGGGTCCTGGACGATCCCGGTGACGGAACTGGTGTAAACCTGTGCCTGAACTGGCCTCACGAGAAATCCGGCGAAACAGCAAACTATGGTCAGAAATTGCATCACCAGCCATCGCCTCACACGACCAGCGGTACGGTTCTCTCCTCTCGCATCAATCGTTCGGCCTCTGAAATTCATATACCCTCCTTCCCAAAACGGTTAAGTTGGGTTCAAAAATGTTTTAAATGCTGGAAAACAATATAGCGCGGTGATATTAACTGTCAATAGCAAAGAGAATTTTATATTATTGAACGGCCCTTAATTAAGTGACTGACTTTTTGTGCTAAGTATTGGGCTTTACGAGAGCAAACTAAATCACGCAATGACTTCGTCGATAGCGGTACGATTATGAATCGAAGAAAGTTTCTAGGTGCAGTCTCAGGAGTTTCAGTGGCTGGGGCAGCTTGGCTTGAAGCGCAGGCAGGGCCGCCTGTGAACGATCCGGTCGAAAAAGATACTCCAACGAAAAGTCCGACCATTGCTTTGAATCATCTGGGGTTCCGGCCTCATACGGGACGCAAGGTGCTGGTCGTACGGGTGACGGCCAACGAATCGCCTCGTGAATTTTCGCTGCGCGATGTGGTGCCACCGTTCCATTTCACACGGCCGCTGACGCTTCATAATGGAGATCTCGGTCCGTGTTTTACAGCGGATTTCACCGATCTCGACCGCAGCGGAATTTATCAGATCAGCGTCGGCAATGAGCGCTCTGTCCCCTTTTTCATTCGGGAAGATGTCTGGCGGCGCACGCTACCGAAAGCGGTAGGCTATTATCGTTACCAGCGCTGTGGCGTGGACGTGCCCGGCGTTCATTCAATCTGCCATTTGGATGACGCACGCCGGCGCGACAATGGCGAGCACGTGAATGTGATTGGCGGCTGGCACGATGCCGGAGACCTTCGCAAATGGATGGATCCCACGATGCTCAATGCCATCGCGTTGCTGAACCTGGTGCGCAACATTCCGGACCCTCAGCCCGGTGACCCCACGCATGAGCAAATCCTGGATGAGGTGCGGCACGGCAACCGCTACTTTCTGAAGATGCAGGATGCGGACGGCCGCGTGTGGCACGATGCGGCGGGCGGAGTGAATGGAGACAATAGCGACAATCACTGGACCGACAACATTGTAGGCACGGCGGACGATCGCTACATCAACACCAGCAAGCTCGAGCGGATCGCTGCCATGTTTGCCGCGCTTCAGGCTCTGGTAAGCCAGTTTTACGCCCCCTCCGATCCAGCTTACGCCGATCTATGCCTTCGCGCCGGAGTTCGCGCCTGGAATGGATCGAAGCGTAAGGGTTCTACGCTCGATACTGCGTGGTGGACTCTGGCGGCTTGCGAGCTTTATCGCGCCACTCATCAGGAAAACTACCGGCAGGAGGCCTTTGAGATGGGCCGGGTGCTGATGGCCCGCCAGGCGACGAGTTACCTGGCCGGTCAGAAGCAGATTCGCGGGTATTGGACAGAGGACCCACACGCATCCGAAGGGATCACTGCCGGCAAGCCTGCGCCTGCTCCTTATTTCAATGTGGTCTATCCTGCGATGCCGGCGCTGGCTCTTCTGGAGTTGGCGGAACTCTTTCCGGATGCCGAGGATTGCTCCAAGTGGAAGGACGCCGTGCGGATGCATCTGGATGAATATGCCATTCCGATGGCCGAGCGCAATGCGTATCATATTATTCCATCCGGCCTGTTTCTGGGTCAGCCGACGCCGGAAACTTACCGCCCCCTGGGGGGTGAGCTTACCTATCGATATTTCATGCCCGTCCGCAAACAATTCTGGTGGCAAGGTATTAACTCTCATTTGGGCAACTATGCCTTGCTCGCCGCCCGTTTTGCAGTCATGGAACAGAGGCGGTCTGGGAGAGAAAAACCGTATGTGGATCTGGCCTACCGCCAGCTTGAGTGGATTATGGGAGCCAATCCTTTTGGCGCCACTTTAATGACCGGCGAAGGCATGCGCAACCCTTATCCACACTCGCGCTTTGTGGGCCTCATACCCGGCGGCATTATGAATGGGATCGCCGGAAACGCACAGGACGAGCCGGTATTGGATGAGGCTTATGCGATTGACTGGCGGACGAACGAGTATTGGAGCCCGCACGTGGCCTATTATCTCTGGGCAGTCTCAACCCTGGAATGCGTTTCCTGATTTTCAAACATCAGCGCCGTTCAGGAAACCAAGCTCGCCAGAACCGTGACTATCTTGCAGTATCAATCACCGATTTCGGGGGGAGAAGATTGCTAGTCTCGTGAATCGCGCCCTTTGAATCCAAGTCTGCCCTATAGGCCTGTTCTGCGTGGCGCAGATCATTCCCGAAAAGGCAAATATCACGACTGTGCGCACCGCTGACTTCGAGAAAAGTCTTGCTCCCCGGCTGCGCCATGGAGTTGCGAATTACAGCTCCATCCACATTCCGTAGCCTTATCGCGGGAGCATCAGGCTGAGACGGAGCCTGCCGCCCTGAGAATCCGTCAATTTGAAGACCCTGGACATCTTCGAAGGAAAGCGCGCTTCGCCACTTTTTCAGTTCGGGCCTATCCCAGTTCACTTCGAGATCTCTCAGCTTTAGATTCTTTGCCCAGCGGATTTTCATCGCATCGACAGACTGATCGTAAGGCGCCGCAGGGTTGGTGGAGAGAAAGAGCCGGACGTTTTCCAGACTCATGTCCTCCAGCCAGCTATCCGGGTGGCCATTGACAAAGCACGTGCCTTGGCCGTGGGCGACGATATCGGAGAGAATGACATTGCGGATCGACCCGGCAAGGCGTTCATGATCGCGGTGGATGCCGTCGACTTCGCTTCGGCGTTTGATGTTGAAATGGATCGGGTCACCGTCACCCCACCAGAACCAGTCGAAACGCCGGGTCTGAATAGAGATATTCGAAATCACGACGTCGCTGACGTAGCCGCCGTCAAAGACCATAAAAGCGATTCCGCGGTTGGAATCGGTAATCACACAATTGCTGATGGTCACGTTGCGCACCGCCAATTGATTTCCGTCACAGAACTTGATGGCGCTCGAGGCGGAGGATAAGCGGCAATTGGTAATGGTGATGTTTTCGCAAGGTCGCACGGGTCCCCAGACGTCGCTCGAATAGAAAACGATGGCGTCATCGCCAGTGACGATCGTGCTGTTCATGATCCGAACGTCTTTGCAGCCGTCGGGATCAATTCCGTCAGCCCAGACGCCTTCCTTCAGGCTCGTGTGGATGTAGACGCCGTCGATCACAAGCCTTTCGCACGCATAGGGGTTCAGGGTCCAGCTGGGCGAATGAAGGATGGAAAGGCCCGCGATCCGAACGTCGCAGCAGCGGACGAGCAGGATCATTCTGGGGTAAAGCTTACGATGAGGGAAGCCTTTGGGAAACGCGCGCATGAGCGGCTTGCCGAGAGCCTGCATCGCAAGCTTATTGGGGCGGATGTAAGCGTCGTCAAGTGTATCCAGTTGCCAGATGTATTCGCTCTGTCCATCCACCGTGCCGCGCCCCTCGATGGTAATATCCTGCAGGTCTTCGCCGTAGATGAGCGCTCCTTTCTCGTAGGACGCCGGGTCGGTGCAAGCGAAGAGCGTTGCCCCAGCCTCAAGGTAAAGCCGCACGTGGCTGCGCAGGTGGAGAGTCCCCGAAGTATATTCGCCCGGCGGAAGATAGACAGTTCCACCTCCCCGGGCGGCGCATTCGTTAATGGCCTTCTGAATAGCGGGTGTGGCGTTCTGACCTTTGGCGCCTGTGGCCCCGTATTCTCTGATGTTGAGCCACACCTGTCCTTGTCGCAGAACATCGCGAGGCCCCTCGACAGCTCGTTCTTCCATGGCAAGTCCCTCTGAAAAAGCAGATGCGTTCGCGTTTTTACCAGGGGGAAACTAGTGTCTTGTCCCGTTTAATGATTCACAGCCGGGCCAAATCACCACCCCTTTGCCCTTCCTCGGAGAGGAGGGGACTTCCCCTCCTTGATTAAGAGGGGTAGGGGGTGGTTGTTGTAAAGAATTGGCCGGGAGAGGACACTAGCTGGGTACTCCGCTTTTTCCGGCGGCAATCATTTTTGACGCCAGGCCGCCGGGTTGGGCGAGCGCCGTAATATCCCGATTCAACAGCGCGGCGGCGGCTGTCCAGATTGACCAGTTAAACCAATAATCCCAGCCGTAATTCACTTCGCCGGTATCGCCGCCGGCGCTGCAACAATTGGTGCCATCCCACATGTAGCCCCATTGGCAGTAGCTCAGTTCCAGATTTCTGTGCAGAAGGTCCAGGCCAAAGTCACGATGGCCTTCATAAATCGCCAGGATTGCGTTCCAGATCACCTGGTGATTGGTGTAGATGTATTCTCCTGTCAGATAGCCGGTATCGTTTTGCTTCCAGAGGGTTCCGTCCGGGTTGGAATAAAGAGGCGGCATGCCCAATTTGCTGATCTTGCAAACCTTGTCGCGGAGCGTAACGATCATTTTTTCGATATTCTCCGGCGGGAAAACGCCCGGCACGCCGCAGAATCGCGCGAAGTACTGACCATTCAGGGAGGGTGTGAAAAGAGCATCCAACTTTTTGCCGGTCTTTAGGTCAAGGTAGACAAGATAATGGTCGTCCTTCCACAGGTATTCCTGCATGGCGCGTTTGCTCGCGGTCAGCATATCATCCAGGCTTTTGACCTCCTCGAGGTCTCCCATTTTCTGCGCCCATTCGTGCAGCATCTCCGCAGCGGCCAAACGGAAACCACCCGCGTCAGTGACATAACCATAGTAGGAGCGGTCTTCAAACCAGTCAGAATCATTCCACGTATGCGGGCGATATGGCGGCATGGCAATGATCTGCGTCAGTCCCAGATCCGGCCGCTGGCTGAAGGAATACTCCAATGCTTTCTTCGCAGAGGGATAGAATTCCTTCAGAAACTCATCATCGCCGTGAATTTTCCAATGCCAGTAAGCCTGCACCATGTAGCATGCGCCCACCACAACTTCCTGATAATCGTAAGACATTGGGTTGGCTGGGTCAGCCCAGCGGCCCAGAAGCTGAGCCAGGTCTCCGTTGGGCCGTTGCGTCGCCCGGATTGCTTTCAAGGCGGAGACGTGCAATTCGGGGAAGAAGAGCGAGAGTAGCGGGCCCGCCATCGCCAGATTAGAAAGTGTGGAGACGTGCGGACAGGCGCGCGGGGACTCTTCCAACGCAAAGAGACCGTCTTCCGGCTTGCACCAGTCTCCGATAGGATCTTTTGCCTGTGCCCACATGCTGCAAGGTGCGAAGTAATAGAACGAATTGATCAGCGCATCGGCCAACCAGCCCGGCAACTTCTCATCCTCATAGATCACGGACTGCCAGGCGATGATGCGCCGGAGAAGTTGCTCGTGGTTTTGTACCAGATACTGCGCCACCTCTCCCGCATCAGCGAAGCGCTTCGCGTACATATGCGTGAAGCGTTTGCCCGTCGTCGAAAGCGTCAGCCCTTCGGGAGCATAGGTCAGGATCCGTTTCCCACCTGTGCCGGGATTGCCGTTGCCTTCCCACTCCGGGGCGTACCAGGCCAGGATGACCCGAATCACTTTCTGCTCAGCAGGCCCGATTTCATAATCCACGGCCAGGGATGAGCCGCCGTCATCGTGTTCTGAAATGGAAGGCAACATTTTTTCGACCGCATCCCAGTTTTGTCCGTCAAAGCCAAGCTCGCCACCGGTGCGTACATGGTCTTCATTCAACGCCGCCAGAATGTAGCTCATTCCCCAAGCCTTTTCCTCCACCCATACGCCTTTAATGCCGGCGGGGGCCGGGCGCCGTGCGATTTGAGAAGGTGGCATGACCGGCTTCATGGACATATTCGGCCAGCCGATCGCGTAGTTCCGGGAGTGATGCTCTCGAAACCCAGGAAAATTGAAAACTAGGCAGCCCTTATGCGCGGAGCTTCTCTTGTTTCTGAGATGGATTTCGAAAACGGCGCCTGGGGTATTAGATGTTTTCGCATCGCCGGGAATAAAGGGCGACCAGCTTCGAACGCCGACCTCGACCGGTGCATCCGATGACTTATACTCGACGTCGGCGAGGGGATAGTGGCCCCAGTAGTTGCTTTCCTGCATGGAGCCACCCACGTTGATTCCCAACGATGGCCGGTTATTTCCCGCATAATTCTTGGTCTGCCCGGTGCCGAACACCCAACATCGGCCGCCGCTCGCGATAGCCAGATAAGGAGTGTTCAGCGGCCCTCCAATAGGAGTCATATGATTGAAAATGGAACTGTAACCGAGCACACCGGAGGGTTCGAGATAAAGTGCACCCGTATCGATTCCGCCCAAGGGCATACCCGACACCGGCCAAGGTCTTTCGACATAGGAAGAGAAGTAGCCTGCGGTTCGCTTACGGTAAATGATGCCCGTAACGGGTTTCGGATAGCCTGACGCCCGAAACTCAACCCATCGCCCCTCAGGCAAATCCCTCGGGAACAATTGACCCTCCGGGAGTGGCCCTGCCGACACAGGCTCAGCCTGGGCACCGCTGGCGCCGGCGAAATCCGCCGAATTTATGCCCGCAAGGCCCAGACCTCCTATCACCGAGTGCAAAAAGGTCCGGCGGGAGCAGGTCGGCATCAGACTTTCGTTCATCGGAGACTCTCCCTCAAGATTTCAGCCTGATTTCAGGCCTGTGCAGCCAGCGCACGGACGACTTCAAGCGTGGCATCAATTTCGGCTTCGTTATTGTAAATGTGGCATGACTGGCGGACGCCGTTCTGGTCACCCTGGGAACGAACGCGGATTCTTTCTCGCACCCAGAGCTGCTCCTCCAGCTTATCGGCGGGCACGCCCTGAACGCGGTGCACAACAACCGCGCCGGCCAGTTCCGGATGAACTGGAGAGCGGATTTGGGCCCCAGGAATCTGCTGAAGACCCCAACGAAGGCGGTCCGCAAGTGAACGCATCCGTTGCAGGACGCGTTCTGAGCCCAGTCGGAAATGAAAATCCAGGGCTGCTTCGAGGCCGACGAGAAGCGAACGATTGCCCGTGCCATATTGCATGAATCGAAACATGCCCTCGGTTTCGTCATCCCAGGCCTGACTGCAAAGCGTCGTCCAGAATTCATTCTGTCGGTCGTGCCGGATATACAAAATGCCGTTGCCTGGCGGCGCCAGCAGCCACTTGTGGGGGCTCGAAAAATAGGCGTCGCATCCGAGATCCTGAAGATCAACTTTCACCTGGCCTACGGCTTGTGCCCCATCGATCACACAAAGGCATCCGTGTTCGTGCGCGAGTTGGGTGAGTTGTTTGGCGGGCATCACGACGCCGCTCGAAAAGAGGATGTGAGCAAAAGCCAGCACCCGGGTGCGCGAAGTCATCGCTGCGGCGAACAAATCCACCAACTGCTGAGGGTCATTCGCCGGGGTAGGGATCGGAACCTGTTTCACCACAATACCGTCCTTCTTGGCGCGTTCCTGCCAGCCACAAATTCCCCCGGGATGCTCGTGATCTGTCAGAATCACCTCATCGCCGGCTTTTAGACGGATCCCCTGTGCGATAAAGTTCATGCCCATCGTGGAGTTCTGGGTCAAAGCCAGATCTCGGGCTTCTGAATTCAGAAGCCGCCCCAGTTTTTCCCGCACACTGAGTGCAGGTGAATATCCACTGATCAGATCCTCGGTCTTCGGCGTATAGTCCCAGCGCGTGATCATCGTTTCGACGGTTCGCATGTCTTCGATGACCCGTTCGAGAACGGGGCGCGGCGTAGCTCCGAGCGTGGCCGCGTTGAAGTAGGCTTCGCCCGGCATGATATAAAACTGGTCACGCAAACGGTGCCAAAAAGCCGGATCGCTTTCATCGGGCCACGACGGCAGGGTTGAGGCGGATAAGAAATTCGCTGCGGCATGGCTGCGCCGCATTAAAAGGCCCGAAGTGAGAAGGCGGCTTAGAAAGTTTCTTCGATTGAACATAACCTTGTTTAATTTCAAACGACTCAAAGGACCTTGGGGCAGGTTCAGTCAACAGGATTCCGAGGTACGGATAGTAGACCACCTCATTTATTTCAGTCTGGATATCTCCGAATCCACGATCGGCTCACGCCCAGTCTCTGACTCCCAATGTCTGAAGCTTGGTGAGTTGCAGCGTGATGATGATCCCACCGGTGCCTGCTGTTCCGCCGAAAGGTTCACGCGGGAGGCAAGAAGTTGCTCACGGCGGTCAGTTCGTCCCTATTCGCGTTGTCCTGAAACTGATAAGCGACTTTGGCCTTCCGCAAGTCGTTTCCCAGCAGACAAATGTTGCGGCTGTCTGCTCCCCTGACACTCAGAAAAACCGAGGTTCCCTCCGCCGCCTGCGAGTTGAGAATCCTCGCGTCCTGAACGCGGTTGAAAACTACTGCCGGAACATCCCTCTGCGGCCAAGCCTGGCGCCCGAGAAATCCATTGACCTCCAGGCCTTCGATGTCTTCAAAGTAAAGCGCGCTTTGCCATTTGTCGAGCGCCGGCTTCTCCCAGATGACTTCGATATCTTTGACCTTCAGATTCTTCGCCCAACGAAATTGCAAAGCGTGGACGGATGTGTCATAAGGCGCGGAGGGATCCGTAGAGAGAAAGAGCTTGATGCTCTCGAAGTTTACGCCCTCAAGCCAGCTCTGAGGATGACCGGCAATGGTGGAAGAGCCTTGAACATGCGCAATGATATTCCGGATCATGACATTGTGGATGAGGCCGGGCCCCGGGTCGGTCGGCTTGGGAGGTTCCTTGTTCCATTCGCTGGGAGTCTTGATCTCAAAGTTGAACGGGTTGCCGTCGCCGGCCCAGAACCAATCGAAGCGGTGCAGATGGATGGTCAGATTGGAGATGATCACATCCCGGATGAAGCCGCCGGCAACAATCTGCAAAGTGATTCCGCGATTGCAGTTGGTAATGACGCAGTTGTCGATCACCACGTTCCGAATGCCGACTCTGATGCCTTCCGTAAACTTAATCGCAGCCGATGCGGAGGAGAACCGGCAGTTCGTGATCGTGATGTTTTCCGCGATGACGTTTTCTGAGAACATCGCGATGCAATCGTCTCCGGTCTCGATGGTGCTGTTGGAGATTCGGACATCCTTGCACCCGTTGATATCAATGCCATCCGCCCACACAGCCTCTTTGAGGCTGGTATAAGCGTAAATCCCATCGATCACCACCCTTTCACACTCGATGAGGTAAAAGGTCCAACTGGGAGAGCGCAGGAAAGACAGCCCCGTGATGCGCACGTTTTTGCAGCGTCTCAGCCATACCAGATGGGGATAGATGTTGCGAGTGGGAAAGCCTTCGGGATAAGACCGCATGACCGATTTGCCCAAAGAGACCATCAGGGTCTTATGGTTGAAAGTATGCTCGGTCGTATCAGGCTGCCAGATATATTTCGCCTGGCCGTCCACAGTTCCCCGGCCTTCGATCGAAACGTCTTCAAGGTCATCCCCTTGAAACAAGGCGGCGGTGGATGGAGCATCCTTCTGATTAAAAGAGAGGACGTCGATGAGCGGGTAAGCGTGGGGGTCATCGGCGGCATACAGCGTCGCGCCCCCTTCGAGGTACAGCCTCACATGGCTGCGGAGCTTGAGACCTCCGGACGTATACTCGCCAGGCGGCAGATAGACGGTTCCTCCGCCACCCCCTGCACAAGCATCGATGGCTTTCTGGATCGCCGTCGTTGCGTCGTCGCTTTTTCGTCCGGTTGCCCCGTAAGCCTTCACATTGAAGACGGCTTCGCTTGAAGAGCTAAAATGGGAACCTTCGGATTGCGTCGCCGAGCCTGGCGCGAGATTTTCGGATAATGCACTTTCACTCCCCCCGATGCTCTGAGCCGGACTTGCGACCGCCAGACCCGCAGCGGCCAAAGAATTCAAAAATAAACGTCGATTCACCACACTCATTCCTGATGTGCTCTCCTGTAGCGTTGGATTTCTTCCTCTGACTTCCTGGCTGGTTTAAGGCATGTAGGGTCCTATTCTTGGCCAATATTCTTGCTGATTCTTTCCTTACCTCGCTGAGATGATGCCAAGGCTTTTTATCACAAGCCTCTGGCCATGTCAACGATTATTCGGTACGATGTTCGTAATGCGGTAATTAAATCAATCATCGCGCAGAGTCGTCGAGCCGCTCATTCCTACAGTTCTGACGTAAATAAAAACCTGGCAGGATTTGTCTGCCAGACCGCGATATTTCCGGAGATTGAAACCAGCTAAGTCTTTAGATTATCAGTAGTTGAATCTATCCTGTAAATCGTCTCTGTTTGGGCGTGAGAAGGCTTCATCTGGCGGCCTCTGGAATGTGGATGAGAATTCCGTCATTGAAGAATACCAAATTTTCTGAAGTTCGCATTCCGCAAAACGATTGAATAACCGCAAAAATTGCCATCCATATCTCTAATTCTGCGGGCTGACTTCCACATTCTGCGGAGGGATCTGAACGGCGGACAGCGAATTCATCGGCGCCTTATAGCCTTTCCCCGGGTAATCAACGAGTCCAGCTTGAGCCAGTTTCCTTCCCGCGCCAGATAGAAAGCGTTAACCGCCACATGCTGATATCGGTCCACCTGACCGCTGGGCCACCGGATTTCAATCCGATCGGCTTGCTGCAAGGATGCCATGCCGATAAAGACCCTCGGATCGTTGCTGGAAAGGTAGCTTTCATTGCTGCGCACATCAAAGATGCGCCGTACCCCGCCAGCCGTTACCGTAAGGCGGGCTCCAATACCACTTCGGTTGCTTTTTACGCCTTCGGTGCGTATCACAATCCAGTTTCTTCTATTGCCACCGTCATTGCGCAATAACGTCGGGAAATCATTTTTGTTGATGATCAGCACGTCGACGTCACCATCATTATCGATATCCGCAAACGCCACGCCTCGTCCCGAATGGGGTTTCTCTTTGCGAAGTCCGACCATCTCAGAGACATCGACAAAGGACTTGCCCTCGATACTCCGCAGGAGATAGGTTGGTTCGGCAAAGGGATCATCAGGGTAGACCTTTCCCACCTGGGGGTCCGTGTGACCGAAGGTCATCCAGATGTCCAGCCATCCGTCGTTGTCGAAATCAAACAGCTTCGTTCCCCAGCCGCAGTATTTGTAACCAAGTTGTGCCAGACCCTTCAGGATCGTTACATCCTGAAATCTGTGGGAACCCTCATTTTCGTAGAGCGTCTTGTACTGTTCCACCCAGTTGGAGATCAAAATATCCATCAAACCATCGTTGTTGTAATCACCCACTGTCACGCCCATGGTGCCCTGAGGATTGCCGTCTCCGTCCACGGCAAGTCCCGATTCATAGCTGGCCTCCCGAAATGTCCCATCGCCATTGTTAATGTAAAAGAAATTAGGACCAGAATCGTTGACTTGGTAGATGTCTTGAAGACCGTCGTTGTTAAAGTCTCCGAACACAACCCCAAAACCCCTGCCGAGATCCTTCTCCGAGCGGAGAAGTCCCGCAGTTTTCGTCACATCGGTGAAAGTCCCATCGCCATTATTGTGATAGAGGATGCCTTGTTCCCCGGGATAGTTGTCGGGGGGACATGCAATGGGAACTTCCTTCAACCGGCAGGCGTTCGGGTCTCCAGGCTTGGGAGGTAGATGCTGCGGATCAACCCTGACGAAGTTGGCTACGTAGAGGTCAAGGCGGCCATCATTGTCATAATCTCCCCACGCCGCTCCCATGCTCCATTTGGGGAAGGCCCAGTGAGGATCGGCTACGCCCGCCGTCTGCGCGACATCGGTGAATGTCCCATTGCCGTTGTTGCGATAGAGCTTATTAGGGCCGAAGCTGGTGAGGTAGATATCCGGAAAGCCGTCATTATTGTAGTCGCCCACCGCACATCCGCTGTGCCAGCCTGAATCTCCCAGATGTGCCTGGGCTGTAACATCGGTGAATGTCCCGTCGCCATTGTTACGCAACAGGTAATCATGAGGATGCCGCCCTGCGGCTTCGTCGCTGCGGGAGGTGCCATTCACCAAAAAGATATCCTGGTAGCCGTCGTTGTTGTAGTCCAGAAAGCAGGCTCCTTCCCCATTGACGTCTATCAGATACTGGGTCATTTCATCCCCGTTAACGATCTTCATGTTCAAACCCGCTTGTCGGGTAATGTCTGTGAATACTGGCAACGGAACAGGATCGCGTGCAAAAGGTGGATGATCTGACTTGACGAGAGTATGAGCCGCGACTGCAATCGCAACAGTGGCGACAAAAAGAGAGAGGCAGCGAATCCAAACCGTCCTGGTCGGTTTGTTCCGCATGGGCTGCCTATCCTGTTCTCCGCTGGAGAGTGGGCAAGAGTGGGGACATCGCGTCGGAAATGCGCCAAGGTTAGTCGCTGCTTTACCCGGTGCGGGTCAGCGTTCTTGCAATGGGCTCCTGCTCTTCAAATACTTGCGCCGTGAAGGTTTGGATTCTCGAGCCGTGCCGCCAAGCATCGGGCGGCAATCCTGCTTTGAGGCAAGTCTCTTCGAGGAACCGGGTCCGGTCCCACTTCCATTCCACGGCCACCTGGGGCAGCAGCAGCCCGCGGCGCAATCCACAGGAAATGTACAGCCCGTGCTGCCCCACTTCCACTTCTTCTGGCCGTGAGTCTCGCAAACCAGAAAGAACGGAAATTCCAATGCGGAGATCGGGGACTTCTTCCGGCCTCACGGGGTCGAAGCGCGGATCCTCAAGCGCGGCGCTCAGAGTGCATTCACATACGGTCTGGTAGAGCGGCATCACGGCCTCAACGCGGCCAATACAACCGCGCAGGTTGCCCGCCTGACGCAATGTCACAAAAGCCCCGGAGGGTTTTTCGAGGGTCGCGGGGATTGGAGTGAGAGGCGGAAGGCGTTGAGACTGAATTTTCTCCTGAAGAGTACGACGAGCCAGTTGCAGCAGAAACTGCTGCTCAGCTTCGGTGAGCGGCAACATCTTTCTTTGCTCCGTCGGATTCTTCACCGCCGCGAATGACAACCATGCGTGGCGGGGCACTCACCTGCTTGTCCCGTTCTTCAAGCTTGCGCCAGAAGTGCCAGAAGTATTGAGCCGCCGAGGCCAGAGCAAACCATACCACCAGCCATAAAAGCACCTGGCCAAGAATGTTGAACGTGGGAAACCGCGGCACCAAGGCGATTACCGCGATGGCGATCACTTCAAACACCATCTTGGTTTTGCCCAGCTCCGAAGCTGAAATGACAAAGCCCTCGGAACTGGCCACGGCGCGGAGCCCGGAGACAGCCAGTTCGCGCCCAATAATGATCACAACGATCCATGCCGGAATCAGGTGGAGTTCCACCAGTGAAATGAAAGCGGCAGAAGTGAGCAGCTTATCGGCAATGGGGTCCAGCAGGATTCCGAGTCGGGTGATTTGCCCGCGCTTACGTGCCAGATATCCATCCAGCAAATCCGTGATGGCCGCGAGGATGAACACGCCCACGGCCCAAAGGTCCATATTGGGGGCTCGGGTCAGCAGCAGGGCCACCAGGAGTGGGACAAAGAAAATTCGGAGTAAGGTCAACGAATTGGGAAGACTCATGAGCCTGCAATCTAAGCTCCACCGGGATGCCCGCCCAGTCGAGACCCGCGATAGATGGGGATGCCTTTGTGCTGGAGCTAACGATCTTGCACCCTTGGGGTCACTATAACGAACGCCTAGCGCCCTGTCAACGCGCTTGGGACGAGGCGGTGGCATAAAAGGCATTAGCCCCTGTCCGCAGGTCCCTGCCCAGGAAGAATTCAATGGAAGCGGTTCCCAAAACCTCCACTTTGATTTCAAGACCGGCATCAAACAGCCAGCGCCGTGATCCAAAATCGCCTGATGGATCGGTGATCTTGCCGGAATCCAGAAACGGCCCCGCTCTGAAGCTGAGGAAGCCGTTATGGTAGACGGTCTTGAAGTCATCCCAGTTAAAGAGCGCATAATTTCTGCCCAGGGGTGCACTGCCTTTTCGCCCGTGGCTCGTTCCAATATGGGCGCGCATCCAAAGATCATTATCTCGTTCAAGCCCCAGGATAAACAGGTCGTCAAAAGGGACCATTCCCCATGTTTTGCCTGCTCGAAAGCGGGCCGTCATGGCGTAGTCATCCCCTTGCGCTTCGGGGAACCATCGTGCCAGAAGGCCGCCATCGGTCTGGAGGAACGGACTGGAATCACGGACAAAAAGCTTTCCAAATTGCAGATTCGCTGTTGAGTCAAGCGTGAAGCGCCTTTCGGGAACATCCAACAGTAGCGCTTTGATGCCTGAGCGATATTCCAGGGCAAATCCATTCTTGAAGAAAGAGGCGGCGGTGGGGCTGTTCCAGCTTGCATTGCGAAAGGTGCGGCCCGAAAAGTCCAGGCTGCTCGTCCAACTGATCCGCCCGTTGGTGATGGACTTAATCTGCGCGCCTCCTTCAATTTTTTCCAATTGCAGGTTACTCACAGGCTGCGAAGAACCGAAAAACGTGTTGGCCAAATCCCATCGCTCTCTGCGTCCATCGAGGTAGACCTGGTAGCGCCATCGAGCGCTCTCCTCGAGGGGACCGCTGAAGGAGGCAAAAACGCGTTCCTTATTTGGATCCCAACGGAGCAAGGAACTGAAATTCATTGCCTTATGAGCGAAGTTGAAAAATTCGGGGTAGATCGTATCGTAGGGCACTCCGCGCAGCAGGGAAAGGAGCCCGGTGGTGATGCCAGAACCCCAGCCATTTCTTTCATTCGGGATAAACTCGACGTCGAAGGAAGAGTCCTCAAGGGGACGAAGGTCCATACGCGATTCTGCGAAAATGCCGAAAGCAGCCAGCCGTGCCTGGGTGGTCAGAAAATCGCTTCGCATCAGCGTGCTCTCAGGGGCAAAGGCAAACGCTCGATTCAGGAGCACGGGGTCCAGGCGCGGCTCAGGAGTCATTTTTATTTCCCGGATCTTCGGCATTCCGATGCGATTCCAGTATTGAAGCGCCGCGTCGAGGTTATTCTCCAGATCATAAATCGTCGCCATGAAATTATTGGCGTATGAATCGCGAGGGTCCAGGCGAAGCGCCTGCCGCAGGTACGCCTTGGCTTCAGCATAGTTGTTTTGCACAAAAGCGATACCCGCCAGTTCAGTGGGAAAACGCTTATCGCGAGGAGCCTTACGAAGGCCGCGCTCGAATGCCTGCCTGGCCTCGGCCCAGCGCTTGAGCTTGGCCAGAGCCAGACCCCGGTAGTAATCCACCTCAGGGAAGCTGTTCGAATCAGAGGCCGTCATATCCACAACCTGCTGCCATCGGCCTTCCTGATAAGCTTTTTTGATTTCGGCCGGCGAGGGTTGCTGAATTGACATTGAAGTAGTTTGTTGTCCGCGGGATGTCATGCCGGATACGGTCGCAGGGCGAAATGCAGGCGTGAGAAGGCAGAGCATCAGGACGAGGCGTGGGGGGCTCACTCTAGGATGGAGGAACGGCCAGGAGGGTCCAGCAATGGGCGGCCTTCCAACTCTTCTCGAAATCAGCGCGATGGGATGCCGCCATTTTCCTGTCGGCAGGGTCATTGAGAAAGACGAGATTTTGCGCGGAGTCCAAACCCGCCACCACGACGTAATGAAGCGTGCTTTCGAGACTCCCTTCACGAAGGCAGACGATGAGCGGGCGTCCTTTGGAGAGTTGTTGCTCCAGGGCGTCCCAATCACCCGGGAAGGTGAAGACACGAAGCCCTTCGCGCTCAAGGTATTGCTTCATATCGCGGGCGAAGATCCCGTGGGCGTCAGGAGCATAGAGAGTGCGCTGGATGGAGTCGACCGTTGGCACCTCACGCCTGAAGCGGGGATCTTTTTGTGACCAGTATTGCAGAATCATGGAAATGCAGGCGGCTCCGCAACCATCCTTCGGCTGTTTGACGAAGGGAACATCCAACCATAAGCCTGCGAGCGTCGCCGCCGTCGCGCTCATCACCGCAAGCGTCAGGTACGCGGTGATTCCATAAGTCAGGCGGCGCATCCTTATCAAGCCTTTAGTATTAAAATCACAACAACGGCGGTGGCGAGCGCGATGATGATATAGGTTAATTGCTCGTTGCTGAGCGCTCCGGCGGCAAAATCATTCTGAATTCTGTCCGTTTGCCTGGCAAGCTGAGCAAGTTCCTGATCGCTCAAGGTCGGGATCGCCTGCTGCACCTGCTTCATATTCAGCCTGGCCTTCTTCAGAGCCGCTTGTGCAGGCTGTGAGGAAAAGAACCTTTCGATCTTGGAAATGTCGGTTTGTCGCGTGGCTGACGATTTAACCAATGCCTGATGCAGGCCCCGGGTTGAAACCACATGATCCTGTGCGGAAAGCATTTGGCAGGGAAGGGAAAGAACAAAAAGGAGCGTAAAAGCGCATACGATAACATTCCTGAGTTTGAGCGACATCGAGCCTCCTGACGAATATTATTTGCACATTATGAGGGAAAATGCGCAGTATGCGCAAGGCTGGGAACGGTTTGGCTCAAAAGACAATCGGAAGCTGAGGCCTGGCTCGGATCGATTGGTCACCCGAATCGCGAACTGAGACAGCTTCCCGTCGGTCGTGGCCGCCGCGGTTGCAGCCCGCGGCTCTTCGCGGGCCTTCGCGCTTACGGTGTTATCTTTTCGCGCCACCTCCGACCCGACGGCCTTCGGAACCTGGGAAGAAGGAAGGCTACGCCTGGAGCGATAAGCCACATCCTCCCAGGCTTAGTTGAGGGCGAGGGTTCGAGGTCGAAATACGCTTGAATCAAGGCAGGGTGACCAGGAGATACTTGGTTGAAACTGGCCTCTCCCTGCCCGCTGAAGATGATATTCCAAGCCATAGTGCAGCCCGGGCAGTCGTGAGGCCGCCCCTCGATGAAATCACGCCAGACGTTGCTGCCGAAGGCCGCCGGATCGCAACAGGGAGCGGCGCCATGCCCGGACGCTGACGCTACTCATCATTGTCCGAATGCGCGGGCCGCCCCAACCACGGCGCGAAAACCACCGAGCCGCTGGTACCAGCGCATCCTTCCGCAGTCGGGCCGCCAGAACAACCCCACCAGTTCTCAGTGGCGATGACGCTGCCCGAGCCGAGGTTCTCCACTCCGATATCGCCGCTGCCACCCTCGAAGTCGTTCAGGTGCAGCTCCACAAGCCCGGGCGTCCTCACGGCTACGGCGATTTCTTCGTCATCGATCTGGTTGCCGGAGATCACAGTTCCCGTAACCGGGGCCACACTGGCAATGTTAATCCCCGTACGGCCAGACGTTGCCGTATCTTCCGTATCGGCCAGATTGCCACTGATGCGGTTGCCAACAATCACGTTGTCATTCAAGTCCACGGGAGGCGCCATGGGGAATGACGCGTGGTTATGCATGGCAACTCCGGGCAGGCCATTATCGGTCAACACATTGTCAATCACGACGTTCCCAAAAGTCTTGTTACCAGGCCCTGGAGCGAACAGTCCCACTCCCGCGCCCGCTCCCTCGACACCCAGACCGTTACGCGACGACCGGTTGCCCGCAATCGTGTTGTGATAAACGCCCAGCGGCAGCGATGCCTTGGTAATGCTCGCAGGACCGTGCGAAGCAAGCGTGATGCCGCAATCGAATGGGTTGTCGACCACTGCATTCCCCACGATCAGGTTGTCATGTGTCGCGCCCGTATCGTCGCTCAAGAGAATACCGCCTGAGTTCCGGGTGACCAGGTTGTCGGACACGATCGCATGGTCAACGCCCGTCAGATGAATTCCCTCTCCGCAATCGAATCCCTCATTGGTTTCAAACGCCGGAATGCCGGGACACGTTCCATTCGTCGTATCTAACGCTCTGTCGTTATGCACCACCTGGTTCTTTGCCAGAGTCACGTTCGACGCATTGGCGACCAGGATGCCTTCAAAATTGGCGTTCTCAATCCGAAATCCGGTCACCGTCACATCAGTGACACCGGCGTTCGGAGCGCTTGCTGTGCCATCGATGAAAATGCCGGTTGGCAGTCCGGTAGCGTCAATGATGGTCCGGCCATGGTCTGCCGCAATTAGCGAAACCGGACGCGAGATGGTCACCTGCTCTTTGTAGGTGCCCGGAGCGACCATGATGGTGTCGTTCACCGCTGCCGCATTGACGGCGGACTGGATGGTGAGGAAGCATCCGGGCTTGGCATGCTGACTCACACACAAGGTAGCTCCGCGAGCCAGTGTACAGAAGCTGGCAGCAAGCACCGCGGCAAGCGCGGTAAGCGTTGCAGATCGGAGCCAGCGTCGGAACACGCGGTTAGACACGATAGGGGCTGCCCGCTGCGAGATCGTCTTCATGGCGTTTTCTCCTTCGTTTTTCTAGGGAATAAGTTAGGCTCGGAGTTTTTGAGCTCTGATAGTATACACGACATCAGCTTCGAGCGGGGATTTTGCGCTCTGGCGCTACGTCGCTTCACGGGCGGCTCATCTATGCCGTTTTTTGGCATGTGTGCGGTGTCCAGGCGATGGCTCCCATTGCAAAACGCGCGATGGGTGTGCCACCGAAAGATGGCCTCAAATTAAAACCGCGAAGGCAGAAACGAACTTCCCCCTGGCTGGCTTGACCTGCCGCGCGGACACTGCTAATTTTTGAGTAAACGGGCTGTGCCCCTTTTCCCTCGTTGCGCATGCCCTGAGACAACTTTCCCCTCGCTTGAGGAAAACATTTCAGTTCCAAGGGGGACCGCCATGTCCATCATCAACCGGCAACCAATCGTCGCCGAGCTTGCAGCCGCGCCCAGGCGCCGCGACGCAAGCACGATGAGCGGCAAGCCTCGAATTTCATTAAACGCGATCATCACCGACGCACATCGCAACGAGAGAACCACCTTATGACCCCAGGCGCCAGTATGGCAGAGCGTGGGCGCACTCAGATCGTGAGGGGATCACTGAGTGCCTGCCCCACAGATGTGATTGACGCAAGCCGCAGCCCGAATTCCCGTCTTTCTCAGAAAAAAGAATGTTTAGGTTATGTGAGCCCCCAAAATCGCCATCCTGTGCGAAACAGGGGGTCTATTGGCTTCTTCTTCGTTCACCCTCGACCGACCATTTCCGAAATCGCTCGTATCACATAGAAACTAAAAGATTTATTGAAATACATTGTTCGTCCAAACCCAATCCAACGAAAATAAGTGGCTTGGTTGAAAATCGGCGAATTTGTTCGTCATGCGGTGACTGCGATCTGGGCCGCCTGGGCGGCAGATGGACGGTCCGAAGAGTGCTGCGCATTCGCCGCCGCAATTACAGATGGAGATGTTTCAGCGGTGGTTGCGGTGTTGGTGAAGGGCGAACCCGAATGAGCGTTCTCTGATCTCCAACGTCGCCTCGTGTGCTGCTCATGAGCTGACCTCGCCGTGAGAGTGGTCTTCTATAGTACACTGGATTTATTAAAGTGCCTTGCGCGCGGCAATCCGAGCTTGAACGCGTTTTGAGAATTAATAAACGAAAAGGGAGTTCAATCAACGAGTCATGGCCGTCAGAATCCACCCGCAGGACGTGTTGAAGGCCTTAGCAGCCGTCAACGATGTCAACACGCAGAAGGATATTGTTTCGCTCGGATTCGTCAGGGACCTCGAAGTGGGGGATAATCGCGTGGCCTTTACGCTGCAATTGCCTGACCCCGCCAGCCCCGCCAGCGGGTCACTGATGCGAAGCGCGGAAGAAGCGGTGAGAGGATTGGGCGCGAGAGACGTCCAGGTTCGTCTTGCTGCTCGGCCTTCTCCGGCCGCGCGGCCGCAAGCCAATCTGATCCCGCAGGTGAAAAGCACGGTGGCCGTGGCCAGCGGAAAGGGCGGCGTGGGGAAGTCAACAGTAGCGGTGAATCTGGCCGTGGCCTTGCATCGGCAAGGCGCCAGAGTAGGCTTGATGGATACCGATGTTTATGGTCCCAGCGTTCCGCACCTGATGGGCAGCCAAAAAGGGCCGGTCGTCGTCGAGGGCAAGCTGGCGCCTCCAGAAGAAGCCGGAATCAAGATCATCTCCATGGGTTACTTTCTTCCTCAGGATGAAGCAGTCATCTGGCGCGGCCCCATGTTGCACAAGACCATCCAGCAGTTTCTCGGAGATGTGCGCTGGGGAGAGCTAGACTATCTCATCATGGACCTTCCGCCCGGCACCGGTGACATCCAACTGAGCCTTTCGCAAACCATTCCACTGACGGGCGCAGTCATTGTCTCGACGCCGCAGGACGTGGCGTTAAACGTGGCTTCAAAAGCCATCGCCATGTTTCAGAAGCTCAATGTGCCTATTCTGGGCATTGTGGAGAACATGAGCTATTACGTGTGCTCTCATTGCGGCCAGCGGGAAGACATTTTCGGGCACGGGGGGGCGCGGGTGGCGGCTGAAAAAATGAAGTTCCCGTTTCTGGGAGAAATCCCGCTGGACATTCACATTCGCGTGGAAAGTGATGGTGGAAGGCCGGTTGCGCTCGATGATTCAACTGCCTACGGCAGAGCTTTTCATGAAGTTGCCCGCGAGTTGATGAGACAGATTAAACTGGCGCAGGAGCAAGCAGAGCAGGAAATCCGCATTGAATAGCGCTGACATTCTCTCGCAGGACGCAAGGATTCCCGCCTGCGCGGGAATGACAGGGTCTGTGGTGCGGGTAGGGGCACGCAGAAATTTTTCAAAATGTCCGGCATTCCCAAAAGGATCAAGTTGGAGGGCGGAAAAGATACGCTCGCCGTTGAGTGGTCAGACGGCCACGTGAGCGTCTACGAATATCAGTATCTGCGCGACCGCTGCCCTTGCGCCACTTGCACCGGAGCGGAAGGCGGTCCAGCCCGGGATCGGACTTCCCCCAATCCTCTGCCTCTGTTCAAACAAGCGCCCCGGCCGGTGCGCGCGGAGAGGGTGGGGCGCTATGCCGTGCAAATCTACTGGAATGACGGCCACTCGACCGGGATCTACACATTTCAGTATCTGCGCGATTTATGCCCGTGCGCTGAATGCGCCGCACTCCGCGCCGACTGAGGCCGGCAGGCATGGTCTCCAGGAGCTATTTTTGTGATGACAAAGTCACGAAGATTGGTGCAGAATCGCGCTTCAGGCGAAATGGGGTCCTGACATGCGTTGCCCAATAAGGCGGTGACCTCAAACATTGAGAGGAGGCTTGTCGATGATGAGTTTGGCGTCGTGGTTGATACTCTTTGCAGGGGCGGGACTGCTGTTGCCGTTGCGATCCGCGGCACCTCCGAGCGTCGGTTCAGGCCGGGGTTTGCTGCTGGTTGAGAATAAGGGGGAACACACGCTCGGCATCGTCGATCCCCAGGCGGGCAGGATGCTGGCGAAGATTACACTGAGTGGGGTCACGGGACACGAGGTGGCGGCTTCACCCGATGGGCGCTTTGCTTATGCGCCCATTTACGGCAACTCCGGAGTGGGGGCGCCCGGCTCAAACGGGAAATCTATCGATGTGATCGATCTTCGCTCGCGCCGGGTTGTGCACAGGATTGATCTGCGTCCGGTGCGCCCGCATTGCGCTGTTTACGGTCCGGATGGAATGCTTTACGTCACCGCCGAGCTCGACCACGCGGTCTACGTGATTAATCCTCGCACCTTGAAAGTGGTGGGTTCGATTTCCACCGAGCAGCCGGAATCGCATATGCTGACCATCACCCGTGACGGCAAGCGGGGCTACACGGCCAATGTGGGCGCGGGGACAGTGACAGCCCTGGACTTGGAGAATCGCAAGCCCATTGCCGTGATTCACGTTTCCAGAATTGTCCAACGCATTTCCGTGACTCCGGATGGCCGTTGGGTTTTCACCGCTGACCAGACCGAACCGCGACTGGCCGTGATTGACACCTCAACGAATCAAGTGAAGAGCTGGATTCACCTGCCGGGCGTCGCCTTCGGGACCACTGTTTCCCCCGACGGTCACTGGTTGCTTGCGACTTTGCCGAAGTTGAATCAGGTTGCCGTCATTGAGTTGCCCTCGATGCAGGTCACTCGAACGATTGATGTGCCAAAGGCTCCGCAGGAAATCCTGTTTCGTCCCGGGGGGCAAGTGGCTTACGTTTCCTGCGATAGCAGCGCAAAGATAGCCGTGGTGACCGTTGACAACTGGCAGGTTGAGAAGCTTATCGCCGTCGGTCGTGGGGACGACGGCCTGGCCTGGGCGGCCATGTAGCAGGGGTCGAAACAATGTCATTGGTGCGTCAACAAGCGCGGCCATTAACCGGCGTCGTGCTCAATCCGCGCTATTAATTTTCGAGTGCCTTCCTCAAAAATCTCCGGCAGGGGCAAAAGGCTTAACACCAGATACCCTTCGCTTGGAAAATCATAAAAATGTCCCGGATGAATCAGCACGCCATCCTCCTTGATTAATCGCAAAGCCCACTCCTCATCAGAGCATATGGACGGCACACGCAAGATGGCATACCAGCCCCCCTGGGTTTCGAGTCGGCGGACTTGGGATGAGGAGCTGATCTGCGAATCTAGATAATCTCGATTTGCGTTAATGCGGCGAAGAATTTGCGGCTGCATTTGATGGCGAGTGTCCAGCAATTGGGGCAGGGCGCAGGCGATCGGGGCGCTGAGAGAGAGAAATGTGTCAGCAATGATTTCCAGGCGATCCAGAGCCTGCCGCCGAATTGTGTCTGGGCCGTTGATCACAACCCAGGCGCATTTCAATTGTGGCAAAGCGGAGATTTTGGAGAGGCCGCTCAAGGTGAAAGTCAGCGTCCGCGTCTCCTCGGCAAAGCTGCGGGGTGGAGAACTTCCCGTTGGCTGATGCACATAGTCCGAAAAAACCTCGTCCGCAACAAGAGCCAGGGAATGCTCCTGGCAGCAGTTGATTAAAAAGTCAGCCTCTTCCGGTGAAACAAACGAGCCTGTTGGATTGTTAGGATGAACAATCAGGATTGCGCGCGTTCTGGGCGTGATTCTGCTCAATAAGGCCGTGCGATCGATTTGCCAATGTCTGTCGTACACCAGCGGATAGTCCATCAGTTCCAGATCGTTCAGGCGGGTAAGGAAATCGAAAAGCGGATAGCTGGGGCGCGGCGCGAGCAGATGATCGCCTGCGTCCGCCAGAAGTCTGAAAATGAAAGAATAAGCTTCACTAGTGCTCGCAGTGAGGAAAATCTGATCAGGATCGAGACGAACACCGCGTTCAGCATAGTATTCGGCTACTGAGCGGCGGGCTGAAAGCAATCCGCGAGGATCGGGCTCATAAACGAGCGCCTGGGAGTTGCTGAGGGCATTTAAGATTCGGTTTATGTCATACGGAAAGCCGCATTGAGTGGGATTCGATTCCGTGAGGTCGAGAAGGGGCAGCCCCTGCTTTCTGCGCGTCCGATAAACTTGGGTCAGCTCATTAGGCTCAAGCGACCAGTTCGTTCGCTTTGAAAACATCATAGGAGGCTTCAGGCGAACAGTGAGGGATCCTAAGGGCCGAAGTTTCGTTCCACAGTCTCCATGCAAGACTTAATAGTTTTTGCCCTTATAGCGAAGGCCGTAGATCTTCCGGTAGGTTCCCGCAATTTCCCTGCGGCTGACAATCTGGGCAGGTACTTCAATGTTCTGGGCGGCCTTATCGTAAGGGCAGGCCACCATCACCCCTTCGCCCAGTTGATAATTCTTTTCGCTGGCAAAGCAGATGCCGCCTTTGGAGACGTTCTCGCATTTCGTAATCTCGACGCCGCCGAAGTAGTCCCTCACCAGCGTTGGAAGTTGCAACACCGCGCGGCGGTGCCTCCGCTTTTCCCGAGGCGATGTCGGATCCGTAGCCGCAACGGCTCGATTTTCGTCGGCGCTGGACGCCGAGGATTTCCCGGACAACTCGCTTTCTGAATAGCCCCAGGGGGTTACAGCGTCGCACTGGGGGCAATGCCGCTGAAGGATGCCGGCTGACTCCAGCACATCGACTTCAACCAGAGACAGACGAGTTAACTCAGACCCATTGCACTGCCGGCACGCCAATAAGGCTTTCGGAGCGGAGTCTTGAGTGACGGACGCTGCCGGGAATCGAATTCCCCAAAGGTCCGCATCCGGATCCAAGCATTCCAGCCCGCAGGTCGATTCCTTCTGCATCCGGGAGGAGATTGGCCCCAGGACGCCAAACTCGCCTCCCTTTTCCGTAAGAGGAATCAACGGACCCGCCACGCGGAAGGTCGCTTCGCGACGGTTCACTTTGTTGATGATGCGAACTTGCTCTCCGCTGTGCAAAAGGCGGGAGATTCGAATTCGCGCTCCATGGCGATTCACGTCGATCGTCTGTGCTTCGCATTCAAACGTCTCCCCATTTTCGTCCGTACCAATCACGCGCAAAGGGATGGTTAACATCAGCCGGTCCGAACGGCGCCTTTCAACACTCATCGGAAACCTTCACGCAGGGGATCAAATGGTCGTGGAGAATCAGGGAACCTTATGAGATTACGATAAAATCCTCGCGTTCTCCCACGACGTTCGGTGTTTCGTACCGACGCCATGATTCACTCGAAAGAATCTCAGTTCACACTATTTGGCCTCTCCGAGTCAATATGGACAGACCAGGTGAAGTTCATTTTGAGGATCGGGCCGGCGTCTTTCGAGGTTGTTCAGACGTGGTCTCTGGCGGCTTTTCGGAGGAGAAATCCGGGGTCCTGTGAGCTCTGAATGCCAGGGCCTCAGCGGCGCTTCCAATTCTGGATCGCAGATCTTCGATGAGCACTTCGGATTCTCGCTGGAGCTTTTCCAAAATTCCGCGGGAAACGTCGCGCGAGCGGTTTTCGATGGCCTGCAAAGCCGTATCGGACCGAGTCTCCAATTTCGCCAGGTTTGCATCCAGACGTTGGTTGGCCTGATCCAGCCAATCCTTCACCACAAAAGCGGCGGCGCCCACCTGTTTATTGACGGCCTCCGTTGCCTCGCGAATGGCCTCGTCGGCCTTGTTGCGGAATTGCGTGACGGCGATGGTTGTGAGGTCTTCGGCATCCGACTGGAGCTGTCGCAGAAGAGACTCCCGGCTCCTTTCGACAGCCTCTCGAATGGACCCTTCGACCGCTGTAACGCCTTTCTCCTTAAGCGCGTCAAAGGTGTCCCGGAGCTGAGCGCGATACTCTTCGGCGATCGCCTTGGCTTCCGCCGTGATCGATTCAAGCGTCGCGCGCGTGATGGCCGCAAGCTGAGCGTGGGTTTCATCGATTGAGCCGCTGCGAAGGCTGGCGAGCTCTTCACGCGTGATTTCCAGAGTATCCCTGGCATGCTGGTTGATCTGTTCTACCGGAAGTTTTAAAAGGGCCTGGGCTTCGTCTTTAAACTGCTGTTGAGTGGTCCGTAATTCATGTCGGAAGCTTTCCAGGGTGGATTGCATGGCATTCTTCATTTGCCCTGTCGCCTGGTTCACCACGTCGCGCTGCGTAGTTTGAAGAGCTTGAGCCGTCCGGGCCACGCATTCCTCGGCAAGCTTTGGAAGCGTCGATTCTCGAAGCGTCCTGGCGACTCGTTCCGATTCTGCCTGGCAACTTTCCGTGGCCGAATGCAGAATCAGATCGGCCTGACGCTGAATCCTTTCGACCACCGCCGATTCCTCAGATTGAAGGGCGGCGGTGGACTTGGCGATACACTCCTGAGTGAGAGCCGGAAGGGCGAAATCTCGAAAGCCTTGCTCAACCTGGTTGATCTCCGCCTGCAATCCTTGGAGGCTGGAACGCAGAACAAGCTGGAACTGGTTTTTGGCCTGCTCAACAAGCTCCTCTTGCCGAGCCTGGATTTCCAC
>Ga0209062_1001198_pt1 | contig 50547 bp, 49 predicted proteins | sample Coa_R2_2_FD_187158 | JGI IMG/M metagenome (GOLD analysis project Ga0209062, IMG submission 187158) | Surface soil microbial communities from Centralia Pennsylvania, which are recovering from an underground coalmine fire - Coalmine... | ecosystem: Environmental > Terrestrial > Soil > Unclassified... | reverse complement strand
CCCCCGCATAGAACTGCCGCAGCATATCGAGGAACGCGCGCCCGCGCCGGCGGCCGTTGTTGCGATCCAGTTCCAGCCGTTCGAAGAACACCAGGATGCCGAGCACGTCGGCGTCGCGCGTGCGGGAGACGCCCAGGCGGCGCGTCTCTTCCTGCCGGTACCGGGCCGCAGCCTCCTGGACCAGCCGGTAGATATTGGCGGCCAGCGCATTGGCGGGCACGCTCTCGTAATACACGCCGCTCTCGAGCGTCCGGTATGTGCGGATCAGGCCCGCCAGCGCGTCCCGGACGTCGAAATCCACCGCGCCGGGCGTGGCAAAGGCCGCCTCGGCCAGTGCCCTGCCGAGAAAAGCCAGCAGATCCTCGCGCTGCTCCAGGAAGCGCTCGGTGACTTCGATGTCGCGGTTGGGGATCTGGGCCTCATCGAGAGGCTGCGGTTTTTCGTGCCGCCGCGCTTCGGCGAGGTATTCGCAGTCGAGCGGGCAATCCACCGTCATTTCGCGCTCCGTCCCGCAGCAGATGCTGCAAATATCGCCTCGCACGCCCGGACAGAAGCGGCGCGGGCGGCGGATTTCACAAATGGCGCAGGCCATCTTTCCAGTATAGAAGTCAGCATCCGTCGGGTGTACAATGCATGAGCGATGAGGGGATTCCGCTCGCTTGCGGCCGTCGCCTGTCTCGGCTCCACATTTCTCAGCTCCGCCTTTCCCGCCCGCGCGGAAATCCGGTTCAATCGCGATATCCGGCCGATCATGGCGGATACCTGCTTTCGCTGCCACGGTCCGGACAAGAGCTCGCGCATGGCGGGGCTGCGGCTCGATATCCGCGAGGAAGCGACCAGGCCGCTGCGTGACGGGCGCGTGCCCATCGTGCCGGGCGATCCGGAGAAATCCGAAATCATTCAGCGCATCTTCGCCGCGGGCGCGCGCACGATGCCGCCGGCGTACATCCACAAGGAGCTGACCCCGGCGCAGAAGAACACCATCCGGCAATGGGTGGCGGAGGGCGCGAAATACGAGGGCCACTGGGCCTACCAGCCGGTGGAGCGGCCCAAGCCGCCGCGCGCCACGCCGAATCCGATCGACGCGTTCATTCTCGACCGCCTGGAGCGCGAAGGCCTGCATCCTTCCCCCGAAGCGGACCGGCGCACGCTCATCCGCCGGCTCTCGTTCGACCTGACGGGCATTCCGCCGACGCCGGAAGAGACCGCCGCGTTCGTCAACGACCGCTCGCCCGGCGCTTACGAGAAGCTGGTGGACCGCCTCATGGCGTCACCGCGCTACGCCGAGCAGCAGGCGATTCATTGGCTCGACGCCGTGCGCTATGCCGATACCTGCGGCTTCCATGGCGACAACGCGCTCCCCGCGTGGCCCTACCGCGATTACGTGCTGCGCGCATTCCGCGACAACAAGCCGTTCGATGTCTTCTCGCGCGAGCAGCTCGCGGGCGATTTGATCCCGAACGCGACCGCCGAGCAGCGGGTCGCCTCAGCCTACAACCGCCTGAACCGTACCTCCGCCGAGGGCGGCCTTCAGGAAAAGGAGTATCTGGCCAAGTACGCCGCCGACCGCGTGCGGACCCTGGCGGCGGTGTGGATGGGCTCGACCCTGGGCTGCGCGGAGTGCCACGACCACAAGTTCGACCCGTTCACGCAGCGCGATTTCTACTCCATGAAGGCGTTCTTCGCGGATATCAAGGAGACCGGCCTCGTGCCGGACCGCGGGAGCAAAGCCTGGGGAACGCAGCTCGCGCTTCCCACTCCGGAGCAGGCGCGGCGGCAGGAGGAATTGAAGGCGCAGATCGCCGCGGTGAAGGACCGGCTGGCCGCGAAAATGGCGGAAATCGAACCGCGCCGGGCGGCATGGGAAAAGCAGCTCCTGGCGCGGTACGAGGCGGGCGAGCTGGCTTGGAAAGTGCAGCGGCCGATTTCGGCCGAGAGCGCCCACGGCGCGGTGCTGAAGATCTACAACGACGAGCCGGTCGATTTCACGCACTATGACGGCTCGACCATGACGACGGATCGCGGCCCCGGCAACGGCCTCGTCGTCGCGAGCGGTCCGAATCCCGATAACGAAACCTACACCGTCCGCCTGAAGCCGGGCGCCGGCACATGGCGGCAGCTCGGCCTGGAGCTGGTGCAGGATGAGTCGCTGCCGGGCATCCGCGTGGCGCGCGGCGCGGATCGCGTCGTCATCACCGAAATTGAAGTCGAGGCGAACGGCCGGCGCGCGGCCTTTTCCGGCGGCGTCTCCAACCTGCACAACCCTGCGCCGGAACATCCGCCGGTCGCGGCCTTCGACGGCGACCCCAAGACGGGCTGGGCGGAATCCACCTACAACGAAATCCAGAAGGCGTTCCTCGCGCTGCGCTTCGCCGAGCCGGTTACCACGGATGCCGACACGGTCATGACCGTCCGGCTGCACCAGGATTCCGATTTTCGCCGCGCCACGCTGGGCCGTTTTCGCCTCGCGCTGGCCGCCGCCCCCGATGCGTGGCCGACGGCGGAGAAGGGCAAAGAGATCCCCGACGCCGTGCTGAAGGCGCTCAAAATCGAGGAATCGAAGCGCACGAAGGAGCAATCGGCCGCAATCGCGCGCCACTACCAGGCCCTCGCGCCGGAGACGCAGGCGGACCTGCTGGAGCTCGCGAAGCTGGAGGAGCAGGCGGCGCTGCTCGAGCTGGCGATCCCGCACGTGGTGGTGACGGAGGCGACGGAGCCGCGTGAAACCCGCATCCTGCCCCGCGGCAACTGGATGGACGATTCCGGCGAAGTGGTGCATCCGGCGATCCCGGCGTTCCTCGGCAAGCTGGATACGGGCGGCCGGCGCGCCACGCGCCTGGACCTCGCCAACTGGATCGTATCCAAAGACAACCCCTTGACCGCGCGCGTCTACGTGAACCGCCTCTGGCGGCAGTTCTTCGGCAATGGGATTTCGAAGACGCTGGACGACTTCGGCTCGCAGGGCGAATGGCCGACGAATCCCGAGCTGCTCGACTGGCTGGCTTCCGAATTCATGGAGAGCGCCTGGGACATGAAGCACATGGTGCGGCAGATCGTCACCAGCGCGACTTACCGCCAGTCGTCGCTCGGCACGCCGGAGCTGAATGAGCGCGATCCCGACAACCGGCTGCTGGCGCGGCAGAGCCGCTTCCGCGTGGATGCCGAAACGGTGCGGGATACGGCGCTCGCCGTCTCCGGGCTGCTGGTCGAGCGCTTCGGCGGGCCGAGCGTGAAGCCGTACCAGCCGGACGGGTATCTCGCCACGCTGAATTTTCCCAAGCGCGAATATTCGGCCAGCCACGGCGACGACCTGTACCGCCGCGGCGTCTACACGTTCTGGCAGCGCAGCTTTCTGCATCCGAGCCTGCTGACTTTCGACGCGCCGACGCGCGAGGAGTGCGCCGTGGCCCGCACCAATTCCAACACGCCGCTGCAGGCGCTGGTGCTGCTGAACGACCCGATTTATGTGGAGGCCGCGCGCGTGTTCGCGGCGCATATCCTGCGCGGCGCGGGCGGCTGGCCGGCGCGTCTCAACTGGGCCTTCGAGCACGCGCTCGACCGCGCGCCCACCCCGGAGGAGCGCCGCATTCTGCAAGGCCTCTACCGCGACAGCCTGGCGCAGTTCCGCCGCGCGCCGGCGGATGCGGAGGCGCTGATCCATACCGGCGAGTCGCCCGTCCCGGCCGATCTCAAGCCGCCGGAGCTGGCGGCGATGACCACCGTGGCTCGCGCCATTTTGAATCTTCACGAGACGATTACGAGGAACTGATGGCTTGCAATTGCTGCAATTCGCCGGACCGCTTCCTGAACCCGCGCGAGGTGACACGGAGAACTTTCCTCGGACGCGGCGCCGCGGGCATCGGCCTGCTCGGGCTCAACGCACTCCTCAATCCTCGGCTGTTCGCGGCGGAGATCACCACGTCGAAGGGCGTCGTCAATCCGCTGCACCACCCCGCGAAAGCGAAGCGGGTGATTTTCCTGTATCAGGCGGGCGGGCCGTCCCATTTGGAAACCTTCGACTACAAGCCGAAGCTGGCCGCCATGAACGGGCAGCCGATGCCGGAATCGCTCACCAAGGGGCAGCAGATCGCGCAGCTTCAGGGCAAGGAGCTGAAGTGCTTCGCCCCGCAGTACGGTTTCCGGAAGTTCGGCAAGTCGGGCCAGGAGATCTGCGAGCTGTTCCCGCACATCGGCAGCGTGGCGGATGACATCTGCATCGTGCGCTCGATGTGGACCGAGCAGATCAACCACGACCCGGCGCATACCATTATGAACACCGGCTCGATCATTCCCGGCCGGCCGAGCATGGGCTCGTGGATCTTCTACGGCCTCGGCTCGGAGGCGGAGGATCTGCCGGGTTTCGTGGTGCTGCTGTCTTCCGGCAGGGGCGGGCAGATGCAGCCGATCGCAGCGCGGCAATGGTCGTCGGGCCTGCTGCCGAGCAAATACCAGGGCGTGAAGCTGAACTCGATCGGCGATCCGGTGCTGTACATCGAAAACCCGCGCGGTCTGAACGCGAAACTGCAGCGCGAATCGATCGACGCGATCAACCGGCTGAACCGGCTCGAGGACGCGGCGGTGCACGACCCGGAAATCCAGACGCGCATCTCCCAATACGAGATGGCGTTCAAAATGCAAACCAGCGTTCCGGGGCTGATGGATATGAGCAAGGAGCCGCAATCCGTCCTGGAGGCGTACGGCGCGCACCCCGGCGATGGCTCGTTTGCCTCCAACTGCCTGCTGGCGCGGCGTCTCGCCGAGCGCGGGGTGCGCTTCATCCAGCTCTACCATCGCGACTGGGACCACCACGCGGCGCTCAAACCCAATGTGGCGCTGAAGGCCGAGGAAGTCGACAAGCCGACCGCGGCCCTAATCACGGACCTCAAGCAGCGCGGGATGCTGGAAGACACGCTGATCGTGTGGGGCGGGGAATTCGGCCGCACCCCGATGTCGCAGAGCGGCGACGGCCGCGACCACCACATCAAGGGCTTCTCCTTCATGATGGCCGGCGGCGGGATCAAGCCGGGCATCACCTTCGGCTCGACCGACGAGTTCGGCTACGCCGCCGAGGAGAATCCGGTGAGCATCCACGATTTCCACGCGACCATGCTGCACCTGCTGGGTGTGGACCACAAGCGCCTGACCCTGAAATTCCAGGGGCAGGATGTGCGGCTGACGGGGGTCACGGGCGACGTGGTGAAGGGCATTCTGGCGTAGGCGCCGCTCGTGCCCGGAAGCAGGCTGGAAAACCAAAAACCGCCGATTTCGGCGGTTTTGGTTCTTCCGGCTTTGTGGAATCAATCACTTGCGCAAGGGCGAACCGCCGAGCTTCGGCGGTTTTTCGTTTGGAAAACGGGATTACAGGGGCAGTGCCGCCACCTAAAATTCCGCCCGCAGCATGAACTCGATCCGCCGCGGCGCGCCGCTGCCTACAGCGCCCTTGTTGATGATGCTGGTGATGCGGCCGAAGCTCCCGCTGACTGCGGGCGGGTTGCCGGCAAGCGACCCGATGCTGCCCGAAGGATTGCTGAAGACCGGGTGATTGAACAGGTTGTACGCCGCGGCGCGGAAGTTAAGCCCCAGCTTTTCGGTAATGCGGAAGCGCTTCTGCAGCGAGCTGTCGATCTCATACATGCCCGGCCCGTTGGCGATGTACCGTCCCAGGTTGCCCCACGTGCCGTTGGCGGGCGCGGCGAAGGCGGCCGGGTTGAACCAGTTGTTGATGCTCTGGTTGGCGGCGTAAATCGGAACGCCCGGCACCAGGTTCGGCCGCTGGCTGGACGTGTTGCCGTCGGGAAGCGCGGACGCTTTCCGGCTCATGGTAATGTTCACCGGCAGCCCGGTGCGCGCGCTCGCGATTCCGGCAAGCTCCCAGCCGCCGAAGATCCGCGCGGCGGTTCCGTTATTCAGGAACGCACGGCCCGTACCGAAGGGGAGCTGGTAAATGCCGTTGGCGATGAAATTGTGCCGCACGTCGATATTGGTGCTCGACCGGTCGCAGGCGCGGCAGGCCATATCCTGGAAGCTGACGGATTCGCCGGAGCCGATCGAGGCGTCGGTGATTCCGTGCGACCACATGTAATTGGCCTGGAACAGCAGGCCGCGCGTGAAGCGGCGGTGCAGCGAGGCCTGTAGCGCGTTGAAGTTATTGTTGGCGTTGTTCTCCTTCAGGCCGAAGGAGCTGAAGCCGGCGAGCGGCCGCGTTCCGGTCGCCGGATTGATCAGATTGATCGTGGCGCGGTCGAACAGGTGATGGCCCTCGCTGCCGGTGTAGCCGGTCTGGAAAACCCAGTCGTGCGGCAGCGCCTGCTGCACCATGAAATCCCAGTTCTCGTAGTAAAGATCCTTGCGGTGGCGGTCGATCGCCTTGGGGCTGTAAAGCTGATTGGCGGGGTTTAGGAACGCCACCAGTGGATACGCCAGGGCGGGGAAGTCGGTCGAGGTCAGGGAATAGCGCGGCACGGCGCTTTCCGCGGGATCGCTGAAGTCGTCGTTCTGATTGCCGCCGTAGTAGATGCCGTAGCCGGTGCGGATCGTAGTGTTGCCGTGCAGCGCCTTGGGCGCCCAGGCCAGGCCGACGCGCGGGCCGAAATCCTTGGTGTTGGGGTCGTAATACGGCGTGCCTTTGGGGCAGAAGCCGCCGCAGCCGTAGATATCGACCACCGCCGAGCGGTTCAGGATCTCGTGCACCACCGAATAGAACTCGTACCGGAGCCCGAGGTTCAGCGTGAGCGTCGGGCTCACGCGGAAGTTGTCCTGCGCATAACCCATGTAGAACGTGCGCCGGTTGCCGACCACGCCCTCGCCCTGCAGGTAGGTTGCGGAATCGGCATGATTGTCGATGAAATCCTGGTCGGTCGCGTAGGTGATCGAGGAAGTCGTCAGGGTATTGCCGGAGTTATTCAGGCGGATGCGGCGGATATCGATGCCGAATTTCAGATTGTGCCGGCCGCGCGTCACGCTGAGGTTGTCGATATAGGAGAACGTCGTGCCGACCTCGGTATCGAGCGAGGTATCGCTGACGCCATCGAAACCCGGCACGCTGACGGCGACCGGCGAAGTGCCGTAGCCCCAGTTGTGGTAGTTGGCGCGGTTGAGGCCAAATTTGACTTCGTTCACAGCAGTCGGCGAAAGGATCCGCTGATATTGCAGCACCAGGTTCGTAGGCACATGGGGCACTACATTGTGGCCGCCCAGTGCATCGGTGGGGCTGTCGATGTAGGCGTTGTCGACGTTGTAGCGGACGTAGGCGGTGTTGCTGTCATTGAAGCGGTAGTCGAAGCGGAACATGCCGGCGTCCTCACGGACGGTGTCGGTGGCGACTTTCGTGATCTGGTTGCTGATGCCATCGCCGGTGGGAACTCCGCCGGTGGGATAGGCGTCGAGGATCGGCTTGAGCGCCGGCGATGTAGCGAGCACCTGAGCGCGGAAGGCGTCGTTGGGAACGAAATTGACGAACGTCTGGCCGAGGCTCTGGCGTAATCCTTCATAGTTGGCGTAGAAGAAGGCCTTGTCCTTGACGATCGCGCCGCCCGCGCCCGCGCCGAACTGGTTCAGCGTGAACGGCGGGATGCTGGAGCCGTCGAACGGCGAGCGGGCGTCGAGAGCATCGTTGCGCACGGCGTAGAACAGGCTGCCGTGGTAGTCGTTGGTGCCGGTCTTCGAGACCACGTTAATGTTGGCGCCGCCGGCCGCGCCGGTTTCGGCGGTGTAGTTGGAAGTGCTGACGCGGAACTCGGCGATGGAATCGAGCGCGATATTCAGCCGCGTGTCGGCCTTCTGCGTCTGCTCCTGCACGCCGCTGGTATCGACGCCGTCGAAGGTGAAGTTGCTGTCGTCGAGCGAGTGGCCGGAAAAGCGAATGGAGCGCTGCGCGCCGTCGCCGTAATTGATCGCGCCCGGCGCGAGCAGCATAAGGCTGGCCCAGTTGCGTCCGCTGACCGGAATCTCCTTGATCTGCTCCGATTCGATCACGCCGCCAACTTCGGCGTTGGTGCGGTTGAGCGCCTCGGCGGCGGCGGTAACCTCGACGGTCTCGGTGGTGGCGCCGACCTGCAGCGTGGCGTCGATGGTGCGGGTTTCGCCGTACAGCAGCTCGATCTTATCGATATTCACCGGCCGGAACCCGGCGCTGCTGATGCTGACGGAATAGAGGCCCACCGGAAGGGGCGTGATCTCATAAAGCCCGTCGGCATTCGTATGAGTGGTTCGGTGCAGGCCCGTTGCGGCCGATTTGAGGTCGACCAGGGCGCCTGAAATCCGTGCGCCGGAGGGGTCGGTCACCGCGCCGTTGATGCCGGCGCGGTCCTGCGCCGAAAGCGCGCCCGCGAGCGCGAGCACACCGATACACACGCGTACGGAGAAGCGATACATATATACTCCCGATTGAAGATTGTTGGCCAGGCTGCTCAGTACCGAGTGTAGAAAAGCTATGTTGCAGGGCAGTGACGATCGGGTTGCAACGATTGCAATATAATCGCCGGCATGCCCTCCGACTTCACCGCCGTTTTTTCCGCGCTCAAGCCGATCATGGCCCGGCATGCCGCACGCCTGCAGGTCAAGACCGATACGCCCGCCGAATACACGCTGGTCTCACGCGAGCCATCGCCGTTTCCGCAGCACAAGGGCCAGCCGATGTGGTTCGGCTCGGTGCGGCTGGGCAAGGCTTACGTGAGTTATCACCTGATGCCGCTTTATATGTCGCCGGAGCTCACCGGGAATATCTCGCCCGAGCTGAAGAAACGCATGCAGGGTAAGACCTGCTTCAATTTCAAGACGCCGCCGCCGGCCGGTGTGGCCGCGGAGCTGAAACGATTGACCGATTCCGGCTTGAAGGAATGGGAAGGTAGAAAATGGGTGTAAGGCCGGGGCACGCGCTGGCCCCGATTCTGGCACAATAGCACCGATGCGGGCAGCGTATCGCGAGTTCCGGCCGCCTCCTCACCTCGCGGCGTGGGTGGAATGCCTGTGGAGCGTGGATGCGGCGGTGACGGTTCCGGATTACGGTGTCGCGCCGGACGGCTGCCTCGATATTGTCCACTCGCCGGGCGGCGGGCTGCGGGCGGTCGGCGCGATGACGCGGGAGCGCCGGTTCGAGCTTCCCGCCCGCGACCGCCACTGCGGCGTGCGGTTCCGGCCGGGAATGGCGAGCGCTTTCCTGAGGACCGCGGCCGTCGCCTTGACGGACTCCGATGCGCCGCTCGTAGATCTGTGGGGCGCGCCCGCGCGGGCGCTCGCGGACCGGCTGGAGGACGCGCTGTCACCGGAGGATGCCGCGGCGGCATTCGCGGAGGTGTTGCGCCCTGCGGCGCCGGCGAATGGCGTGCAGCGGGCCATCGCCGCGATGGCGGCGGCGCACGGAGCGGTGGACGTCGATGAGGTGGCGCGGCAGGCCAACCTGAGCCCCCGCCAGTTCCGCCGGCGCTGCCTGGAAGCGAGCGGCCTCACTCCCAAGCATCTTTGCCGCGTGTTGCGCTTCCGAAATGCGGCCGCGTTGGCGGGCGCGCGCGCCGGGGCTGAAGTGGTCCATCATTGCCGCCGATGCCGGTTACTTCGATCAGGCGCACCTGATCCGCGATTTTCGCGAGTTTACGGGCAGGCCCCCGATGGCCGTTTTTTCCAATACGGATCGGCGCGGCGGCGCGTAAGATCGGGGCATGAAGATCACACCTGTTCTGATCGTGGATTCGATCGAAGCGAGTTTGCCGTTCTGGACCGGCCGGCTCGGTTTCTCGCGCCGGCCTCGACCGACGGACCGGACCTGTGCCCGCTGTTCATCGAGGTGGACGATTTCGCGGACGTGAGGCGCCGCCTGGATGGATACCCGATTCGGATGCCGGAGCGCAAGACCTTCTACGGCATGGTGGAAATCGGGGTCAAAGACCCGGGCGGCCATTTTGTGGTGTTTGCCGCACGAGCGGCGGAAGCGGCGCGCTAAACGATAGCCGCGCGCGCCGGTTGAGCGTATAATCGGGTTTACGGAGGTTCTTATGCCGCTTTCCGAACGACTCCGTAGTTTTCTCGATTCCCACCACGCGGAATTCACCCTAACCACACACCCCAAGGCATACACGGCGCGAGAGGTAGCCGCCGCGGAACACTTTCCCGCGCGGGAGGTTGCCAAGACCGTCGTGATCTTCGGCGACGGCGGCTACCACATGGTCGTGGTCCCGGCAAGCAAGCTGGTGGACCTGCACGAGGTCCGGCCGGTCCTGGGACTGACGCAGGCGCGGCTGGCCACAGAAGGGGAATTGGGCACGCTATTCCCCGATTGCGAGCTGGGCGCGATGCCGCCCATCGGGCCGATCTACGGCTTCCCCGTATTTCTGGACGCGGCGCTGGCGGGCCAGGAGACGATTGCGTTTAATGCCGGCACGCACCGCGACGTGGTCCACATGACGATGGCCGAATTCCGCAGGCTGGCGGAGCCGCAAATCGTTGCGATCTCGCGCGAGCCGGCGACGATGCACGGGTGGTAGGCGGCCCAAGGAGGCGCCCAATGAACGAAGAGATCGAAATCCGGAAGATCCTGCTGCCGGTGGAGTTCTCCGAGCGCTCGCGGGGCGCGGCGCGTTATGCGGAGGCGCTGGCGAGCCGTTTCCACGCGGAGCTGGTGGTGCTGCATGTGGTACCTCCGCCGTACCTCTTGTACAGCGGGGCCGGGGAAGGCACCGCGTATGCCGCGTTGCCGGAGGTGATCGCGGACCGCACCGCGGCTGCAAAGGCGCGGCTCGACGCTTTCGTGGCGCAGATTCCCGAAGGCATCCGGGCGCGGCCGGTGCTGCTCGAAGGCGATGCGGCGGGCGCGATCGTCGATTTCGCGCATGCCGAGCGCTGCGATATGGTCGTCATGTCCACACACGGGTACGGGCCGTTCCGGCGCTTTTTGATCGGCTCGGTCACGGCCAAGGTGCTGCACGATGTGGATTGCCCGGTCTGGACCGGTCCCCACCTCGAAGCGGCGCCGGAGTGGCGGGACGTGCAGTGGCGGCGCATCGCGTGCGCGCTCGATCTGGGCCCGCGCAGCCGCGAGGTGCTGGCGTGGGCGGCGCGCATGGCGCGGCAGTGCGGGGCGGCGCTGTCGCTGGTGCATGCCGTTCCGGGGTCGACGGCCGCGCTGGGCGGACTCACGTTCGATCCGGAATGGGGCGCGGAGCTGGCGCGCATGGCGCGCGAGCAGATGGCGCAGCTTCAGGAAGGGATGCCGGTATGCGGCGACATGCACGTGGAGACGGGCGACGCGGCGGCGGCGGTCAGCCGCGCGGTCGAAGAGCTCGGCGCGGATCTGCTGGTGATCGGGCGCAGCCTGCATAGCGGCGTGATGGGGCGGCTGCGGGCGAATGCGTATGCGATCATCCGCGAATCGCCGTGTCCGGTAGTGAGCATCTGAATCAGGGCGCAGCCGGGACAGCCGCGGCCGGCGCGAAGTGTTCCGGCGTGCGATGGGAGCATACAATGTGCTCATGCTCTCTCGACGCAGTCTTCTGCAGGCCGGGTCCCTGGCCGCCGCTCTGGCCTCCGCGGGCCGCGCCAAACGGCTTGGCGCGATCGGCGTTCAACTCTATACGGCGCGCACGGTGCTTCCGCAGCATCCGCTCGAAACGCTGCAGGCGATCGAGGCCGCCGGGTACCGCGAGATCGAAACCGGCGGCGTGCCGGTGGCGCAGATCTGGCCGTCGCTTCAGAAAACGAAGCTGAAGGCGGTGAGCGCGCACCTCGATTCGAAGCTGGTGACGCAAGGGCCGGCGGATGAGCTGGCCCGCACCTACGCCGATCTGAAGGAAAAAGGCTTCACCTTCGCCGTCTTTCCCTACCTTCCGCCGAATGAACGCGGCGGGCGCGCGGCGATCCAGGCTCTTGCCGCGAAGCTCAATCGCGCCGCGGAAGGCGCCCGCGCCGCCGGGCTGCGTTTCTGCTACCACAATCACGCTTTCGAGTTCGAGCCGGTGGACGGCGAGCCGCTCATTCATACCCTGATCGCAGAAACCGATCCGAAGCTGGTAGGCTTCGAGGTCGACTGCTTCTGGGTCAGCGTGGCCGGGCATGACCCGGCTCAGGCGATCCATCACGTGGCCGGGCGCGTGCCTCTAGTGCACCTCAAGGACAAGGCCGCCGATACCCCGGTGCGGTACAACGAGAGCGTGCCGCGGACCACCTTTAAGGAGGTCGGCAGCGGCACGATCGACTGGCCGGCGGTGCTCAAAGCGGCGTCCGATGCCGGGGTGGAGCACTATTTCGTGGAGCAGGACCAGACGCCGGGCGATCCGGTGGCGAGCCTTCGCCAGAGTTTCGCCTATTTATCCAAGCTGGACATCTAAAAGGGGGATGGACGCATGGGTGTGCCCCACCGTTACCAAATCGCCACACCTGCGTCCAACGTGTTAGGCAGGTGGTTTGGGAGTCAGGTAGCGGTACAACAGCATTGGATATGGCGGAGGCAGCCGGAGCGGTAGGCGCCCGCGTGAGTGGACCGGCAGATCCGCTGATTCGGGCAGCGCAGGGCGGCGATCAGGACGCTTTCGAGCAACTGGTGCGGCTCTACGATCAGAGTGTGCTCCGGCTCGCCATGAACCTGCTGCGGTCTCCGGAGGATGCACGTGACGTCTATCAGGAGGCCTTTCTTCGCGTGTACCGCAACCTCCACACGTTCCGGTTCGATTGCAGTTTTCATACCTGGCTCTACCGCATTGTGACCAACATCTGCCTGGACCAGCTCCGCAAGCGGAAGGTGCGGAAGGAAGAGCCCGCGGTTGTAGAAACGTCGGAAGGGCCGGTGGACCGGCTGGAGACCTTCGAGGAGGAAGGGCCGGCGGCCGATCCCGAGCGCAGCATGTGGAACCGCGAGTTGAAGCGGCGGATCGAGCACGCGCTGGAGGACCTGACGCCACGGGAGCGGGTGGTGTTCGAATTGCGGCATTACCAGGGCTTGCGGCTGCGCACCATCGGGGAAATGCTGGGAACCACCGAGGAGGCCGCCAAGAACTGCCTGTTTCGCGCCACGCAGAAGATGCGTTCGGTGCTGGGAGATTTTGTTTGATTCGGGAAGGTTGCGTATGAGTTGCGATCCGGTTGCGAAGCTGATTCCACTGTATTTTTACGGCGAGCTGAACGCCGAAGAGGAAGAACGCCTGGAGCAGCACCTGCATGAGTGCGCGGCCTGCACGCGGCAGCTCGAGCGGCAGCGCGCGCTGGCGGCGGCGCTCGACGAGCGCACGGCCGAGCTGCCTCCCGACCTGTTGGCGGATTGCCGTGGCGATCTGATGGCCGCGATCCGGGGCGGCGCGCCGCATATGCCGCGCGCCGGCGGCCCATGGGCGCAGTTTCGAGATATGATCGGCAGCGTGTTCGGCAGCATCCGGGTTCCCGCGCCGGTCGGGGCGCTGGCGCTGATCGCGCTCGGCTTTTTCGGCGCGCGATTCAGCGGGGCCTGGAACACGGCGCTGCCGGGTATGGCGACGGCTGGGCTGGCGCCCGCGGAGGACGCGTTCGCCACCGTGCGCTCGGTGCGTCCGGACAACGACGGCCGGGTGCAGATCGCGTTCGACGAGACGCGGCGGCGGGTGGTTTCCGGACGCATGGACGATCAGACGATCCAGCGGCTGCTGTTGGCGGCGACGCACGAGGATAACGCTTCGGTGCGGGTCGAGTCCGTCGAGGTGCTGAAATCGCGCTGCAATTCCAATGAGGTGCGGGACGCGCTGCTCAACGCGGTGGCGCACGACCCCAACGAGGGCGTGCGGCTCAAAGCGCTCGAAGGACTGAAGCCGCTGGCGGGCGATCCGGAAGTGCGCAAGACGCTTTCCCAGGTGCTGCTGGCGGATAATAGCCCGGCGATCCGGTACCAGGCGGTGGATATGCTGGTGCAGCACCGCGACGATTCCGTGATCGGCATTCTGCAGGGGCTGGTGGGCCGCGAGGACAACAGCACGGTGCGGATGAGACTCGAAAAGGCGCTGCGGGAGATGAATGCGTCGGTGGGGACGTTCTAGGGATCGAAGCCATATGATCACCACAGAGACGCAGAGGGCACGGAGATCACGCAGAGGACATCTTTGGGTTACTTTGCGTTTCGTCAGTGTCCTCTGTATCTCTGCCGTTGGCATTTGCGCCCAATTGCAGCCGGCCTGCCGGGATGGGAAATGCGAAGCGACGATCAAGGGAAGCATCCCGGCGTGTTCGCGGCTGCGGATTGTGGCGCACGGGCCAGTGACGCTCGAAGGCGGCGTTTCGCCGCACCTCTCCTACACGGTGAAGCTCACGGTCAGCGCGCGCACCGAGGTGGAAGCCCGGCGGCTGCTGCGGAATTACGCGCTGCGGATCCAGGCACTCGGACCATGGACCCTGCTGACGGCGCCGGGCGGCGCGGTAATGACGGCGGTGACGGTGCGAGCGCCGCGTCTTACTGCCGCACAGATCGCCACTTCGGACGGGCCGGTGCGGGCTTACGGCATCGCGGGGCCGCTTGGCGTCGATACGGGCGCGGGCGCGATCGCGGTGGATCGCATCGCGGGCAGTTGCAATCTTTCGACGGGCGGCGGCGATATCGAGGTCGGGCAGACCGGCGGCGACTTGAAATGCCACACCGGCGCGGGACGGATCACCGCGGCGATGGTGCACGGGGCGGCCATGCTTTCGAGTGAAGGCGGGGACATCGTGGCACAGGAAGCGGGCGGGCTGGTGCGCGCGGAAACGCGCGGGGGAGGCATTCGCATCGGTGCGGCCGGCGGTCCGGTTACCGCAGCGACCGGCGGCGGCGTCATCGACATCGGCCGGGCGGGCGGCCCCGTCACGATGCGCGGGATTGTCCCCTCCGCGCAAGTCGGCTCGGCGGCGGGGGTGCGGTGCGAGCTGGCGAGCGGCGGCATCCGCCTGGCGGCAATCGCCGGGCCGATGCGGGTTTCGACGGTGATGGGCAGCATCCTGGCGAACCTGACTGGAAGCCATCTGGCCGATTCCTACCTGGCCACCGCCAACGGTGACATCACGGTGCTGATCCCGTCTAACGTTGGTGTGACGATCCAGGCCGAAAATGCGATGGCGGATACGCTGCGGCGCATCATGTCCGATTTCGCGGCGGTGCAGCCGCGGCGGCAGGGGATGCGCGTGGTGGCGGCAGGCCCCATTAACGGGGGCGGCCCGCTATTGCAGATATCCGGCATGGGCGGAACAATATTCATCAAGAGGCAATGAACATGAGACTCCATTCGGCATGCGGCGCGGCCATTCTGGCGGCGGCCGCCATGCTCAACCCCGGCGCGTTTGCGCAGACACCGCGTCCGGGAGGCCACGCCGCGCAGATGGTCGGGCCGGCCAACACAGCGTATCTCGGCATCGGCGTCCGCGATATCGACCAGGACAGCGCCCGCAAGTTCAATCTGAAGGAAGTCCGCGGCAGCGAGGTGACCAGCGTGACGCCGGACAGCCCGGCGGCCAAGGCCGGCTTGAAGGAAGGCGATGTGGTGCTGGAATACAACGGCCAGCCCATCGAAGGCGGCGAGCAGTTGAGCCGCATGGTACGGGAAACGCCCATCGGGCGGCAGGTGAAGATCGGGGTGTGGCGGAACGGATCGATGCAAACGCTGACCGCGACGATCGAAGGACACCGGGCCGCGGGGCCGCAGGTGTTCACGTATAACGGACCGTGGCAGGGGCCCGATGCCGAGCAGCTTCGCAAGCTCGAGGAGCAGTTCCGCGGCTTCCAGTTCCCGGAGATGCCCGGAATGCCGGGCATGCAGGGCTTCCCGCTGAACGTGCAGACGCCGATGCTCGGAATTATGGGCGAGCCGCTGGGACAGGAAAAGCAACTGGCGGACTTTTTCGGTGTCGAGGATGGCGTACTGGTGAAATCGGTGAACCGGGATTCCGCGGCGGAAAAGGCCGGCATCAAGGCGGGCGACGTGATCGTGAAGGTAGACGACACCCATATTTCCACCTCGCGCGATATCACGATGGCCTTGCGCGCGGCGCACGGCAAGAAGACCGTGACGGTGGTCGTGGTGCGGAACAAGAAGGAGATGACGCTGCCTGTGATGGTCGAGAGCCCGGCGACCGGCGGCGGAATCGGGAGCCCGGTGCGGGCGCAGTTGCTGGCGCCGGAGCTGCTGGACCTGTTCGGACTGCACGAGTAGCTTGCGGGTAGGGCCGGCCATGGCCGGCCCCTACAGTTTCCTTCCAGTAATGGTGTAGTCGAGGCCGCCGAAAAAGGCCTCGCGGAAATCTTCGGGCAGCGAGCGGAGCGAGGGCATGCTCTCCACCGCCGGTGAAAGCTTCCGCACTTCGATATTCCCTACTCCGAATTCTTCGAGATAGAACGCGAGCAGAGGGTGCGGCACGGGGCGCTGGTGCGTCGGATCGAGATAAAAGTGCGTGGCGAAGATGGCCAGGCACTCCGGATTGGGCGTTTCGATGGCGATGACGCCTCCGGGCTTCAGGCGGCTGGCGGCCAGCCGGATCATTTCCGGGAGGCGCTCGGGCGGGATGTGCTCGACCACCTGCGCGCAGAAGATGCCGCCGAGAGATCCTTCGGGTAGCGCGGCGAGATAGTCGAACAGGTCGGCGACTTCGGCATCGAGGCCTTTCTGCCGGCACAGCGCGACGGACTCCTCGCTGCTATCGATGCCGCGCGCGGTGACGCCGAATTCGCGCATGCGTTCGAGGAATTCGCCGCGGCCGCAGCCGAGGTCCAGCACGTTGTTGCGGCCGGCGAAGAGCCGGTCGTAGATCGCCTGGGCGGTTTTGACGTACTCTTCGGAGCCGCGGAAGCGCTCGGCGAAGCGGCCGTAGTCGAAGGGCAGGGCACGCTGGTGGTTTGCGGCAGGCTCGGCCGGGGCAGACCGCACGCCTGCCCTGCCGGCGCCGATGACGGCGCGCTGGCGGATGGTTTTCAGCTCCGAATAGATCAGGCGCTCGTATTCCAGGCGGATGCGCTCGAGATCCGCCCAGAGGCGCTGCTGAATTTCCGCGCCGTGGCGATCGAGAGCGGCCATGTATTCGGCGTGCTGGCCGCGCATGGCTTCGCGGCAGCCCGTATCGAGGACGCTAACGCGGTGCTGAAAGGAGCTTTCGAGCTCGGCCACGCTGCGCAGAAAGCGGACCTCGTTCTGCTGGAGCTTGCTCTCCCATCCGGCGCGCCATTCGGCCCAGTGATCGCGGATGTCCTTCAGTTCCTCGGCTACCTCGATGCGATGGCCGAGATCGTTGAGGCTTTCGATGGCGGCATCGAGCGCCGCGACCACGTGGCGGTTGAACTCGACCTGCTCGCGTACGTGCCAATCGAGCACGCGGGCTACCAGGCGCTTCCAGCCCTGGACCAGCGAATTGACGAGGCCGCCGGGGCGAGGGTTCACCGTCCCGATGGCCGCCACCTTGCCGAGCGCGGCGTCGCGCGCATGCACCAGGGGCATGAGGTCGAGCTTGCGACTTCCATGGCCCGCGCCGACGCGCTCCCGCACCTCGCGCAGAATGGCAATCAGCTCAGCGCTTTCCACGCGACCCCTTCCGCGGCCGGTTCCAGGTGGCCGTGACCACCGTGCCGAGGCCGCCGCGCAGCGAGAAATCGCCGATTACCGTTGCGGTGACGGGATTGGCGGCTTTCACGACGTCGCGCAGCACGCGGTTGACGATGTTCTCCTGAAAGATGCCCAGGTTGCGGTAGGCGAGCAGGTACATCTTGTAGGATTTGAGCTCGAGGCAGTGGCGGTCCGGCACGTAGCGCAGCACGAGCTTGCCGAAATCGGGCAGACCGGTCTTGGGGCACACGGAAGTGAACTCGTCGGTAATGATTTCGATTTCGTAATCGGGATACTGGTTGGGCCAGGTCTCGATCTCGGGCAGGGGAGCATCGACGCCCGCCCTGGCGTGTTCCTCGGTGTATCCCAGGGCGGTTGCCCGGGCGAATTTGGTGTTTTTCATGCGAGAGCCTTCGCCAGCAGGTCCAGAAACAGCCCGACGTCCGCGACCACGCCGATGGCCTGGCCGGTGCCGCGGTCGCTGACCTTGGTGGCGACCGCCGGATTAATGTCGACGCAGACGATTTTGACCCAGCTTGGCAGCATGTTGCCGGTGGCGATCGAATGCAGCATGGAGCCGAGGCAGATCACCAGTCCCGCGCCTTTCAGGTGCGCGGCGTAGGCGTCCTGGGCGGCGTTCATATCGGTGATGGTGTCGGGCAGGGGACCGTCGTCGCGGAGGCTGCCGGCGAGGACGAAGGGCACATTGGCCTTGACGCATTCGTACAACACGCCGGAGGTCAGCCGCCCCGATTCCACCGCGGCCTTTACCGATCCGGCATGGAAAATGGCATTGATGGCGCGCATGTGATTGCGGTGGCCGTGCTCCTCCTGGCGCCCATCGGACAGGCGGACGCCGAGCGAGGTGCCGAACAGCGCCGCTTCGATATCGTGCACGCCGAGCGCGTTGCCGCTGAGCAGCGCCTGGACCCAGCCGCGGCGGATCAGCGCGGAAAGCCCGGTGACGCCGCCGGTGTGCACCACGACGGGTCCGGCGACGACCACGACTTTCTGGCCGTGCTCGATGGCATGGTGCGCCAGGGCGGCGGTCTGGCGTACGGCCGTCTCGACCTGGCGCTCGCTCGAGATACCGTTCGACATGAAGGCGAACTCCAGGCGGTCACGCTCCTTGGTTTCCGGGATGACGCGGATGCCGCGCAGGCCGGTGACGATGCGATCGCCAGCGCGCAGGTCGCGCAGGCGGCGGCAGACTGCCGAACCGTCCGGGTTGACGACGATCAGGGCGTCCATGCGCTGGTTTTCCACCTCGACCCATTTGCCGCGGGCCTTCACGTACGTGCGGTGGTTGGTGGTGGAGTAGAAATCTTCCGGCGCGCAGCGGTCGCGCTCGACGGCGCCCAGCGTGGCATCGCCGGTGTCGACGGGCGCGCAGCCGAGCTCGAGGAGCGTGTTGAGCAGGCCCTCGAGCGACGCGGCATCCGGGGTTTCGACCCGCAGCCGCAGGTACGATGGATCATTGTTGGTGCGGCCGATGCGGAACTGCTCGACTTCGAACCGGCCGTGGTGCTCCACGACCTGGTCGAAGATGTTTTCCATGATGTGGGAGTCGATCAGGTGGCCTTCGGCCTCGACCACTTCCTGAAATGGCATAGGTAAACTTCTATTGTACGTGGGGGCACGGGGAGGAAGTTGGGAGGCAGGAGGCAGGAGTCAGAAGTCAGGAGCTTGGGCATTGCCGGCTTGGCTCGGCAACTCCCAGCTCCTGGCTCCTAACTTTTAGATTCTTACTGGCTGTCGCGGCGCTTCAATGTCGGGCGATCGTCCGTATCGGTCTTGGTGCCGCTGCCATCGTGGGTGTCGATGGTGCCGCCGCTGCCGGGAGCGCGGCGGAGGCGTGGGCGGTTGGGATCTTCGGTATCGACCTTGCGGCGGTTGTGGAGCATCGCGAGGCGCGCCTTGACGTCGTTGAATTCGGAGGTGTTGACGACGTACTCGGGCTTGGGCTTGAGATCCTTCTGGATTTCGTCCTGGGCCTTCTTGATGCGGTCATCGGTCATGGGGTGGCTGGCGAAGAGCTTGCTGACCGAGCCGGGCTTCTTCTTCTCCATGGTCTGGATTTTTTCGAAGAAATCGACGAAGGAGGTGGGATCGTAGCCGGCCTTGTACATGTACTGGAGGCCGAGGAAATCGGCTTCCGCCTCCATGGAGCGGGAGAACTTGAGGAAGCCCATAGGGATCAGGAGATTGGCGCCCTGCATCGCGCCGTAGCCAGCCATGGTGTAGGGGACGACGATGGAGGCCGCGATCATGCCGATCTGTGCGAGTTCGCCCTTGGTGGCCTGCCGGGTGCCGTGGCGGGCGGCGACGTGCGCGATCTCATGCGCCATGACGCCGGCGAGCTCGGCTTCGCAATCGGCCTTGAGGATCAGACCGGAATTGACGAAGAAGAAGCCGCCGGGGAGCGCGAAGGCGTTCACCTCTTCGGTGTCGAGGACCTTAATGGTGAAGGGCACCTTGGCGTCGGAGTTCCGGACGAGATTTTGGCCGACGCGGTTGACGTACTCGGCGATGACCGGGTCGTCGATCACTTTGGACTGGCGTTCGACTTCCTGGGCGAGCTGCTTGCCGAGGGCAATTTCCTTTTCGAGGGAGTAGAAATTGATACCGCTGCCGACATCCCGATTGCCGATCGCATCGGGATCATCCTTCTTGTTCTTGTCTCCGGCGAAGGCACCCGGAGCGACAAGGCTGAGTGCGGCCAGAACCGCCACAGGCACTACAGAGGGACGTCTCATTTCGGAAACTCCTGATAGCTACACTATACGCTCTTTTGAAAGCGGGGCGTAGCTCTACAGGTTAAACGGGGCGCGGGACTGCGAGGTTTCCGTAAACCGGTTGTTTTTTAATAGAGGCCGAGGCTGATGACGTTGCCCGCGGGATCGACCAGGACATCGAGGTGCCGGTCGATGTAGGAGTAGAATTTGCGGCCGTTGCGGGCTCCCGTGGATTGCACACGGGCGCCCCAGGTTCGGCGGCAGTCTTGCCAGCTCAGTTTCCACGGGTAGACGAATACCGTGCGGAGGAGGCCGGTGTCCTTGGAGAAATCGAGTTCGATTTGGCGGTAGCGGCCGGTGGGGTCGGAATAGGCGAGGATCTCGCCGTTGGCGGTATGGTCGTCGTCGAAGGCAGGACGCCGGTGGAGGGGTTCGCCGAAGAGGTTATAGGCGTCGCTGGCCGTCCAGGCGCCGATCAGTTTCTGGCAGAAGAAGCCGCTATCCCGCTCGAATTCGGCCGGAAGAATGGGATGCGGAGCCCGGCGGAGGAGCGGACGGTGGTCGTCGGGCGAGGGCGCCGGGGCGGCGCCGGGGCGGACCGAGGCCTGCGGTCCGGGCGCAGTTTCGGGGCGGGTGGGGGTGGCCCCGCCGGGCAGCGTGACGACCAGGCTATCGGCCGGCTCGGAGCCGGCGAGGACGGGGATATGGATACCGCCGGGATCGGGTTCGGCGCGGTCGGCGCTGGATACTCCCTGAGCTGCCGCCGTGGCGGCACAGAAAGCAGAAACGATCAGGAACCGGTTCATGGCTGCCCCCTCGGCAATTAATGTACCCAAGGCGCAGCTCCGCTAGAACCCTGAATTTGGGCAACAACACGGCGTTACCGGAAGTTTACCCGTCTCGGGTTTACCGGTCCCGGGTTTACCCGATCCCCGTTAGCTGTCTTTAAGGCAGGCCATGGGCCTGCGCCGCCATCAGAACTGGCGCTCGCCGGCGGTCAGCGTGCGTTGCTCATCCAGCTTGGGCCATACGTTCTGGCCGGTGTTGGCCTGCAGGTGCTCCCGGAGGGCGTCGGCATAGACCTGGATGCCCTTGCGCGAATAGCGAAGGAAACCCTTCTGGCGCAAATGGTTCATCTGGAAGGTCACGATTTCGCGCGAGGTGCCGACGTATTCGGAGATGACCTGGTGGGTCAGCGGCGGAATCTTGATGGACCCATCCTCGGTGCGGGTCCCGAGGCGATCGGCGAAGCGCAGGAGCGAGCGGACGACGCGCTCCGGCGTCTTGTCGAGGGCGAAGCTTTGCAGCCGCTCCTCGTAATCGAGGCCGCGCTTGACGAGCATCTGGAGGAGGGCGATGCCGAGGCGAGGCTGGCGCTCGACCTGCTCCTCAATTTCGGCGTTGGTCCAGGACATCAGGGTAACGTTGTCGAGGGCCATGGCGCGCTCGGAGTACTGAGCAGTACCCAGGAGCGAACTTTCGCCGAAGAAGTCATCGGTAGTAAAGATGTCCACAACGGTTTGCGTTCCGTCGTCGAGCGGAATGGTCACTTTGACCCTTCCCTGTACTACCAAGTGGAGCCCTTTGGAGGGCTGGTGTTCGTCAAAGATGATCTGGCCTTTGCGGTAGTCAGTAACGCCCTTGCGCGGCAGATACATGAGAGCATCTTCCATCTCACGCGGGGCACTGAGTTTAGCGCCGTTTGGCATGTGGTTCTCCCTAAAACGCGAACGTCGCTACACGGCCGGGTCCGGATCCCCTCCTGTTAAGACGACGGTTGTTGCGGCGCGAGCAATGGAGCGTCCGGACGGTGCCAGGCGTTCCCTACATGAACTGAGGACTTGTGCCGTCGAAAGCGGTGCGATTCAACGTCTATAACCATAGGTTACGCCAGAATCACAACAGAACGCACGTTTTGGAGTATTGGGTTTCGGATGAAAATGGACACTCGGAGTGGGCCGGACGGATGGCGGAAGCCAGTGGGAGTCGAACCCACCCGCGGCACAAGTACCGCACAACGGGTTTGAAGCCCGCACCCGGCGCCGGCCAAGAATGGCTTCCAAAGGGGATTGTAGCAGACGGATTGCGCTAACCTGCTAGAAACGCTAAACTGGAGCGAAAGCAGGGCGAGCACAGGGGCGCCTGCGCGAGAATTCCCCGGTCGTCTAATGGTAGGACAGCGGCCTTTGGAGCCGTGAATCGTGGTTCGAATCCATGCCGGGGAGCCAACAACCCTTCCGATAACTGAAGCGCCCGTAAATTCTTGACTGCTCGGCCTCTACGCTGCCGCGCCCGTTTCCGCAACATAACGCGAATACTTGCGCTTGGCGGCGCGTCTCCGTTTGGAAACCGCCTCTTTCGGGGATCGCGGTGAACCGTTACGGTTCGGCCCGAACCCCACGTTTTCGGCCTCGAATTCTCCGTTGTCTCTTCTTGACGCCCCCAAAAACTTGACAGCTTTTTTCACTCCGGACCCCAGCTTTAAACTTGCGAACTCCAGGCGTATATATCCAGTAGGGAGCGGATTTTGAATCGGCTCCCGAAACCACCAGACAGCGGGATGGCCGCCAGGCGGAACTCCATGTGGGTGTCGGGTTCCGCCGGCCGTCGCGCGCCTTCCGGGCCCACGCCCATTTGAGTATCGCCCGCAGCGGCCAGCCGCGGGAGAAGGTCCGTTGATCGAAGAGACAATCGCCCAGCTTGCCAGCCTCCTTGCCGCCGCGTACGAGCGCTACCGGCGCATCGTGCGCGTCGAGGAAGGCGCAGAAGATGGCCCGGAGACCGGCCTTGATACCGGGGACCAGCCGAGCCCTCATGACAGTAGGTTGACGCCATGAAGACTGCGGAGAACCGGATTATCGATCTCGATGCCGAGCTGGCCGCCCTGGAACGGATGAACGTCCGGAAGCTGCGCCAGCGGCACCTGGACCTGTTCGGCGAAACGCCGCATTCGTTTCACCGGCAGTTCCTGGTGCGGCAGATCGCCTGGCGATTGCAGGCGAAGCTGGAAGGCGGGCTGGACGAGGAGACGCGCCAGTATGCGATCGCCATCGCGCGCGATTGCGCGCACGCCGCGCGCATCGAGCAGAACGCCCTGCGTCGGCAGAACGGCATTTCGCCCGAGGCGCGTGCCGCAGGGAAGATTCACTCCCACCGCGATACTCGTCTGCCGATGCCAGGGAGTCTCCTGGTTCGGGAGATTGAAGGCGAGACGCACGTCGTGAAAATCCTCCGCGATGGTTTCGATTATGGCGGCCGTGTGTTCCGGTCATTGAGCGCCATCGCACAGGAGATCACGGGCACGAAGTGGAACGGATTCAGATTCTTTGGGTTGGCGAAGGAGGAAGGCTGTGCGACGCGCACGGGCAATCAACGGAAATAGCCGCGCCGCTGTGGTTCCGGCGGTTCGGTGTGCGATCTATACGAGGAAGTCCACCGAGGAGGGCCTCGAGCAGGCGTTCAACACGCTCGACGCCCAGCGCGATGCCGCCGAGGCGTACATCCGCAGCCAGCAGGAGGAAGGGTGGATCACTCTGCCGGCGCACTATGACGACGGCGGCTACACCGGCGCCAATATGGACCGGCCCGCGATGAAGCGCCTCCTGGCCGACGTGGAATCGGGCGCGGTGAATTGCGTGGTGGTCTACAAGGTCGATCGGCTGACGCGGTCGCTGCTGGACTTCGCCCGCATTATGGAGATCCTGGACGAGCATGGTGCGACGTTTGTTTCTGTCACCCAGCAGTTCAATACCACCACCTCGCTCGGGCGCCTCACACTGAATATCCTCCTCAGCTTCGCCCAATTCGAACGGGAAATGATCGCGGAGCGGACGCGCGACAAGATGTCGGCCGCCAGGAGGAAGGGCAAGTGGGTGGGCGGCAATCCCGTGCTGGGCTACGACGTGAGCCCACAGGGCGGCGCGCTGGTCGTCAACGAGGCAGAGGCGGAACGCGTGCGGACGATCTTCGATCTATACCTGGAGTATGGCTCCCTGATCCCGGTGATCGATGAACTGGACCGGCGCGGATGGAGCATGAAGGAATGGCGGACCCGCAAAGGCCACATGGCTGGCGGCAAGGCGTTCACGAAGAACCGGCTCTATAACCTCCTGACCAACGTGAGCTACACGGGCAAGGTCGCCCACCAAGGTCAAATCTACCCGGGCGAGCAAGGCCAGATCGTGGATCTCGATCTCTGGAACCGCGTGCAGGAACGCCTGAAGGCGAACGGCCAGTCCGGCAGCCGCGAGATCCGCAATAAGTACGGCGCGTTGCTGAAGGGCATCCTGGTTTGCGACACGTGTGATGCCGGGATGGTCCACACCTACACGAAGAAGTCGGCCAACAGGCTGTATCGGTATTACGTGTGCGTGAAGGCCCACCAGCGCGGATGGAACAAGTGCGAGACGCGCTCCATCCCGGCGCCCGAAATTGAGCAGTCGGTGGTGGACCAGATCCGCAGCATTGGGGGGAACCCGGCGTTACTGAACGAGGTGGTTCGCCAGTGGGAGGAGCAGCGCGAGATGCACACCAGCGCCTTGGAGCGGGAGCGGCGGTTCATCGAGCGGGATCTGAAGCAGCTGGCGGCGGAAATGCCAGACGTCGTGAACGGCGGTGGTGCGACCGGGCGCCTGGCTGAGGTGGCAGAACGGACCGAATGCCTGGGTCGACGCTCGGCCGAGATCCGGGCACATCTGGCGGCACTCGATGCCGACCCACTCTCTCGCGCCGATCTGGAGCGGGCGCTCCGGGATTTTGATGGCGTGTGGCAGCAGATGGCGCCGAGGGAACAGGAGCAGTTCGTGAAGCTGGTGGTCAAGCAGGTCCGCTACAACGGCAAGACGGGTGTGGTCGCCGTGGATTTCCACTCCGCCGAGATCCGGCGGCTGTGCATCAACGGCGGTGCTACCCGGTGAAGGAGGACAAATGCAAACAAGATCGCCGGAAATGGTCCGAGTTCAATTCGTATTGAGGCGCACGGCGGCGCCGCCGGCGGGCGACGCACTCGTGGCGCAGCCCGCCGTCCAGCGCGGGCGGTTGCCGCGGATCACGCAGCTCCTCGCGCAGGCCATCCTGTATGAGGACATGCTCCGGCGGGGCGTGGGCAACGATTTCGCCGACCTCGCACGGCTGGCGGGCCTGAGCCGCGAGAGGATCGGCCAGCTCGCCCGGCTGCTGTGGCTCGCACCGGATATCCAACGCGAGGTGCTGTCGCTGCCGAGAACGCCGTCGGGCCGCTTCCCCGTGGGCGAGCCCGCGCTGCGGAAGGTCGCCTCGCGGTTGCGTTGGAGCGAACAGCGGCAGATGTGGGCCGCCGCCACGGGAAACTCAAACGGAGCGCGTCTCTGAACGTGGGCCCGCGGAACGAACGGCTCTGACTCTGGCAATCAGTTTGAGCCGCACTGTCTCAGCATTGCGGCGGCGATCCCACTGGTCTGACGACTGCTGGCGCATGGCAGCACAATATTCGCGATAGGAGTCGTACCAGGCATCGAGCAAACCCAGGAGGTCCGGCGCCTTGCTGCGGATCGCCGCCCGAAGGTCCTCTTCCATCCTGGGCACGAAATCCCAGACGCCCATCTCATGAGCCACGGTGGCTGTTGCCTGTAGGCGATACCACTCAAGTTCCTTTTCGGAATAAACCGGGAGCTCGGGCATGGCCGCGCTGCTTTGCTGTTCCATATCGACTCATGGTAACGCTCAAGTGAGCTGTTCCTAGTGTCCGACGGGAAGGGGTCGCCGGGCGCGACACGAATCCGAAGAGCCGCATCGCCGCGAATGCCGATTGCTATACTCGGTAAAGCATTTTGATCATCTTCGATGGACCGTCCCGATTCATTTCCTGATCGCTACAATCTGAGGCAGGCACAGCCAGTGACGATCCGAGAGGATGCCCCTGGCAGCATTCGCCACGGTGTCTTCTGTATCGTGTCGGCCGTCGGCATAAAGCCGTTTCAGCTTCGGCGCCTCCTCTGTAAACGGCTGCTCGTGAGAGAGAACACGCAGATCGTCGAAGATCACCGAATCCTGGCAGAAGTTGATCAGATGCTCGCTGACTGCATCTGGTATCACGTTTACGGCTTCGTTGAGGACGTCTCCGCCGAGCTCGCCGCCAGGTCATCGCTACAGGCGCAAGAGTACTCGACGCGGATCAACACCTACTTCAGCGAGAGCGGCGTCGGCTGGGAATTGCAGGATGGCGTTCTGCGGGTGCGTGGCGGCGCGGGTTTGGACCAGGCGCTGAAAAACGCGTTGGATGCCCTCGACCGCAGCGCCCGCCAGACGGCACAGGGAGAGTTACAGGAGGCCATCAAGGACATTTCGCGTGTGCCGGAAGCCGAAGTTACCGGTGCGGTACAGCACGCGATTGCCGCACTGGAATGTGTGGCGAGGGATCTGGTCGGCGATCCCCAGATCACTCTCGGGAAGCTGGTCAAGCGCTATCCGGATCTGATGCCAACTACCCTGGCGACAGTCGTGGATAAAGCGTACGGATTCGCTTCCAACGAAGCGCGGCACCTGGTTGAGGGGAAGAAGATCGATTTCTGCGAAGCTGAGCTGATGGTCAGCCTGTCCGCTGCCATGATCACGTATCTCTTGCGCCTGGAGCACCGCGCCGGACTGTCTTAACTTCGTGGTCCGCGCCGTGGCGGGCGCCGTGATTCCAAATCGAGCCCAAGGGCGCGCAGCAGCTTTCTGTGGGCACCTTCGACGCGTCCGAGACTGTCGCGGATCTCGAATAGGGCCGATTTGATTGCCGGGTCGGGCTGGCGCTCGCTGCGCTCAAACAGCTGGTCCTGTTGGGCGGGAGCAGCCATGTCCGTACTGGCCCAGCGCACCAGCGTGCTAATGCAGGGTGCAATTTCCACATGTACAGCGCTGCTGCTGGCTGTAAAGAAAAGGGGACGCCCAGCACGCGCCGCCACCAGCTCTAGTTCCGGAAGTGCTATATCTGCCCGTGGACGGTCGAGAACTGATGCGTCCGCCATAATGTCCCGCAATAGTCGGCGGCCAAGGCCGTTGAACGCATCCCTCACCGCCGACGCTGGCGTCAAGCCCGCGAACAAGCCGTACCAGAGCAGCGTTCGGCGCGGATCGCGTGCGCTCCGAAGAACGAGGTTCACATGTTCAAAAGAACCTGGCGCAATCGCGTCAGCCAGATACCCGCATATGAACGCGTAGATCTCTTGGGCCGAGCTCGATTCCGGCCACTGACGCGCGATGGCTTCCCAGGCCACAACGCGGTCTTCGCGCGAGCTCTTGCGCGGTACTTGGCTTTGGGATAAGCCACCTTGGACGAGCAGGTGCGACCACAGGTCTTCACGAATGTTGCCATCCGTGAAAACTTGCCGGGCAGCCTCGATCATGCGGCGCTGGCCACTCTCCTCGGGCCCGATCGAGCCGCCAGCCGCGATGATCGCAACGATGCTCCATGGCAACGTGAGATCCCGCGAATCGAAGGGCAGCCGGGGCTGTCGCATCAGATTGCGCGCGGACCGCCAGCGCTCGAACAGCCGATCACGGGGATCCGATGCACCCCAGAGAGCGAGGTCGCGCGCTCTACTGAAAGAATACGTGTTACCGAATGCCACTCCCGGTAGTGAACTCAGATCCCGATCACCTTCAAGATGCGTGATTGTTTCCGCCAGAACCAATGACGCACACACATTTTGGAGCCGCCCTAACCACCGTATCGGCTCCGGTCGAAAATATCGGCGTGTTTCCGGCTCTTCAAGGACGCGAACCAATGCAGTCAACGGCCGGTATTCCGCCAAATAAGTGGAGGTCCACGCCAGGAAGTCTCGCGTTCCGCGCTCCGGCAGTACAATCACTGAGGGAAGCATCGGTCGCTCGTGAGGATCGACCGGCCAGACGAGCATGAGTTCCGAACGTAAACGCGGTAACTCGTCCACGCGTTCGAAGGCGGGGCCATCCAGAGCCGCCAACTGCCGCTCAGCTTGTACAATCCCGAGAAACTCAGTGCGCGTCGCCTGGGAAATCCACATTATGTTGCCTTCGGAAAGAGGTCCGAGAGTTCGAATTCGGGAGCCGGCCCTTCGATGGAGCTGAGTGCGGAAGCGAGGTAGCCTGGCGGTTCCGCACTATAGTACAGCGACAAAGCAGTCTTCGTCCTGGTCACCGCCGTGAACACGAGATTGCGATTTTGAGCAAACTTCTTGAAGTACTCACAGCCTAACAGGTGGGTGGCCCGGAATTCGAGTCCCTTAGCCGCATGAGCTGTGCAGATGCAGATTGGCTTGTCCGGAGCAAAGGAAATCGTTTCGCCCGCCCCCTGGACGACACAGCGCTGGCCAAGCGCCGAGCTCGACAGTTCTTGCCAGATAGCATCCATCTCCTCCCGGCGTGGCGTGAGCACGCCGATGAACTCATCCGGATAGGCAGCGAGCTGCGCGGGGAGGCGCTTCAGCACGCGTTCGATCTGTTCCGCCAAGTCGACGCAGTGAGCATGCTCGACTGATGATTCCTGTCCTTCCTCGTTATACCGGCAGGTCTTGATCAACGGCTCGTAAGCCGCTGTATCCTTGGCCAGGGCATCCGCCAATTCGCAGATCCGCCGGCCGTTTCGATAGTGGAAGCGGAGACGCTCGACTTTTGGGATAAGTTTCTCAAGTGCAGGAACGGGATTCTCCCCGGCGTAGATCTGTTGCCGAGAATCCGCAACGGCGAAGATCTTCTTTCCCAGCCGTTTAAAAAGCTTGATCTCCTCGACCGTGTAATCCTGGGCCTCGTCGATCAGGATCGCATCGTAGATGCCCGACAGTCCACGACCGTCAACAAGATTTGTGATCTGCTCCGTGAAAAATGCTCTTTGGGCCTCGAAGGTATCCGGTGGGATTTTTCTGATTCCGTACGAATACAGAAGGTCCTGCTGCCAACGTCGGTGCGTCACGATCCGATCAGTTGGAAACTCATACTCCCTCGACCCGCCGACGATGAATTCCTGCAACGTCCTGGTGAAGACGACAACCAGAATGTTCTTCTCTCCCCTTTTGTACAGGTACTTGCCTCGAAGGAGTAGCAGGTTGGTCTTCCCGGAACCGGCCGGCCCCAGGAGCAGGTAGTCCCCATCACCGGGCAGCGCGATGACCCTCTTCTGGTCCTCGTCGAGCTCATTAATATCGACCCACCACGTGCGCTTCATCGCTCTCGAATTCGTTTGGGCAGGTTGACGCTACGCCATGCTGCCCTTGGGAAAGGCCACATGCAATAGCGAATCACCTTTGACCGGTAAACAGTTCATTTTACGAAATTTCTGCAGCACGGGCCAATCCGGCGACGGAGATGTCGGAGGTGCAGCAGCGGAGATGCTGGCGAACACTACAGCGGAGCGCGGGGACTATTAGGGTCATCGTTGATGTGCCAGGCCGTCGAGCGAGGAGCAATAGCTGCGGAGGAGCTGAGGATCGCGACGCGGGCATCCATGGCATGGCCCCGTTAACCTGCGCGGCTGCGGAGAAGGCAGTTTTGCCCAAAATCAAAACTGAGAGAAAATGTAGTTCGGGAAGCCGTTGATTGGATCGGATCTGTGCAGCGAAATGCGACGACCATGCGTCGCTGAATCGAACCCGTTCGGTATCGGCTCCCAGTGGAGGACCTGATTCCACGCCGCATTATCGAGCCACCTAGGCCGTCTCCGGGGCTGCCCGCCCGAAGCACGCCTGCCCAGTCCGAACCGGCTGGGACCCCGAAACTGCAGGAGCATCTTTTTATCAGTTACGCGTGGGAGAACTGCGCCCTCGCCGATTGGCTGGTTCGGCAACTGACGGCGCACGGGTACCGCGTCTGGTGCGACCGCTTCGAGATGCTCGGAGGCGAGCCGTTCCCGAAGATCATCGATGAGGCAATCAAGACCCGCACTTTTCGGCTCATTGCCTTGCTCTCGCGATATTCGCTCAATAAGCCGAATCCCCGAAAGGAGCGGACACTCGCCTTGAGCCTCTCCCGAGAGCGCGGGATCGATTTTATGATTCCACTCAACGTGGATGGTCTGAAAGCCTCGGAGCTGCCCTGGGACTATTCGGATTTGACATACATCCCGTTCGAGAACTGGTGGACGGGCCTGGAACAACTCCTTGCCAAGCTCACGAAGCTCGGCGCGCCACGCCCCATAACCGTCGACGACGGCCGCGCGATTGCCGCCGCCACGTTCCTGCCGCAGCGTGTCATGGTTAACCGACCGGAAGCACTCAGGACAAACTGCTTCTCGTTCGAGCGAATTCCCGAGCGGCTGTACGTCATCGAATGGAATCAGGGTGTGCCAGCCGATCTGGACGGTTTGAAACCCGTATGGTCGCACTACGACCTGCCCAATCGCCGGATAGTGGCGTTCTCCCTGCCGCCTCAAAGCGTGCAGGCGGCGGCGTATACAGAAATAGCTTCTGTCGAATGGCGAACGGCCGGAATGATCGAGGGCGTGAATTGCCGGAATATCGTATCGAATCTGCTGTGGCAGGCAATTGTTCGCACGCTCGTGAGCCGAGGGCTACGGCGCGACAGCGACAGCGGCGCGTTCTATTTTCCGCGCGGCGTTCTTCCGAAGAACAAAATCAAATTCTTCGGCCGCCGTGGCCGTAAGACGTGGGTGGCAGTGGTCGGCGAAAAGACGTTCCGCGGGAAGCCGTACCGCTACCACCTGGCCCCAGATTTTGTCATCAGGCAGGATTTGGGAGCGGATTTCATGGCCCAACTCAGAATTCGCGTTTTGCTCACCGATGCCAAGAGCAAACGCCTGAGCACTGCGGCTCTCATTCCCCGGCGCAAGCATCTTGCCGCCTCGTGGTTCAACCGGCATTGGCTGAGCCGAGTCCTGGCGATCGCCGGGTTCTTGGCGAAGGGTCGAAAGAGCATCGTCTTGCTCGACCGCAACGATCCAGTGGTGCTTTCGGCGACGCCAATCAGCGGGAACGTGCCTGTATCGATTGATGAAGCTGCACTCGCGGCATTACGGCAGCAGATTGCGGCGAGCACGCCAGGCTGGGACGAGGAAGCCGAGGGAGAGGACGGCGCATGACGAACGTGGCGACCGGGGCCGAAATCAAACTCTTACCCGAACCGGAGTTGGAATTCCGCTACGGGCAGCGCACGCATGATCCGCATGCCGGACTTGCGCTGTTTGGGCCCCATTCGGCCGGTACGGGCACTCACCCCCGCAGCATCGTCTATGGCGTCATCGGTGCGCCAGAAGGTGCGGACGCGTTCCAGCAATGGTCGCGGCGTATGCAGGACGCTATCGTCGAGCCTCTTTTGCCAAAACGAAAGATGGGGCGCACGATTCCACCCGACGACCGAAAGTTGTACCTGCTGTGGCCGCCATTCCCCGGCTTTGAAGGGGCATTCGCCTCGGAATGGCCGGTTCCGGGCGGCTGGCGGCACGAACTGGACCGCGACAAGCTGCTCGCTTTGGCGCGGCAAAAGGATCCTAACACGCGCGCCTACGATGTCGTCAGCACGTACTGTGACGCGATCTCGCTGATAAAGAAACGCGACGAAGCTTTTCACGTCCTGGTCTGCGTGATCCCAGAAGAGGTGTACCAGAACTGCCGGCCCCAGTCCCACGTGAAGGCAACAGGCAGCGGCACTGAAAAGCCGCCATCGCTAGAAGCCCTGAGCCTGTCGGTGGATTTCCGGCGGCAGCTGAAGGCCCGAGCCATGGAATTCGGTGTGCCGGTGCAGATCGTCAGGGAAACAACATTGCGAATCGGACCGCCGCGGAAAGGCAACAATCGCGGTCTGACGGCGGAATCTGATCGCGCCTGGAATCTCGGGAACACGCTGTATTACAAGGCTGGCGGGAAGCCGTGGCGCCTCTCGACCGCACGCAAGGGCGTCTGTTATATCGGGTTGGCGTTCCGCCGGGCCGGCGGTGCCGATCGGCGGACTGCCTGCTGCGCCGCGCAGATGTTCCTCGATACCGGCGATGGCATTGTCTTTAAGGGTGAGTTTGGCCCGTGGTTTTCACCTGAGGAGAAGCAGTGCCACCTCGACCGGCAGAGCGCCAGAAACCTGCTGACCGGCGCGCTCGCGACGTACTCCGAACAAGGTGGCGAGAAACTGACCGAGATTTTCCTGCATAGCCGGTCAACAATCAACGCCGACGAATTTGCGGGCTACCAGGATGCTTGTCCTGCTGGAGTCAAACTGGTGGCCGTCCGGGTCCGGAGCGATTTCAGCACCAAGATGTTTCGTGCGGGAGAGTGGCCGGTCGTTCGCGGCACGTTTTGGAAATTGAGCGATCGCAGCGCCTATTTGTGGGCGAGCGGCTTTAAGCCATCGCTGTTGACGTACGACGGTTGGGAAGTGCCAACACCGTTGCGCATCGACATTGAGCACGGCGAGGCTGATATCGAGCAAGTGGCGGCAGACATCTTCGGGCTTACCAAACTTAATTACAACACCTGCAAGCTCGGTGACTCCCTACCCGTCACAGTGGGCTTCTCGGATGCGGTCGGGGAGATCCTTATTGCGAACCCGACGGTAAAAGCCACGAGCCCGAGTTTCAAGTTCTACATTTGACTTGTGTGCTGGCGGCGCGTGCAGATCGTCAGCATCCCACGTTTCGGTCCGCTCCGATCAGCAGGGAACATCTACAGCCGAAGTGCAGCGGGAAGCGAGTCCACTCGGCGAGCGGTTTCGACTCGCCGTGCGCCTCCAGGCAAGTGCGGCAGGTGAGGACATCGCGGACGTTGTGCAACCTGAACGGCTCTCGGGCGAGGTGCTTGCCCTCGTACTCGCGGTTCGTCGGCGCCAGGGCGGCCGTGAGGTACGTGGCGACCACGAGATTGGCAACCGAAAAAGCGAAAGCCATCCGCTCGTGTAGTGGTCCGACGTCTAAACCCGTGAGTACGCCATTTGCCGGCACAAAGTAAACCACGGAATCGAGATCGATCGCGGCGATGGCACGCTCACGGATGCCGCTTTGAGCCAGGAGGAACTCAACCGCCAGGTGCTTCTTGCGCGATTTGGAGGGGATCATCCCGACGGATAGAGCCTGCATTTCCTTCAGGGTGAAGGCATGAAGAAGCGCCTCTGTCGGAATGGCAGCGATTTCGCTGCCGGGAATCGCCAGGCCCGCCTTGATCAAGGCGTCGAAGCCTCGGCGTTTCCGGTGATCGACGGGAACCGTATTGACGGTGGCCGGCCCCGTGGCGAGATATCGCCTGAGATTTCCATAGCCAAATTTTCGTATCACCGCAAGCTCTGTGGCATCGGATGGGTAATCGCCGTGGATCAAGCCCCCAAAGTCGTCGCAGCATCCGTCGAGAGATTCCAGGGCTTCCAATTCAATCTCGTCATCTCCCTCGATGCAGTCTGTCTTTTTCGATCGCACCGCTGCGAGCGTCGATTGAAAAACTCGGCGTTGCCCACACAGATAAGCTTCAAACTCCCGGAACCGCGCGCCGCGCTCAACCATAAGGCCGGCGACTGCTTCCGAAACATCCTCGGCGTGGTGGTCCACCAGGCCGTACATCGCCTCACGGACCTGCCGGGCCGTCTTCTCGTCAGTGCCGATCACGGTCAGCGGAAACGATGTGCTGGGGTTAATGCACCAGCCTTCCCGCTCCGCGGTCCAGGTGACGCCTCCGGTTTTTCGCACCTCCCGAATCGCAAGCGGATTGTCGCCGGAAGTGGCGGGCGCATATGCAGAGAGGATGCCCGGCCGGCGTGGAACATCCATGTCGGCGCTTGCGACGTGCGGCTCCGGAGCGGGAGTCGCAGGCTGCGTTTCGGTTTCAGGAATGTGTTCAATCAGCCGGCTGCTTTGACGATCGGATGACGCCGACTCGGAACGGCCCAGCACGCGAGAGATGAGCCCCTTTAACATGCGAGCCATTATAGTAACGCCTCACAAGAATCGCAGCCGGGACGGCCACCATCTCGGCACGCGCGCCTACAGGAGCTCGAAAATGAGCACTCTCGTAGACCCTTGTTTCGCCCCGGACGACTCGACCAGGCGAATCCTGTTGTCTTCCAGGAAGGCACGCGTCTGCAAGGCCGAGATCACGGCCGGATATCTTTGCGTCAATCCCAGGCGCCGGTGGATCTCCCTTACCCGGACCGTAACACGCTTCTCTTTCTTCTCACGCGCCGGTCGCACATACTCCGTCGTGACAAAAGTTCTAATCTGGCTCGCTAGACGGCCGCCGGTATTATTCAGAAACTCCACGTCCAGAGAATGAACGAATCGCGCCTGGAGCACCGGTACGAGATCCTTGTCGCTCGGCGGCAGGCTGTTTTCGATGAGCGAGTCCATGGCGCGATCCAGCACCGTTTCGGCCGACTGCTGAAGCAAGAACGTGAGCACGAACAGCTTCGCCCTCGCCTGCGGCGACAAGTTGAGTTTCGGCACATCAGGCGTCGGGAAGACGGTTGGCGGTATAGAGGACATGGCATGTCTCCGGAATGCGAATGGCGCTAGCAGTTAGGGACGAGAGTTCCGGCAGCTTGCGCGGCGGCGAATCATTGGGAATCCGCCGTGAAGTTAACGCGACAACATTAGTCCGGTGACGATGAGCGTCATTGAAGCATCGCCTGCGAAGTGCTAGGCAGTTACTTCGATGCATATATCAAGTCGCTCTGAATCCACGAGAGCAAAGCGGCCACACGGGATTGAGCGCCCCGAGAGCAGCGTACCTGGGAGGATCACTTCTGTACTCTTATAGCATTTTGCGATGTGCAAGACACTTTTTCGTACGACCAAAAAGTACGCCCTGTCTGGTTCAGTACTTCTAGTGCTTTCGGTTGCCTGCCGTATTGCAGCGTTGTAACAGAGCCCCAGCCGCCATTACACGTGCCGCTCGCCAACGCGATCCGTCGGCGTGATCACTGGTCAGGCACTCGCACCGGTTCCCCCGCATTTGCGGGTAAACGATCAATGGCAAAGGATATTAAACCAATACTTTCCAATACGCTATAGCATATACAATTCATATCAGATATGCTGAGCTTTCCTTCAGGACTTCGGGATCTGAATTTCCTACAAACCCTGCAAGGACGCGGTGAAAAATCCCACTGAGTTCCCGTCCGGTTATGTTGCCGAAGCGGGTGCGCCGGTGAGGCTGCCGGCGAGGTCTTCGGTGGACGGGAGGACTTGATGTCGGCACCAGCGTGCGCCATTCGGCCGGATTGCTTGCGGGTGGTTGTGGGGAGCTACCAGGTCGTCGATCGAGGGAAGACCGTGGCCCTCGCGGACCTGCCCACCGACTTCACCCCGCTCGAAAAGGACTTGGCCGCCGCGTTCCCTGCCAAGATGCATGGCGGGTGCCGCATCCTCCGGAGCGATTCCGGTAGCGAAGCCCGGTTCGAGATTCAGCCGAATGCGCCATGCAGCCGCGATCCCGCCTGTTGGAGCGGCGGCCCGGTGTGCGCCGTCTGCCGTAGGGAAAACACCGCCACCGTCATTTACGACGAGATTCAAAACGAGCTGCGGATCTCTGCGGCCAGTCTTGCCGAACGCCAGGAACACTGCCGGTTGTTCGGCCGCCATCTATTCGGTGACGAGCGGAGATTCGGGTTTTGCCCGAAATACACTCTGGATCCGCTTCGCAGGCATGGCGCAGCGAGGGCGCTGATGTGCCACGATGTTGCCGGCATTAAGGCGGTCCGCCTGCGCGAACTCGAGCGGAGTGGCGGCGGTCCCTTCCACCCCATCGAAGTCTTCCGGGCTGACGACGTTTCCGAAGAGCTGCGCCTGGATAGTCGAATTCTCGGACAGGATATTTGCCGCGTGACCCTGGAGATTCTGCTTGAATCCGAGGAGGTGCCCTGGACCGTGACAATCATGCCCGGCAATGAGCTGGTTTACGACCGGGAACGGCCGACTGCGGCAATGCTTAGGCTGGTGCAGCGTCTGCTCTCGGTGCAGTATCGCCTGCTTGCTCTTCTTTCACTGCCAGTCGGCCACTGCGGAGCAGCTGTTGTTCCAGCGGAATGCCCCTCTTGCCGACCTGCCAGGTCTCCAGGGTTACGCGGTTGTGGCGGATGGCCTCGCGAATGCTGCGTTGCGCGGCTGATTCTCGCGCCGTGCCGCATTGACCTCCACGAAAACGATGCGGTCGACCTCGCGATTGACAGTAAGCCCATCGAACACGACATAATCGATCGGGTTCATAAGTGGCCGAACGTCACGCGGGTCGTGGTCGAACTCGTGAAAGAACGGCGCGAGTCGTTCAAACAAGTGCCCCAGCAGGGTGGAGCGCGAGCGTTGTACCGCCTGACGGCGGGCCTCGGTTAGCAGGGCCCTGACTGTTTTGTCGTCTTTGACCATTCCTTTGGCCATGTCACGTGCCGTCCGCTCCAGGTTGCGTTCCCGAAACGTAATGTCACGTTCGCGGCCTGCAAGATCGAGTTCCCGACCATCCAGGTCGGCCTGCCATGCGGCGAGCTCGCGCTGTTTCGTTGCGACTTGGTCTTGTGTACGTTGTAAGCGCCGCAGCCAGTCCTTTGGTGGCTCCTCACCAAAGGAGATCGCGGCCTCTGAGAGCCGAAAGAGATCGCCACACCTCGGGCACCGACCCCATAAGTGTCGTGCCGTTTTGAAAAAGCGTGTCAGATCGGCCAACAGACCGTTCTCGCTCATCCAGGCCTCCTCCGCACCCGAAGGCTACTCGCATTGTGGGGCGGGATTAGTATACACCCCTGGCGGGCCCGAGGCCGCCTCATGAAAGCACGCTCCTGCCAAACTGCTGATACGATCAACTACCCCGGCAGGCCGGGAAGTGCTGCTATCGATGGCTAACATCCGCGGAGTGCGCCTCGGCTAAGATGAATCAATATGGCCGACCGGCCCAATAAACGCAATGGCTTGTTCTGGGAATTGGCAGCGGATTATCAACGGTTCCGCCCCGAGGCCGTGGATACCGTTGCCTGTCCCCTGTGTCTGACCGAGTATCGCCTGGCAAATATTGCTGAGCTCAGTCGCGAGCACATTGTCCCCTCGACACTCGGAGGGCGCTCGGAGACGCTGACATGCCGCCGCAAATGCAACAATACTCACGGGTCGCGCCTGGACAGCCATCTTATCAATGCAATGCGGGCCATGGATGCCGTCGAGGGCGCGGCACCAATTCCGACCGTTCTCGGCAGCGACAAAGGGAAAATCGTCGCCGAAGTCTTCTTACCGTCCGGGCCGGAGCCGGAACCCTGCCGTATCCAGATTGTAGGCAAGGCGAGCAATATGGAAGCTAGCGACGATCTGCGGAATAATCTGCGCGACGGCTTTACACTGACGATGCAGATGAGTTTCGACTTCATACCGGAACGGTATTTTCGTGCTGCGTTTCGGGGAGCCTTTTTATCCGTTTTCAAAGCGGAAGGATATCAGTATGCGCTGAGTGCGGGAGCGGGGCAGGTCCGGAAAATGCTCGATGCCGAAGTTCCTGTGCTGGAGAAGGTCATCATGGAGGCCTTTCCAGAGCGCGAACCTCCGACGGATTTGCTGGTGATGCCGGTTCGCTTCAGCGATGTTGGCGAGTGCTACTGCGTTTTGCTGCGATTACGCACGAATCGAACCCGGTACATCACCGTCTTTCTCCCTGGCAAATCGGGCAGCAACTGGTCGGCTCTCGAGGCGCTGTATGAGCATGCCCCGCGCCTCCGTTTAGAAACGATTCCCCACGGTTGGGACTCGCAGCTTTACGTTCATTTGGGCTATGACCCCTTATTCCGGGTTCGGAAAGGAATGCAGGACCGCTTCATGCCCAAGGTTTCCCCAACTTCAAACGTTTGAAATCGTCGCCGCCGAGGCGAGGCCTCGGGGTTAACGCCTTGCCGCATGGGGTGAAACTGGGCATATCGCCGTTCCGGCCTCTTTGTCCGAGACGACCATCAGGGCGGTGGCATCCCTGTCGCCGTTAGGCTCCAGCAACTGGACATGCGCTGTGGTTCTAAATAGATGTTGGGTGCGCAAGTTCGTGAACGACGTGCATACCATAGGAGACCGCATCTCCGGCATCGCCGAAAGTAGCGGATTGCCGAAAATGCTACACGGAAAGTAGCGGAATGCCGGAATTGCTACACGGAAAGTAGCGAATCGCTACAAAAAATGTAGCGCCTCTTTTATGGAGGCGTTGCCCCGGCGATGCGTGAAAACAGCGCGCGGAACGATCCCAGCGGTCTTCCCACCATCCCTCGGCCACCCCTCGATATTTCCCTTTGGAGTAATTCCGTGAACGACCTGATGACCAAAGCTTCCCTTTCCGCTCCGCGCCGCCGGCTGCTGGAAACCATGCAAAGACTGAACTTCGGCCGCATTGAGGACCTGGAGATCCGCAAAGGCGAGCCCGTCTTCAATCCGGCGCCCCGCATCATTCAGGACATCAAACTGGGCGGCGAAAACGGCCCGCGGCCGGAACTCGACCGCAGCGATTTCGTGCTCAAGAGCCAAGTGGCGGAATTTTTCGACTACCTGTCCCGGCTGGGCGATGGGCTGGTGGAAAGCATCGAGGTGAAGCACGGCCTACCCTTTAAGCTCGTGATCGAAATGGCCGATTAAGAAGAGGACACACCAGGCAAAAGGCTGGCCGCGCGGCGGAAGTCTTGTGGGTGATGCTCGGAAGGGCAATCTCACGGGCTTCCGCCTTTTTGTTGCCAGCTTCCGTCATCGCCCACTGCTTCCTCCCCGGCCAGAGGAGGAATCGATGATTCGGCAAGACGGACTCAGCGAAACAGACCGATACGCGATGCGGGTGATCGAATGCCGCGTGCGTACCCTGATTGGCCGATACGGCATCGAGCCCGGCGACCGCGGCGACCTGACCCAGCAGCTCTTTCTCGAATACCTCGAGCGGGCGGGCGGCTTTGATCCGTCGCGGGGACGGTACAAGACCTTCGTAAACTGCGTGGTCCGCAACCGCGTGGTTTCGCTCATCCGGGCGCGCAAGCGGCGGTACAACGAGGCAACGCTGTGCGCCCTGCCCCCGCTGTCGGCGGAAGATTCCGATGACCTAAACGGCGACCTCAGCGAAGATGCCATTCGGATGCTCCTGGGGCTGGCGTCCCGGCCGGCGGCCGAGCTGCTCGATCTTCGCCTCGACGTAGATCGCGCGTTTCGTTCACTGCCTCCCGATTTGCGCGCTATCGGCGTTCGGGTCGTGGAAGAAGGTGTCAGCGCTGTCAGCAATTCACTGGGCCGGTCGCCCGCCCGCATCTACCAGTTGCTGTGGAGCATGCGCCCGTGGTTTGCCGGCCTTGGCGCCGCCCCCACCGCAAATCCGGCCAGGGAGAGCGAAGCCGCATGACTTCCCGCCTCGTTATTCCCGGCGCGCGGACGGTCCCCTGGCGACACCAGGAAGAGGCGGTCGAGTTCGTTCGCGCGCTCTACGCGAGCGGTCAACGCGGCGCCATGGTCTGTGCCGACATGGGCACCGGCAAAACCGCCGTGGCCATCTATACCTCGCTCGTGCACGGCTTCCAGACGAACGTCGTCTTTTGCCCGCTGCGCGTTGTGCAGGTCTGGCGGCCACAGATCGAACTGCATAGTGCGGTGCCGTTTGTGGTCGCTTCGCTCGATGATTCGTTCGCGAGCGTCGCCACCAAGCGCGCCGAGGCGGAACGCCTCATGAAGCTCGCCCAGGCGCGCAGCGTGCCCGTGTTCCTCGTGATCAATTACGAGAGCGCCTGGCGCAGCCCCTTTGCCGAGTGGATCTTGCGGCAGCGGCCCGATTTCATGATCGCCGATGAGATCCACCGCGCAAAGGCGCCTGGTGGCAAAGCCAGCCGCTTTCTCGCGCAGCTCGGGAAGGTGGCCCGCTACCGGCTCGGCATGACCGGCACGCCGATGCCGCACGGCCCCGAAGATCTCTACGGAGAGATGCGGGCAATCGCGCCAAACGTCTTCGGATGGAGTTACAGCGCCTACCGCCAGCATTACATGGTGATGGGCGGTTTCCAGAATCACCAGATCGTCGGTTACCGCAACCTCGAGGAGCTCAACCGGAAGTTCTATTCCGTCGCGTTCCGCGTGGGTAAGGACGTCCTCGATCTGCCTCCGGAAATGCACATCACATATACCTGCGAGCTGGGTCAGGAGGCATGGCGCGCCTACTGCTCCCTCAAGCGCAATCTCGTTGCGGAACTCGATGCCGGCGAAATCACCGCGGCCAACGCCCTGGTGAAGCTACTTCGGCTTCAGCAGATCACCGGCGGCTTCATTCGAACTGACGACGGCAAGTACGTCCAGATCGATTCGGCCAAGATGAACGTGCTCCGCGATGTGCTGGAGGACATCGATCCCGCGGAGCCGATCGTCATCTTCTGCCGGTTCCATAAGGATCTCGATGCGATTAACCGCGTCGCGGACGAGACGGGCCGGCGCGCGCTCGAACTCTCGGGTCGCATGGACGATCTGAAGCGCTGGCAGGCCGGTGAAGCGCCGGTGCTTGCCGTACAAATCGAATCCGGCGGTGTGGGCGTGGATCTGACCCGCGCGCGATACGCCATCTACTACTCACTCGGGTTCTCGCTCGGATCTTACGAACAGAGCCTCGCCCGCATTCACCGCCCCGGTCAGACGCGGCCGGTCGAATACATCCACCTAGTCGCCCGGAACACCGTGGACGAAAGGGTCATGGCCGCGCTGGCCGCCAAAGCGGATGTCGTTACAGAGGTCTTACAGCAACTGAAAGGAGATGCATGAACACTGAAGAACTGAAACGTTTTGTCGCCCTCGAAGAACGGCGCCGCCAACTCGAGGCCGAGGTTGACACCATCAAATCCGAAGCCGCCGAACTCGAGCAGCACCTGCTGCCCCAGTTCGAGCAGGAAGGCTTCGAAAAGATCTCCATCGACGGCCGCACGGTGTACATCGAGCGGAAGCTTTGGGCCAAAGCCAAAGACGGCAATAAGGCCGCCGTCTGCAAGGCCCTGAGGCGCGCCCACCTGGGCGATTACGTCGAGGAGACGTTCAATACCAACTCCCTGAGCGCATACGTGAGGGAGCTGGATCGCGAGGACCGGCCGCTGCCGCCGACCCTGCGCGAGGTCTTGGAAGTCAGCGAAGTCTTCAAACTCAGGACAAGGAGAAGTTGAGCATGGCAACGAAAGAAGTCGTCAAAAAGAACAGCGACACCGCCGTCAGCCCGTTCGTTATGTTCGGGACGCCGATAACGGAGATCCGCGACGCGGTGCTCGCAAACCTCGGCGAAGGCGAGATGAACGCCGCCAATTTCGAGCGCATCAAGGTGCCGGCGGGCGGCGGCACAGCCTGGAGCATTCAGGGGCTGGACGGCGAGGAAATCGAAAAGGAACTTTCCGGCATCATCGTCGCCTGGCGTGACACGCGCGCCTACTGGAGCGTACCGATGGAACAGTCGGATGGCAACATGCCGCCGGACTGCTACTCGCTCGACGCGCGCACCGGCGTCGGGAAACCCGGTACGGACTGTCGCAAATGCGAGTTCGCCAAATTCGGCAGCGATCCGAAGGGCGGCGAAGGCCAGGCCTGCAAGCTCGTTCGGCAGATCTTTCTGCTGCGCGAAGAGAACTTGCTGCCGGAGATTGTCAGCCTGCCGCCGAGCTCGCTGAAGCCGGCGCGGCAGTACTTCATGCGCCTGGCTTCGAAGGCGGCGCCGTGCTACAGCCTGATCACGAAGATCGGCCTCGAAAAGACGAAGAACACGCAGGGGATCGTCTACTCGAAAGCGGCCTTCACCTCGGGCGGGCGGCTGACGCCAGAGCAGACGGCGCGCGTGAAGGAGTACGCCACTATGATCCAGCCGTTCCTGGCGGCCGCGCCGGCGCCCACGGCCAAGGACGTTCACAGCAACGAAGGCGAAGTGATCTGAACCAGGCTGGCGCGGCGCTGATCGCCGCGCCAGCCCGCATTCTTGGGAGAGCGGATGGCCGAACCAATCGCCGAATTCTTCCGCCGCCTGCACGGGGAGGAAGCATTCGGCCATCTCATCGTTTGGACTCGCCAGGATAAAGCGACGCGCGCCTTCGACCTCGCTGCCGCGGGCGCGCTCACCGCCGCGATGGAGTACTGCCGCCGCCGGGCGGAAACGTGTGATGTGTATGCGGCGGTAGGTTTGCAGGCCAGCCCACCGGCCGGAAACGGGCGCGGCACCGAGGACGGCGTTTGCTCCGTCCCCGCCGTTTGGGCGGATATCGACATAGCGGGCCCGGCGCATGCCTCCAAAGATCTGCCGGCAACGGAACAGGATGCCGTTGCGCTCATCGAAGCCGTTGGCCTGCCGCCGTCGATTATCGTCCGCAGCGGCTTCGGGCTGCAAGTCTATTGGCGATACAAGGAACCCTGGCGGCTTGAAACCGCCGCTGATCGCGCCGCGGCGAAATCACTCTCTACGCGGTTCCAGGGTCTCTTGCGGCAACTGGCTCAATCGCGCGGATGGGGCCTCGATTCGACTCCGGATCTCTGCCGCGTGCTGCGCGTTCCGGGCACATTCAACCGGAAATTGCCGCCAGACATTCGGTCTGTGACGGCGGAATATTCCGATTCAGCTTACACGCAGGCGGACATCGAAGAAATCCTGGCTGGCATCGAGGATCCGGGCCCTTTGCTTCCGCGTGCGGAGCCACAGGAATCTCTGCCGCCGGCAAAGCTGCCGCTGATCCTGGAGGGTTGCCCCTGGATGCAGCATTGCCGGGATGACGCCCGCAATCTACCCGAGCCGGAGTGGTACCGGCTGATTACGGTGGTGGCGCGGTGCGAGGATGCCGAGCGCTGGGCGCATGAGTTGAGCAAGGCGTACCCGCGCTACAGCCGTCGGGAAACCGCCGCCAAGTTGCGACAAGCCTCCCGCGACAATGTCGCGCCGGTCACGTGCGCCTACGTGCAGTCGGACCTCGGCGGCGAGAAGTTCTGCGCCGAGTGCCTTTTCCGTGGCAACGTGAATTCGCCCATCGCCATTGGCCGGATCGAAACCGACGGCGATTCACTGGAGTCGGCCGCTCCGGAGTCGTCGGTGCCCCATCTGCCCGGTGATTCGCAGCCCGCCAGCGGCGATCCTCCCGGAGATCCGCCACCGGAACCGGAATCGGAGATCAGCGCCGCCGCCGCGAAAATCGAACGGTTTACGGATCTTGGCAATGCGAAACGTTTTGCCGCCAAGTACCGCGAGCGGTTGCGCTACTGCGAAAAGTGGGCCCGCTGGTACGCCTGGGATGGCATGCGGTGGCGGGAGGATGAAGTCCTCGAAGTCTACCACCTGGGAACCGCCCTCATCCGCAGCCTCTATTCCCTCGCGAAAAGGATTCCAGATGAGGAGGAGCGGGAGGCCTTCCTCGCCCATTTGATCAAATCCGAATCGTGGCGCTCCATCACGGCCATGATCAACCTGGCGAAGGCTGATCCAGCCATTGCCATCCGGCCGAGCGATCTGGATTCCGATCCCTGGCTCCTGACCGTCCGCAACGGCACCATCGATTTACACACTGGGCAGCTCCGGCCGCACAACCAGCGTGATCTTATGACCAAGCTGGCGCCGGTCACTTTCGATCCCAAAGCCGCCTGTCCCAACTGGCTGGAGTTTCTGTACATGGTTATGAACCGCCGATCCAGCCTGGTCGCCTTCCTCCAGCGGGCTTTCGGATGCTGCCTGACCGGGATCACCAGCGACAAGGCCATGTTCATCATGTACGGCGCCGGCGGCGACAACGGCAAATCCACGATGGTGGATATCATCCAGCGGCTGATGGGCGATTATGCCACGCGCACACCGGTGGAGACCTTCCTGAAGAAGAAGGAAAATGCGATCCCGAATGATATCGCCAAGCTGAAGGGGGCGCGGTTCGTGTGGGCCTCCGAAAACGAGCGCGGCTCCCGGCTCTCGGAAGCGCTGATTAAGGAGATGACTGGCGGCGACAAAATGTCGGCGCGATTCATGCGCGGCGAGTATTTCGAGTTCTATCCGGAGTTTAAGCCGTGGCTGGCGACGAACCATAAACCACAGGTCCGCGGCGACCGCGCTCTGTGGAATCGTCTGAAGCTGATTCCGTTCGACGTCACCATCCCGAAGGACCAGCAGAAGCCGCGCCATGAAGTGACCGCCATGTTCCAGGCCGAATTTCCGGGAATTCTGGTCTGGGCTGTTCAGGGGTGCCTGGCTTGGCAGCGCGAAGGCCTGGGCGTGCCGGACGAGGTTATGGAGGCCACTCGCGAGTACGAGGCGGAACAGGATACGTTCGCGATGTTCCTGGAGGAAAAATGCATCCAGGTGCCTAATGCGCGGGCGTTGTCGCTGGCCCTTTACCGTGAGTATAAATCCTGGGCCGAGCAGTACGGCGAAGCGCCGGTCAGCCACAAGATGTTTGCCTCGTTCATGAGCGAGCGCGGTTTTGCGAAGACCAAAACCATGAAGGGCGCTGTTTACCTGGGGATTGGGCTCCGCGCGGAAGACCGCTATGACATGCCCCGCCAGCAAGGCGCGCCGAGGCAGTCGGAATTCCGCGCAGAGGAAGAGGGGGAGGAGGTCTGATGACGATCCGTCATATCGAGGTGCAGCAAGTCTTTTGTTTGCAACAAAGCATTCCGGATATGACGGGTTATGACGGATACAACCTATTTAATCCATATAAGCGCGCGCACGCACGCATATAGGACTTATAGGGTACACCCGTCATAACCCGTCATATCCGTCATGGAGGACCAATCATGGACGTTGAAGCCATCTTCGACCGGCTGATGGAGGCGGGCGTCTCTGTCTGGCTCGATTCGGACGGCAAGCTCCGGATCGACAAGGGCGCGCCGGAGGAAATCAAACATCTCGTCCGCGACCACAAACAGGCCATCATCGATGTGAAGAAGGCCATCGCGATTATGAACGCCAGAGGCATTCGCATTATCCGCCTCCCCCTTGGGCACCACGCGATGGCTTACCCACTGGGCACGGACATCGAGGAGATCCGGTGGGCCATGAAGGTCCTCGGCCAGGAATCGATGCCGCTGGTATTGAACGACGAAGGCTTGCGCTGGATGACATGGAACGAATGGAAGCTCCGGCCGGAAGTGTGGCGCAGAAAGAATCGGGAAGATCCGCGCGCCCAGCCCGCGGCGGAAGTGCAGCCAAAGCTTCAGTTTGGGAGGAAAACAGCATGACGAGTGAACGCGCGATTGTGAAAGCGATTCTGACATATCTGAATGGATTGCCGGGCTGCGTAGCCCGAAAGCGCTGGGGCGGCGGGTTGGGTGTCACTGGCGATCCCGACATTACCGGCTGCATCGGCGGCCGCCATTTCGAATTCGAAGTAAAGCGACCGGGCGAAAGGCCGACGGCGCTGCAGATGCACCGCTTACGCGAATGGACGGAGGCCGGCGCGCTCGCCGCGACAGTCACCAGCGTCGCGGAAGTTCGCGCTCTGCTCCAGGAACAAACTTTTTTTATGGGATCGCTTTAAAGAAATCGTCCCCAGACGTATATATCAAGTAGAGGCCCAGTTCGACAGGCCAGCGCATAGCGCACCCTCCGAAAGAATCCCTCAAAACATCGTACCGGCGGGCCGGGCGCGTCATAAATAGTCCGACATTTGGGGTCGCAATTCGTGTCTCCAGCCATGAAGGGAATTCCTGTCTTTTCCGGGCCTCGAATTATTGCCTACTGCGATGCGGTGAGCATCCGGGCTTTCCTGGCCGCGCGCAACGCCGAGATTGTTCGCAAGCACAAGACCGGCGAGATCATGCAGATCAACTTGCTGCCATATGGCGACGATTCGATGCGCCATTCGACCGGCGACGGCGCATGCCCGTTCTACGATGAGCACCTTGAACTGCATACGTTGACGGTCCTCAAACGTTATGACGACCGCTCGGGACGGCTGGTGCGCTGGAACGAAAATGACAGTTTCAATCCGCAGCGGTTCAATCCCGACAATGTCCAGGTTGTGCGCCCACAGGATGAACCGGAGCGCCCACCGATCCAGGTCGTGGCTGCGCCTGCAGACGCACCTCGCGTTCCACCAGCTCGATTCTGCGTCAAGCGCGACCCATCGTCTCCGTGGTCGGCAGAGAACAGCCGGGAGGTGTTCTGATGCTGGACATCACTCCGGATTTCGCCAAGGAGCGGCCGGGAGCCGTTCGTGCACTCCGAGAGGTCCACGGCATCCCGGCTCAGTTCGAAGTCATCGTTGGAGAAGGATACGTGCGGTTCTGGGGAACGGGAATCACAGCGCGACAGGCGAGGCCATTCACGGCCCGCGAGATTGCGGACGCGGTGCTTCAGTATTTCGGGCCACCGTCGTGCGGGTGTCCGGAGATCGGGGATTGGGACCAGATCCATTGACGTTCGGGAGCGGTCCATGTGTCCACAATGCGGAAGCCACAACATCAAGATTCGGAGCTTCGACTTTGGACGTTGCCCTCAGACGGGCTATCACGATGCCGGCGAATACTTCGAGTGCCGTGATTGTGGCGCAACCGGCGATGTGAGCGAGATCGCGTTTCTGGAGTACGTCGCGCCCGTTTCTGGGACCTGACCCCCGAGCGGGGGCGGCGGATTTAAACATTGCCCAATTGCTTTTCTTTGACCTCTAAATTTCATTTAACTTAAGCCCACTTAAATGGCGGAAGTCCTTAGAAAAGGCGAGCTTGCACAGCGCGTCGGCGTTTCAGCCGCGCGCGTTTCCCAGTGGGTCGCTGCGGGCCTCCCCGTCTTGCCGGATGGCCGCGTGGACCTCCAGCAGGCCCTCGACTGGATCACCAAAAACGTGGACCGCAGCGGCGGCGGTTGGCCGGTGCGCAAGGCCGCCAATCGCGGCGCGACAGCGGCAATGCCGCCAGCATCTCCCACGCCGAATCTCGGTGCCCTGGCATCCTCCAGCGGCGCGCCGTTGGACGCGAATCGCGCCTTGGTCGTCGCCCGCGCCCGGAAGCTCCTGGCGGAAGCGAAGAAGGCCGAACGCGCCGAGCGCCGCCAGGCCGGCGAGCTGATCGAAGCCAGCACGCTGCGCGAATATGCCAACCAATTTTCGGCGTTGGTGAAAGATCATGCGCTGTCGCAGGCGGACCGGCTGGCCAACATTCTGGCGGCAACCACAGATGGTGCCGAGGTGCATCGCCTGATCCGCGAGGACAACAACCGGATGCTGACGAAGCTTGCCAAAGCCATCGAGGATCTGCCGCACGTGGCAGCCTAACGATCGTTTTTTAAGTTTGCCGGGGGCCGGGACTGTACATCCCGCAACGCGGCCGGTTCTCCAGCGGCCGCAAAGCCCCCGGCAGAGCAGGTCTGGAGAGGTAATCCAAATCATCCCGACTGGAGAGCCAATGTCCAAACCATCACTCGCTGTTAGTCACACCACCGTCGTCATCACACCCGCCGAGGCGACCAAGCTTCTGGAGGGCAACACGCGCAACCGGCCTATCCGCCAGGACCACGTCAACAAATTGGCGCGTGCCATTCAGGAGCGCCGTTGGAGGCTCAACGGCAGCACCATCGTAATCTCCAAGACCGGCAAGATCCTGGATGGGCAACATCGGCTGTGGGCCTGCATGCTCGCGGACCAGCCGTTCGAGACGATTCTCATCCGCGACGTGGACGACGACGCTTTCACCACGCTGGGCGATCAACTGGCCCGCACCGGAAGCGATCTGTTCGCCTACTACGGCGTAAAGAATGCGCGCAAAGTAGCCGCCGCCATGACGCTGCTCTACTACCACTTGCAACCGGGCGGCCTCAGCTCGATCAACAAGAACGCGAGCCCCACGCCCTCACAGGACGAACTCTATGAGCTGTTCTGTAACGGCCACCAGCGCATCGAGGATATCACGGGCCAGTGCATCGCGTTCCGGGATTTGTTGGCCCCGAGCGTCGCAGCATTTTTCAAGTACGTGTTCGGGGGAATCGACCAGGAGAAAGCCACCACATTCTTCGAGCAGCTGCTCTACGGTACAGGCCCGAATGTCACACTCCCGGTCTATCACGTCCGGCGCCGGCTGGAGGCCGACCGTGCCCGGAAAGCCAAGCTGCCTCGCCTCGAGAAGATGGCGCTGATTGTCAAAGCGTGGAATCTGCATCTGGCGGGCGCGCCCTGCAAAGCGCTGCGGTGGGGCTTCGATGAAGACTTTCCGGAGATCCAGCAGGAGGCCTGAGATGAAACCCCTCAAGGCTCATCCGGTAGCTGCCGTTTTCCCCGAGATGTCCGGTGCGCAGTTTGCCGCCTTGGTTGCCGACATTAAGCAGAACGGGCTGCGGGAGCCGATTCTGCTCCATCCGGACGGCTCGGTTATCGACGGCCGCAACCGCTATCGCGCTTGTCTGGAGGCTGGCGTCGAGCCGGTGTTTCGCCCCTGGGACGGAGGCGGATCGATTGTAGCCCTGGTCCTCAGCCTCAATCTGCATCGGCGGCACCTGGATGAAAGCCAGCGGGCGATGGTAGCCGCCAGGTCCCAGCCGCTGTTCGAGGAAGAGGCTCAACACCGGAAAGGCACCCGCACGGACCTGGTGGCAAATTTGCCACCAAGTGATTTCGGCAAGTCGCGTGATAAGGCGGCCGAGCTCCTCGATGTCTCGCCGCGCACGGTGCAGACGGCCGCCAAGGTGATGCACGCTGGCGCGCCTGAACTGATCGAAGCCGTCGATCACGGGGAGGTGTCGGTGAGCGCGGCGGCGGAAATCGCGGAGCTGCCCGACGATGAGCAACGCGCGGTGGTTGCCGAGGGGCGGAAAAAGGCGCGCGCGACGGCCTCAGAACTTCGCAAAACTCGCAAGCGCCGCCGGCAAGCCAGCGGAGGTAATCGCCGGAGTCGCAAGCATCCGCATGCCGGGGAAGTAAAGGACCCATCGGATGAAGAACTGCTGAGTGGCCGCCTGCTGGAGCCGTTGGCGCATTACGAGGAAAAGACGGGCAGGCGCGTGGCCGGTATCGAGATCGCGCGCACCGAGGGCATGATCTCGGGCATTCGGATCATCCACGAATCAGACGCCGCGTAGGAGGCCATAACCATGAACGACTACAAAACCCAAGTGCTACTCGCCTGCCTGGCCGTAATTGTCCGGCGCTGTGGAAAGGCCATCGTGATTGCGGACGAAGATGTCGAACGTGCTCTCGATGAGCAGACGGAAGTGATGTTTGAACGCGACCACCATGCCAAGTGCATGCGGTTGACCGTTCCGGTGGAGGCGGTCAAGTGACGGCACAACAGCTCGTGCTCGATCATCTCGCGTTGGCCGCCGGAATTGCGGGCAATCTTTCGAAGCGGCTGCCACGCCATGTCGATCGCGACGATGTCCGCCAGGACGCGCTGCTTGGCCTGGTGTGCGCCGCAAGCCGTTACGATGCCCGGAAGAAAGTTCCATTCGGAGCATACGCGCGCCGGCGCATCGGCGGAGCGGTGGTCGACGGGCTGCGCCGGAACGATCACCTGTCGCGGCACGCGCGCGCCTGTCTGAAAGCCGAGGGAGCCGAAGCTCCCGCCGAACCGCAGCCGTTGATCTTTCCAGATCGGATTCCGGGGGCCCTGGTTGCGCCGGACGATTACGCGGCGGACGGCGAGTGCCGGCGCTTACTGGATCGCGCGATTGCGGACCTGCCCGCCCGGCTGCGTTTTTTGCTGCGGGCATACTACCGGGGCGGGAAGACCATGCGCGAGATCGGCGACGGCTTAGGCATTAACGAAAGCCGCGTCTCCCAGCTCCATGCCCGCGCGCTGCGCCTCCTGCGCCGGCACTTCGAGAGGATGGGCCTGCACTCCAGCGCTCCATTGCTGCTCAAAGAGCGCGTGCCGGGATGTGGCGTCTGAGGGGACGACTTGCATTCGTATTGGCGGCAGCAATGCGCACCGATTGTCGCCCGGGTGCTCGCGGAGAACGCCGGCAAATCCGAGGCGGAAGTCAGGGCCGCTCTGCGTGATGCCTATCCGTTTGGCCCACGCCTGTACCACCCGTACAGGATCTGGCTGGATGAAATCAGCATCCAGATGGGCCGGCGGAAGGTGGGTGGACGCGAGACGGGGGCTCAGCAAAGACCTGCGGAACCGCCCGACCCTCGGCAGGAGCGCTTGTTTCAAGAGCCTTGACTTACGGTTCTGTTTCCTCCGGATTGACGCGGTGGCGGTGGCCTGGATCGCGGATTCAGTTTGTGGACGGTCTTAGTCCTTGAGGCTGGTCCGCCTCCGTTCATGATCTTGACTGCGGAACTTCCGCAGCCGAAAGAGAAGGCGGCCGCTTCGCGGCAAGCAGTAAGCCTTCTACTCGAAGCTCCTCCGTGCCTTCTATGAGAACGCCGCCTCTGTCAAGGGGGACTGCCACGACTTACCAGGGAAGAATGGGGATTCCAAAGGGGAAAGAAACCGTAGGGTTTCGTTCCCCTTTGGCTGCGCCGGCCTAGGGCTTCTG
>Ga0209062_1001190_pt1 | contig 50752 bp, 47 predicted proteins | sample Coa_R2_2_FD_187158 | JGI IMG/M metagenome (GOLD analysis project Ga0209062, IMG submission 187158) | Surface soil microbial communities from Centralia Pennsylvania, which are recovering from an underground coalmine fire - Coalmine... | ecosystem: Environmental > Terrestrial > Soil > Unclassified... | reverse complement strand
CGCCCGGAGGTGTGACTGTGACCTTGATCTGCTTTCCCAGCATGTCCATGTGCGGCATGACCGAGTAGAGCGTTGCTTCCTGAAGGACTTCCAGGCCCCCCTCGACGCGATAATGCGAGTCATTCGGGGGTATGGCGAGGAAACGGCCCGGCAGGACCATGCCCTTCCACCGCTTCACGTTACCGTTCTTGGCGAAGTACAGACCGATGGAGGTGCGGTCCTTCTCGACACGGCCATTGCGATGGTAGTGCACCTGGAGAATGACGTCGGCCCCCCGGGGCAGCAAATAGCCGTAGCCTTCGGGCAGGTGACGGGCCATCTGACCCGGCGCCCAACCGCCGAGGCCGCCTAATGTGTCGGGTTTCGCCGGCGTGAAGCCAATGCCCATGGCCACGGAATACCCGGGGCCCTGGTCCTGCCCCGAGTCTTTCCTCTGCCGTTCCTTCTTCTCCAGCTCGCGCGCCTTACCAGTGGTGTCGAAGAAATTGAGCGAGTGATGGACGATGCGATTGTTGCCGGGCCGCAGCTCGACGGCGGTCACGTACTTGTCCTCCGCCAGGTTGGTAGGGAGCACGAAGCAGCGGAACAGGTCCGGGCCGCTCGCACCCACGGTCATCTCCTCCGGAACGGTCAGCACGAGGTCCGGCCTGCCCAGTTGCCATCCTTCGAAGAACTGCCGCGGCGTCGGCGCTTCCCTCGGATCGCCTTCGGGCACGCCGCCATCCACCCAGGCTGCCAGTGTCCGGATGTCTCGCTCGGAGAGTTTGCGCTCATCGTGGAAGGCCAGTCCCTCGACCGGCTTCCAGGGCGGCATCTTATGTTCCTGAGTGTATTCCTTGATGTCATTAGCCCAGGTGACGGCCTGCTTGTAGGTCAAGAGCGAGAACGGCCCGACGGCGCCAGGGCGGTGACAGCCCTGGCAGTTCGTCTGCAAGATGGGTAGCACGTCGTGATGATAGGTAACCGGCCCGCTGCCGCGAGCGGTCAGTTCGCGCTGGATGGGGCAGCCGATCGGACGCGTGGCCGGCTCCGCCACAGGCTTGCCGGCCAGGAGATCCTCGAGAGCCTGGCGTAGATCGAAACGGCTAACGCGGGCGTTCCTCTTCAGGCGAGCAACATAGCCATCGTCGATCCGGCCTCGGTAACGAAGCACGAAATTGTGATCGAGGACAAAAGCCGACGGCACGGTGTCGGCCTTGAAGGCGTCGGCAGCCCGGAAGTGGACGTCCTTGAGGACCGGGAAGGGGAGTTTGAACTCGGCCGCCCGCTTCGCCAGCTGGGCGGAATCTCCATCATCGCTGCTGTTGACGGCGAGAAAGGCGACCTGACGTGCGCCGTAGGAACGGGCCAGCTCAGCCAGGGACGGGGCATAGCTGTTCGAGACAGGACAGTCGAAGGACAGAAATACGATGACGACTACCTTTTTGTCCTTCAGGTCGTACAAGGACACGTCCCGGCCGGCCGCGTCTGGGAGCGTGAAGTTGTCGATCTTCTTGTTGAGTTTATCGACCACGAGTTCCCGGTCGGCCCGAGCCGGCGCGTCGAGCAACCCAGCCAGTAATGCTAGGACGTAGGGGAAGACCACGGGTGAGAGCACTCGTCGCATCAAACCTTCTCCTTCTCTTTTAGAGCACGGCGACTCAAACATGGGGATAAGCGCGGTGAAGGTCGCTGACTACAACCGCGTCACAATAGCGTTCGTCAGGAAGAAGCACGCCGGGTAAAAGGCGTTGGCGGCTCGAGCGATTCGACCGACCTGACCATCATCACCCTTACGCGGGTAAGTGCTCCGTCGCCTTCTTGCGTTTGTCGAAAACTTTCGTGCCCTCGACGGGAAGCCGGAAGAAATCGTCCAGCAGGTCGTCAAAGCGGAGGTCGCAAAGCGGGTAGGTCACGAACCGCCACTGTTTGCCGCGAAACGGCGACAGGTCAGCGGACAAACGCCTTCCACCAGACCGGCATATTGCATATCCTTAGTATATATAAACTGAGTATATATTCTGTCAAGCCTTTTTTGAGGTTGACTAGACCAGGAGTGATATTTCGGCAGCTGGGCCCCTATCACGACGCGTGACTCAGGGAGCGCGAAACGGGAATGATTAGCCGGGATCGCCGGGAACCCGGATGGCCCAAAACTGCCCGAGAGCCTTAGTCAATTGGCTGACCGACATGGCAAGGATTCCGTGGGAGTGGATGACCGCTTTCCCATTCTGTTCCAGTAGCAGAGCTTTCGAAGCATCCATTCCGTCAGATGGGGAATAAACTCCAAACGCATGAATCTGGCACAATTGCCAATCGATGTTACGGCGCATAATGTGTAGCTGATTGTCAGCTGCACAGGAAGTTACCATGCGCCGCTTCACCTTTACTGCCGAAGACCTCGACGCCATCCGCCACGCTCGCTACCATCACCCACATCCCCGCATTCAGCAGAAGATGGAAGTCTTGTGGCTCAAGAGCCAGGGACTCACCCACGAGGCCATCGCCCGCCTGTCCGACCTCTCCCGCCGCAGCGTGCAGCGCTACCTCGATGAGTCTCCGACGGCGGTTTGGAGCGCATCCGCCGCCTGCCCTGGAAGGGCAAGACCAACGAACTCGCGGCCTAACAAGCCTCCCTGGAAGACTACTTCCTGGAGTACCCGCCGCGCTCGACTCGGGAAGCCCAAGCGGTCATCGAGCGGGAAACGGGCGTGCGTCGGGGTCTGACCCAGGTGCGCGTCTTCTTAAAAAAACTCTCGGCCTGCGCTGGCGCAAGGTCAGCACCATCCCGGCCAACGGCGACCGGCAGGAACAAGCCGACTTCCTGACTAACAAGCTGCGGCCCCGGCTGCGCCAGGCGAAGCGGGGCGAGCGAACCGTGCTGTTCGTGGATGCGGCCCACTTCGTCTTTGGGCCGTTCCTCGGACTCCTCTGGTGCTTGGTCCGTCTGTTCGTCCCCGGTCCCTCGGGTCGCAATCGCTACAACGTGTTGGCCGCCCTGAATGCCATTACCCATGAGGTGATCCGCGTGGCCAACCACAGTTACATCAACGCCGAATCTGTATGGGGCCTGCTCCACCAGATCGCGGCGGCTGGCTTGCCTCGACCGATCACCCTGGTGTTGGACAACGCGCGCTACCAACGCTGTGAGCTGGTTCAAGCGCTGGCGCGGTCCCTGCGCATCGAACTGTTGTTCTTGCCCAGTTACTCGCCCAACCTGAACTTGATCAAGCGGTTGTGGAAGTTCGTCAAGAAGGAGTGCCTGGCGTGCCGCCCCTTGCCCGACTATGAAACCTTCACCCAGACGATCGACGATTGTCTCAACGGCTTACAAACCAAGTATAGGCAGCAAATGACGACCCTGTTGACGCTCAACTTCCAAACCTACCAAGATGAGCCAGTGCTAGCCGCGTGAAGTATAAATGAGACGCCTGCATTGCTGGCGCGATCCTTCTCCCTCGCCTCGAGCGTGATCTGCCACGACGTGCCGCCATCCGAAGATCAGTACGCCAGGGGATGGTGGCGGCCTTTTCCGTCCTTTGCATAAGTGATCATTGAGCCGGCAAGGAGCTGTCGGGGGGCAGACGGATCCGCGGCAAGGATCACCGCATTGTGAGGTAATTCCTCATAAGCCTTGCTGACGTGAACCTTGCTACCAGCAACGGTGCGTCCGGCCGAGTTCTTCGACGCTACCGGCAGGCCTTTCGACAAATCTAGTTCGCCCAGGCCCAACAGGGAGGCGCAGGCGACTGTGCCGTTGGTGAAGTTTCGTCGCGTCCAAAAGCCAACCATCGTTTTTCTCCATTGTTGGACACCGTTCGCGTTGTTTGTCGACCCTTTTGCGGAAGCACTTAGGTCGGCGCGCATGCCGATGCGCCAATCTACGACGGTTCCGATCCTTGCTCCAAGCCGTCCGCGACACCGGGGCTTTATCATTAGTTCTTCAGCGCAGCCCGCACGCGCTCACCAATGCCAGCCAAGCGCGAGATCGGTTCATTACTGAAGACCAAGCGCACGAATCGATCACCGTTAATCTGCCCCCAGTGTCGCATAGGGGTCGCTGCGATCTTGCCGCTCTGGAGCAGTCTGTTTGAAGCTGTCAACGAGTCGAACCCCAGGGCCCCGACATCCAGAAGCATCGACCAGCCTCCTGCGGCCGGGATCAACGGTTCACCATGCAATTCTTCCACGATCGCGTCCCGCCGCTGCTGCCATTTCGCGACCACATCCGTCAGATCGCCGTCCGGTGTTTCCAGAGCCACGGCAGCCGCCTTCTGCGCCAGGCCGACGGGCGTGACCACGTTGTAGATGCCGACCTTGGCGACGTCCGCCATAATGGGTGGCGGCCCCACTACCCAGCCGACCCGCCAGCCGATCATGCGGTACTCTTTTGAGATGGAGCCGACGGTGAAGGTTCGATCGGCCATCCCCGGCAGGCTGGCGGGGTGCAAGTATGGGCGGCCGTCATAGAGGATTCGCTCCATCGCCGCGTTGTACAGCAGCCAGAGCGAATGCCGCACGCACAGTGCCGTGATAGCCTCCCATTCTGCGCGATCGAGCACTGCGCCGCTTGGCATGGACGGATTCATGAGGAACACCATCCGCGTCCGATCGGAAATTGCCTTGACCAAGGCATCCAGGTCAAGCCTCCATTCGCCCTCTCGAAGGACGAACGGCACGAGGCGCGGCACACCCCCCGCCAACCGGACCCGGTAGATCATGCCGGCATACGTCGGATCCGTGAGGAGCACCTCGTCACCTGGATTCAGGGTCGCCAGCAGCACGTTCAGCATGCCTTCCGTGCCGCCCGCGGTGATGACGCATTGCCGATCCGGGTCATAGGCGATGCTGCTCAGACGGGACACATGACGGGCCACCACTTGCCGCAGCTCGGCCGAACCAACGAACGGAAGGTAACTATTGGCGTCATCATCATCAATGGCGGCGCGCGTCGCTTCCAGGGCGGCTTGCGGGGGACGCAAGTCGGTATCCAGATTCTCCAGGCGTAGCACATCCGCATCCGTCCCCGCCGCGGCCGCCACACGATCAATGGAGAATCCGGGCACGTCTTTCAGCCTGTCAACTGTCATGGCTCCTCCTCTTGCGGTCCTGATCGCCTAACCTATTTCGCGGCAGGCTCACGGATCGTTGAGCAAATAAAATTGAAATCTTCTCACGATCTCACCCATAGGCTTGGGATGAAAGTTCTGCCACAGGCCGCACGCCTCATGAAGGGATCCATGCCGGGAACTGGCGATGGCATGAGAAATCTCCACTCGAATTGATGAGAGATTACGCCAGCGCTTGCCGCAGATCCTCCTGCAAATCATCGTCGTTCTCGATGCCGACGCTGAGGCGGATCAGACCGTCATCGACGCCGCGGGCGATGTGGATGTCGGCGGGGATGCTGGCGTGCGTCATCGTCGCCGGATGGCACACCAGCGATTCGACGCCGCCGAGGCTTTCGGCGAGGCTGACTAACCTAGTGCATGGCAGAAAACGCTTCGCGGCCGCCCCGCCGTCTTTCAGGCGAATGCTGACCATGCCGCCGAAATCGCGCATCTGCCGCTTGGCGATCTCATGTCTGGGATGCGACGGCAAACCTGGATAATACACGTGCTCGACCTGCGGCTGCTCGCTCAGCCATTCGCCCAGGCGGCGGGCGTTGGCGCAGTGGCGCTCCATGCGTACGGCCAAGGTCTTCAAGCCGCGCAGCGTCAGATAGGTGTCGAACGGCCCCGGCATGGCGCCGGCCGCGTTCTGATAGAAGGAGATGGATTGCAGCAGTTGCTTGCGTCCGATCACTGCGCCGCCAACCACGTCGGAATGGCCGCCGAGATATTTCGTGGTGCTGTGAATGACGAGGTCGGCCCCAAGAGCGATCGGCTGTTGTAGATACGGAGAGGCGAACGTGTTATCAACCGCCAACAGAGCGCCGGCCTTGTGGGCCGCCTCGTCGATGGCGGCGATATCGAGGATTTTCAAGAGCGGATTTGTCGGCGTTTCGATCCATACGAGCTTGGTGGATTTGTTGATGAGTTTGGCGAAGCCTTCGGGGCTGGCGTCCTCGGTGTAGCGCGTTACCAGGCCCCACGGTTTGAAGACTCGTTCGAGCAGACGATACGTGCCGCCATAAAGATCGGCGGTGGTGACGATATCATCGCCGGGTCGCAGTGTTGAAAGGACGGCGGTCGATGCGGCCAACCCGGAAGCGAACGCCAGGCCGCGCTCGCCGCCTTCCAGGGAGGCCAGACACGTTTCCAGGGCGGGGCGTGTCGGGTTGCCGCTGCGCGAATATTCGTAGCCCTTGTGCTGTTCGACGGCCGCCTGGGGGTACGTGGACGTGGCGTAGATGGGCACGACCGTCGCGCCGGTGGCGGGGTCAGGAGCCTGGCCGGCGTGGATGGCACGGGTGGCGAAGCCGTGATGGGATGATTCCTTAGACAATGTCGATCCTCCTTTCTCACTCCCACGCCGCGCGAGAAATCCTCGTGGGAATCTGTCAGTTCCCGATAGCCCGACTTGATCACTACGCGACGAATGTACCGCGACACGCTATTGAATGCTGCGTGAGCCATGCGTGCTCCGCTGAGGCGCGGGGATTCGTTCTCACCTCGTGCGATTGCGGGCCTCTACTTTTCTTCGGAGCACCTCAAGTCCTTTCTCTAGAGTCGGGTCTCGCTTGGCATAGTCCTCGGGCGGCACGTCTACGGTCACGTCCGGGGCGATGCCGACGCCTTCAAAAACGGAGCCGTCCGGCATCAGGTCGACCCAGCGGGAGAACCACACCGCGACGCCCATCGGGTACAGGTCCCAGGGCTGCGGGTTGCCGCTGGCTCCGCGCGTGCGCATCCCCACCGTCGTGACGTTCGGCAAGCACTTCATCATTTGCACGAATCCTTCGCCGCTGCTGATCGCGCCAGGACCAATCAGACACACGACCGGCTTGGTGTATGGCTGCTCGGACGCTTTCAAGACGCGCTCATAGACTTCCCCAAACTTGTCATGGGCCGGGCCGTCCCGCCACTTACTCCGGGCGTAGACGGTGTCCTTGCCGCAGAAGAGGCGGGCGACGTCCGCCGCCTTGTCCTCATCGCCGCCGTTGGCCGTCCGCAGGTCCACGATAAAGCCGGGGGCATCGTGCAGCCGACGGATGGCCTCGATCGCCTTGCGCACGCCGGCGGCATCGGCCCGGGACTGGTTGACCATCAGGAAGTAGCCGAACCCGTCGTCTTTCGTCTTGCCGACCCTCGCGAAGCCGCAGTTGGTGCGCTCCTCCAGCAGCGCCAGAGTAACGGCGCGGTTGCGGTTGCCGCGGTAGGGATTGGAGAAGGTGGCGATGTAGCCTTCGGGTGTCTGGATCCAAACGTGCATGTCTCTCAAGGGGGCGAGCAAATGCTTGAGGGCCTGGATAAACTCCTGGCGGTTTTTCGCTTTTACGGCCTGTGGACGGTAGCGTTCCTTGAGGACCTTCCAATCGACCCCCTTCTTGTACGCGAAGTAGCTGTAGTGTCGGTCCATTACCTCCCACAGCCGGTCGAATTGCGGCCCGAGATACTCCTCGGTGTACGCGAACGGCACGGTGAGGCGTAAGTCGCGGCTGCCGGACTTCAGGTCTTTCCACTCTGGCGACTTGGGGTGGAAAAGGCAGCGGATCGAGTAGGCGCCGGGCGGGACGTAGACCTCGAAGGAACCATTCTTCGCGGCGCGATGTAGCTGGCCGAACGACGGACCTTTTACAGAGAACCACCAATCCTGTTCATCAGGCTTGGCGCCGATTTCCAGCTGGGACACCGTCGGGGACACGTTAATGGTACCGGCAAGGACTTTACCGGGGCGCATCGTAATATCGACGGTGGCCGTCTGCCCGTCCTTCAAGACGAGCTCCGGGGCTGGCTCGGCGCGCACATAGCCTTTCAACTCCGCGGCGAGCACGCCGAGGACTGGGTTCCCCTCGCCGGAGAACCTTAGTGTGAGTTTGTACTTCCCTTCGCGGTCGGTCTTTGCTTCCGGTAGGTTTTTGTTGTGGACCTGGTAATCACGGCCACCATCCGAGCGCAGAGTGAGGATCTTGACCAATACCCCTGCGTGGGTCTTCCCGTCCTGAGTACGGACAGTGCCGGCGATTGTTGCCGTCTTGATCTGCTGCGTCTTGGGGTGGGCCACACCGCCTGCGGTCGCCAGCGTAAACAGTAGCACGGTCAGGCTTGAAACACGAACCATCGTATCCTCCTCGCTCATCCGGGACTTGTTGTGGATTAGGGTCCAGATCGCCGGGCGGGTGTAGATGCAACGACCAAGCCATCTGGGAAATAGGGGTAGAGACCTGAGCACGAACTGCCTGTGACCGAAGGACGTCATCCAGCGCGTCCAACAATAATCGTACGTCGACTACGCGGTGGCCGACACGCTTGATCTCTTCGTCAGACCAGTTCCATTTGTCGCCGCGTCCCACGATAACTGCCCTCACGAGTCGATAGACTCCGCGATCAAATCATATGCCAAGGCGAAATCCCAGTGGGTCCAGAGCGCCTCATTGTAGCGGCAGATCAAATCCTTCGACAATTCTGCCTGCATACGATCCTTTTAGTATGAAATATCTGCTCAGGGCTTACCGCTCGCGAGTCGCTCGATTCCCTCGCGGGTCAGGCGGACATACCGATAAGTATGGCGGACAGAGGCGTGGTGACGCTCATAGAACGCGATCCCCCTCGCGTTCCTCGAATCAACCATCCACTCGATCCTGCTACACCCACGTTCCTCGGCAATTCGAGCAAGTCGCATCATCAGGGCCTCCCCAACACCACGGCTGCGGTACTCCGCGCGTACAAAGAGATCGTCGAGCCAAAGTCCCGGCCGAGACAGGAAGGTGGAGAAGGTTAGGTAGTAGGTCGCTAGTCCTACCAGTTGTCTATCGACTTCGGCCACCAGGACGCACGCCTTGGGAGGGTCAGAGAACCATGCCTCACTTAGTGAGTCCGGTGTCGCCTCGAAGGCGTCGGGACACCCGTCGAAGTCGGCCAAGAGACGAAGCAGTTCCATGATCTTAGGGACATCCGCTGCAACGGCATCGCGAATGATTGGATTCATCGTCTCCTCGCAAACTACACATAGACCCCTGGGCACTGGGTTATCGGGGCTTGCACGCCAGGAATCTTAACATAACGGATATTGCAGATCCTTTATGATGATCCGCTGGATTACTTCAGGGCTGGCCGGTGGATGAACTACCGCCTCAGGCCTCACCCGCGCGGGAGCCGCTGCCCAGGCTCAGCATGGTGCCAAGGCTGCCCGCTCAATACGGGTTGACTGATCGGCGTCCAAAATCGAGCGGTCGCCGATCCGGTTCCACCCAGATGGCTCGCCCCTCCGCTGACCAGAGTCGCTCCGGGAAGTAGTAGGTGTCCTTTAAGGATGAGGAAATCGTTCCCGAGAGCTTGATTCCTAGTGAACTGCATTGAGCCCTCCTACGGCCGAACAACGAGGCATACAAATCAGCCTGGCGCGCCTACGCCGGTCTGCACACCTACCACGGAAACCGTGGAATAATAGACAGACCACAAGCTCGAATCGTTTGCATGCCGGATGTAGGTCTCGACATCTGTCGGACCTGCTGCTCCCGTTGCCAGGTACTTGTCCCGAAGCGCTCGCGTGGATTCACCCATCATCCGGGCCATGGGATCGCTGCCTCGATTCAAGTGCAGTTGCGCGTCAACTCGCAGAATCTTTAGCCCTAAGGCCGCTATCTTTGCCGGCAAGCTCAGGCCATACGCCGGATCGAGGTTCATCTGCTCGAACATCCGGCAGATGGCGTCGTTCACCCGCTGCCGCGAAGGATCGTCATCCCGATTTAGCAGTTTCGCGGAGGTGAAGTCCGGTTCTTCGACCACGAGAAAACCACCGGGTTTCAGCAGCGAACCGAGTTTATTCAACATCGCCTGGCTTTGCCGGTTGTGGATCAGGACATAACGGCAGTGTGCCAGATCGAACGCACCGTCCAGCGGGATAGCGCAGAAATCGCCTCGGACGATTCGGTAGGGCGGCGACGAGAGGTGCTGAAGGTAGTTGGTCTTGATATCGAGGGCGACCACCTCGCCCTGCCGGCCGACGACTTCGCCCATCCACTGGGCGAGCGAACCGGCCCCAGCGCCGAGTTCCAGACAGCGCCATCCTTGGCGAATACCAGTACTTTGCAGTCGCGCGATGGATGCCTCATCAAGGGCCTGCTCAATGAGACGAAGCCGCGTTAGCTCCTGATCGTCCTGGTTTTTATCAAAGATGTACTGATCCATACGACGCTCCTCTACCCTGCACCGGTCGTGAACAGTTCCGGCGATCGTGGGAGAAATCACTTCGTCCTGATTCCCTACCTATATAGTGGGAGGAAAAGGAAAAACGGATGAACTTTTCTTCAACGCTCCTTCGCCGCCGTGCATGTCAGGTCGCTTGCCACGGATAAAATGGCTTGCATGAGTTGGCAGCGGCATCTGCTATCTTGGAGCAGCTTGACGCGGGAGGATTCGACCCATGATTCACTTTGCTTGTTCCCATCCGTTGTGCCGGAAAAAGCTCAAGATCGACGACCGTGGAGCAGGACTGAAGATCAATTGTCCGCGTTGTCAACAGCCGATGCTGGTTCCACTACCGGTACGTCATCCGGGCGAAGCCGTATCCCCTCCCCTGGAGACCGAGGACAGCGAGGAAATATTCCTGCCCGGTGATCCGAGGAGTGGGAATCTTGACCCGACAAGCTCGCTGGCGGCCGCAGCAGACAACGCGCTCACGACACGCAAACGAAGGAGGTGGCTTTGGATTCTGGGTGGTGCGTTTGCTGGATTAGTCGTCCTTCTCGTCGTTTTAGTGGCTGGGTGGGTAAGCGGTGTCGATCCCTTGTCGGGAATGCTAGGCATCAAGCACACCAGAATCAGCAAGACGGAGTTTGAGAATATAGCCGAGTCGTGTCGTTCCAAAAAGGAGTTGATAGAGCGACTGGGAACACCAAGTGTTTCCTTTGCTCGCGATTTTGGCACCTACGAGAGATGGGGCTATGACGATTTCGTTCTGGACCCAGCCACCAACCGACCATTCGGAAGGGCGATACTGGTGTTATACCCAGAACAGGAGGCGAAGACCGAGAATAAGATAGTGGCTGGCATCAGGTACATCACCGTCGTCCAGAATTAGCAAGGAATGCTGACTCACGGCGACGCTGGGGCTAACTGCGGAAACTGGCGATACGTGGACGATTCGGTGTCCCGCGGTGCCCAGAGCGTGTACGGCAAAGTAAGCGTGTCGGCCAAAAAACTCAAAGGCTTATCGAGCACCCAGAAGGGCCACAGGATCAACGCGCTGTACTCGGCCAACTCACCGCCGCCGCTGAACTCGAAAAGCGGCATTGTGACCCCGCCGTAGGGCTTGCGCAGCGAGGCATCTTGTATGTTGAGGGCCGTAGCGCATCCCAAGCCCGCAATCATCAAGCCGAGCGACATTGCCAAAAGGAACGTTCGTCGCACGGAACACCGCCTTGCATTGTCTACGAGAACGGATTCGTTATGCCGATTCCAACATTACCGCGCTTTTGAGTGAGAGAGCCAGGTCATCACCACGAGACCAGTAGTGTTACAACCCAAAGGGCAACGACCAAGAGTGATAACCAGACGCACCAGATGGACGATGGTTCTTGTCGCGCGGCGTCTTCGCGCCACGAAGCAAACACGGTACGGATGAGGCGCTCCTGATTGGCCGAAGGTTTCCCCAAGTCAATCACATCGGTACCGCAATCACCAGGCAAGTGCGAACAGGGCAAACCGCTGTTGCGGAATTGGTCGTACAGGTTACGGGCGACACTTGGCGGGGCAAAGACGACGGCGGCCCGCTTATTCATGATGAGGCAAGCGTCGCACGCTGATCGCCTGCCGTCCAGCGTGTCGCGCAGATTCTCCGGCATGGGATCTACTCTCCTTGGCTTATCGAGGAGTCCGATGCTAACATCACTGTCTGCTTCTTGTCAACGCATAAATGATCTTTAATGAGAATGTTTTCATGAAGCAGCATCCGCGAGTCGAGCCTTCTTAGCGGTGTCGTTTTCTCGTGTGGCGGCGTTCGCCTTCCTGGAATCGAGCTGGCAGCTGATCCACGACGAACCTGATGTGTGGCATTGGAGTGACCAATTCGTCGAGGCGCAAGGTGCTGTCTCCGGGTATGCCGCAACTCTGGGGTAACTGATGCCTTCACTTTCATCCGGCTTTCATCGAGTGCATCCTAGAGTACCCTGAGAGCGGGTCCCCGTTTGCGATCATCGCCCCACGGCTCGACCTGAAGTGCATCCTAGAGTACCCTGAGAGCGGGTCCCCGTGGGGGCCTCGATGGCATCCCTCCCTTAACTCGCCAAGGAGTCGCCGCCGTGCCCGTGCCGTTTGAGTGCGAACACTGTCATGCCTCCTACGAGGTTACGGAGGAATTATCTGGCAAGGAGGTACTCTGTCGGGAATGCGATAAGCGCAGTCTAGTGGTCGATTACGCGGGACGGTATGTTTCGTTTGTTTGCCCAGAGTGCCGACAGCAAACGGAGGTCCCCGCCGCCTTCGCCGGACGTTGGATGCGCTGCCCTAGTTGTGAAAAGCTGGCCAAGGTGCCTGTGACGAGCAAAATGAGATTCACTCGCCGGCGCAGACTGATCGCAGCTGTCGGCGCGGTGCTTGTGAGTGGGATTGCCCTTGGGCTTTTTGCGTTTCTGGGTCGCGACAAGAATTCGGGAGCGTCCAAGAGGCCGCCTCAGAGACAATCGCGCAGTCGTTCGCAGGACGATCCCGGAGGCAAGGTGCCGGGGCAACAGAAAGGCAAAAGAGCCGGCCGCCGCGTCCGTGACCAACAGGGGAAGAGGCCCAACTAGACGTTCTCAAAATGAAAGCGTCGTTCCAAACCCTCTTGCACCATTGAACGGGCAAATGCGGTATGCCCGTTCTGCGCTAGCAGTATAAAAATCTCATGAATCGGTGAGAAGAAAGCGAGTCCGAGACGATGTCAGTGGGTTTAATTCGTTGCCCGCCGCATCACGATAGTTGCACACCGAGAATCGCTCCGACACGGGGTCGGGTCACTTCAGGTTCCTGTTGAAAGGGGTTAAGGTTATGTTGCGGAAAGTCGTCGCTGCTGGGTTGGTTCTGCTCCTCTCCGTCGGCTTCGTCTTCGCCGACGAGATCCGAGCGATCATCACCAAGGTGGAAGGCAACAAAGTTACCTTCGCGGAAAGGAAGGGCAAAGGCGAGAAGGGAGAGGAGCAAACACTCCCAGTCGCTAAGGACGTGAAGATAGTGAAGGGCAAGTTCAACAAAGAAACCAAGAAGGTAGAGGCTGGCGATCCGCTCGAGGGGGGATTGCAGAACAAGATGTTTAGCGAAATCCCCGAAAAGGGTATCGGAGCGTTAATTGTCACTGAGGGGAAGAAGATCACCGAAATCCGGATCGGCGGCAGAGGGAAGAAGAAACAGTAACTCGCTTCATCCCCCCAAGTTCATAAACCGGCGAGCGGGGCTGAGGCTCCCGCTCGCCAGGTTAACACGAAGGCCGACTCGGAATCTCCGAATGACAGTATGTCAAGCGATTGCGACGACAGCGGCGATGGTGCGGAGGTTGTAAGAGAGATGCGTCAACTGTATTGGGAGAATACAGTTGAACCCGCATTATCAACGGCTCTCCGGGTTATCACGAAGGAAGAGAGGCCACAAAGCGGCTACCGCCAAGAACGGCCACAGGTCGCCGGACGGCGCACTCGCGGAAAGGGGCAGCCCACCGTGCCGCCGCAATCGGCGGAACAGGACTACGCAACCCACCACCAAATAGAGGCTGATGATGGACTCGAATACCCATCCCATTTTTTAGAGTCTGTTCCACATGGGGTGTTTGCGTAGGCGGCGGAGCAGGCTGGAGATGCGGGATGGTAGCCGGCGCACGGCAGATACCACCCGCCCTTTCTATTACCGCTCCTCAGGACCGCATGCAACTATTTCCGTCAATTGATCCGCTTCCTCGAAACCATCGGTTTCTTGAGTCTGCATGATCTTGCCACATCGGGCACAGACCTGTGCGTCTTCATGCAGCGGAATCTCACACCAGTCGTGTTCGTGGTCTAAGCAGCTTTCGATGTAACAGTCCATTATGATTGCCGCACCTGTAACCTGAGGTTTTCACCAAGAGCATCTAATGCGAAAAAATCAGCATGAGGGTCAAGAGGTTTTTAAGTCTGAGCAACGGGCGATATGAGCGACATTGGGCGAAGTTGGCTGGGCAATTTGGGTAATTTAGGCGAAGAGACGACCTAAAACCTCTTGAGCCTGTTGAAAGCTGATGCCCTGGACGCGGGCCTTTTCACGCTCCATGCGTGGGGCGAGTTTCCAACTGGAACGAGCCACACAAGGGTTGGTTCCTGAACAATTGTCAACGACTCATCGGGACTCGTCGTTTTCAGTGAAAGATTAGGTGAGCATCTAGGATGCCAAAGGATCTCTTTCTTAGCATATTTTCCTAAGTCAAAGAAACGAGAGAGATTGCGAGTTAAAGGCTTGGCAGGAGTGTCGGAGAATTGTACGGCAAGTGTTGCAGAAAAGCGCCGGATTTTTCGGATCATGTAGGAAAATTCGACACCCAAGAGAAAAACAATGCGGCCAGTTGCATCGCCATCGAGCAGCCGGCCGCTCTCTTGGGAGTCACATTGGGTTAGATAGACTTGGGCCGCGCATGGAGATCATTCTCCCGCCGGAACGAGAATCTGGGACTCCGGCGCGCCGTCGGCGATTTTCGGCAATTCCGCCAAGAGCGCCTTGAGGTAGGGCGTCTTAAGGTGGGCCTCCAGCGCGGCCAGGTTCTTCCAACGCTCGTAAATCAAATAGCGCGATGGATCCTGGGTATCGCGGTTTAGGTCGTAAGCGAGGTTGCCCTCCTCTTTGCGCGTCGCCGTGATGGCCTTGGCGAAGGACGCCTCGAATGCCTTCCCGGCTCCCTCCTTAACCTTGACGCGGACGATGAGCGTGAACGGCTTGTCCGGATTTTTCAGACGCGATTTGACAGCGGTGATGACCGGATTCTCCTTGTCTTGGCCGGCTAGTTGATTGGTATTGCCCAGCATGGCCAGTAGGCCGATTGTCAGGCACATGCTACCCAGACCGCATCGCATCAACATGGTTCTCTCCCGCGGGGGACCGATTGTTCAAACCGCCGCCGCGAACGCCGGCCGGCGGTCCCTGTAGAGAAAGCATTTTACGATCTCACAGGCCAAGAGTCGCCCCGCACGGCCTCGATGCCACGCACTCCGTAGGCCGAGTTTCACACCACACAGAAGAAGCCGGACGACTGGACGCCCTCACTGCTATCTTGTAGGCTAGCCCATCACGGCAACTACTGCGCGGAAGCTATCCCCGGTCGCGGATGCCGGCAAAGCTCCGGCATTGCCGTTACCTTCGGCCGCGCTCCGTGCGATCTCACCACACTCGCCAGGAGTACGCAATGTTCAAGCGTCTTGCCATTCTCTCCAGCGTCGTGGGTGTCTTCACGCTGGCCGTCTATCATTCCAGCGACGGATCCACAGCCCAACAAGGCGATCCGCCCGTTCCGGAAATGAAGTTCAACGATGTCACGGAATTGGCCCCCGGAGTCTTCTTCCGCTATTCCTCCATCTCCGCGACCGATCCCAAGGTTCCCTTCGGGGGCTGTAACAATATCTGGGTGGTGTTCAAGGATTATGTCTTCGTGGTCGATGCCAACTTTCCCAAGGAAGCCGGCGACGTGATTGCCGCCATCAAGAAAACCACGAAGAAACCCATCAAGTACGTCCTCGATACGCACCATCACGGCGACCATGCCTACGGAAACTGCATCTGGGCCCGGCAAGGGGCGCAGATTATCGCCAGCAAGCCAACGACCCGCCTGCTCAAGACCAATGGTCCGAAGCAGTGGGCCGAGGCTTCCACGGGTCCGATGGGACGCGATGACCTCAAGAAGAATGAACTCAAGCAGGCCGACATCACCTTCGAGGATCGCTACGTGCTCGACGACGGCACCCAGCGCGTCGAGATCTATGCCTTTGGCCATTCGCACACGAGCGGCGATGCGGTCGCCTATCTGCCCCGGCAGAAGATCCTTTGTACGGGCGATGCCTGTGTGAACGGGGCTTTCAACTTCATGGGCCATTCCAACTCGGCAAGCTGGATCAAATGCCTCGAAAAGATGCAGAAGCTGGAAGTCAGTCTCGTGTGTCCGGGTCACGGCAAGGTTGCAAGCCGAGGCCTGCTCGAGACGCAGAAGCGTTATTTCGCCGAGATGCGGACCGAGATCAAGAAGGGGATCGAGGAGAAGAAGTCGCTGGATGAAATCATCGCCAGCATTGAGATGCCTTGGTACAAGGAATGGACCGGGAAGGAGGCCCGCGAGATCAAGGATAACATCAAGCACGTCTACGAGGAACTGAGCGGCAAGATCGACCACGAACGCCTTGGTCTTGTCCCCGCCCCCCTGAACTGGAGCGCTAGTCCTGCCGCAGTTGCCCGTGCCCAATCTTCCGGAGTAGGTACCCGCAAGTGACGCTACGTCTTTTTGTTTGCAACGAAACTCGATCATCGTTGTATATGAAAGACGACGAGGGGTGTTCCAGGCCGTTGGAAACGTCCACTGGCCAAGAGACCTGACCGCTTGCGTTCACTCCTTCGGAAAGTTAAGAGGCAATATTTTTCGCCCGGAGTGCAGGGATCTGCACATCGGTGCCCGTGGATCGGTTGTTTGCTAGGATGGCCTTTGATTTCCTTCACAAGGGTAGTTTTGGAGGACACCTTGAGCTAGTCGGCAGCATCCTCGATTCGCCTTTCGTTGAAGTCCCGAGCTTCACAAAGGTGGGAACATGTACGATCCTTCGGTACCCACGCGGGATGCGCAAGAGCGACCCCTTACCGAGCAACCGGTCAAGGACACGCCAGTACCGGCATCCTGCGAAGGCAACAGAGAGCTTCTTAAGAAGCAAGCTCCACCAGCCTGCGCGCCCGCGGAGTTGGTGCGCGAAGATCCAGTTGTTCTTCCCGGTGGAACGGAGCAAGAGTCATTGGAGGAGATCCTTCCAGGGCGGATCCAGGAGGGCGACCAGAAGGCGGCAGAGGATTTGATGCTGTCCTGGACTCGCTATTTGTACGGCATGACGCGTAGATTTGGGGTTGAGGAAACGGACCTTGAAGATGCTGTCGCGGATGTTATCACACATGTGTTGAAGCAAATACGCCTGGGCAAGTATGATCCGAAGCTTCCTTTTAAGCCCTGGCTGTCGACCGTGGCTGCTCGGCATCTGATCAGCCAGCTCAAACGGAGTAAATATCGGCATTTCAGTCCTCTCTCCAACAGCGGAGCCGAGTTATATGCGCGACCACGCGCCGAGTATCATGAGAAAATTGAACCTCTGATCAACCGATTATTGGAACTTCTGAGGGAGAAATTCGGCGACGAGCGGTGCTGCCTCTTCAAGGATTCCGTTCTTGAACGTCTGCCGTATGAGGAGCTTGCGAAAAAGTATCGAGCCAAAGCAGGGACACTTCGATCGAAAGTTTCTCGAATGCTGGCTTGGCTGAGTAAAGAGTGTGCCGATATGCGAGAAGAGTGGCTGGAGATCCTGGAGGCGCGACCATGAGCGATCACCTGTCCGACCGTGGCCCCAGGGCCATCCCCCGCAACGACGTTCGCCAGCACTTCGAGTTTTTGATGCTGCATCCGCCGGAACTGCGGAAGCATGTCCTGAAATTACGATTGCTTTCGACAATCGGCTTGCTCCGTTTATCCCCCGGCCGCCCAAGTGCCAAAAACCATGACGTTCTTCTACGGTGCGGTCCGTCCGTGAAGGAGGTTAGCGAAGAAGCTCTCCGCCAGGTTTTGTGCGACGACGCGACTTTGCTCAAACTACAAGAACTCATTTGGGGAGGCGAGGCCGGGTCGTACTGGTCGCGAAAGATTGAAAACGAGCTAGATGCGGAAGCGCGGCTGGAACTAGACCCCGAGGTTGATGCCCGTATCAAGGCTTTGGTCGCGGCGCGTGTGCGGGATGTTTTCACAGAAGATCTTTTGGCAGTGTCCAATCAGCGAATAGAATGGGCCATCGCTAGCATTTCCAACTCGCGCGCGATCGCACGACAGTCTCTTGAGGACTACGCCGATGTTGGCAACGGCAACAGCGTCATGACCTTGGGCGAAGGCGACGGCATGGTCGATGTCGGAGACTGGGCCAACACGATAATGGCCGGCTACGGCAACGACAGCATCTATGCCGGCAAGGGCGACAATCTAATCGTAGCGGGGCTGGGCCGCCCTCTAGTCCAGGTCGGCAGCGGCAGCAACCTCCTGATCTTCGGCAACGTGCAGTTGACCCACAGCGGCGAATCTCTCCGCCGGGTGTTCGACGACTGGATTGCCTATGGCGACCAGGCCGCCAACGTCGCTGACATCCGCTCGCGTCAGCTTCTGGCGTGCAACACCCACTATGCGAACACGGTGCAGGCAGGCAGCGGGCTGGATTGGTTCTGGGCCACGGATACGCAGGACAACCTGAACGCTCAGCGGACCGATTTGCGGAATTCCCCGTCGATCTGAGATAGCTGGAATCAAGGAGTCCGAGAGAAGAAAAGAAGCATCCGGTGGACGGCTTCGATCAGGTTCATGCCGGCCATGACGGCAAAACAGAAAAGCCAGAATCTAATCGTGAGTCGATCGCCCCAGTATGCCCGTGCGCGCGGCTCTCGCATGGGTTTTTGCGGTGCGGCGACGGACGGTACCAGTTTGGTTGCAACTGTTCCGGAAGTCGCCTGGGGAAGGACGGCATGCACGGTCATTGGTACACTCCTGTAGTCCAAGGAAGCAACAGCTACAAGCGGACGCCGGGGTTATTAGCAACCGGAATGCCGCTGTCCGCCCGTGACCGCGCTTGTCCGTTTCACATTCTTTGAGCAAGGACAACCGGATTTCTCCGCGCGATCCGGCGAATTTGAGTGAACTGGGGCATCGGAAGGTTGTCGGTTTCATCTCTCGCAATCCGTTCGTTCCATCGACTATGATCTAATTGATGTGCGGTTGTGTCTCAGTCGTGTGCCGCCAAGACACACATTCCTAGAGCGCTTTCGAAGTTGCCATAGCGTCGCTGCTGTAGGACGTCCTTCCCAGGCCGTCCGGAGAATCGGGTCCGGACGACCTGGGAAGGCCGTCCTACAACAGGGACGCTGCACGAACCTCGAAAGCGCTCTAATTGTGGTTCATCCGTGTTTTCGATCCTAACAACACGAGATGCAGTCGCTGGTCCAGAGCTTCTCCGGATCGCGCGCTTCCACTTCGGCGTTCGGGGGAGGCGGATCAAACTCCACCTGGAACACGTTGTCGCCGATTCGCAGCCTGTCGCCCTGCCATAGCGGATGCGCCTCGTGTTCCTCTTGCAACGCCTCCTCGAAAGTCTGCTCCTTGCAGCGTTGGCCGATCTTCTCACCGTTAACATAAGTGCCGTTCCGGCTGCCCAGATCCTGGATGCAGACTTCGGGCGCTGAAACCTTGATTCGGCAGTGGTGCCGCGAGACTCGAAACAGCGGATCGAAAAGGCAAGGGGAACAATCCTGCGCTCGCCCCAAAATGCAATCGGCCCCATTTTTCAGGACGAATTTCTTCCCCTTCAAGAGGCCTTCCGTTACGCGGAGAATGACGCGCTCAAACATGATTGTCTCTCCTTTCACACGAATCGCAGCAGTGCGGGGAAATCGCTTTCGTTTGTGGATGTCGCGCCAGGGAGTCGTTGAGAGCAGCAAGTAAAGGTTCGATGGCCACATCCATGTGCCGGCACGCCTCGGCAATCGTGATGTTCCGCGCCATGGTCCGCCGCAACAGCGGGTTCGCCAGCGGGCGAAAACCAAAAGCCAGGAACGTTTGCAACAGGGCCGGGTCACGGTCCAAAACCGCGCCGACTCGGTCGGCGGCAACGATGCTTTCCCCCGCTGCCGGGTCGGCCGTTGGCTCCAAAGTGTCGATGCCCAATCGGCCGGACATGATGCGCCATAAGTGGACGCCCCACAGGGCGAGGCCCAGCACTTCCAGCACGCCGCTGATGCCTGCGACCGGGAACATCCAAGGAGCGAAATCGGTAAGGGTTTGACCGGCGACCCGCAGTATGCAGCCGGCGTTCAGGAGGAGAAACGGCGCCCAGAGTTTCGACAAGCGGCGCGAATCGACACCGTTAAGCACGGGCACGACGCGAGCGGCAACGCCCACGATCATAAGGCTTATGAAACCGACCGTGATGGCATGGCGGATCGCACCGGAGTAGGCATGCGAAAAATGCAGCCGCGCTGCCTCGCTGCCGGGGGCCAGCCAAGGTATCAAAACGTACTGATGAATTGGCATCAGCACCAGCATTGCCAAGGAGGCCAGGAGCCAAATGTAAGCGGCGCGAAGGAACTTCAAGGTACGATCCGGCTCTGGCGGAGCGGCGAAGATGCGCCAGTTCCAAACCAGCACCGCGATTGTGCCGGCAAGCACGATGACCGAGGCGTACCATAAGCCGATCCAGGCAGGACCGCCGGCACGGTGCATCACGAGGCCTAGCACTTCCCCGATGATGGCTCCATTTAGAATGAACAACGCGGTCAGACTAAGGCGTCGGTTCGGCAGGGAGACGCCGTAGAAGTGATTAAAGATTCGCTGGCTTACGCCGAGAATCATCAGCATGGCGAAGCCGTGGATCTGAACGTCGCGGAGGGCGCCCTGCCAGGTGGCCACTAGAGCGATCAGTTCATCGCGCCCCGCGGCATGCAGCGTGGCGGCCAGGTATATGCTTTCATAGACGGCCTGCACGATGAACCAGGCCAGGGAGCAGATGATGTAATAGTCGTAGAAGGCCAGCGGTTTGCCCGAGGCGCGCCACGTGGCCGTGATGATCCAGACGAACAGCACGATGGCGGCTATTTCCAGCGTCGATGCGGCGATGGCCGCCGGCCCCGCCCACGTCGCCGCCGATGCCAACGGTTCGAGAATGGAACGGCCGATGATCCCACTCAACATTAGCCATAAGCTTGCGAGCGCCAGGTCTGGATGAGCCAAGCTCGTTTGCTTGAAGCGGGGGAAGGCCTGATAGGCGAAGCCCATGACGAAAAGCCCCACCCAGCCGAAAATCTGTGCGTGTCCGTGGGCATTGACCTCATGCAGCCCCGCCGCCGTGAACGAGCCAGTCAAGGCAATGCGCACCAGCAAATACGCTCCCCAAACCGCCCCCAGACTCAAAGTTACCGCGATACCGGCCTTGAAGAACGGCCGATAGATCGCATCGGCGCGAGGAGGTGTGTCCGCGAGCGGCAAAGGAATAGGTCTCGTGGCTTGTAGTGGGCGAGCAATCCGTTCTATCGTGTCAGGCATAGAGGAAAACCTCATATTGTGGACAAATTTATCCAATTACTCTTGTAAATGATTGCAAATGGAATGCCGACGGAAAAGTGCAATTGTCTCTCGCGATTTTACGGCGACTCTGAGCCAAAGACGGATTGCCTTTGGCGATGAGATAGCGTGGGGTGTACGGATCGGCACAGGGAATGTGCGATTGAGCACAGTACTTATCCGAGCCGCGCACGGAACGGGTGTAGAGCCGCGACCGTAAGGGAGCGGTTGGTAATCACGCTCCCTTACGGTCGCGGCTCTTCGCGCCGCTTACTCCGTTGCACGCGCAGCTTGGACCGCCAGACTCAATCCCAGAAGTGCGGTTCGATGCCCCAATCTACGGAGTTGACATGATCGATTCCACAGCCTAACCAGCGGCGGTGACGAAGAATGCTCGGTAGCTCTCCCCAAGCACGCAATCGGCCAAGGACGAAGGGCAATAACTCGCCCTCTCGCCAACGGCGATAGGCCTTGGCGGCGAGGACCGCGGCGTGAAGCGGCATGGCACGAAGAAGCTCGCGATCAGGCATATTTCGCCAAAACACGCGCTCCTCATTGCACGATTGCTGTTGGAGCAGGCGCCACGCCGTAGTTCCGTGGGACGCCGCCACGCGGTGCCATACTCGGGATGCCGGCTCGTAGACAAGGCGGTGCCCCGCCCAATGCAGGCGAAACGATACGTCCACGTCCTCGAAATACGCGCCAAATTCTTCGGGAAAGGCGCCAACGTCCAGAAGGGCTTGGCGGCGATAGAAGGCACTAGAAGCGCTGACGCCGAAGACTTCGTCGCCATGAAGATAACGAGAACTGAGCGGCTGGCCGTGGCCACGCTTGCCGGCAATGCCGCCAAGGAAATAGCGATCACCGGCGCTGTCGATCAATGGCGGTCTCCCATCCGGCACTCCGCGCAGCACGAGTGGCGCGACGGCGGCAATGCACGGGTCGGCGAAATGGGTCAATGCAGCCTCGGCCCAACCAGCGGCCACCTCAGTGTCATCGTTCAACAACTCGATGATGGGATGCTGGGCGGCGCGGATGCCGGCATTGACGGCGGCGCAGAAACCGCGTCGCCGCTCCAAGCGCAATACGCGCACTCCGGCAAACTCTTGGGCCGTTCGTGAGACCGTATGGTTCGCGGATGCGTCATCGACCACGATAACTTCCGTGCCGGCGGGAGCATGCCGAATTACGCTGGCCAGACAGGGGTGCAGCAGGTCGGCTCGATTATGGCTGGGGATCACGATGGTCAGACAGTGCCGCACGCCATTCCTCCCGTCGCCTTACCACGCTCAGCAGCCGACGGCTGGCCGCGCGAATCCGGCCGAGCGCAAAATCGCTGACGATCCGGCCGAGCGTGTCGAACAGCCCGGCATGTAGGTCGTCGCCGCGCTGCCATGCCTGTCGTTGACGCCACCACGCCTCGACGCGGATGATGCCGGCCAAAACGCGCGTCTGCCAGCGCGGCCAGTGCTTGCGCGCGTAAGTCAACAAGGCATGACGAGTAACCAGGCGCAGATGGGCCGGCACGGGGCGAGCGTGCAGCGGATGATGATGGGTGGCCGATAGGGCCGGCTCGTGCCAGACTGTCCAGCCGTTCTCGCGAGCACGACGGCACAGGTCCACGTCTTCGTAATAGAGGAAGAAATCGTCGTCGAGTCCGCCGAGATTTTCCCAACACGTCCGCCGAACCAACAGGCAACAGCCCGTCACCCAATCCACCGGCCGGCATGCCGCCGTGCTGCGTAGGTAATATTTCCGCCAGGGGCGCGGAAGCAGCAAACGAGCCAGCGAGGATGCCAAGGTCGGGAATGGACCCGCCGAGCGCTGCGAGCCGCCGTCGGTATCACGCAGGCCGAAGCCGATGATGCCGGTGTGTTCGTCGGTAAGAGCCAGTTCCTCAGCCCGCGCCAGCGCCTTGTCAAGAAAGCCTGGCTCCAGCGACATATCGGGATTGAGGAGAAGGATCCAGTCGCCCTGACTGAGGCGCACGCCTTCATTGACGGCGCGGGCGAATCCGCGATTGCCGTGCCAGCGGCGCAGCGAGACGCCGGGCATCCGTTTCAAACGTGGAATCAGCGCGTGCCAGGGCGAATCGTTATCCACGATGATAACCTCGGCGGCACCGTGGCGCAAAGCGGGAGTGGTGCGTAATTGTCGCACCAGCGTCGCTGTATCCTGCCATTGCAGGTAATTGACCACGATCACCGACAGGCGTGGCACGGCCGGCACCAACCGAGGCCGGGCACGCCGGCGGCGGGGCGCCGGAAGCAAGACGGAGAGGAGAGATGTAGCGGTGGAGTCCATCGGGTTCCTTCCATGGAACGACGATTGATTGTAGACTCATGGTGTAAAGTTGGAGGGAGTATAGCCTTTCCAGGGGCAACGAAGCAATGCCGGTTTGGAAAGACTATCTGAACGGCGCACATAGGAGGCGTAGAGCCGCGACCGTTAGGGAGCGGGCTTCCCTCCCGCTCCCTAACGGTCGCGGCTCTACGCATGCGCTTGTAGCTCGGAGCAGTTCCCCTATGTGACGCTAAGCCGTCCTGCCCGGGCGGGACGACTACCCAAGCAGGGATGATGCGAAAACAAAGCGGTACGGGCAAAGGGGAACATCGAGGTAAAATGCTCAAGAAGGCGCTCCCGCACCAGCGCCGGGCGCACCGGGGCACGTCGTTCCCGCACCAGCGAGGTCATCGGCTCGTACTCGTTTGGGCCGGTGCGGACGATGCGGAAAGGAAGCAAATCCGGGTTAATGTTGAGATAAGCGCCGTAATAGGCTACCCAATCGCGCACGGCGACGCCGACCCCGGCAATGTGCCGTTGGCCTGCCCAGACACCGGGTTGGCCTGGCCGGGTGTCGGCCTTCACGCTGAAATCATCGAGTACGGCCAGAACGACGCGATGCAGGCGATCGAGGTAATCGGCCAGGCCGAGGTGGCGCCAGTCGAGAGGCAGAACGGGGTAGATGGCCAGCTGGCCAGGCAGATGCAACAGCGAGCCGCCGCCACGATTGACCCAGCGCACGTGCCAACCACGAGTATGCAGCTCCTGGAAGTCACAACGGATGTCGGCCGGAGAACCGTCACGGCCAAGCGTGAAGATCGGCGGATGCTCGCACAGCACCAAGGCGGCGGAATCGCGCTCGCCGGCCGCCTCGAACGCTAACGTTCGCTGCAAAGTCAACGCCGCCTCATACTCGACCACGCCGAGCAGATAGACGCGCAGTGCCATACCGACTGGCGTCGTCTGCTCACATGTTGCGTGGTGCAGTTGCATGAGCCGTCCATCCGTTGTTGCTTCGCGGTCCCGCGAGAAAACGCATGAATGCTCCACCATAGCACTGCGGGTACGGAGTCGGCAAGTCTATTGACGTGTGGAAGTCAGCAAACTTTTTCCTTTCGCCTTCGTCTTCCTAATAGATCGCTTATTAGCGACGCTTCGGCGAAGCTAGCGAATCCATCGCTCCTGAAAGGAGGTATCGTTCCATGCGCCGTCTTCTCTTCGGTGTCGGCGGGCTGTGTTTGGCTTCGTGTGTGGGGCTAACCTGGGCTTCTGCCTCGCAGCTGGATGGGAAACCCGTGACCCCTGGGCCAGTCAATCGCTCGGTCAAACCTGTTACTCCTGTCAAACCGGTCGCTCCGGATAAGAACGAGGGTGGCTGTGGTTCGCACGGCACTCGAATCGAGTTCGTCGATACACCCCGCGAAGCGGCCAAAATCGCCAAGAAAGAGCAGAAGCTCGTCTTTGTCTTGCACGTCTCCGGCAACTTTGAAGATCCGCGATTTACCTGAAACAACGCCGAGGCGCTCCGTGTGAACGCCCTGGCCAACGCCGAAGTCGGCAACTACCTCAACGAGTACTTCGTCTCCTCCTTTCAAAAAGTCGCCACCTTCCGCATCGTCGGCGGACAGAAACAGGGCGGCAATGTGGCCAGCTATTTCTGCGCTCCCGATGGCCGCGTCTTGCACGTCGTCGCCGGGCCGGTTAACGCCGATACCATGCTGCGCGAGGCCAAATGGGTGGTCGACACCACCAAAAAGGCAATTGACGAGGCCAAGGGCGACGGCGGCAAGTTCAAGGCATTCTTCCGCAAGGCCCACGCCGAGCGCTTGAAGAACGAACACGGCCTATCGGTCGAGCCGGTCACGTTCGATCCGCCGGCAGACGATCAAGACGGCGCCTTGACGTATCGCGATCCCAGCGGTAGGCCGCTGGCCCCGAAACTGGAGCCGCCACCGTTGGATGGTCCCGATGTGACTTTCCGCTCGGCCCTCGCGCTACAAGAGGTAGAAAGCAAGGCTGCTGGCGCACGTCCCGTGCGTGATCGCCGCGGCGGCCGATGGGTGCTCGGTAATCAAGGCCGCGTCCACATGATTCTCGCCGCCCATTGCATGAACAAGATCGAGACGCTTTACGCCACGATCTTCGAGAGCATCCTCGGCGAGAAAATCTCAACCAAGCCGGTCGAGGTCGTTACTCCCTTCCCTTGGGTCAGCCGCATCGAAAGCGAAAAGCAGTCGCGCTGAGTCTCTGTTTAGCCGCGGCCCCAAGGGAAGCGCTCGGGGCGCTGGGCCGCGGCTAAACGCTTTCATCTTGTCCGAATCCCCCTCTTTTGCTAGACCTTACGACGTTCACGGAGGCCGAGAACCGACCGCATCGTGCGGGAAACGGGGGGCGTATGATTCAGCGATTCCGTCGCTTCCTCGCTCGGCTGGCCGAACGCATCGCGGGAAAAGGGGGGCGTATGATTCCCATTGATCTGAGCGGAAAAACGGCGCTTATCACCGGCGTCGGCGATAACGAGAGCTTCGCCTGGTTTATTGCCAAGACGCTGCAAGCGGCTGGGGCACGCCTGGTCCTCGCCGTCCATCCGCGCATGATCCGCATCGTCGAGGGGTTCCTCAGCGGCGATGCCCCCGACGACATCGAAAGTCGAAAGCTTCCCTACGGTGGCGGTAGTCTCAAGGTTGAGAAATTGCTCCCCTGCGATGTCAGTTACGATACCTTGGCCGACGTCCCCGAGGCGACTCGGAACGATCGCCGCTACAAGCGAGTTGAAGAGCAGTACGGCGATTACTCGATCGAAGGTTTGATGAAGACGGTGAAGGACTCGCACGGCGGGATTGACATTCTCATCCACAGCGTCGCTTTCGCGCCGGAGATCAAGAGCAAGCTAGTCGATACCACGCGAGCAGGCTACTGGACGGCCATCAGCATCAGTGCCTATTCGCTTGTTGGCCTGGTGCGCGCGGCCGTGCCGCTCATGGAGAATCGGACGGACGGTGCTTCCGTAGTCGGCCTGACTTATCTCGGCGGCGCGCGAGTGGTCCCACACTACGGCGGGGGCATGTCCACGGCGAAAGCCGCACTGGAAATTGACGCCAAGCAACTCGCCCATAACGTCGGCGGCAAGGGCGTCCGCGTCAATCTTATCTCGGCCGGTCCCTACGCTTCGCGCGCCGCCAAGGGTATCGGCGACATCCAGCAAATGATCGACTACGCCGCCCAGCGTTCCCCACTGCCGCGCGGCATCACTCCGCTGGAAGTGGCCAACGCCACCGCTTTCTTGTGCAGCCCGCTCGCCTCCGGCATCACCGGCCACGTCCTCTACGTCGATTGCGGCTACAACGTGATGGGTGTTTAAAAAGAAGAATAGAACCACGAAACACACGAAAGACACGAAAAAAAAGACAAAAAAGACAGAAAGAGACAGAAAAGACAAAAAAACAATTGAAATCGATTGTGTCCCAAATTTCTATGTTACTGTTTGTCTTTTTTTCGTGTCTTTCGTGTGTTTCGTGGTTCTATTCTTCTATTTCTCCTTGCGGACTTGCTCGAACAGGAAGACTCCCTTTTTATTGGACGTTACGATATCGAGCTGCTTATCGCCATTGACATCCGTGATGGTGAACTGCGTGCCCATGCCCGAATCATCGTCGATCTCGTGCGGCGCGAAGCGGATCAGACCGTCGCTACTTTTCTTCGCCTCGAACCAGTACAGCTTGGCCGGCGCATTCGGATCGGCATCGCCGTGTGGTCCGTGGGCCCACCAGCGCTTGCCGGTGACGAGATCCTTCAAGCCATCGCCGTTGATGTCCACGCAATGAAGGGCATGGGTCTGCGAGACGAGCTTGGGAAACAACGTCTGTTTCAAGAAGGACGGCGAATCGCCGCTGCCGGGGCGTTGCAGATAGGCCCAGATGCCGTATTGATGGGCGGAACTGCTAAGAATGTCGGCCTTGCCGTCGCCGTCGATGTCGTAAGCGAACATATCGGCGCAGGCGTCGCCCAGGTTGGCGGGGTGAAATTTCCAAGGCTTGTCTTCGAGCGCGGCGGGCTGTTCCCACCAACCGCCGGTGCAGAGCACGTCGAGCTTGCCGTCGCCGTTGACATCGCCGGCGCCCAAGCCGTGGGCGAACTGAAAAGTGCCGGGGATTATGTGATCTTTCGTGCTCGGCTCGCTGATGGGGTGCATTTTCCATAGTGCCGTCGGATCCTTGGCGGGCGTGAAATAAGCCATCTGTCCTTCATTCTCTTTGCCCTTGGGTTGCCAGCCCATAAGAAGCACGCGCTTGCCGGTGCCGAGCAGATCGACGTAGGCCGGCGTCTCGTTGCAGGCGCTGTGCCAGATCATGTGTTCTTTCCAATGGGTGTCCCTGCCCTTGGGGTTTTCGTACCAGTGGCATGGCGCTCCGGGGAAGCCAACGACAATCAGGTCGGGATACTCATCGCCGTTGATATCCTCGGCCCAGCAAGCGAAGCTGCTGCTGTAAACGTTTTTGTCGCCGTCGCGGTAATCGTCCTTGCCTGGCCGAAGCCGGTGCGGTTTCCAGTCCGGCGCTTCGTACCACAGTTCGCCCGTGAGAACGTCCATCTTGCCGTCCTTGTTCACGTCGGCGACGGCCACCCCCTCGGAGAGAAACCGTTTGTCCAGCACCGTTTTCTTCCAGGTGATGCCCGTATCGTCGCTCTTTTTCTCGGAGGCCGGGAGGAGGGAGAGGACGAGAGCAAGAGGCACCAGGGAAGCCATCATCATGGTGTGCGGTCGCATATATTGACCTCATGGTTTTCGGTTTTCCGTTTTCGGTGTGCGGTGTTCAGTATACGGAAAACCGCACACCGAAAACGGAAAACGGAAAACGAAAAGCTAAAGGAACTATCCGCATGCGCAGCTTTAGCAGCCTCAGCGAGCAGGAAATCCTCGCCCTGGCGATCTCGCTGGAGGAGGAAGATGCCCGCATTTTCGACGACTTCGCCGATGGCCTGAAAGCGAATTATCCGGCGCAAGCCGAGGAGTTTCGCCGCCTTCGCGCCGAAGAAGACGGCCACCGGCATCGTTTGCTTGACCTGTATCGCGAACGGTTTGGCGAACACATCCCGCTCATACGCCGGCAGGATGTCAAAGGGTTCGTCAGCCGTAAGCCCGTTTGGCTGGTTCGCCCGTTGGGGTTGGACGCGGTACGAAAGCAAACCGAGCTGATGGAGCTGGAGACGAGGCGCTTCTACGAGAAGGCCGCCCGGAGAGCCACCGACGCCGGCATCCGTCAGCTGCTCGGAGACCTGGCCGAAGAGGAACGCAAACACGAACGCATCGCCGAGGTCCTGGTCGCCGAGCAAGAAGACACCGAGGCAGCGACGCGCAAACGCGAGTTCGTGCTGCAAGTCGTACAACCGGGCCTGGCGGGATTGATGGATGGCTCGGTCTCGACCCTGGCTCCGCTGTTCGCCGCCGCTTTCGCCACGGAAAATACGTGGAGGACGTTCCAGGTCGGCCTCGCCGCCAGTATCGGCGCTGGGATCAGCATGGGCTTCGCCGAGGCATTGTCTGACGACGGCAGCCTGACCGGCCGGGGCCGGCCTTGGGTGCGCGGCCTGATTTGCGGCTTGATGACGGCCCTGGGCGGATTGGGTCACGCTCTGCCCTACCTCATCCCCCACTTTAATATCGCCACAGGCGTGGCTATCGGAGTGGTCGTGGTGGAATTGGCGGTCATCGCCTGGATTCGCCGTCGCTATATGGATACACCGTGGCGCTCCGCGATCTTTCAGGTAGTCATCGGTGGCTTGCTCGTGTTTCTGACGGGCGTGCTGATTGGGCATGAGTAAGGGATGCTCTGTTCTGGAGAATTCATGCGGAAATTCGTGGCGGAATTGTTCGGCGCTTTCGCGCTTGTGTTCGCGGGAACGGGGGCCATTGTCATCAACGATATTCGCGGCGGCGTCACCCACGTCGGTATTTCTTTGACGTTCGGCTTGATCGTTTTGGCACTGGTCTACGCGTTGGGCGACGTTTCCGGTGCGCATCTCAATCCAGCCGTGACGTTGGGCTTCGTCGCTGCCCGCCGCTTCTCGATTGCACTCGCGCTTCCGTACATACTTAGCCAGTGCGCCGGCGCTCTGTTGGCAAGCCTTGTTCTGCGCCTGCTCTTTCCGGAACATAGTGGCCTTGGCGCGACTCACCCGGCGGGGACGGCTTGGCAGTCCTTCGTGCTGGAATTGATCCTCACGCTCCTGCTCATGGTCGTGATTCTCGCGGTGTCCACCGGGGCGAAAGAAAAGGGCATCATGGCCGGCGTCGCCGTCGGCGCTGTTATCGCCTTGGAAGCGCTGTTCGCCGGCCCGGTGTGCGGTGCATCGATGAATCCCGCACGGTCGCTGGGGCCGGCACTGGTGAGCGGCAATCTGGGCGATTTGTGGATTTACTTGCTCGCTCCTATCGCTGGTGCGGTCCTTGCCGTGCCGCTGTGCGCGATCATGCTGGGCCCAGACGAGAAGAAGACCAGTTAACCGAGCGGCAGGCAGTCGGCCGCTTACTCCGCTGCGCTGCGTGCGCGGCTCGGACAAGCTTCGGAAACTGCGCTGGCAAAAGCCATCGTCTTCGCTATACCCCAAACGCGTGAGCCGTCCTCTCTCCTCTTTCGACAGGAGGTCGTCAGAAGATGCGAAGATTTGGTAGTTTGGCTGTATTGGTGCTGGCCACGCTGACGGCTTCCGCCGTCCATGCCGCCCCGCCGACACTGGATAAACCGGGTAAGAAGATTCGTTTTATCTCCCTGGCCGAAGCGCGGGCGATCGCCTTGGAGCAAAGTCATGCCGGCCAACCGAGTTTGCTGTTCCCTGGCGTTGGACTAGATAATCTGGTAATCGCCCCCGAAGGTGAAGGGAACTCCGGTCCGCGTGTCTGCGGAAAACCGGGATCGAAGATCATTTTCCTCGTCTTCACTCCCCGCAATCTTCAGCCGGCGGAGTTCGAGCGCAACATCAATCAGATGTTGCTCAACATCGAAAACGCCTATTGGAACCTGTACGGTTCCTATTGGCAGCTTTTCAGCCGGGAGGAGGGGCTGAGGCTCGCCCATGAGACGTGGAAATGCACCAAGGCTCAGTACCGAGTTGGCCGGGTGAGCCAGGCCGCCCTGGCCCAAGCTGAGGGCCAATACAATCTCTTCTGCTCGCAGCGTCTGCAAGCGCTCGACACGGTCCTCGATAACGAGCGACAGCTACGGGCGATGATGGGCATTGAGATCAAGGACGGAACACGCTTGGTGCCGTGTGATGCGCCGACATTGGTGGAGAAAACGCCCGATTGGAAACAGGGTTTTCAGGCCATGAAGCATCGCCCCGAATTGCGAATGAGCCGGCAAGATGTCCAGTTAGCCGCTTGGAAAGCGGAACTTGCGGAAGGCGTGGCAGACTACATCCCGATCAAGGACGGGGTGCGTCAAGCCGAGTTGCAATTGGCACGCGCTCGCTTGGTCTTGAATGATCAGGAATTGAAGGCCGAGCGTTTCCTGGGTTTGTATTACCGCCGCATGTCGTCGGCTTATGCCCAGATCAAGGCGGCGCGAGCGCAGCGAGAAGCGTTCGCACAACAGGTAAGGATCCGCACCGAACTCTATAGCGCTGGTGCCAGCGAGCCGGGCACGGGCAATCCGGTGGCGTTGAGCTTGCTTCTGGAAGCCCAGCGCTTCTGGACTGAAGCGCTGGCGACGGAGTGTCAAGCCATTGTCACCTACAACAATTCTCTCGCTGGCTGGGAGTATGCCAAGGGCGAAATCCTGAAACATGCTCACGTTCGGCTCACGGACGAGGCTCCCGACGACAGCGATGGCGTTCGGGCTGCTAAGCTCGAACATACGCGAACGCTCCGGCATGTCCGCCATGAATCGGCGGTGGCGGCGACTTCGCCGCTGGCCGTGCTGGACGCTTGCGGGAGAGACGCAAAGACGGCCCCCAGTCTGCCGGCGTTGTGGAAGCGCTTCCCGCTTCTCAAGCAAGTAGGCGACGTGCAAACCGGCCCAGTGGGAGGGCGAGTGCTCGATTTGAACTGAGCGACGGCCTTTCATAGTTTAGCCGCGACGCGCAGCGGAGCGCGGGAGTAACGCCCCGACGCCGCAGCACGTCGCGGCTACTCCTTTTCACCCCCCGTTGGGGCACGGTCTCCGGACCGTGCCCCCATTGCCGACCGCAGGTCTCCCGCGTTCCGTGGAGACCTTCGGTCAGCGTACCGGCACGGTCGGGAGACCGTGCCGGAACAGCGTTTAGCGCAGCGGAGGGTGGGAGTAAAGTCCCGACACCGCGGCGCGTCGCGGCTAATCATTTTCACCTTGCGGACGCGCATCCAGGAGGAGCATCATGGCGACTCGATTGTGCTGGCTGGGACATGCCTGTTTGCTGCTGGAGAGCGACGGAACTCGTTTGTTGATCGATCCATTCCTCACCGACAATCCAGCGGCGGCGACGACGGCGGACAAGGTTCAAGCCGACTTCATTCTCGTCTCGCACGGCCATGGCGATCACGTCGGCGACACCGTGGCCATCGCCCAGCGCACCGGCGCGACGGTCGTGTGCAATTACGAGATGAGCGGTTGGTTTGAAAAGCAAGGCGTGAAGAAGGTCCACGGTCAGCAGCACGGCGGCGGCTATCACTATCCGTTCGGCTACGTCAAGCTGACGCTGGCGTTTCACGGTTCAATGCTCCCCGACGGAGGCTACGGCGGCAATCCCGCGGGCTTTCTCATTACGTTCAAGGACGGTACGCGCGTTTACGACGCCGCCGATACCGGGCTGTTCGGCGACATGCGGCTGATCGGCGAGGAGGGCGTCGATCTCGCGCTCGTGCCCATCGGCGACAATTACACGATGGGGCCGGACGATGCCGTGCGGGCCGTGAAACTGATCCAGCCGCGGCAAGTCGTGCCGATCCACTACAACACGTGGGAGCTGATAGCCCAGGACGCCGGCGCCTGGGCCGAGCGCATCCGCAAAGAGACCCAAACCGAACCAATTGTGCTCAAACCGGGGGAGTGGACGGAGGTGAAAGCGGGACGACGTTAAGCTGCACGTGGTATGTCTTTTCTCAGTTCACTCAGGATTTCGCCGTGGAGGGTGTCTTCCAGCTCGCGCATCGCGCGGGCCACGGTGCCGCCGTCCAGCACGCGATGGTCAAAGGTCAAGCGCACGTCGATCGAGCCTTCCGGCTCGAAGATGCCATAATGCAAGATCGTCGTGATGGGCGCGCGGACGCCGAGGGCCGTTGCTCCCAGCCCCGCTGTAACCGAGACACCGAATGTCCCCAAGCAGCGCTCGCGCTGACGGCCCCAGTTGAGACCCAAGAACCAGGCCAGGCGGCGCACCGGCCGAGGTAGGCGCGAGAGCTGAAGAATGCGGCGAAAGGATCCGACTTGTTCGGGTGGAGCTTGCCGGCAGTATCGCAGCCAGGACTCGATCTCGACCAAGCTCCGCTGCTCCGGATCGCGTTGGTGAGCAATGAGAACCGCATCTTCGCCATCCAGGCGGCGCTCGATGGCGATGGCCGCGATGTTGCCTGCCGACTCATGAAGTCGCGGCCAAGGGAAGGACAAGTACGCACGGCGGAGTTCCGGCCGGCGGGCGGAGACGAGAGCGTAGGCTTTCGTGAAGATGGCGCACCAGCCCGGACGGACCGCGCTCTCCTGGCGGGCCGCAATCAGCTGCGCCAGGTTCATGCGGCGCTCGAATGTGACCGCGTCGATCTTGCGGGCGGCCCACAACAGATCGACGACGAAGCGCCGCGACAACGACAGAGCCAGTGTACGTCCGATGGGGCGAGACACGGCGACACCTCCGTGTAGCCCTGGGAATTGCCTTTAAGACTTCTTCGCTAAGTTCGGAATTGGTCGAGGGGAAACTTGAAGAAAACATCCAAACACTGCCAGCCCGCGGCGCCAGCAAGGGCGAGCGGGGTTGCGTTAGCGCCCCGAGGGAATCACTCGGGGCGCTAACGCAACCCCGCTCGCGCTACGAAGTAAGCCTCTCGGGGCGCTAACGCAACCACGCTCGCCCTTGTTGGCACCGCGAGTCCGGGGCGACTACCATCCCAGCGCTTGGCGCAACTCGTCCAGTCCGCCCTGGAGGGCCGCTTCGATGGTGGGATACGTCGCTCCACTATCGAGCCGGCGGCCGTTGATGGTCTGCGTGATCCGGCAGCCGAATTGTCCTTTCACCGGCACCGCCATCAGCAAATACTGCGGCTCCTTGTCGAGATAGACCAGCCACGACAGCCCATTCTTGCTTTCCTGTAAATGGACGCCGCGCTGCGTCAGCCAGTCGGGAGTTGTCACGGTCATCGCTTTTTTCTCCTGTCTCGCAGTGAGCATCATTCCGGGAGAGGTTGTCCCTGGGTTTCGGGGGCAAATGGGAGCACAAACAGTCCGAGCAGAAAAATGGCGCACATCGTCACGCCGGCATAGCGCATCGGCTCAGGAAATTCCCGAAAGACACGGTTCGTTAGCAGACCTAGCGCGGTTGGGCCTAGCGCCGCAACGAAACGGGCGCCGTTGTAACAAAATGAAGTTCCCGTGCTGCGCAGGCGCGTCGGAAACAATTCGGGGAAATAGATGGCGTAACCTCCGAACAGCGCGAGCTGACAAAAACCCATGATCGGGATCATCCAAAACACATCCGCGATGGTGCGAAAATACCAGAAGACGAACGCGGTGCTTACGAGTGCCAGCACAAACGATAAAGCGAAGGTTCCCTTGCGGCCCAAGGAATGCGTCACGATGCTGAAGGCATAAATGCCGAAGAATGCGCCGACATTCATCGTGAGCGAAGTCATGCCGGCCCAAAAGCTCACAAGGCCGTCTATTTGCTCCTTGGGTAGTCCGCTACTCTCGAATTGGTTGCGAAAGACCGTGCGTTGCAAATCGATGCTGAAAAAGCCGATGCCCCAAAGTCCGATGATCCCCGATGAGGCCAGCAGTAGGCCAATGAGAGCGTTGCGCGTCCAGCGTGGATTGCCGAACAGTTCGCCGAAGTATGCGCGAAGTCGTTGGCCGGCGCTGCTTTTGGCGGCCAAGGCTTGCCAACGCTCCGGTTCCTTTAGCCGACGCATGATGAGCAGCGTTAGCAGTGCGGGCAAGGTGCCAACGAGGAACATGCCGCGCCAACCATAATCGCCGCGAATCACGCCATGTTGGGTGAGATAGCCCTGCAACATACCGATGAGGGCAGCGGTGATGTTGCCGACGGCCGAGAGTGCCTGTAATAAACCGAGCGCAAACGGCCGGGCGCGGTCGGGCATCACCTCCGCTACCAGCGAGACCCCGACGGCGAACTCGCCTCCCACTCCTAAGCCGGTGAGGAAGCGATAAACCGAAAAGTCGAATGGAGATGTGGAAAAGGCGCTGAGTCCAGTGAACAGCGAATAAAGCAGGATCGTCAGCATCAGGGAGCGGACCCGGCCAAGGAGGTCGCCGAGAACGCCGAACAACAATCCGCCGGTCCCCCAACCGATAAGGAAAATCGACGTGGCGTAGCCGCCGTATTCTTGAACCTCACCCGTGCTGGGAGCGTGGCCGAGCTCATTCGTCAGCACCGTGCGGATGGCCGGCAGACGCGCGATGTTAAACAGTTGCTGATCCATCGTGTCGAATAACCAGCCGAGGGCAGCGACGACGAAGACGAACCAGTGATAGCGGTTCAACTCGCGCCACCACGGCCCTTTCGTGAAAACGGCGTCATCGGCAGAGTTTTTTTGCGAAGTATGCGTAAGGTCGTCGCCAAGGTGCATAGCGAGATACCCGTGAAGGTGGGCGTGGCGGGAAGATGCTCGTTCGGAGCGTTTTCAGATATATACAGGGTTTTCGGCAATTCGTCGAGCCGCGGCCGTCCGGGAGCGGGGAGATCCGTCGTTTCACGCGAACCGGTCAATCGATCGGGGTAGATGAAACCGCTGGCGCTTGATAGGGTTTTGGTAGATGAGCGGGCGTGGGGTCCGCGATTTTTGGGAAAGGTTGCCATTCTCCAATGCGACAAGTCCTTTTTCACATCCCGCTCAAGGCCGATTGGTTGCCGGCGAACTTCCCCCTCGAACTGTTCGTGCTGTTGGTCGGACTCGGTCTCGCCGTTATTTTTCGGATTTTGGCCCGCCAAATCCAGCAATCAGCCATCAAGGAAGCGTTGCGCGGCTCCGCCACCTGGATGAGTGTTATGGGCGGCATTGTGGCAGCCGCTGTCGTTCACTTCGGCGCGGCCAAGCTGCCAAATGGCCTGCCCATCTACGGCTTCGGCATGATGCTTTTTTTGGCGTTCCTTATTTGCAGCTGGCTGGCCAGCCGCCGCGCCGAGAGCGAGGGCGTTCCCGGCGAGCTGATCCAGGACGTGGCCATCTGGCTGTTCATCGGCGGACTGATCGGCGCCCGTATCACGTTCCTTCGCGCCGAAAGACACAAGGCCTTCTCCGAGATGTTCTGGGAGATCTGGAAAATCTGGGACGGCGGCATCGTGTTGTATGGCTCGGTCATAGGCGGATTGGTCAGCTACCTGTTTGCCTATGTTTTCCTGTTCCGCAAACACCGCATCTCCACGCTGAAATTGGCGGACATCCTCGCTCCGTCGATTGCCGTTGGGCTGTGCCTGGGGCGATTCGGTTGTTTTCTCAACGGCTGCTGCTACGGTCAGGTCGCTTGCCCAACTTGCCCTGTCTATGCGGTCCACTTCCCGCTGTCCGCCCCGGCGCGGGAGGGCTTGGTTGAGCAGGGATACCAAACGCCCGCCGGCTTCACCCTGGCTCAAAACCAACCGAAGGACGTGGGAGCGCGGGTTGGCAGAGTCGATCCGGAGTCGCTCGCGTTCAAAGCAGGTCTGCGCGATGGCGATCTGATCTTACGAGTCAACAATTGCGATGTCGAAGCGCGCGACGATGAGGAACACGGACGAACCATTCTGCCGGTGGACGTGATGACGCAGTGTCTGGTCTATAATTGGCCGCGCGGGGAAACGCAATTACGGTTGAATATCAAGCATGCGAACGGCGAGGAAGCCGAGCTAGAATTCGCGCCGCGAACGCTCGGTCTGCATCCGACGCAACTTTACGAAGTAGTCAGCATGGCGCTGTTGTTTTTGGTGCTGACGGCGTACTATCCGCTCCGCCACCGGGAGGGCCAGGTCATGGCGGTGTTGATGGTCGGCTACGGTGTCCACCGCTATTTGAACGAACTGCTCCGCGATGATCCACGTCCCCAGGGATTCGAGAGCTACACGAGCATCATCCTGGTTGTGGCGGGCATCGCTTTATGGACGTATCTGCGGCTGTATCCGGCGCGGACGGAGACGAAAGAAGCGGTGAAGACGTGACCTGCCGGGGGGCCACCACGCCTCGCAGAAGCGTCGTGTAGCCGGTGTGAAGCTGTGGCGAGGACCTTTTAAGCCGCGGCAGCCAGTATTTCCAGGTCAGCCCGATTCCCAGCGCGAGACCGGCATGATCGATGAGAACATCCGTGACCGCGCCATGCCGGCCTGGAACGAATTGTTGAAAATACTCGGTGGCGGCCGCATGGAACGAGAGAAAGGCCAAGAATAGCCAACGCCAATTTCGCAACGGCATCCAGGTGAGATAAATCGTCAAGAAGGCGTAAGCCGAAACGTGCAGGGTTTTGGCAACGGGGAAGTGCATCGACGAGGGAACAACCACCGCACCGACTTCCACGGGAAAAATGGTCAAGAGGGCGACTGTCCACAGACCAAGGCACAAGCACCAGCCTAGACCGCGCACGATCAGTTTCCGTACTTGTTCTTGGTTCAACCTGTCGGCCATGTCTCTCTCCTCTGTGCCATTGACCGCTCGGACTTCTGTAAGTAACAGTCTATTATGGGCGCTGTCAAGGCAGTCCTGGAGCGAAGGCGCAGCGATTCGCCTCAGCATTTGTTAGAATACCATGAAATTCATTCGTGGATCGATCCGGATATTAATGAGAAAACCAACCTATGATTGAACCGGAAGATAAAGACCGTTGGAGCGACCTCGCGGAGGAGCTTGGATTACCTACTCAACCCGCGGAAGCTACGCCACTGCCCCCTCCGATTCCGGAGGCGAAAGAGCCTACCTTGGCGGAACCCGTGGAGCCGGCCGAGCCGCCGACCGCGACCGAGGAAGTTCCCGCACGCGGCCGGCGCCGTCGCGCCGCGCCGGTCGTCGCTGCTGAGGAGAAAATGGAAGAGCCGGCGGAGGCGCCCGAGTCCGAAGGATCGGAGGAAGCAACCGAACCTGTTGCCGAAGAGCGGCCGCGACGACGTGGGCGCAGGCGCGGCAGCAAAAAGGTCGCTAAGACCGAGATGGAATCGACTGCTGAAGAGTCCATCTCCGCCGGAGCCGAGGAGTCCGGCGAAGAAGAACGGCCGCGACGACGCCGGCGACGCCGCGGGAAAAAAGCGGAAAAGGAAGATGAAGCTCCTTCCACCGCCGAGATGGAAGAAGGCGAGGAAACGCCCACAGAGGAGCCGGTCGTCGAAGAGGAAGACGATACGGATACCGAGGATTTCTCAACGTGGAACGTGCCGTCCTGGGCAGAGATTATCGCGGGACTTTATCGCCCCGATCATTGAGAGCAACCGGAGTGAACCTTGCCAGCCCGCAGCGCAAGCAAGGGTAAGGGTCTGTTCCAGAAGGGACGAGCAGAGCCGCCACCGTAAGGGAGCGGTGGCGGAAAAGCTCGAAAAAACCGCTGCCTTACGGTCGCAGCTCAACTGGAACCGACCATTCGATACAGATCCTAAATCGTTCCCTCGCTTGCGTCGCGGGCGGGTAGGAACCGTTGCTGTGAGGTGAACGGCTTATGGCCGATGCAACGATCGACATAGTTGGGCCGGAAGATCTTGAGGAGATCGTCAAACTCTTCAATCAGCTCTTCCGTCCCACGCGGGATGCGGAGTTCTTCAAACGCCGTTATTTGGGCCGCCATAATGTCTTGCAAATGGTGGCTCGCATCGAGGAGCGGCCGGTAGGTTTCTTCACGGGTTTCGAGCTGAAGCCAACCGTGTTCTTCGCCTGGTTTTACGGCGTTCTGCCCGACTTTCGCCGTCAGGGCATTGCCTCGCAGCTCATGGAAGCGGTCCACGATTGGGCACGTGAGCAGGGCTACGAATCCATTCGCTTCGAGTGTCATAACCAGCACCGGCCGATGCTCCATCTTGGCATCGCCCTTGGCTATGACATTCTGGGAATTCGCTGGGATCCCGATCGCGGCGCGAACCTTGTGTTATTTGAAAAGACGCTCACCTAGCGGTTAAACCGATTCCAGGACGGGAGCAAGCCGCGAGGCGACTTTTTGGTCGAGGACTTCGCGCACTTTTTCCGCCAGAGCGGTGGGAGGAAAGGGTTTGTGCAGGAACTGTACTTTGTCGGAGTAAATGCCGTTGCGCACCACGGCGTCCTCGGTGTAGCCGGAGACGTACAGCACTTTAATCTCCGGACGTAACAGGACAATGCGGTCGACCAACTCACGGCCGCCGAGGACCGGCATGACCACATCGGTAACAAGCAAATCGATCGGCCCCTCATGGCTCTGGCAGATAGTTAGGGCTTCTCCTCCGTGCGCCGCCTCCAGTACCGTGTACCCCTGCTTCCGCAAGACGATACGTGCCAGGTTACGCAGCATTTCCTCGTCTTCGACGAGCAGGATGGTTTCATTTTGAGCGGCGTGAGCCGAGGAAGGAGCGGCGGCTTCCGATTGCTCTTCGTCGTTCTCCGCGATCGCAGTTCGTCTCTCCTCATTCAAAAGAACTTGCGGCAGTTTGATGCGGAAAGTCGTTCCTACCCCTGATTCGCTGTCCACAGTGATTCGGCCGCCCGATTGCTGGACGATGCCGTAAACCGTGGCCAGACCCAGCCCCGTGCCCTTGCCGACTTCCTTGGTCGTGAAAAACGGCTCGAACAAATGAGCACGGGTGAACTCATCCATACCATGCCCCGTATCGCTTACCTTTAGAACAACGCAAGGCGCTTCGCCGGACTCTTGCGGAGCCTCATTGCGAGTCTCGATGGTCAAGCGGCCTCCCCTCGGCATGGCATCTCGGGCGTTGACGACGAGGTTTACCAACACTTGCTCCAGTTGATTGCGGTCAGCCTTGAGAGGGCCGATACCCTGGGCAAGATCGGTGTGCAGACAAATATCCTCGCCGATTAGCCGGCGCAACATTGGCGTCAGGTCGCTGATGACCGTATTCAGGTCGAGCACCACGGGCATGAGCAGTTGCCTGCGGCTAAAGGCGAGCAGCTGGCGTGTCAGCCCGGCGGCGCGTTCGGCTGTGGAGCGAATGACGCGGATCGATTCGTGGATCGATTCACCGGGCTGGGTCTGGTCCAGGAGAATCGAAACGTAGCCGAGGATGACCGTGAGAAGGTTGTTGAAGTCGTGAGCCACGCCGCCGGCCAGTCTGCCGACGGCCTCCATCTTCTGGGCTTGCCGCAGCTGGCCTTCCAACCGCTTATTTTCGGTGATGTCGCGCGAGACGCCGAACGTGCCGATGATCTGTCCCTTCGCGTCGCGCAGCGGCAACTTGGTGGTGGACATCCACCATTCCCGGCCCTCGCTGTCGGTGATGCGCTCTTCTTGATTGATCAACGGCTGCTCGGTCTCCATGACGCGCTTATCATCGCTTTGAATCTGCCGGGCAACCTCCGCACTGTGGAAATCGAAATCGCTGCGATCGACGGCCTCTTCGGGGTTGGACAATCCGTGCATGTCCGCCTTGGCCTTGTTAATGCGAAGAAAGCGGCCCTGCGCGTCCTTGAAATATATGTGATCGGGAATATTGTCCATCAGGCTGTGCAGAAGATAACGCTCGTGCAGGAGCGACGCCTCGAATTTCTTGCGCTCGCTGATGTCGCGGACGGTGATCAGGCCCAGCGTTTTGGGCCTGGCATGCAGGCGCGTGACGGTCAGATTGACGGGGACCCAAACGCCCTCATTTCGATGGCGGAGAAGAAAATCTTCCTGTGAGTGAAACAGACCGGTGCGTAGAAAAGCGTGGCGGAGACGTGCCAGTCCACCGTTGGCGCTCGAACGAAACAGGTACGTCACCTGCATGCGGACCAGTTCGGCATACGAGAAGCCACTGAGCCGCTGCGCCATGGGATTAACGTCAATCATGGCCTCGCTGGCCGGATCGAACAAAAACAGGGCGTCGCCGCTTTCCTCAAACAGGGTGACGGCCAATTCGTCGCGATCATAGGGAACCACCGGACGTCTCCCACATCCTGGCCTTGGAGGTGGTATTGCACCTCCCGATAAATGAATCCCCGGATCGCCAGCCGCCATGGAGGGCGTCCGGGGGACATGTTAAGGAAACTATAACTTATGACGGCGCGATAGGCGGCAACGATGATGTAATCGGGAACGTACCATGACGATTGTGGCGGTTGTGCAGTCTGGATTGGGGGATCAATGCCAACGGCTGAATGCGTCCTCGCCCCGCGTGTAAGTGATGTCGCCGTGGAGCACACCGCGAGTGGAAAGCAATTCCTCGCCGAGATGGCGCACTTCCGCAGGGGGACCGCGCAGCACCGACACTTCCAGGCAATGACGCGCGCCCAGATGAACGTGGAGACTGGAGACGACCAAGTTGTGATGATGATGCTGCTTATCGATCAGCCGGGCTGCCAGCTCCCGAGCATGATGATCGTAAACCAACGAAACGACGGCCACCACCTGATCGTCCGCACCGACTTTGGCGTCGCGGGAATCCTCGCGGACGAGATGAGCGCGAATTAGATCACGGATGGCCTCGCTGCGCGTGGCATACCCCCGCGATTCGATGTTGGCGTCGAATGCCGAAAGCAGGGCGTTTTCCAGGGAGATACTAATTCGAGTCAGCTCGGCCATGATGAATCGCTTCTTGTTGCAAGTTCTCTAGAGAAATTCCTTCCCCTATTGTCGGCATGCGCACCGGGAATTGCCAGCACGAACGATTCGCCGAATCGCCCCAAAGGGCGACGCGACCGGAACAACTTTCCCAATCCGGCCGAAAAATTGAGATTCGCTCTGCGCGCTCGTTCGCTTTTCGACACGATGGGGAAATACTTACAGAAGATGGCTTTCCTCCACTCCGGGCGGTCTTAGTCGAATGTTGAACCCTATAAAACGATTTCGCTCGCCGCTCTGGTTGTTCGCCCTTTCGGCGAGTCTTCTGGCGGTGAACTCAGCTCAGGCAGACGTCCGTTACTATATGCTGATTTTCGGCGCCCAAACGCATCCGAAAATTCCTCGGTTTACACATACCTTTTGCACCATCGTCAAGGTGGCCGACCCACAGCCTGGTTGCGGCGCTCTCTCAATTGAAGCGTACACCATTAGCTGGCTTCCGCAGACCTTGAATATCAGGCCTTATCGCATCCGTCCGGAACCGGGTCGAAATCTGACGCTCGATGAAACGCTCCGGTGGACGGCCCAGCACCATATGGGTGTTTCGGAATGGGGCCCCTATGTCATCGAAGAGGACTATTTCTGGCGAGTGTACAACGAATATGCCCGCTTTGAACGCGGCGAATATCTCTACCGAGCCGTCGATCCGCCCCGTCGCGGCGACGTGACGGCCGACTGCATCCATGCCGTCACCGACATCGATAGCCGCGATTCCCGAGCCAGGTATCTCGTACTCGGCTCCGGTGACGCCGTCACACGCAAATTCGTACGCATCTTGTATAGTCGCGGACGCCTCATGGAACCGCCGGAGGATGTTTCTTGGCTGAATGCCGCCTTGGGTCTCGATTGCTACCCCGTCCGCCATCGTCCGACGCCCAGGCGAATGGCTTTACGTCCATGATGGAACTTTTCATGAGGAACCGAGGTCTAATGTTTCAAACACTCGCCTCGTGGGACAGAGGTGAACGGATGAACGAATACTATTCTTGTTTCCATCACCACATTCGAACGCCCCTGCGCGGTTGGGCGGTAATCGGCATGATTATGTGTGTTGTGAGTCTGGCCGCAGCCACGAACGCCGCACGTCCCGATTCCCCGGCTCAGTCAACCCTCGATGCGGACAAATTGCCGCCGGGTTGGTTCACCGGCACGGTCGTCAGCGTCCCCAACACCGATCGCATGTGTACCCTCAACGTCGCTTATCAGAAACTCCAGCTCAAGCCCGGCCAGAATCTGGCTCGCGCCAATCAGGGACTTCAACTTCAATATAATCGTATCCTCCGCCTCCAAAATCAGCTGATGCGCCCGCCCAGTCGCGGACAGAATCCGATGCAGACAATGCAGCAGCTCCAAAACGCGATGATGCAGTTCCAGATTCAATTGGCTCGCACGGAGGCGAATATGTTCCAGGTCGTTAATGCCGCGCAAAAAGTCGATTTCCAGGTCGAGGAGAATGTCAAAGTCCGAATCAAAACTCTGCCCGAACCATTCGACGAAAAGGGAAACATCAAGAAATATAGCGGCGAAGAGTTAGCGGCTCTCAAGGGCAAGGACAAGTATCTTCCAGGCTATGAAAGCTCCATCGAGAATCTCAAGCCGGGTCAGATCGTACAGGTAAAACTCAGCCAACACAAGAAACCACGACAGACTTCCACTTCCGGCAAAGACGACGCGAAGGAAACCAAAAAGGAAAAGCACGCTGCCGGGGAGAAGCGCAAGGACGCATCGACCGAGCACAAGAACCAAGTGGGATTGATCGTGATTCTCAAAGACAACGATGCGGAGCCGTCCGCGACAACCCCGGTCAAGAGCAGGAACAACAAGTAAGTCCAATCTGAGCAGAGATAGCTGAACATCGCCTCTGAGCGACCATCTTTACGCGTCGTGATGATCGCGCCCCCTGATCCGATGGTAGAATAATCATAAAGACCGTGCGTTGTAACCGCGCGGTGCTGAGCTGTCGGCTTGGGAACAAGGGGCGTCCGCGATGCGTCGTATCGTCTTTCTCGCACTGGGGGTGTTGGAGCTACTATCGGCCGCCGTCCTGGTGCATTTTGCCTGGGTAGTTCCCGGTCGTCGCGAGGTGGAAGAAACAGCGGATCGGGCCGAGCGCGTCACAAGCCAAACCGGCGCGCAAGTGCAACGGCTGCGCGATCAATTCCGTCTCCTCCGCGAACGCCGGCCGCAAATGAAATCCCTCGCCTTGCGCTTGCAGGCGGAGATGCGGGTCATCAACGATCAGTTAAAGACGCAAACGATCGATTATCGAACTGTTCAGACCCTGAGCGACGCCTTGGGCGACGCGGCCAGCGGTCTGGATGGGCTATCGGAAACGCTGGATCCCAAGGGCATGGAACAATTCGGCGCGGGACTGAAAGCAGCAGCCGACTTTCTGGAAAAACAGGTTGGCCCAGCCGCCGCCAATGCCGCCGATGACCTCGATAAGACAACCAAGACGCTTCGCGGCGATGCCAAACGCCTCAGCGCCGTGCTGCGCACGGCCCCGCCGGATTTGAAAGCCGCTCGTGACATCCACGACAGCCTCCGCAATTTCGATCAGGGGTTGGAGCGGATGCAACAGCTTCTCACGATCGAGCGCATCGATACCATGCGCGAAGGCTTCAAGGGGCTGGAGCAATCGCTGAATACGGGGGCCGATCAGGTGCAACGGCTGTCGAACTACACCTATCCGCTTGTGCGTTTCAACGGTTGGAAGCCGGCCGTGGAATATCGCCCCTTCTGGCCCGAAGGCGATCAAATCGCCGACGGGATGCGCAAGGCTTCCAAAGGGGCCGCGGCGGCGACCGAGGAACTGCAGCTGTTATCGAAGGATCTTCCCAAGCTCCGGCAAGCCCTGGAAGAAAGCCGCAAGGCCGCCGGATCGACGCGGGAGGCATTGGCCGTCGCCCTGAAGCAACAGGACCAAGTCGAGGCGTTGCTCAAGAGCGTGCCCGAACACGCCGCGCGGCTGACCGATCAGCTTCCTCAACTGGCCGATAGCCTGGCGAAAATCCTCCGCGATACTTCGCGGCTGAAGGAAGTCGGACAATTGTTACGACAGACGCACAAAGCCATCGACAATGCCATGCGGCGCTGGCCGGAGTTGCGTAAAAACCTCGGCCGATCCTCCGTCCTATTGCGCAATACGCAGGCGCAGCTAAACCACGTCCTGACGCATCGCGATGAATATGAGGCTTCCTTGCAACACACCTTGGTTCTGAGCCGAACAATCTCGGCCGCGCTGCCGCTGTTGACCGAGCAACTCGAGATGGAGTTGGACGATCAGGAGCGCGCCTTGACGAACCTTGATGACAGCATCAGCGAAGTGCGCGAGTCTCTGCCGAGCTATGCCCAGAGCGCCATGAACATTCTGCAAACAACTCGCTTGCTGTTGCTGCTGATGGCGGCGATCTTCGTCCTGCACGGCGGTTATCTGATCATCGATCAAAACAAGAACTACCACGAATCACACTAATAATTGCCTTCTCCTATCCCCGTCGTTTCAAATCGGGGACTTACCATGTACGAGGACATGCAGATCACAGCAAAAGTAGAACAAAAGCGGCGAGCCAGTATTCGGTTCACTTACGAGGAACCGCTCGCGGTGGATGGTGTGCCATTTTGCGATCAGCGATAAAGGCGATAAAGCGAGCGGATCGCGGACAGGCGGTTCATGGACAGCCGGCGCTTGCTCCGTTCTTTGATCGACGAACCATAATCTGCCGTTGATCTGTCCCAAGTGGATCCAGTCGATGGCGTCCGTGGTGCAGACCTGCTGACCAAAGGGCAAGAGTTGCCAGCGCAGACAATTTAGAGTAAATCTCTCCGAATGGGGGAGTAAAATCCGATCCTGCGGGTGAACCTCGCTCCGCAGGTGTTGGGCGATGTCCGCGGCCCAGGCTGCTTCCACATCGTGATAGGGGTGCAAAACATCACTCGTGAACCCAGCTAGCCCGATCAGAACGAAAAACCCGGTCACAATCGCTGCTCCCAATCTTCGCATCATTGGGAGTCGGCGCGTCACTTCCGCAGCGCCCGATCCCAGCAACAGACAAATCCCGGGCACCAGGTGTTGCTCCAGCCGTTGATCGCCCCCATACGGATAACGGCGCAGCACGGCAGCGGCGAAATTAAATGCCAACGGTAGTAGGCACAATCCCAGCAGACTGAGCCGGCGCTGCCGATATAGAGCATGAACGCCGGCGAGGATTAGCAGAAGTCCGAGCAGACCGCCGCCATTGAATTCGAGCGGATACGAGAATAAATGACCTGTGTGAGCATGGCCCAGCCACCGCAAAGTGGGCATCGGCTTATGAGGAAGCAACCCCATTTTCCAGAACCCGGCCATGTAGGCTTCGACGGTGGGCAGCGTGGGATCGTGGCCCTCGCGGCCGACAAAGCGCAAATGGGCGGCGAACGTTGCCATGCAGAGGATGTTGAAGGCGACGAACCCAATGCGGTCCGCGCGGTCGCCGTGCCGCCAGACTACCGGCAGCAGCACCAAGCTGACCGAACCAGCGACGAAGATCGCAGGATAGGACGAGGTTACGAGGAAGGGGGTCACGATTGCCAGCGCGGGAAGGCAGCCGCTCCGCTGAGGCGCACGCAGCAAGCGAATCGCCAACCAGAGCAGGAGCACGGCGGCGAAGAGATCGATACTGTACGGTTTAATCATCGATGCCAGGTGAATCGGCACTTGCGCCACGGCCAGAAAGCCAACGGCTAAAGCGGCCGGAAGAGGCTCAAGGCAAAGCCGGGCCAATCGCCAAAACAGCACCAGTGCCGCAACGCCGGCCACAAGTGGCACCAATCGCAGTCCCTGCACGGATAGTCCTGCTAGTTGATAGATCGCTTTCTCGATCCACAAAAAGAGTAGAGGTGCAACCTGAAAGTTATCCAGTTCGTTAAGTAGACCCCGGAAATCACGGCTCACGAAATTGAGGGCCAGTGCGGCTTCATCGCGCCAGATGGGAAAGGACAAGAAATAAACGAGCATCCGGCACGCCACGCCCAGCAGAAGCAAGCCGAGTCCGGCTCGGAATGCCCAGGCGCTCGAGATTGGCGCATCTTCTCCGCGGCGTTCAGGGACATCTCGACACGGAGCGCGGACGAGACGCCCGGGCTCTAGTCCGGTCAAGCATGACCGCATGGGGCGTCTCCTTGACGGGATCGGAGAATTGGTTCTTTGCCGTTATCTCCTTTATCGACAGGCAGGCTACCGGATCTTTAGCAAAGAAGAGGAAGAGCTGGTTTCATCTCTTCCTACTCCGGAGTAAACCTTGGTCTGCATCCTGCGTTACAGGCCAACCAAACCTGAGCGCGCGGCTCAGAAAGCGCAATCGTTCGAGTCCACACTATTTATCGCCGGCCAGCTTATTCAAGGCTGCCTTCGGCGGCGCGGTGGAACCGGCCCAGAGGGTTCTGAGTACTTCGAGGCCATTTCAGCATGGTCCAGCCAATCCTCGACGTTGCGATAGTCACCGGAGAAAACCTCTTCTTCGTCCTGATAGACACGCCAGAGAAATCCATACAGTTCGACCGTGAGAGGCATAAGACAACCACCTTTCCAATCTCCGCTTTCCGCCTCCGCCACAGGTCTCCGGCCTCAACGCCGCCCAGCCTGGTCCGCTGCCCCCACCAGGGCGGTTATCCGGTCAGGCGCTGACGGCGCCACAGGACCAACAGCGCCGCGACCCCCAGGCCGAACAGAGTCCGGGAGGAAGGTCCTGGCACGGCGGAGATGGGGGAAGGTGGGTCTCCGGGCTTGAGCTCGCCTGTGAAAGGCGCATCGTAAAAATTGGTGGCCGTCACCAACAGGTCGTTGGCGATGAGCGTGCCACTCATCCTACCACCGAGGAGCCACACGTCTGCCCCGGGTGCCAGGACCGTGCCGGCGATGGTGTCCCCGAGCAAGTACAGGGATGTCGCCTCGGGGAAGTTGAACAGCACGTGTGGCGGGGCGAACTCCTTCCCCGAGTCGGACGGCACGTTCAAGGCCGCGAGGTCGATTTCGGGCGACGTGCCGGAGACGTTGACCACGACCGTCGACCCGGCGGGAGCGCTGATGGCGAGGGCGGTGCCGAAGAGCGGCGGCGTGAGGTCGAACACGTTGAGGACCGGATCGGTCCCCGTGAGAAGCAGCGTGCCGAAGGGATTGCCGGAGGCGGTCCCGTTGGCGGACAAGCTGCCCAAGTGCGCCGAGGTGTTCGTGAGGGCCTGAGCGGTCGCGGGAAAATCAATTAAGGGCGGGGCGACGTGTCCGATCGGCCCGAGGATATTGGCGGCGAGCCTACTGAAGGTGCCCCCGTAGAGGACGCTCCCCCGGACATTGACCCCTGTGACCGTCAGGTTGCCCTGGGCGTAAATGCTGCCCACGTTGACGCCCACGAGGGTAGCGTCGCCCCCCGCGGTCAACGCACCCTGGATGTTACCGGCGACAATGCTGGCACTTCCGAGGGCGAAGATGTCAGACGAACTGGCTGGGGACAGCGGGCCGGCAGTCGCTGTTGGCGACAGCGTCGGCAAAAGTAGGAGGCAGATGATAGCGGACTTTATCGGCGTCATGGTGATATAAACCCTAAGCCATGGTTTGGTGATAGGAGATGGCGTCCAGGCCACAACGCTTCCATGATGCCTATTACTAGGCAGGTCCAAGGACCAGGTATTTTGGTATCCGGCCGACGCGGGTCCCGAGATCGGGACCCGGTCAGACGGGACGCAGACCGCACTGGTCCACGCTCGCGAAACAACGTTGGTAAATCCCAGCCCGAGCCGGAGTCGGCCGGGCTGGGAATTGGAAAGCCGTTTCGCCATGCGGTACGGTTTCGGTCAGGGACCCGGCTGGTTAGTAGCCAATGAAGCCCATTAAGACGAAGCCGAGGTTGCCACCCGCATCGATATACGTGTTGCTCCCTCCGCTGCCGCCATTGACGAGGCCGAAGTCGGTCACGACGTTTTCAGCGGCGACCACGTTGCCGGTGAGGCCTCCGGAGCCGAGGTTCACGAACAAGCCGTCCAGCACATTGAGGTTGATCATCTGGACCGCGTCGCTGCCGTTGCCGCTGTTGACGATCAGGCCGCCGCCGAGGACGGCATTGCCCGCGCCCACGAAATCATTCTCCAGGTCGATGAACGTGTTGCCGTCGCCGTTGTTGATGTTGATGGTGCTGGCGGTGGTTCCGTTCACCTGGATCAACGCTGCCAGGTCGAGAGCCGTGACGTTCACGCTGCCGTTATCGGCCGTGATGCCGTTCAGGGCAATACTGGCGGTGCCGGTGCCGGCCCCGACAGTGACACTCACGCCGCCCGAGGTGGCGCTCACGTTCGTTAGGGAAATGGTGGAGGAGGTGTCGCCGGCGTTGACAGTCACGCCGTTGCTGCCCACGTCGGTGACGCCGGTCAGGGTAATGGTGGCGCCGGTGCCGGCGTTGACAGTCACGTCGCCGCTTGAGGTGGTGAGGCCGGTCACGCCGATGGCGGCGTTGCTGCCAGCGTTGATGGCCAACGAACCCACCGTGCTCGGATTCACCGTGATGGTGTCGCCAGTGCCAGGCAGAGCGATGGTCAGGGCACCGCTTACGGTCTCCGGACCGACCGTGACGTTGTCGTTATTGCCCGTGGCGCTCTGGATGGTCTGATTACCCACCACGTTCGTGGTCACGGTGACCGTCTCTGGGGTTATGGTCTTGCCGACGGTGCCGTCGCCGATGTTGATGGTCTGGTTCCAGCTCCCCGACCCGGCGGCCGCGAGGCTGCCCGTGATGGTGATCGGGCCCGAGCCATTGCCCACCGTGATGGTTTCCGTGAGGGTCGTCTTATCCGGGGCGGTGTCGGTACCCGACACCGTGACGGCGCCCGAATTGGCGCCGACCGTGATAGTGTCGTTGCCGGCGGTCGGGCGCACCACGGTCACGGCACCCGCGCCGCTGCCGATCGACACGCTCTGGTTGCCGGCGACGACGGCGGTATCGGAGACGCCTCCCGCGAAGTTGTTGCCGACCGTGAGAGCCAGGCTCCCCGCGCTTCCGCTCAGCGAAAATGTGGAGGTTGGCAGCAGCGGGATGGGTGGCTGTGAGGGGAAGGCATTGCCGACCGTGATGCTTTCAGCACCCGAGACAGCGGTGTTGAACGCCACGGTCTGGGAGTTGCTCGTGAGCGGACTTCCGTCGCCGATGGTCGCGGATAGCGACCCGGCGGTCCCGCCCACCGTCACGGTCCGGAAGAAGTTGCCCGTGGAAACCGATTCAGCCCCCTTCACCGTGTCGTTGTTCACCGAGAGGTTGGAACTGGGCAGAATCTGGCCGTTCGGGTGGTTAGTATCGGGCAGGATCCAGTACTGCGGGCCGTCATCAAAGACGTTGACGGCCAGCGCGCCCGCCACGGCGTCGTTGTTCACCGTGACCTCGTCCAGGGCCGTGTTGCCGGGCGTGCCCACGTTGACGCCCAAGCCGCCCGCCCCAATGGTGTCGCCGCTGACATCCACCGTCGACGGGCCCTTGCCCACCGTGATGTGGGCCGACGACGCCGACGAGCCATCGAAGGTGGCCGAGCCGCCGCCTGTGTTCAGAGACAGGGTGTTCAGCGCCCCGCTCACGGTGATGGCGTTATTCCCGGTGCCGGCCAGGATGGTCGTACCTTGGAGCACCTTCGGCGACGCGAGTGTGATGGTGTTGTTGCCGGTACCCGTCGCCGAGAGCATCGTCGTCGTGAGGGTCGTGTTGGTCACGCTGATCGTGTTGTTGCCGTTCGAGGGGGTGTTGACGATCAGCTGGCCGATGCCGGAAACGGGAGGATTGCCGACGCTCGCGAAGTTTTCGACGGTAACGCTGTCGTTGGACGTGGTGCCTCCGCCGCCGGCGTTGATCACCACCGTGCCGATTTTCATCGTATTGCTGCTATTGTTGTTCAGGGTGATGGTGTTGGCGCCGGCGCCGGTGGTGAGTGTGGCCGCCCCGGCGTTCGTGTTGGTCATGGTGATCGTATCGGCACCTGGACCCGTGGCCGAGATCGTTATCTGGCTGGCACTGACTCCCGTCGTCGAGAATGTATCTTTGCCGCTGCCGGCAGTGATCGTGAGGTTATTGGGGATGGCCAACCCACCCGTCCCGCCCACGTTCACCGTGTCATTCCCGTTCATCATGCTGACCTGGATATTGGTGACG